>Ga0308161_1005047_pt1 | contig 11779 bp, 10 predicted proteins | sample PhyFR2_FD_201034 | JGI IMG/M metagenome (GOLD analysis project Ga0308161, IMG submission 201034) | Phyllosphere microbial communities from UC Gill Tract Community Farm, Albany, California, United States - DLSLF.R2 | ecosystem: Host-associated > Plants > Phyllosphere > Unclassified | place: USA...
CTAGGCAAATTGTCTATATTTTTTCGATAGATAGAGCAGTAACGTTCATCACTCTGCAAGGCGAGCCAGTTCACAGTCATAAAGCCGACGCCCATTGACCTGTCGCAGCTCACACAAGTAGCCTAATGAGAAATAAAAGTTTACCTACGGTAAGCATTCTCACTCGCATCGGGGAAGTCCATGGAATTCATCAATGGGGCCATTGTCGCGCTATATCTCGCGGCCATGCTCGCTTTCGGATGGTGGGGCAAGTCCCGCACCAAAAACAGCAGCGATTATCTGGTCGCAGGCCGTCGGCTCGGCCCTTTCCTTTACACAGGAACCATGGCGGCGGTGGTGCTCGGTGGCGCATCCACCGTGGGCGGCGTCGGGCTGGGCTACAAGCACGGGATCTCCGGCATGTGGCTCGTGGTGGCCATTGGCGCAGGCGTCATCCTGCTTTCGCTGGCCTTCGCGCCGACCTTGCAGAAGCTGAAGGTCTTCACCGTCTCCCAGATGCTGAATCTGCGCTACGGCAGCGCGGCAGCAACCAATACCTCCGGCATCGTGATGCTGGCCTATACGCTGATGCTCTGCGCAACCTCCACCAGCGCCTACGCCACCATCTTTGTTGTGCTCTTCGGCTGGGAGAAGTGGGTTGCTATCGCCATTGGCGGCGCGATCGTCGTGGTGTATTCGACCATCGGCGGCATGTGGTCCATCACCCTGGCAGACCAGGTCCAGTTCATCATCAAGACCATCGGCATCTTCGCCCTGATGCTTCCGTTCTCGTTGACTGCGGCCGGCGGCCTGGATGGCATCCGCGAACGCGTTGATGCGGAATTCTTCAGCTTCACCGGCATCGGCCTGCAGTCGATCATCACCTACTTTGTGGTCTACACCCTGGGCTTGCTCATCGGCCAGGACATCTGGCAGCGCGTCTTCACGGCGAAGACTCCAAAGGTGGCCCGCTGGGGCGGCATGACCGCCGGCATCTACTGCATCATCTACGGCGCGGCAGGGGCATTGATTGGCATGGCCGCGAAGGTGGCGCTGCCAGAGATCGCAGGGGCTGCAGACAACAAGGACGTCGTCTACGCAGAAGTCGCCACGCAGCTGCTTCCAGTGGCCGTGGGCGGCCTGGTCATGGCCGCAGCCGTGGCCGCCATGATGTCCACCGCTTCCGGCGCGCTGATCGCCGCCGCAACGGTGGCCCGTACCGACGTGACCCCATTTGTTGCCAGCTGGTTCGGCAAGCAGATCCAGGTCAATTCGGATGAGAACCCCGAGCACGATGTCCGGGCCAACCGCATCTGGGTGATGGTGCTGGGGCTGGTCACCGTGACCTTGGCAATCCTGGTGGACGACGTGGTTGCAGCACTGACCATCGCCTACGACATTCTGGTGGGCGGCTTGCTGGTGGCCATTATCGGCGGCCTGCTGTGGAAGCGCGGCAACGGCGTTGGCGCTACAGCCTCCATGGCTGCCGGCTCCCTGGTAACCCTGGGCACGATGATCATCTTGGAAATCCAGGCCGAGAACAAGTTCGACGGCGTCTATGCCAATGAGCCGATCTACTACGGCCTGATCGCTTCGGCAGTAGCGTTCATTATTGTTTCGCTGCTGACCAAGACCACGGACCGACAAGTGATTGAGCACTGGAACCTGCGCGTTGCCGGCAAGGCCCAGGATGCCCCGGTGAACGCAACGGCACAAGAGCCTACGCTCTAGTAAGCTAGTAGTACCGAGTCGAACCCATGAATTCGAGCCCAGTGCCCAGCGGTGCAAACTGCTGGGCACTGGGCTCGAATTGTTCCTCGTGCTTTAGTTCTCAGATCCTGCGCTCCATTTGGCCGCCGGAGCCTGCCACGAGGACAGGGCGTCCAAAAGCGCTTCCGGTTCGCTGGCCACCACCAAGGAATCGCGGAACTGCGGGGCGAGAAAACCCTGATCAGTCATGTGATCCAGCATCTTCAGCAGAGGCTGCCAGAATCCATCAACGTCCAAAAGAGCTACCGGTTTCGCATGGATTCCAAGCTGTTGCCAGGTCCAAACTTCAAAGAGCTCTTCCAAGGTCCCAGCACCACCTGGCAGGGCAACAAAACCATCCGCCAATTCCGACATACGGTGCTTTCGCGCATGCATGTCGGGCACAACTTCTAGGCTCGTTAGTCCTGGGTGCGCCAGTTCTCCCTCAACCAGGACCTGCGGCATGACACCAAATACCTTGCCGCTGGCACTGCGCGCCGCATCTGCGATTGTTCCCATCAAGCCCACACGTCCACCACCATAAACGATGGCGCGCCCTGCGCCGGCGACGGTGCGTGCGAAGTCTTCTGCCGCCTGCTCATAAACAGGCGACTTGCCCGAAGCCGAGCCGGTGAACACTGCCAAGCGCTGGATCCTCCGTGGGCCAGCGAGCAAAGCCTGGAAGACCATGCCTTTGAGTAAAATGGCAAGCTCATCTCGTTCCGCTGCCTCGTCAAGGCACCGCAGCTACTCGATTTCGGCCTGTGGTTCACCAATTGATGCCAAAGGACGTTCAAATACGGTGGCTTGAACACTGCACCCCGACAAAATCGTCCAAAAACAAGGAATTTTATTCCTGCATCATGTGCCGCAACTAGTGACGCAGATTCATGCTTACACCATTAGTCACTAGAGGCTTTTATTAGATCGCCGATCGTACTCATCAAGTTTGATCGCGTAGCCGCCAAAGCCAGGAAAAAGACGGGCAAAGCCTAGGTCTGGTTCTCTGCGGCATATAGCAAAGATTCAGATACAAAATACTTAAGCTGACATTTCAGTGCTCACGGTTGGCGCGCAGGGAATTGGAGGCTCAATTCGAAAATGAGAATAAAATACCTTGAAACGGATGGTGGCCACACTGTTTTATATGTAGAATCTGTAGAAAAGGCCCAAATCACGTCCGAAAGTGGAAAATCTATGAAGAAGCAGTCTGCGATAGCTCTTGCACTGTCATTAGCCCTAACAGGTATCATTCCTGCACATGCAATGAGTCCAGACAAAGCTGCCCCGGATGTTGTTACGACTGCCAACGCCTCGTCCAATCCTTCAAAAGCTGATTCGTTGCCCATCTCCCCTGCAACGCCTGCTCGTGGGAGCGTTACATACTATCGATATGACGTGATCGATCTGAAGAAGACCAAAAATTGGACGAACACCAAAAAACAACTAGGTATTTGCAAGGTGTCCAAAGGCGTCGGCGGCAGCTGCAGCATCAACGCCGGCTATTCAATTGGCACTGACGTCTCAGTAAGTCTAGGCGCGACCATTAACGATATTTCCGGCTCCGTAGGTTTCAACCGCCACTATTCGGCCAACGGCTCCGTCTCTTGGACCTCACCATCAATTAGCAAGAAATCCGCTGCCACCTATCGCGCTTACGCTGTAGGAACCAAGGCAACCTACAAAATCAGGAAGATGAAAGGCGTGAAAGCACTGGGACAAAAGAAAACACGGTGGACCACAGTAAGCACATCGGGCACCCTGACTGCATTTTCGCCTAACATTGGATTCGACATCAAGAAATAAGGAAATTAATTGAACACTTACACAAGGTTGTTTCAACTTCTCGGGTGGACCATCGCGGTACTTTCAACAGCCTTTGGCATATTTTTCGTATCAAAAAAGGAAGCTACAGCCTGGGATACTCAGCAGGGTTCTGCAGAGGTATTTACTTCACGAGTGGTTTACCTTTCGCTCGTAGCCCTATGCATCGTGGAATCTGTTCGAAAGCGTTAGTTTCCGGGGACCATTCCGAGTGCGCCTCCGTGATATTGGCTTTAGTGTAAAGTAAGTTTGGTGTCCCTGTAAGTTCAACTGCTTTAGCTGAATCACGCTATTTCGTGTCGGTGTGATCGAGATATGATTTTTTCTTGAAATCCAGCAATCGACGATTCGCTTGAATTCCAGGCTATGCAGATACCGTGCCGCGGCTTTGCTGATGTTGTTCGACGATAGTCCATAGTCAATCAAAACCAGGCGGGAAACGTGCCCCGAGTTCAGCTTGGCATGAATTCTGGTGCCACCGGCCGGCACGCGTACGAGCCGGGACCAAGCCTGATCCGAACTATTCACGCGTGCCGTTTTCTACTATGCCCGGCGCCGGTCCAAACGACCTTCTCCACCCCGATGTCACCGGCGGTTTCCAGACCATTCGTGGCGGCATAATTGAACAAATTTGCCACTGGACGAACAAGACTTATCGAGCAGGGAATAGCTCGACTTTTTGCATTCCTTGAGGCCCAAGGCAAGCCCTAGCATCAGTTGGTAATCTGCATCACATTTACGTGCGCAGTTTCCGCTGTTTCGCGGAAGGCACTCATGTCTATCACTTCTCAATCTTCGCTCGGCGCCACTAACGCAGCCACCAAAGAACGTCGCAACCCTGTCTGTCAGGGTTGAGTGAGACCACCGATTCATAGCAAGTTACCCTCCCCAGACAGGGCGAGAACAGGACTGATCGCCACCATGATCATCGCCTCCATTCACCCAACCGCCAGCACCGTGTCGGAGAATGGGACCATGGATTCCGCCCAGCCCCGACAGGACCAACCACGCCGCCGTACCATCACCCCGGCCCAGAAGCTCGCCTACCTGCAAGGCTACGAACACGCGATTCAAGGCGGGCAGGGCCGCGGTTACCTGCGGACCAACGGACTATATTCTTCGCAGATCGTCGAGTGGCGCAGGCTGCGCGACGCGGGAATTCTCGACGGGAACCACCCCGCCAGCACCACCGGCACAGGCGCCAAGAACGGCAGTAAGCTGACCAACGAGCAAGCGGAAATCGCCCGGTTGAAAAAGCAGCTCGCGGCCAGTGAGCAGAAGCTGGCCACCACGCAGACCGCTCTGGACATCATGGGAAAAGCACACGCGCTCTTGGAGCAGATCTCGAAGAGCGCGGATTCCAAATAGCAGCACGGGACATCCTGACGCAGACCTACCAGCAGCTGATCGACAGTGGCGTTCCCACGCGGTGGGCCAGCACCCTGGCCGGGGTCAGCCGGGCCACGATGCACCGCCGCCAGCGTGCCGCGCGGGCCCCGCAGCCGGCGCCCGCCGTTCTCCGTCCGGTCACGGCGAACAAGCTCGCCGCGAGCGAGGAAGCCACCATCTTGCAGACGTTGAATAGCGAACGGTTTGTGGATCAGGCGCCCGAGCAGATCTACGCCACCTTGCTGTCCGAGGGGACGTATTTGTGCTCGGTGGCCACCATGTATCGGCTGCTGCGCCGTGAGAAGCAGGTGGCCGAACGCCGCCGGCAGGCCCGGCACCCGGCCCGGAAGGTCCCGGAGCTGGTCGCGTACCAGCCTGGAGAGGTGTTCACCTGGGGCATCACGAAGTTGGCGGGCCCGGCCAAGAGCACCTACTTTGATGCGTACGTGATGATCGATATCTATTCGCGCTATATTGTCGGCTGCCAGGTCCATGCTCGCGAATCCGGTGCGCTGGCGCGAGAGTTCATCTGCGAGGTGTTCGCCACCGACCAAGTGCCCAAAGTGGTGCATGCCGACAGGGGACCTCGATGACGTCGAAGCCGGTCGCCGCGCTGCTGGCGGACCTGGACGTGCTCAAGTCGCATTCACGACCCAAGGTCAGCAATGGTAATCCCTACTCAGAGGCCTGGTTCAAGACCTTGAAGTATCTTCCGGTGTTCCCTGAGCGGTTCGGTTCGCTGGCCGATGCCCGGGAATTCATGGACCGGTTCGTCCAGGTGTACAACGGCCATCACCGGCATTCAGGCATCGGGTTCCATACCCCGGCGGATGTGCATTTCGGGATGACCGGGCATGTTGAGGACCAGCGGATGGCGGCCCTGCAGAAGGCGTGGGATAAGCATCCCGAACGGTTCGGTCAGCGTTGTCTGTCCAAGAAGCTGCAGATGCCGTCTGCGGCGTGGATCAACGCGCCGGTGAAGCAGGAGGAAGGTGAAGAATTGCAGGCTGCTTAGCACCTTTTGGTCTCACTTGACTTGAAAATTTCCGGGTTTCCAGGCAGTCATGAAAAAGTTGGGCTAGCACCGAGCACCTGGCGCTGGTGATTTTATCACTTGTCCTAATAATCAGAAGGCGACTAGGACTCTAGCAAATATGATTATCAAACTGCGACTCACGACGGAGCTCACCTGATGAATCTGGGCTAGGCTATCTTGAATGATTACGCATAAGCGGCAATTGCTGGTCGATTTCCTGAACGATCAGCCTGGCATTAAAGCGAGTTTGAGCCCTTGGGGTATTTACATAGAACTCCCCGCTGCACACGAAGACCATTTGGCAGTCATCGAATGGCGCCTTGCCGACCACGACGTTCCCTATGCCCCACAAGACGACCTAATATTGGGCGCCCTTTATAATTTCTCCGGAAAACGCGGACTAATTCGCGGAAATTCGTACGAAATCGAAACTCTGCAATAAATCAATAAGACGCAATACAGTCAGGCTAGATTGAAAATTATAGGCTGCACGAGTAGCGACCATCCCTCGGGTAACTAGTGATTACATTCTGATCCTTTGCGCCAACCACTACATAGACTGCAAACCTCCTGATGACCCGATCCCGGCTATCGCGAATCTGATATGGAGCAACGTACTTGGCCTTGCCTTGAGACTTAAAGCATCCCTTCTTACAAGAGTGATTCAGAGCCTCGTTCGTAGCCTAGCCCAGATTTTTCATCCGAGCTCCGACGGCCATCGAAATCCACTACCCAGTGATTTTCGGTGGCCGTCTGCGCTTCTGCCCACGCCAAAGAGCGCCGGAACCACCAGCGCTGGTGCCAGGCTCCACCGACCTGGATTGTAATGACCTTTCGCAACCAAAGAAGCAACAGGACAACCACCAGTTCAGGCGGCCAGCTCGCCGTGCCGCCACCGCTGGAACAACGCACCGATGCCCTCGTGCAACTGGCATAACAGCCGCGCTTCAGGCGCTCTCTCAGGGATCAGAAGCCGGCGTTGCCGGCCGCCAGAGACGACTTTCCCTGCCATTGAAAACAGCCGGTACCGCCACCGCTTCACATCCCAGACCGAAGCCTCATGGCCACCAGGCAGCGCAGCAAGTTGCAGCCACGACACCAAATTCAGTGCGAACATCGCCAGGCCAGCCCACGCCTGATTCGCGGCAAAAGACCAATACGGCAGCTTGCCCAACCCCGTGCTCTTCAGCGTCTTGATCCGGTTCTCGCACCGGCCACCCGCCCGGTGCCGGGCATCGAGGAACGCCACATTGAACCGCGGGCTATTGGTCAAGAATGCGGTCACCCTGTTCCCGTCCGTATCGAACAAGGTCGCCTTCGCCCCAGGATGCAACGGCTCAGCCCGCAAATAGATCCTTGCCCCCGCAGGGTAGTCCTTCAACTCGATCACCTTGCTCGCGTCGATCACCCACGCATCATCACGCTGATCCCCGCCAGCGCTCAGCGCTGGTTCCCAGTATTTCTTCTCATCGATCCACCGGATGAACCGTTCCTTGATGACGGGTAACGAGTACGAGGTGGAGAACTGGATCCCCAACGAATCCAGGTAGTGCAAAAACTCCCGGGACGAACCGGCACTATCGGTACGGACCAGGATCTTCTCACCACGCAGGTTTCCGCGCTCGTCATAGAAATCATCAGGCAGCTGCGCCAACGCTTGGTTGAGCACCTCGATATGTGACTTCGCGGAATTCGCTCCCCGATTGCCCGGGCGCAGGTGCACGGCGAGGACTTCACCAGTCCCATTCGTCTTTCCGTAGTCGGCCATGGCAATCATCGGTGAGAACCCGTGCCCGCCTTTATACGTTCCTGCGCTGAATTATTTTTCGGAGTGGACGTGCACTAAGGAGGCATCGATGTCGATGATCAGAGGATCAGCTGGCGTAGCCAGCCGGGCAGGATTCCGTGGCCCGGCAGCATTCCAGGCTTTGGAACGCAGGGTCCGGGTCATGGTGGCGAACCCGTAGGAGAAGGCTTCTGGTTGCTCCTTGATCCGGTGCATGAACCTGCTGACCGTGGCATCAGACGCTACCGTGCCGAAGAGGTCCGGCGCAGCTCGAAGCTGGTCAATGTCAGTGGCTTGTTCGCCGCCGGCGGCCAACGACAGGGTCAGGGCGCCGAGGATCTTTCCTGGCCGGTGGGCTGCGGTGGCTGGCGCGAACTGGGAGAAACGGTCTTCGCAGAGCCGTTGGAAGTCCAGTGCGTTCGGGAAGTTGCTGAGCACTGACAGGCCAGCATGGGAGACGAGGGTTTGGCCGGTGAGTTGGGTCGGGAGGGCAGGGAAAACGTGGGTAGAATGGTGCATTGAAAAGGTGATCCTTCGATCTGGTGATTTAGAGCTTCGACAACTCCTATTTTTCCAGTTCAGGTCACCTTTTCTTCTTTAAAGTCAGTTAATGACTGCTGTCTTCATGAAATACCCGGGCTAGAACATGAATGATGCCGTATCTGGTTTGCCGACTGCCAGGATCTGCCCGCCTCTTGCACGGCAATGCCCGCTGACAAATAAACTGTTCCGGCATTCGGGTTTCTCCGTGATCCATCCACATGCTGGTTGTGCACGTCCTAGGTTCGAGCGCACGAAAAAGGAGCTATCACAGTTCATTCAATGAATGAACTGCGATAGCTCCCTAATGTCTAGGAACTAGTCCTTGATCAGATCATGACGCACGATGGTCTGATCGCGGTCCGGGCCAACGCCGATGGCGGAGATCCGGGTGCCGCTGATCTTTTCCAGAGCCAGGATGTAGTTCCGGGCGTTCTCCGGAAGATCTTCCATGGTCTTGGCGCCCGAGATGTCCTCAGTCCAGCCTGGGAAGTACTCGAAGATCGGCTTCGCGTGGTGGAAATCGGTCTGAGTCATTGGCATCTCATCGTGGCGCACGCCGTCTACGTCATAAGCAACACACACTGGGATCTGCTCAATGTTGCTAAGCACGTCCAGCTTGGTCACGAAGTAGTCGGTGAAGCCGTTCACGCGCGAAGCGTGGCGAGCCAGAACCGCGTCGTACCAGCCGCAGCGACGTGGGCGGCCGGTGTTCACACCGAACTCGCCGCCGGTCTTCTGCAGGTAGATGCCCATCTCATCAAAGAGCTCGGTCGGGAATGGACCGGCACCCACACGGGTGGTGTAAGCCTTGATAATGCCGATGGAGCGGGTGATGCGGGTTGGGCCGATGCCCGAGCCCACCGAAGCGCCGCCGGCGGTCGGGTTGGAGGAGGTCACGAACGGGTAGGTGCCGTGGTCCACGTCCAGGAAGGTGGCCTGGCCGCCTTCCATCAGTACAACCTTGTCCTCATCCAGAGCCTTGTTCAGCTCGTAGGTGGAGTCGATCACCAGCGGGCGCAGGCGCTCGGCGTAGGACAGGAAGTACTCGACGATTTCCTCGACCTCAACGCTGCGGCGGTTGTAGATCTTGACCAGCAGCTCGTTCTTTTGGCGCAGTGCGCCCTCGACTTTCTGGCGCAGGATGGACTCGTCGAAGACGTCCTGCACCCGGATGCCGAGGCGTCCGACCTTATCCATGTAGGCCGGGCCGATGCCGCGTCCGGTGGTGCCGATGGCACGCTTGCCCAGGAAGCGTTCGGTGACCTTGTCCATGGTCTGGTGGTACGGGGCCACCAGGTGCGCGTTGGCCGAGACGCGCAGCTTCGAGGTGTCGGCGCCACGGGATTCCAGGCCGTCGATCTCGTCAAAGAGGGCTTCAAGGTTCACCACGCAGCCGTTGCCGATAATCGGAGTGGCATTAGGTGAAAGGATGCCGGCTGGAAGGAGCTTGAGCTCGTACTTCTCTCCGCCGACGACTACGGTGTGCCCGGCGTTGTTTCCGCCGTTTGGCTTTACTACGTAGTCAACCTTGCCACCGAGCAGGTCGGTAGCTTTTCCTTTACCCTCATCGCCCCATTGGGCTCCGACGATCACGATTGCTGGCATGGGATCCTCCCCCTTGCAAAAAGCAGTGGTTACGGCGTGCTTAGCGCCGTCCCGGCACGGTGCCGGGCAAAAAATATGCCCCAGTCCTGCTCACTAAAACCCGAAGGTTCGTTGCAAGAGTTAGGGGCTCTTACGACCAAAGTTTACCGAAACGATTAGTGAATCTCGAGTTGTGCGTCACTGAGTCGAGCTAAAACATGGATATCGATGACTTTCTAACGCAGACTTGACCCTGACACAGTGTGAGGGCGGAGAACTGAAGAATGTTATCCATCGGGATGTTTGCTCAGATCGGTCAGGTAACCCACCGCATGTTGCGGCACTGGGATGCTGCCGGCCTGCTCAAGCCCGCCCACGTGGACGCGTTTAGCGGCTATCGCTCCTATGATCCGTCCCAGCTTCAGCGCTTGCATCAGATTGTTGCGCTGCGCGATTTGGGATTTGGGCTCGAAGAAATTTCTTTGATCCTGGATCAAGGTGCGAGCGTAGAAAAAATAGCCGACCTTTTGCACATTCGTCAGGCGCAGGTTGAGGTCGAGCACCAGCAGGCAACGCAACGCCTGGCTGATGTGCAGCGGCGTCTACAACTGATTTCCAAGGAGAACCTCATGTCACGCATTGAAATCATCCACAAGCCATTGCCCGCAGTGCGCTTGGCCGCCGGCCGTTTCACGGTGGCCGAGCAGCCTGAAATCGCCGGACGCATCGGCCCGCTTTTCGACAGAATCGGCCAGTTGATTCAGGGCCAAAGTCTTGCCACACCGATTGCGCAATACAACGGTACCGAGGATGGAGTAGAGGTCATCGCCGGGTATGCCACCAGCGCTCAGAGCCTGGCCGATGTCGAGATCATCGAGCTTCCCGCCGTGCCCGAAGCCATCTGCGGAGTGCACCTCGGAGCTATGGACACCATCCATGAAAGCTGGCAGGCCGTGCACGAAGAAGTCCTGGCCCGCGGTTTAGTCCCGACCGGTCCGTGCCGCGAAGTCTACGTGCGTGCCGTGTCCGATGACCAGGCTGATTGGGTGACCGAACTTCAGCAACCGGTCAGCGCTCCTTAATCCACCAGCTGGTACGGAGCTTCCAGCAGGTCCCCCACCACGCTGCGTGCCGCACCGACCAGTGCGCCCGTTTGGCCCAGAGGCGAACACAGCAGCCGCGTCTGGCCAGCAATGCTCGGCGCATGCACTTGGAGACTGGCTTCCATCGCTGGACGCATCCATTGTTCGAGGGCGGCGAAGTGCCCGCCAAAAACGACCGTGGAAACGTTGTAGAGGCGCAGGGCCGAGGCCACGGCGATTCCCAAGGATCTTCCGGCCTCGATTACCGCTCTCACCGCGAGTTCAGTTCCAGTTTCCAGTGCTTGGTAGAGCTGGCTGATTCGCTCTTGGCGCGGCGCCCTGTCGACACCAGCGCCGAGGTTGGCCGCGGCCAGAATGGCTTCCTGCCCGGCAATGGTCTCCAGGCAACCGCGTCCGCCGCAGCTGCAGATTTTGCCATCGGGCGCGATCACCACATGGCCGAGTTCGCCGGCATGGCCCTGGGGCCCGACAAAAAGTTCAGCGTCGATGATCAATCCGCCACCGATGCCCACTTCTCCGGAGACAAAGAGGAAGTCGCGCTCTTGGGCGTCCATCAATTGCTGTTGGGCCAGTGCTGAGGCGTTGGCTTCGTTAAAGAGCCGGAAGCGGGTTTTGGGTTCAGGCAGCAATGCTGCCACGTCCAGTTCCTGCTGAACCCACCCAAGGTTTGGTGCCTGCAGGACGGTGAAATGTTCTTCGTTGACCAAACCGGGAACGGCTAATCCTCCGCCGAGGATCAACAGGGCCTGGGCCTGGGCAGCAGCTTGGAGCCTCTGGCTCAACTCC
>Ga0308161_1005048_pt1 | contig 11776 bp, 13 predicted proteins | sample PhyFR2_FD_201034 | JGI IMG/M metagenome (GOLD analysis project Ga0308161, IMG submission 201034) | Phyllosphere microbial communities from UC Gill Tract Community Farm, Albany, California, United States - DLSLF.R2 | ecosystem: Host-associated > Plants > Phyllosphere > Unclassified | place: USA...
CCGGCTTAGGTGCACACCGTCTCCGAAAAACAATAACGCGCGAGACTCGCTGATCAAAGAAAGCGCACCGTATAACACTTTTGTTTTTACGATATTCTTTCGTTTCAATGCCGAGAATATCCTTCTCGCCAACTCGACAGTTTCAAGAGGGAAAAAAGTCCAATCAGAAATAATATCGGGCAATTCGCGTATTTCGGACAGCAATTCCGGCGAATTGAATACCGCAATCAGCGGCAGGAGACGGGTCGCATTTCCTGCCTGCCCTAGAAACGCGAGCTCTTTCCGGTCCATAGACTGCAAAGACTCAATCGTTAGAAGGTCTGTGGCTTCGACTAAGATGACCGATGCTCCGTCCATCTCAATTAAAAAGTCTTTGACCTGCGGCTTTTCTTCAAAACGCGTAACGATCATCTGGATAGGGTCCGTTTCACAGCACAGCTGCAAAAGTGTATTGGCAAGCGTGCAGTAATTTAACATGATCGCGTCAAACAGACGTTCGCCAATCACTTTTAGTTCCAACCGCATTTACAGTTTCTCCAGGGAATTTAATTTGATTAAACCTACGGTTTGCAAAGCCCGAACGAAGAGCGAGCAAGCGGGATCGTATGTTTCAAAATTTCAACCTGAAGTTCCTGAAATTTTTTGGAGAAAATAAATAAACTTTGTTGTGCCGGTCGCTCGACGAAGATCGAACAAAAATGCAAAAATCAGCAACGAACGGGGATTTTCAATCTTTGACTCAGGCCTGCACATTGGCTTTTTAGTTGCTCATCAAGCAGGTGCAAGAATATGTACGCGATGCGAATAAATCAGGGAAACCGAGACTTCGTCAGAGCCCACCATGAGCCAGACCTCAGAAGAAGGGAACGCAACCGCTTTTCTCCACTTTGCCCAACAGAATACGCATAAAATGAAAAGGTGTCGGGTCACCAATACTCAGGAAAATTGTTTACTTTGGGATTTTTTATAGAGCTGACGACGATACCTGAGTCGTCCATACATACAAGCGAAAGCTCAAAGCCGATATATCAGTAAAAATCGAAATGCTGAAGGTTCACGCTGCTTATTTCTCGCATGACTCATGATTTTTTAAAAAGGTCAGAGGTCATGCCCACCACATTGCATTCGTAAAGAAATCTTATCACCGCAACCAACCGCACGCGCGCATTCATCAATCGCTTCTCACTGGCTCAGTAAATATGTAGCCTACAGAATGAACAACTTTAATTGGCTGGGACCGAGGATACGCTTCGTGAAGTTTGCGGCGAAGTCTACTTACAATCGAATCAAGACGGCGATTGTCATAAGATAAAGGATCCAGCCCAAAGCCTATTGCAATAATATCCTTCCTCTTTACTGGCTTCCCAATAGACTTTATCAGCATATCCATTAAGCTGACTTCCAAATGGCTCAGCGTCAAGGAGGTGCCAGATGGGGCTACCAAGCGCCATTCGTTACGATGGAAATGCCATTGGGCTGCCGGGGCGGATTTCTGACTCGTGTTGGCACGGCGATATATATTTCTTATATAAGCCATAAGTTCTTCGGTTTCTACAGGCTTTGATAAAAATGCATCTGCGCCGCTGGAAATTAATTCAAGGCGATGGGCAGTTTTAAAATTGGAAGCGAGGATGACAATTCCAAGCGACTGAAGATTTCGTAGAGACCTAATTTTCTTAACAGCCAACACCTCCGCAAAGCCAAAGAAGTCTAAATCGAATATTACAACGTCAACATGTCTATTGAATAAATGCATAGTAAGCTGCACAAGATCATTGACGATGGTAGCCTCAAATCCATGTTCTCTGAGTTTTTTTTCAAGATTGAAATGCTGAACTGCCTTGTAGTCGACGACAACCACTTGAATCATCTCTCCTCCGATATTTTAAAATCAGTCTATTTTTCAATTCCCGACTTTGGCAGCCACGGCATTTCAAATGCCTGAACGCTTAAATCAGAAAATACTGGGCAAAATGGTGTTACCGACACCTGTGGCTGAATTACCAGTTTCGAAAGAGTAAAAGCTTTAATTACCAAAGGCCCTGCAAAATTTGCACGAACTATGTCGAGCAGTAACAAAGACAATTTGGCTCAACAGCAAAGTCGAGACGAATACTTGACCCAGAGAAACAATGTCTCACGATCATTGCTATAGATTTTAAAATTGCTCGTGTCAGTGGAGAATTATTTTCTCTAACATACCGCGTTATTACTAACACAAGTCATATACTAATGGTTACAAATGGGGATGTGCAATAAGAAAGATGAAGCGAAGTAACAGAAATATCAGAATCGATACAAACTGGTCGACTACCTGAGAGAGCAAGGTGCCAAGATTAACAAAGGGTAAAAATCTGGTCTCAAATGGCACTCGCTGGATCGATTTAGCACGAACACGTTCCTTACAACGCTTACCGCCAACGGAGTCGAATGATGAGGATTATTTTGAAAGTCATAGGGAAAGAACTCTTCAACATGCTCGACGCGAGTAAGGAAGAGTTACAGGCCGTGTCTCCCAGGCTAGGTGCGCAGCAGGATCAATTCGAGTGGGATATTACTGATATCGGTGCCTTGCGTCCAGAACACCTGCTTAGCTTTCCTGATCGACCATCCGCATTATTGATCGACGCACAGGAACCTGCATACGTGCAAAAGATTCAATTGCTTGAGAAGAAAGAACTTACTTTCATCAAGAACCCGCCTTTCCTGCCAATCGTCATGTCGCCTATTGTTCTGATTTTCAGATCGACTGCGGCATTGGCGGAAGCGCCTGATTTCCCTGACTTCGTGGCCGACTGGGTATGCACGCCGGTGTCGATGTCGGATCTAGGTCGCCGCACCATCGCCGCGCTCCGAAGAAAAAATATCCTAAAAACCAAGCTGCATTTTGGATCATTAACTTTGATTCCGGACGTGCGGCTGCTGTCGTTTCAGTCCAAGGCAATCCACTTAACGCCGTCCGAATGTGCCTTGGCGGAGCTGTTTCTTAATCAGATGGGGACAGTCATCTTGATCAAAGATTTGGTCGCCTTGTTTAAATCCAGCGGCAAGTCGACTGAGGGAAGTAACATCAGAGTGACCATCTTCCAGCTGCGGCTGAAACTGGAAATGCTGACGAAGTCTCAATACACCCTTGCAAGCGTTTACAAACAAGGCTATGTGCTGCGCCCCAAAAATCGGCCAACGCAAGCTAATAGCGCTGTTGGGGAAGACAATCAAAACTGTACCAGCAGTTATCTGGAACAGCATCAATACCTGACTATCCGCGACCGATGAACGGCATGTTCGTTGCCATTACGGTCATGAATTGGACGTTGGCATGCAAAGGCAAACCAGCCATATACGAGACTGCGTCAGCAACGTAGCGAGTTTCGAAAGTTGGTTCTATCGCCGTGGAACCATTGGCTTGAAGGATACCCCGCTCCATTTTCTCGGTCATATCCGTAGAGGCATTCCCTATGTCTATTTGCCCGCAGGCAATGTCGTACTTGCGCCCATCAAGAGAAGTCGCTTTTGTTAATCCTGTGATGGCATGTTTCGTAGCCGTATAGGTAGCCGAATGTGGTCTTGGAGCATGCGCCGAGATCGAGCCGTTGTTGATGATTCTTCCTCCACGAGGAAGCTGATTCTTCATTAATCGAAATGCTGCCCGGGTACAAAGAAAAGCCCCAGTCAGGTTCACATCAACCGCTGCTTGCCAGTTCTCCAAAGACACATCCTCAATCGACGCCGATCGAGTGAATATTCCTGCATTGTTAAATAGCAGATCTAATCTTTGGTACTCTTGCCTTACCTTTTCAAATAAAGCATCAACCTCTTCTTCTTTAGATATGTCTGCTGGCAGCACCATTGCTTTTCCACCCGAAACACTAAGCGCTGCAGTCTCTTCCAACGCTGCGCGACGTCGTCCTACCAAAATTACGACAAACCCGTCTTGAAGCAAGCGCAACGAAATAGCACGCCCTATGCCGGATCCTGCACCTGTAACTAGCGCTACTTTTTCAACTTTACTCATTATGAATACCTCGTTAGGTAACTGATCAAATGGTGAGCCAGCCCGCACAATGGTGCGACCCCGGCAGACGCGATGATAACGCCTCGTTCAGAGTTGAATCGACTTTTGGCTCAAGTGGGAGTAAGTAAAGGCAAGTTTCAATCAAATAAGCCGAGAACCTGCTGCAGGGTACTCAGCTTTAGTCTCTAAAGATAGAACCACTCGCACCATCACCCTAACCACATTGACAGTGCGAGAAAATATGTAGCTTTTCGGATCTAGCAAAAAATCCGCAAATTTTGTTTTCCAGTCACTTGTCTGGTCATTTTTTTTAGCGCAGATAACTGACGCCAGGGGTGTGAATAGTGGTGTCGGAGTACTCCGTTCGACTAGTGGCGACGTTTCGAACGGTCAAAATGTTGCAGTGACGTTGCCCCCTTTCCCAACAGATTGCTCCGGAGAAGCGTGCTACTTGCCGCATGACTCAGCTGCGGTTACCTACGTATTCCTTCACCCGTTGAAGCTATGCAAAGAGCAGCGCGCCATATCCTTCCTCTGCAGTTTTATAAAGCGTCGCGCCGAATGCCAAAATTTTTCATTTTTAACTGTCTTCCGCTACTTCCAGGTCACGTTTGATAAATTAATGTATGCCTCAGGTAGCGCAAACATTACTCATCAGTGATACCTTGCCGCCTGAAGCTTTTCTCAGGTAGCGCTTGAGGTGACTTGAAGGAATTTATTGGGTTGACTTGTGAGAACGCGTCACGATGTAACCTCGACGTTACATTTAGATGTCTAGCTCTGAATCAAGTCAAACAAACCGATTAACCTCGTAACGTTTTTCAATACCGTCAGAGGACATTCACCATCGCTCTGCCCTCGACGTATGCGCCCGGATGCCATATACAGCATTGTAGCGATAGCAGATCGGAATCTTACCTGCTTGTGGGCGTTAGCCGACCAAAAGTGACTATACCTAGCACTCCGTAATATCCCAGAATCGCCTAGGTGCCCGGACGGACCAAACTTTTCAGATGAAATAAAAAAATTCTTGACCGAAACGAATGTCCGGGGCAACAATTGTATACTATTGGTGGCCAAATATTGTAATTATTGGTACCAAAGTCCCCGGTCGGTAGCCTGATGTGACTGTCGATCCGGGATCATTTCTCTATTGAACTAGGAACGCGATATGGCAACTGGCACCGTGAAATGGTTTAACGACTCCAAAGGGTTCGGCTTCATTACTCCTGATGGTGGCGGAGAAGATTTGTTCGCACACTACTCTGCGATACAGATGCCCGGCTTTAAAACGCTAAAAGAAGGACAGAGGGTGGACTTCGATCCCATCCAAGGAGCGAAGGGAAAGCAAGCAGCTAATATCCAGGCGGTGTAAAACACTGGGGCCTTGCGGCGCAATTCGACCTGTGTATCGAAGCGCCGCCCTAAGGTCAATGCAAGTTTTCCTTTTTTCCCCAACATCACTTGCTGCTGTTCCCAACTGTTTGATGACTTGTGGCAAGGATCCCTTTTGCCCTAGACACCGTCCCAATGGCATTGCCTTTTCAACAAAAATGGTTCACTTGGGCCTTGGGCTCTGGGATAAAATGACCTTATCCGGTGAAGCACAAGCGTCCCGAGAAGCTCACTCCTGCAGGATACCCATTTTGGTTGCTTCGTAAACCGCTCGCCCCCTTGAGCTGACTCCTAACTTTCGGTAAATATTGCGAACGTGCTGAGCAACCGTATGACAGGAGATAGAAAGCTTTTCTGCGATTTCACGAAACGCCAACCCAAGCGCAAGTTCGCGCAAAACCTGGCTTTCGCGTTCTGTCAGCATTTCAGGGACAGAATCAGTAGAACGTCTTGAAGAGACCGGGTGGCTTTGTTTCTCCGCTCCGTGCCTTCTGACGACGTGCAGGAGCTTTTTTGCCACCACGGGACTGAGCGGAGAAGCTCCTGCATGCAAGTCATGCAACGCGGAGATAAAAGCACTTGGCTCGATGCTTTTCAGAAGATACCCGGCAGCACCTCTTTCGATTGCGGACAAAATATTCAGCTCATCATCGAAGAGACTGATAATCATTGTGTTTGCTTGCGGCCGCAGAGAAGTAATTTCAGAAAGCAAATCTAGGCCACTCATATCCGGCAAAGCCAGATCCAGCAAGTAAATATCGGCATTGACGTCCTGAATTAATTGACGGCCCTGCCGGCCATCCACGGCTGTTCCAACGAGCAAAAAGTCGGAATCCGATTTTATAATCTCAGTAAAATGCGCCAGAAATATTGGATGACCTTCAATGACGGCAATGGTGATCGGCATGATTAAATTATTACCGCGATTTCCAGTTTCTTATTCACTCTAGCGACTTATCGGCGCGAAAGTGTAACTGATATCAGCACGACCCGGTCTCGATTTGATGTCGCTATGAAATTGTAACCACCACACTTCCGCAAGTGTCTTTCAGGAGATTTTGAGCCAGCCACAGAGGCGTTTTTTCAAAAAGCGCATGCGAACAGGAGAGCGAAAAAATTTCCTAAAGAAAAATATAATTCGTGTACGATTTCGCCGTGGGTGGAATTTCCCATATCATGAGGATTTAGCACACCGGGCATCGCAGCACTAGCGATGTCGGCCAGTTGCAGTCCGCATCAACCGACCGTACACAAAGAAAGCATGGCTTCGAATTTACTGATCCCGGTACCGGCGCACCTGTTGAGCGTTGGTAAGGCACTACCTCGCTCTGTCTATTCTGCCAATGGCGACTTGCTGCTATCGCAAGGCTTTGTGATCGAGTCTGCGGAACAGATAGCTACATTGGTCGACAGTGGCTATCTTCGGCAGAATGAATTTGATGCTAAAGCTGAAAGAGGCAAACCGGGTGCGAATGAAACTGCTCCTGCGGTGGCCGGACAGGCTTCCGCGTCGGAACAAGGCAGTGACGAAAAAGTCCTTATGGATGAAGTAAGGTGGCAAGTCGGGGAAACTTTTTTTCTTCATCAACAGGGTTTATCGGCTCGGTACACCGCTCGCTTTATCGGCTATGTTAAAAATCGCACAGTCCTTGTCACGATGCCCATCGTTGATGACAAATATGTTCTGATTCGCGATAGTCAAATATTCATTGTCCGCGCTTTTTCCGGAAAGAAGGCATACGCATTCAGCGCCTATGTAGTGAAATCCGTCCACTCTCCTCATCCGTACTTACACTTGTCCTACCCGAAAGAGCTTAGCTGTGCAACCATCAGGCATCGCGCGCGCATACCTGTCAGTATCATCGCGTCGGTTTCAATGAACGCGCATGAGGAAAATGTCGCGGCAATCATTGCTGATATGAGTCTCGGCGGCGCCTCGGCTAACATCAGGCATCCTTTCGGGGAAGTAGGTCAGCGGGGTCGAATTAAATTCAAGATCAATGCGGTCGGCGAGACAGCGTTCGTTGACCTTGGCATCATACTAAGATCAATCGTGCCCAGCGATAACGGTAGCGGCTGCAAGCATGGGTACGAATTTACAGACCTTTCCACTCACGACCGACTTGTGTTGTCGGCCTATTTCCATCAGGCAGAGATGGAACGAAACTGAACCGAGAAATGGGGATTATTGCCCTGCTGTGAAGTTATGGCTTTTTTCTTATGTTTAACCAGGCCGTGGCTCCTCCGCTCATTGCAATCATCAGCATTCCGATCCAGGCCCAGAAGTCTGGCGCATGGTCGAAAAATAGCCAGCTCATCATTGCGGCAAAGCCGATTTGTGCATACGTAAAGGGCATCAAGCTGGAGGTACCGGCGCGGCTGAACGCCATAATAAGTAATAAGTGTCCTACCGTTCCCAATATGCCAATCAAGAGCAGCATGCTGCCATGCGTAACGTTTGCCGGGGTAAAAAAGTTGAGCAATTCCTTTCGCTCAAGCATGAGGAAAGGAAAGAGCAGCAAACTGCCGATAACGCCACTATAGAACTGGGTTGTGTATGGGTTTTCGAGAACGGCAAGCTTACTGGTAATTAAGCTGTAGCCGCTGGAGATAACCATCGCCAGCAGTGGGATGATAACGACCCAACCAAACAGTCCACTTCCCGGCCGGATAACAATGATCGTGCCCAGAAACCCGCTGGTGACGAGAGCCCAACGTAATTTTCCAATGCGCTCATTGAACAACCAGCCAGCACATGCCGTGATTAAGACTGGAGACAACATAATGATCGCGGTGAATTCGGCCAAGGGCATTTGACGCATACTGAAAAATGCCAGAACACTAATCGAGGCCAGCAGCACTCCACGCAAAAGCTGGAAGCGAGGATGCAAAGTGCGGAAGCCGGAAATGCCACGAATCTTTCCTACCACCACCGCCATGATGCTGGCCTGGAGTGTATACCTGCACCACAGCACCAGAACGACGGACAGGAAGTTGCCAAGATACTTGGTGGCAGCATCCATGGAGGAAAAGAGAAAGGTTGACGCCACGATCATTGCGACAGCGGCGGAGGCGTTGTTATTGCTCATCCTCACCATGATAGCGCAGCGGGGAAGATTTACATACAGCAACTGTCGTCCAGAGACGGGAGTGCGGATCTGACTGTAAATGCAGGATGATGAATGGGATGGAGATCATCGCTTCCTGAGCGCACTGCAAGGACGCGAGACGTCCAACGCTACGCTTTGATTGGACGATTGAACCTGGGCATAACCAACAATGCAAAAGCCGGCAAGGGGTCCTCCCTGCCGGCCTGGAACGGCTGGTATGATTAAGGCGATAAAACTACTAGTGGTGGGCGGTCGCAAATAGTGTGCTTTCGCGCGCGGCGACAGAAACTGCTTGCTTTTCGGAAACGCGTCGGGATACGTCCAACACGCCGCGTTTGATCAGTATCCGTCGAATGGCGCGGTGTGCGCCGTCAGCTTCCGGCTTATCCTCCAGAAATGCGTCCATGGCGGCCAAGGCAATGTCGTCCATTTCCTCTTCTGAGAAGGAATGAAACAATTTCGCAGCCAGCACATCGTTCGTTACATCAGACGCGCAAACCACTTTGCTGGCGTACTTTGCCAAGACAGCGCGTACATCGCGCACAGTAATCCCGAAAGCCATTTGCAGCGGCATACCTACCTCCATTCGACGGTTTGCAACGATGTGCAATATGTCTGTATGGTATCGGTTGGGTTATCAGGCTGATATAGGACAGACCCCTGTAAAGATGTAGGAAAGAATGAATGGCGCTGTCAGTCCAAATCTGAATTCTTTACCGGGTTCCCAGCATTACGCTGCTCGCCAACGGTTCTCGGCAAACCCTGCAGTGACTGACTCGAAAACCCATTTTGCCCCGCAAAAACGGCACATGAAGTATTCTGGTCGTCCCCTCCCACGGCTGAACCAGGACTTCGGCGGCCTGCCAAGGCTTTTTAAGCCGGCATGCCCGTTATTATCCTGAGAACCATGCGCCATGGCCCAGCAAAGTGAACATTTCATGCAAGCGCCAAGTGGCTGTCACGCCTTACTCCTTCAAGGGGAAGGATTTATGCGGTGGGAAAGATCGGCGGAACAGGCAATTCCTCTTCATTCGCCTCTTTGCCAGGCGGACTGCTGGCCGGGGGAACGGCCGGCGGCTGCTCAGGCGTTTGAGTGGGCGGGATCGACGGACTGAAGTCCGGATCGGGCTTCTGGAATTGAGGGTATTGTTTACCTGCCTTCATAGCACTTCTCCATTGGTGGCGATCCTTATCGTAAGCCAACCGGACGCCTGAGGCGTTGCGGCTTATCAGCGAGGACGGAGTGAACCAAACGGTTCGTTTCAAAGTCCTACTTCTAAACTAGAAAGAATGACGGACTCATACCACGGGCTCCCGGAGGCACTATGAAACTAGGCAATTATTGGCAATTCAGCCAAGGTCACGCGCGGCGCGAAGTGAACACGCCGGTTATTTTGTTGATTGCAGGGCTTGGAGGGTTCTGGGCTACCGTTGCCTTCCTTGTGTTTGCTTAGGTTTTGCTTTGCCTCGAAACACCTGGGTCAAAAAGTTGTTGTAATTTTCTTCGCTGGCTGAGCCAAAATAAAATGGCGTCACCATCCGGGAAATTATATGAGCTTAAATAAATACGACTTGACTGCTTACCGGCGGGCAAAACGCATACGTGCGTTAAAAATCGATTTTCTGATCGTCATATTTACGTTGGCGGCGATCATTCTGATCAGCCGGGAACATCCGCAGCCGCGTCCAGGCGCACCTGCCTTTCATGTTCAGAAGCAAAGCATTCCGGATACGCAAAAATCATCAACGAGTGCGATTCTGGCCACCGCAGTGCGGTGAAAAATGCATGTCTTCGAAGAAGATAGGGAGACCTGCAATCACGTCTTGTCTATCGTCTATCGACCAATTCTTTGCGCTCGATACAGTTTCGGCTTCCAAAACCAAAAGGGCCAGATCCAAGATCTGGCCCTTCTTTATTTGGTGCGGCTGGCAGGAATCGAACCCACGACCCCTTGGTTCGTAGCCAAGTACTCTATCCAGCTGAGCTACAGCCGCGAACCACTGAGTATATCAGCCGCTGCATCATTTTGGAAGTGAGCTGCGGCGTGAAAGGATATGCGCAAGGAAAGGTGTGTTTCAGGAAGTTAAAGCCTAGGGTGTAGCCACCCGCATACAAGTTGTCTTGTCGCCTATCCGGCTTCACAGCACGCTTCATTCTCTACAACAAAACATATGGTACATTTGAGAAATATTTCCAATGGACAATGTTGCGACACGTCCCGGTGACACGAGAAGCAGATAGCACAACGATGAAACTGAAATCCACTACTTTTACGCTAGCCGCCTGCAGCCTGAGCTTGTCAGGCTCTCTATTTGCCGCATCGCTCGAAGTCGATGTCAAGGATGCGCATGGCAATGGAGTGGCAGACGCTGCCATCTACCTCGAGTCCCTGACAGGCACTCTGCCGGCGCGTCCAAGACCAGCGGAAATTGAGCAGAAAAGCCGGAAATTCATGCCCTTGATGACAGTGATACAAACGGGCTCGGAGATTGCCTTTCCGAATAACGACACGGTGCGTCACCATGTTTATTCCTTTTCGCCAGCGAAACCGTTTGAACTAAAACTGTACTCTGGAACACCCGGCAGCCCCGTGCTGTTCGATAAACCTGGCACAGTGGTAATTGGCTGCAATATCCACGATCGCATGGTGGCCTACATTCAAGTAGTCAATACGCCCTATTTTGGCAAGACGAACGATACGGGAAGAGTACGCATCACCGATTTACCAGCCGGCAAGTATAGGCTTAAGGCCTGGCATCCCCAACTGCTGTTGGGCGCCACGATGCCGGACTTGGAAATCTCGATCGTCAAGCAGGACGTTGCTGTCAGCATTGCGCTGAATCCCGCTACCGATAGCAAGCCGCATTGATCGACGATGTTTAAAAGCCTTGAAAGACGCATCGTCGCCTTGCTCCTCGTTCTGGTGCTCGGCGTCCAGCTCGCCACCTATTTCATCATCAATAGTGCGATCGAGCGCAATGGACGTGCCCTTGTCGCAGAAGAGGTGGCTGTCGGAGAACGCGTGTTCCACAGGCTGCTTCGGCAAAATGCCGAGATGCTCACCCAGGGAGCGCAGCTGCTGGCAAAGGATTATGGATTCCTTTCCGCCATTGCCAGCCGCGACGAAGAGACGATCGCGTCGGTTCTAACCAATCATGGTGAGCGCATCGGCGCATCGGTGACCGTGATGGTTGATGTCGAGCGTGCAATGCGCACCGGGCCTGCGCAATCGGTTTCCGTAGATGTGCAGCGGCT
>Ga0308161_1005050_pt1 | contig 11775 bp, 9 predicted proteins | sample PhyFR2_FD_201034 | JGI IMG/M metagenome (GOLD analysis project Ga0308161, IMG submission 201034) | Phyllosphere microbial communities from UC Gill Tract Community Farm, Albany, California, United States - DLSLF.R2 | ecosystem: Host-associated > Plants > Phyllosphere > Unclassified | place: USA...
CCGTACCGACAAGGTCAAAGGCATTCTGCAGCAAGTAGTTACCCAGTACCCCGGCACTTCCGCCGCGCAACTGGCGCAACGCGACCTGCAAAAGCTCTAAGCAGCCCGTTTGTGAGAAAACCCGCGCCTGGCGCGGGTTTTTTCGTTAGACTCTTGGCCCTTTTACGTAAACACGCTGCTGCGGATAACGCCTTGTCGAGTCCGCGACAGTGCCTGAAGGAGGCGGACAGCCTGTTTAGCTGTCACGCCCGTGGCGATCATGCAAGATACCTTACGCATCACCGAAGTCTTTTACTCGTTGCAGGGTGAAACGCGCACGGCTGGCCTGCCTACCGTGTTCGTCCGCCTGACTGGCTGCCCGTTGCGCTGCCAGTACTGTGACAGCGCCTATGCCTTTACCGGCGGTACGATTCGCAGCCTGGATTCGATCATGGAGCAGGTGGCGGGCTTTCGTCCGCGGTATATCTGCGTTACCGGTGGCGAGCCATTGGCTCAGCCCAACGCGTTGCCACTGCTCGAGCGTTTGTGCGATGCAGGCTACGAGGTGTCGCTGGAAACCAGCGGCGCGCTGGATATTTCCAAAGTCGACAACCGCGTCAGCCGTGTGGTCGATCTGAAGACCCCGGCCTCGGAAGAATCGCACCGCAACCGCTACGAGAACATCGAGCTGCTGACCCGCAATGACCAGGTCAAGTTCGTCATCTGTTCGCGCGAAGACTACGACTGGGCTGTCTCCAAGCTGATCCAGTACAACCTCGATCAGCGCGCAGGCGAAGTACTGTTCTCGCCTAGCCATCATCAGGTCAGTGCCAGTGATCTGGCTGACTGGATCGTTGCCGACAACCTTCCGGTGCGCTTCCAGTTGCAGCTGCACAAGCTGCTGTGGAACGACGAACCCGGCCGCTGAAACCCAAGGACAAGGACCAAGACATGACTGACAAACGCGCGGTAATCCTGCTTTCCGGTGGCCTCGATTCGGCCACCGTGGTCGCCATGGCCCAGGCCGATGGCTACAGCTGCTACACCATGAGTTTTGACTACGGCCAGCGTCATCGCGCCGAGCTCGACGCAGCCGCGCGGGTGGCCCGCGACATGGGAGTAGTCGAGCACAAGGTGATCGGTCTCAACCTGGATGGCATCGGTGGCTCGGCGTTGACCGACAGTAGCATCGACGTGCCTGAGGCGCCTGGCGAAGGCATTCCGGTCACCTACGTGCCGGCGCGCAACACCGTGTTCCTGTCGCTGGCCCTGGGTTGGGCCGAAGTACTGCAGGCGCGCGATATCTTCATCGGCGTCAATGCGGTGGATTACTCGGGCTACCCGGACTGCCGTCCTGAGTTCGTCGAAGCATTCGAGCGCATGGCCAACCTGGCCACCAAGGCCGGTGTTGAAGGGCAGGGCTTCCGCATTCAGGCGCCGCTGCAGAACATGAGCAAGGCGCAGATCGTCCAGGCCGGGATTGCCCGCGGCGTTGATTACAGCCTGACCGTGTCCTGCTACCAGGCCGATGATCAGGGCCGTGCCTGCCGCAAGTGCGACAGCTGCCGCTTGCGCGCGGACGGCTTCATGGCGGCCGGTGTGGAAGATCCGACCCGTTACTTTTAAGCCTTTTTACTGATGGGGTGTTGATTTCTCGTTAGAAATCAGTATTATACGCGCCATCAAAAGGGTCGTTAGCTCAGTTGGTAGAGCAGTTGGCTTTTAACCAATTGGTCGTAGGTTCGAATCCTACACGACCCACCATCTTTACAGCGGTCTGTGATGTACCAGCGACTAGTCTCGCGGTAATCCATCCGTACAGAGCAAGCCTCAAGCTAGTTCCAGTGTGAAATCAAGATGAAAAGCCCGCCTCTCATGGCGGGCTTTTTCGTTCTGGGCGCTCGGATTTCGGCTTACACCACTGGCGTAGCGGTTGGTCATCTACAGCATCGACTTGTCAGGCTCTGTCCAGCTGTTGCCTATCTGAAAAAGATCCTCGCGTGAATGCTCGGCCTCAAGGGTCAAAAGGCCGCGTTTTTTGTCGATCCCGCCGCTGTAGCCGTTGAGTGTTCCATTGGCAGCAATCACGCGGTGGCAGGGCACGATGATCGAAATCGGGTTGATGGCATTGGCCATGCCAATGGCTCTGGCTGCGCCAGGTTTGCCCAGGGTTCTGGCCAGCTCACCATAGGTCGTGACTGTGCCATAGGGGATCTGGGCGAGCAGTGCCCAGGCCTGTTTCAGAAAGAGGCTGCCGCGCGGTGCCATGGGCAACGAGAAATCACGGCGGGCGCCGCTGAAATACTCAAGTAACTGCTGCCTGACATCGGCAACCGCATCCTGGGCTTCACGTGCTTGCGCGTACTCGCTGCCTGGTCCGGCAGCATCCCGCATACGGAAATCCACGCGCAGCAATGCGCCGCGGTGATCGACCAGCATGTCGATGCGCCCAAGTCGAGTATCCAGATGGCCGCGGGCCTCCTGCGGCACAATGAGCGTAGCCATGACGAGTTCCTTCAGGGTCGCCCGCGCGCAGTCGCGCGGGCGGGCGGCTGGGCGTTGGTGCTACCAGTGCTGGGCCAGGGGGGTGGGGCCTGGCAACGAAGGGAACAGCGGCAGTACCTCGCTGGCTAGTTCATCGATGATGTCGGCGGGTGGTCGTTGCGCCATGTGCATGCCCAGTGCGGCATGGTTGACGCCGGCCTCCTGCCATTCTTGCAGCAGCGCGATCAAGCCTTTGCGCCCGGTCTTCAATACATAGCCGCCATGCAGCGGTGTGCGCGGGAAGTCCGGATTCTCATCGAGGTCGATCCATTCGTTGGTGACGTGCGGGCGGAAGCCCTGGTCAGGAATCATGGCGCGCCATGCTCGGACTTTTTCGGCCAGGCGCTTGGGTCCAAGGCTGTTCTGGGTAGACTCCGGATAGGTCAGCCATCCATCTGCGTGGGTACCCAGCCACTGCGGGGATTGCCTGGAGGAGCCGGTTACCAGCAGCGGGATGCGGCCGGTTGCCGGCCTCGGCAGCAGCCGCGCATTGTCCAACTGCCCCAGCGAGGAGTTGATCGGTGAGCCATCGCCTTGCGTCAATTGCCGGAAGTAGTCGACCGCCTCGACAAAGCGTTCGCCTCGACTCGCATGCTCGATGCCATAGGCTGGAAATTCGACGGGCCGATCGCCGGAGGCGATGCCCATTACCAGTCGCCCGCCAGACAGCTGGTCGATGCTGGTGGCAGCCTTGGCCAGGTCGATGGGGTGGCGCAAGCTGAATATTGCGCTGCCGGTAGCCAGGCTGATGTGGCGAGTCTGCCCGGCTAGAAATGCCAGGTAGGTAAAGGGATCGAACAGCTGCCCTGCATCGCCGAAGGAAGGGTCGAACAACGGCACATCGCGTACCCAGGTGGCTGCAAAACCGCGAGCGTCCAGCCGTTGGACCAGTTCGGCCTGGCCGGCCAACACGTTCATATCGCCTTCATAAAAGCGCAGCGGGAGAAAGATGCCGAGGGTCAGTTGACCCTCGGCAAACATCCGCCGGTATCCGGGATGACTGGCAAATGCCGGTGCGCTGGCCCCGGTAGTGGTAAATGTTGGGTTTTCGATCACGGGCTGGTTCATGTCGGGTTCCTTCCAGGGGCATGTTCAGGGGCCGGTGGCGGGGTGGGGCAGGCTGATACCGCGCTGCACTGCAGGGCGTTCGGTCATGCGTTGGTACCAGGTGCTCAAGTGGCTGAACTGGCTGAAATCGAAAGCGATCAAGCGGGCGATGTGCATCCAGCCGAACGTGGCGATGTCGGCAATGCTGTAGGTATCGCCGGCCAGCCAGTGGTTGTCCTTGAGTTGGTTGTCCAGGGTCGCGAACGCTTGCTCGGTCAGCGTTCGAAAACGTCGCGCTACAGCCGGGTCAGATTGCTTGTCGAAAATCTCGTAATGCACCCGTTGCCCAAGAATAGGGCCGGTGCTGGAGGCATGGAACATCAGCCAGGTGATGGCTGCCCAGCGTTGCTGCGGTGCGTCAGGAAGCAGCCGCTGGGTTTTCTCAGCCAGGTACAGCAGGATCGCGGCGGATTCAAACAGCACGATGTTGCTGCCTTGGTCGACCAGCACTGGGATGCGTCCGTGCGGGTTGAGCCGAAGAAATTCAGGCAGGCGATGCTCACCTTGTTCAATGCGAACGTGCCGCAACTCGTAAGGCAAACCCAACTCCTCCAGTGCCACAGTTATCTTGAAGCCATTAGGTGAGCTATCGGTATAAAGAATCAGGTCCGGCACTTTCATTTGCGTTCAACCTTCTATTCTCGGCTTTCTATCAAATGTGTGTAGCGCTATCCTAGAACTGCTGAGTACCTATGAGAAACGATGAATTCTTCATTCTCGAGTTAGAAAATCTAAATAGTGAGGTCCCTATGGGCGCTGTACTGCCGTTACTTGCTTTGCGGGCATTCACCGAAACAGGGCGCTTGGGGAGTTTGAAAGCCGCTGCCGAGAGCCTGGGTGTAACGCCTGGGGCAGTCAGCCAGCAGATCCGCCTGCTCGAGGATCGCATTGGCGTGCCGCTGTTCGTCCGCGCGCGCCACGGTGTCTACCTCACCGAAGCCGGTGCACGGGTGCACCCGGGATTGCTCCGTGGGTTCGACCAGATAGAAAAGTCTCTGTCGACCTTGCAATCGCTGGCGTCGGAAAAGGCCATAACGATCAGTACCGTGCCCTCGTTTGCCTCGGCCTGGCTGGTGCCGCGGCTCGGGCGCTTTCATGAGCTGCATCCACATATCGAGGTGCGTGTCGAGGCATCTGCCAAGATTGTCGATTTCAAGCGCGACCGGATCGACGTCGCCCTGCGCCACGGGCTGGGCCATTACCCGGGCCTGGAATCCATCCGGTTGATGGCACCCGTGCTGCTACCTGTGGCAAGCCCGGCGCTGCTGGCCAAGGGGCGTCCTATCAAAAACCCGCTGGACTGCCTCGACTACCCGCTGTTGCAGGATGCCGACCGGGCTGACTGGACGCTCTGGCTGCAGGCCCTCGGGGTGGACGCGGGCGAGCAGGCCAAGCGCGGTGCCAGTTTCGAGGAAGACCTGCTGCTACTGCGCGCTGCAGCAGCAGGACAGGGTATCGCGCTGGTGCAAGATACCCACGCTCAGGAAGACATCGACTCAGGCAGGCTGGTGGTGGCCCTTGACAAGCCATGGCCATCGCGCTTTGCCTACTACATCGTGTGCCGTCAGGAGTCGTTGCAACGGGCCGAAGTGCAGGCATTCATTAGCTGGATCAAAGACGAAGCGGCAGTTGATGCCGACCTGCCCGCCTAGCGGGCGAAGGCCGGTGCCCGCAGGCAAAAGTGCTAGTCGCGCTCGGCCAGCAGCCTGCCTTGCTGTTCGGCTGCAAGTTGCCAACCGCCGCCCAGGGCCCTGATCAGTTTCACGGTGGAACGGGCTTTTTCTGCCTCCAGACGCGCTGTTGCCAGTTGCTGGGTCAGCAAGGTGCGGTCCGCGTCGATCGTATCGAGTTGGCTGTGGCTGCCTTCACGGTATTGCAGGTGAGAAAGCTGAGCCGCCCGCTCGGCAGTATCCAGGGCAATGCGCTGGGCACGCGACTGTTCGGCGATGATACGCAGCCCGGCCAGTTTGTCCTCGACTTCGGCAAACGCCTTCAGCACTACCTCCCGGTACCGGGCGACATCTTCTTCGTACGCTGCCCGCGAGTACGCGACCGTAGCCTTGCGCCGGCCACCGTCGAACAGTGGCAGCGTCATCACCGCACCCGCCAGCGGGCCCAGCAGGAAGGCACGATTGGACCACTCGAACAGGTTGCCCAGCTCTCGCGATTCAAAGCCGCCGGTGGCAGTCAACTGCAGCCTGGGGAAATATGCCGCTTTGGCGATACCGATCCGGTAGTTGGCTGCAGCCATTGCATGTTCTGCGGCCGCGATGTCCGGTCGCCGTTCAAGCAGCGCCGAGGGCAGTCCGGCGGGGATGCGTATGTCGCGCAGGGCAAGGCGCTGTGTCTGGAGACTGAACTGCGCGGGTGGCAAGCCAAGCAGCGTTGCCAGTGCATGCTCTGCCAGCAGCCGGTTGTGTTCGATTCCCAGTGCTTCAACTCGGGCGGCTTCCAGTTCGCTCTGCGCTCGCACCTGATCAAGTTCACCCGCGTCGCCATTGTCGTACCGGTGTTTGATCAGCCTGTAAGTATCGCTGCGCAAGGCCAGGGTTCCTCGGTACACCTCCATCTGTGTGTCCAGTTCGCGCACGGTGAAGTACAGCTCTGCAACGTCGGCCTGCAATGCCATCAGCACGCTGCGGTACAGCGCTCCGCTGTTGTCCAGCTCGGCACTTGCCGCCCCCACCTCGGCATCGATTCTGCTAGCCAGGTCGGCTTCGTAGCTTATGCCCAGTTCTGCCCGCCAAAACCCGAATGTGTTGGCTGCCTGCTCGCCATGCAGGCCTTGCGCAGCGGCAGATTCGCGTTGGCGCATCGGGCCGAATGCTGCATCCAGGCGGGGTAACGTGTCAGCTTTTGCGCTGCGCTGCAGCGCGCGCGCCTGCTTGAGCCTGGCTGCAGCAATTTCCAGGCCCGGGTTGGCTTGTATTGCCTGAGCCTCCAGAGTATCCAGGTGCGGGTCGTTGAATATTGTCCACCACTCGCCGCGCATTTGTGCTTCGCCAGGCTCGGCAGATTTCCAGGAGGTTTCGGCTGCCGGTGTCTGGCTCTCCTTGAACAGCCAATGCTGCGGTTCGTCCGGACGGAGGTGCTGGGGGACTTGCGAACAGCCTGCCAGCATTGCCAGAAGCAAAGGTGCCAGCCTTGCCTTGTGCGCAGTGAAATAGCGTGGGGCTTTGAAGATGATCATGGGATGTCCTTTCCACGGCTCAGATGGGATTGCTGACCGGTTGTGCAACTGCACCTGCCGGGTCGTGCTGCGGGCTCAGCTGTCGGCCAAAACGGGCATAGATGGCGGGCAATACAAACAAGGTGAATAACGTTCCGACCAGCAACCCTGAGATGAGTACCACCGCCAATGCACTTTGGCTGCCTGCACCTGCTCCGCTGGCAAACAGCAGCGGCAGCAGGCCACCGACCATTGCCGCCGTCGTCATGAGGATCGGACGGATACGCGTGCGCGCTGCAGCTTGTGCTGCCTGCTGGCGGTCAAGGCCTTGCTTGCGCTGAGCCATGTTGGCGAACTCGACGATGAGGATGCCGTGCTTGGCGATGAGGCCGACCAGTGTCACCAGGCCGATCTGGGTGTAGATGTTGAGTGTGGCGAAGCCAAAGAACAGAGCCGCCAAGGCACCGCAGGCAGCCAGTGGCACGGTGGTCAGAATCAGTAACGGGTCACGCACGCTTTCGAACTGAGCAGCCAGTACCAGGAAGATGAACGCCAGCGCGAACGCGAAGGTGATTGCGAAGCCGCCTTGCTCCTGCAGGTACTGGCGCGACTCACCGAGGAAGTCGTGCTGATAGCCAGCAGGCAGTTCGCTGGCTTGTTGCTGCAGGAACGCCACGGCCTGGCCCAAGGTAACGTCAGGTGCCGGGATTGCCACCAGGGTCGAGCTGTTCAGCTGGTTGTACTGGGTCAGCGCGTTGGCCTCAACGCCACGCTCCAGGCTCACTACTGTCGACATCGGCACCTGGGTGCCACTGGCTGTGCGCAGGTAATATTGCTCCAGCAGCTCCGGAGTCAGGCGCTGGTTCCTCGGCGCCTGTGGGATGACGTCATACGCCCGCCCTTGAGCGCCAAAGCGATTGACATAGGACTCGCCGACCAGCCGGGCGAAGGTGTCACCTATCTCTTTCATGTCCAGACCGAGGTCGTGTGCTTTGGAGCGGTCTACGCGCACCAGCACGGTAGGGTTGGTAAAGGTCAGGTCCGAGTCGATGAAGGCAAACAGGCCACTGCTGCGAGCCGCGGACTTGAGCGTCTCCATGGCCTGGAATACGTCTTCGTGCTTGAGCGAGGACGTCAGCACCATCTGCACCGGAAAGCCGCCTACCGAACCCGGAAGCGGCGCGGGCAGGAATGCGGAGCCAACTATGCCCTCGACCGAAGCCAATTGTTCCTGTAGCTCGCCCATGATGTCTTCGGCGCTGCGTGAACGTTGATCCCAAGGCTTGAGCATCACCCCGGCCCAGCCCTTGTTCAGCGAGGCGCCGACGCCTGTTACACGATATACGGTGCCCGTTTCCGGAATCGCCAGCAGCAGGTCCTCGACGCGCTTTGATTGCTCTTCCAGAAACTCCAGGTTACTTGCCTGGGGTGCTTTCATATCGACCACGATTTCACCCTGGTCCTCGGCTGGCGCCAGCTCTGATTGCAGGCCGTTGAACAGGATCGGCAGGCTGAGCAGTGCGCCTGCACCGATTACCAATGCCAGGCGGGTGTCCTTGAGAACATGGCCAAGTAGCCGGTCGTAGCGCTCGACCAGGTTGTTGGTGACGCGTTCGACAGCGGAGGCAAAGCGCCCAGGGCGATCATTGGCCAGCAACCTGGCTGCTACAGTTGGGGACACGGTGAGGGCGACGATGGCCGACACGGCCACTGCAGCGGCCAAGGTGAACGCAAACTCGCTGAACAGCGCGCCCGTCAGCCCGCCGACCATGCCCAATGGTGCATAGACTGCGACCAGGGTTGCGGCCATGGTAAGTACCGGGCCGGCGATTTCGCGTGCACCGTTGCGCGCGGCTTCCAGAGCCTGCTCGCCTTCTTCCATGCGCCGGTGCACGTTTTCGACCACCACGATGGCATCGTCCACGACCAGGCCGATGGCCAGTACCATCGCCAGCAATGTCAGCAAGTTGAGACTGAAGCCCAGTGTCAGCATGATGGCAGCAGCACCCAGCAGCGACAGCGGAATACTCAATACCGGGACCGCTACAGCGCGCATCGAACCCAGGAACAGGAAGATCACCAGCACCACCTCCAGTGCTGCGACAACGAACTTGAAGGTTACGTTGCTGATGGCCGCGTCGATGAATACCGTGACGTCGTAGGGTATGGCCATCTTCGCTCCGGCTGGCAACTCCAGCCCGCCCAGAATCTGTCGTGCCTGATGGGCGATGGTCAGCGGGTTGCCGCCGGGTGTGGCCATGACTTCAAGGTACACCGCTGCCTCGCCGTTCATGCCCGTGACCTGATCGCGGCTCTGGGTGCCGATTTCAACAGTGGCTATGTCTTCCATGCGCACCAGGCTGTCGCCTTTCTTTACCACCAGCCGGCGGAAGCCTTCGATGGAGTCCAGGCTGGTATCGATGCGCACATTGGCCACCACCAGTTGGCCGCGGATCTGCCCAGGCGCTGCCTGGTAGTTGTTCTGCTCGATGGCGCGGTCGACGTCGGCAGTGGTGACGTCGTGCGCAGCCATGCGCAGCGGGTCCAGCCAGATCCGCATGGAGATGTTCTGACCGCCCAGTACGTTCACCGCCGCCACACCGTCAATGGTAGTCAGCATCGGGCGCGCCACCCGCATCAGGTAATCGGTGATGCCCGTCAGGGGTTGGTCAGCCGCTGGGCTGAAGCCGGCATAGATAACCCCGATGGCCCCCGGAGACTGGCGTACGACCACCGGGTCGTAGGCTTCCTTGGGCAACAGGTAGCGTACCTCGTTGACCTTGGCCAATACCTCGGTCAATGCAGCATCGGAGTTGGCATTCAGGCGCAGGTAAGCCGTGATCGTGCTCAGGCCCTGCTCCGACGAAGAGGTCAGGTATTCCACGCCCTGGGTCGTGGCAACTGCCTGGGCGAGGGTAGTGGTGACGAAACCTTGCATCAGTTCCGCAGGTGCACCGGGGTACTCGGTGGTAATGGTCACCACGGCGCTTTCAATTTTCGGATACTGGCGCAACGGCAGATCGAACAGTGCGCGAATACCCACCAGTGCGATCAGCAGGGCAAACGCCAGTGTCAGCACCGGGCGCCGAATGAACAAGTCAGTGAAGGACATGGCGGCTATCGCTCCTTGCGCTTGTACTGGCCCAGCGCGCGCTCATCGACGGCTGGGGCGTCGGCGATGCGGGTCGTGACCTGTGCGCCATCCTGTAAGTTGATCTGCCCGGAGATCACTACCAGATCGTCTGGGCCGATGGCCTGACCTAACACCTCGGTGCGGTCCTCGCTCTGCTGACCTGTGCTGACGGCCAGGCGATGGGCGGTTTGACGTTCTCCGTCAGTGCGCAGCACGTACACGAAGTCGCCTGTCAGGGAGCTTTCCAGCGCGACGGTTGGCACAGTGGTGGTCGGTGTGCCGGGCGGCAGTTGCAGAGACACGTGAACAAACTGGCCCGGCGAGATCGGCGCCTGTGGCGGCAGCGTGGCCCGTACCCGGATGGCGCGGTTTTCCTTGCTAATCTGTGGGTCTATAGCGGTGACCCTGCCAAGGTTGGCGGCCTGCTGCGGGTCGTGCCCCTGGATGCGTGTGACCAGTCCGGTCTGCAGCAGCTCGCGGTAGCGTTCGGGGACGCTGAAGTCGACATGCAATACGCTTGAGTCGATCAGTGTCACAATCGGTGTTCCCGCTTCCACGTATTGCCCAAGGTTGACCTGGCGTACACCCAGTTCACCGTTGAACGGCGCGCGGACCAGGCGTTGAGCCGCCTCTTCCCGGGCTTGTTCAAGCAGGGCCTGGGCTTCGGCGCTGGCGGCTACATAGCGTTCGTAGTCTGCGCTGGACATGGTCTGGCCATGCAGGCGCTTGGCTCGCTCAAGGTCTGTCTGCGCCAGATGCACGGCAACCTTGCGCTGCTTAATCTCGCTGCGCAGCGGGCTATCATTGAGTTGTACCAGCGCTGTGCCGCTCTTGACCTTCTGGCCGCTGGTGAAGTGGATCTGAGTGATGCGCCCGGAAACTTCCGCGGCTACCAGTACCTGATGGTCTGCAATCACGGTACCGATGGTTTCCACCTGCCGTGCCAGCGATGCTCCGCTGGCGCTGGCGACTACCACGGGCACCGCTACCGGTTCACCCGCAGCGACCGCGGCTGCCTGAGCCTCATGCTTGCGAAGCAGGTCGTAGAGATATAGACCGCCTAATGCACCAGCCAGTATCAGAACGGTCAGGATCAGCTTGCCGCTGACCCGCTGCGTGACGCTGCTCATGCCGCACCTCCGTCTACCTTGGATTGCGCTGGTGCGGGCCACGCGGTGCTACTCGCCAAGTGATGGGAACGCCAGGTTCCGGGGGTGCCTTTCCTAAGCATGTGCTTCTCCAGTGTGTTGAGTTCAGCTAAAGCCAGGTCGGCTCAGTGTCAACGGATACTAGAGGTAAGGTCTCGACAGCGAAAACGATATTACGTGAGTTAAAGGGATAGAAAATCTAAAGGGTGACGTTGTTAATCCGGGATCATCAAGGCGTGCGCTTTACCGAAGCGGGCGCGTTGGCTCACCCGCAGTTATGTGCGGCTTTCGAGCGCATAGAAGGGGTCGTTCGCCAATTGGAAGGGGTACAGCACCGCAAGATCCTGCGAATCAGTACCGTGCCGAACTTTGCCGCTTCCTGGCTGGTGTCCCGCCTTGGGCGCTTTACAGAGCAACACCCCGATATCGAGGTGCGGGTTGAGGCGACTTCTTCATTGGTGGATTTGCGCAAGCACCCTGTGGACATAGCCTTGCGCCATGGGCTGGGCTATTACCCAGGCGATGACTCGCGTGCGCAGCGTGGCACCAGTTTTGAAGATGACCTGTTACTTATGAAGGCTGCCGAAGCGGGGCAGGGCCTGGCATTGGTGGCGCAGGAGCTTGTCAGGCCAGAAATTGAGGCCAGACGGTTGGTGCAGGCGTTGGATCACCCATGGCCGATGCGTTTTTCCTAC
>Ga0308161_1005053_pt1 | contig 11771 bp, 9 predicted proteins | sample PhyFR2_FD_201034 | JGI IMG/M metagenome (GOLD analysis project Ga0308161, IMG submission 201034) | Phyllosphere microbial communities from UC Gill Tract Community Farm, Albany, California, United States - DLSLF.R2 | ecosystem: Host-associated > Plants > Phyllosphere > Unclassified | place: USA...
GGCACCGCACGGCCTGTTCTGGGCACCGGACCCGTCCAGCGCCGAGATCTGCAGCATCGGCGGCAACCTCGCCTGCAATGCCGGTGGTCCGCGCGCGGTGAAGTACGGCACCAGCCGCGACAACGTGCTGGGCCTGGTAGCAGTGACAGGTACCGGCGAGGTGATCCGCTGCGGCGGTGCCTACACCAAGGACGCCACTGGCTATGACCTCACCCACCTGCTGGTGGGCAGCGAAGGCACGCTGGCGCTGATCGTGGAAGCCACGCTGAAGCTGACCCCGCTGCCGGTCAGCCAGGCCGGGCTGCGTGTGCTGTACCGCGATGCCGACGCGGCCGCCTCTGCCGTCTCGCGGCTGATGTCGCAGCCGGTCGTTCCCACGCGCTTGGAATTCATGGACGCACGCAGCCTGGAGCTGCTGCGCCTCAACGGTGCCGACGTACCCGACGCTGGCGCGATGCTGCTGGTGGAAGCCGACGGCGACCACGACACCTTGCCCTACCTGCTGCAGGCATTGGCGACCGCCGCCGAAGGTGACGGCATGATCGCACTGGACGTGGCAATGGAAGGCCGCGCGCGTGACCAGCTGTGGGCCGCACGCAAGGCCTTGTCACCCGCGCTGCGCAGCGTCGCCCCGGGCAAGATCAACGAAGACGTAGTGGTACCGGTATCGCGCATCCCCGATCTGGTGGCTGGCGTGCAGGTACTGGCCCACGACTATTCGCTGACCATCGTCACCTTCGGCCATGCCGGCAACGGCAACCTGCACGTCAACATCCTGTACCACCCGGACGATGCCGACGAGAACGCACGCGCGCATGCCGCGCTGCCGAAGATCTTCGAACTGACGCTGGCGCTGGGTGGCACGCTGTCGGGCGAACACGGCATCGGCCTGGCCAAGCGTGATTTCATGGCGAAGGCGTTCACCGCGGAAACGCTGGCGGCGATGCGCGCGATCAAGGCCGCGCTGGACCCGGATGGCATCCTCAACCCGGGCAAGGTGCTGCCGCCGGCATAGGCCGCGGAAGGCGGTAGAGCCGAGCCATGCGCGGCTCGCAACGCGACGCGCGGGCTTCCCCGAGCGGAACGGAGAGCAGCCAAGCGCGGGCCCGGCGCTACAGTGGATTGTCGCCCGCAACATCGATCAGGGTCTGCCGGAAGCTGGGCAACAGCACGCGGTTGCCATGGCCGCTCAGGTGATCGTTGTCGAAGAACAGCGGTTCACCGTCCTGCACGGCCGAGCAGGTATCCGGTCCGCACAGCAGCGGCAGCGGATCCCACACGGTCAATGACGGGTAACGCGCGGCCAGCTCGGCCAGCAGTGCCATCTGCGGCGCACGCAGCCGCTGCAGATCCGCGCGCGACATGCTCAGGCCACCGGCGCACGCCGGATTGCTACGGTTGAACCAGTCCGAGCAGCGATAGGCCCCGGCCTTGAACAGCGGCAGCGGTGCATCGATGACCACGTGCACGCCCAACCGCTGCAGGCGGCCCAGCACACGCTCGGCTTCATCATGTGCCGCCTGCGCATGCGCGGGCGTGCGTTCGGCCCGCAACTGCCGATAAATCTGCTGTGCGTCCTGTTGCTGCCAGTCGAACCCTCGCAGCTCCGGCATGCGCAGCGCCGCCAGCAACACGATGTCACCCGGGCGCGCGTCGCGTTCGATGGCCGACAGGCTGTCCTCGATGAAGTCCTGGCAGTCGGCCGGGCTGGCCCGCAGCAGATTGACGAAGCTGCAGCCACCGCGATCCTCCTGGCGGATCTCCATCCCGGTCTGTCGCGCGACCATGCTGGTCATCGTGCGGTAGGCCGCCGCATGCGAGTCGCCGACAACAAACAGGCGTCGCCCTTCGAGGGCAGGTGCGCTCACCGGTTCCAGCGGTCGCCACGCCGGGTAGCGACGCGCCTGCCATGCGTAGCCATCGCGGGTGACGCTGAGCGAGATCTGCTGGTGGTACTCCACCGTCGCCCAGGCGCCGGCGCCGCACAGCCCCAACACCGGCAGCGCCATCGCCAGCACCTTCGCCGGCGCCAGCCGCAACAGCGGCAGCGCGCTGCGCAGCGGACGTTCCACGCAGTGGTAGGACGCGGCCGACACGGCCAGCAGCAGTACCGGATACAGCCACAGCGCAGCGCCCTGCAGCCCGTAGGTCCAGCGCAGCAGCACCAGCAGTGGCCAATGCCACAGGTACAGCGAATACGACAGTCGCCCCAGGTACGACAGCGGTGCCCAGCCCAAGGCGCGGCCGACCCGCGATTGGCCATGCCCGGCTACCGCCGCCAACAGCAGCAGGGTGCCGACCACCGTGGCCAGCACACCCGGCACCGGCATCGCCAGCTGCGGCGCGACAAGTACGCCCGCCAGCAGCAGCGCCAGGCCGGGCAGTGCGAGCGCGTCCCTGCGCTTGCCGGGACCGCGCGCGCTCATCCACTGGTACAACAGCGCACCGGCCGCCAGTTCCCAGAAGCGCGACGGCAGCAGGTAGAACGCCGCCGCCGGGGCGGCCTGCGCCTGCCAGCCCGCCCACGCCAGCGACAGCACCGTGAGCGCCGGCAACAGCACACGCGACCACGGCCAGCGGTCGTGGCCGCGCAACCAGACGAAGAACAGCAGCGGGAACACCAGGTAGAACTGCTCCTCCACGCCCAGCGTCCAGGTGTGGAGGAACGGATTGAGTTCCGCGCCGGGCGAGAAGTAGTCATCCTGCTGGCCGGCCAGTACCACGTTGCTGAAACCCACCAGCGCCGCCCAGCCGGTCTGGTCGAACTGCTCGTTGCGCCAGGCGCGGGGAATGAACAGCGCCGACAGCACGAAGGTGGCCATCAGCATCACCAGCAGCGCCGGCAACAGACGCAGCACGCGGCGCCGGTAGAAATCGAGCAGCAGCGCGCCCAGTGGCATGCCTGCACGCGATGCCAGCGACTGGCTGATCACGAAGCCGGAGACCACGAAGAACAGGTCCACGCCGGTGAAACCACCGGGCAGGCACGCCGCGTTCGCATGGAAGACGATGACGGCCAGCACGGCCAGTGCACGCAGGCCATCGATGGCAGCGTTGTGGGAGCGTTCGGGGTGAAGCATGCGGGCGACCGTCAGCGAGCGATCGGGCAGCATGGCCAGCGCTTGCGCAGTCATTCAATGGACAATCGCGACAGACGTGGACATCGTTCATGTCCGATCCCAACTCAGCACGATGGTGGAGCCGAGCCATGCTCGGCGGTTCTGCAGCCAGAGCGCTTGGGGTCAGATCCCATTGCCACGGGCACTGGGATCCGACCCCGGCGTCGGCCTGGTGTCGCTGTTTACCAGGCCATGCGCAGGCCCAGCTCGGCCAGCAGGGTACCGTCGCTGACGACCAGTCCGCTGGCACTGTTGTGCGTCTCGATCACGCTGTCACGCAGCTGCACATCGCCACCGCGTACCGACAGCCCATGCCCGAGTCCACCGCGGGTGAGCACGCGGCCTGCTGCTGGCCCTGGGAACCTTCCCAGCCGGCATGGCGCTGGCCGGTGATCTGGACGACCAGCGCGCCGACGTATCTGCAGGCGACCCGGTCGAGGCCTGGACCCTGATCATCGGCTCGATCCTGAATGTGGACGGTGGGCAGACGCTGCAGATCGTGGCTAATGACGACTCCGAGCTAAACATCTGGGACGCCGTGGTAACCCGTAGTGGAACCAGTCAGAGAGCCATTACGCTGAACGACTCGGCGTATCTCGCTCTGGCCCGAAGCCGGATCTTTGGGGGGCATCGGGTTGAATGGTGGCACCACGCCGGCCGTCCTGGCGCAGAGCTCGATCTCAGTGACCACTGCCGGGTTGGCACCTGGCGAGCGCCTTTCGGTCGGCGTCGACTTGGCAGGCTCGGCAGCAGGCTTCGGTGTTGCCAGCCCCAGGGCGACCATCAACGTCACCACCATCTACGTGGAAGACGCCCCAGTCGCCAGCCGCGATGTCGGCAACGGCGTTGGCGTGCGGATCCAGTTCGGGCAGATGGATATCGTCAACGGCTCGCGTGTTGATGCATCCAATATCGGCGCGGTGCTCTGGGGCGAAGTCAATCCGGATCAACGCATCCGTCTGAACATCGATAACTCCACCCTGCAATCTGGTCGCGGCGCTGCCATCCGGGTCAATGCAGCCGCTGACAACACCTGCGACATCACCGTGGCCAATGGGGCGCAGCTGATCGGCGGCGATGGCAACCTGCTGCTGGTGGGCCGCGACATCGGTCTGGTCAACACGCGCACCGACGTCAATGTGGATGACGCCCGATTGGCGGGTAACATTACCTTTGAGCCTACCAATGCCCCCACCGCCAAGACGGCGAACCTGAGCGTGGCTTACAAGTGGTGATCTGCTTTCTACAACAAGTGTCGCAACTGGCACGCGCAGGCGTGCTCGGCTTCGCGCAGCGCGTTCGATATGCGTCTGCAATGTTTTCGAAATTGAAACTTTTCTGATTGGTATAGCAGCACCTGCATGCACATCATGGCGCGCCACCGACAACGGGTGGCACGGGCTTGCAATCCCGTTGGATGAGTGTGTTGTTTACGCTTGCCTGTCGGCGTCGCGCTTTCCTTGTTGAGCGGCGTCGGCAGGCAATCCGTCCGTGCCCTATGGCGGGCGGTGCGTGGGGGCCTCGTGCCCGCCGGCGTTTCACACTTGTCCCCGGTATTGCAACCACGCACCGTCCGCCGCCCTCGCCCAATGCGAGGGCGGCCCCTTGCATCACACTCAAGGACGCCGCCATGACTTCTTCGCTCTATCCCTATCTGTTCGCCACACTGGGCGACGCCGTCGAACGCTTGCCGAATGGTCTGGCCAAAGCACTGGAAACCACGTTGGGCAGCACAATGCGCGCCCACACCGACGAAGGCATCACCCTGCTTGGCTGCCTGCAGCGCATCCGCCACGTGGACGCCGCCGATGGCCAGCCGTGGCCGGACAAAGGACGCAAGCAGTGCTTTGGTTTCGCGATGGCACGCATCGACCGCGCCAATGCCGGGCTGACCTTGCTGCTGGAACTGCTGCACGCCATCGAGCGCGTACGCGTGGACGGCGATGCCGACCAGCAGGTGGGCGATGACGTGCGCGAAGGCTTGCTGCTGGCCTGCCGTGGGCTGGCCGAGTATGTGGATGTGCAGTTGCGGGTAGCGTAGCCAGCTTCCGCGGCACCTCGACCACGCCAATCCCTGCCCCAGGCTCAGGGATTGGCGTCGAACAACACGGTCATGTCTCCTTCCCAGCGCGAGCCCGGTGTCTTCACCATCTCCAGCACCGCGTCACGCCCGGCGGTGAAGCGCAGGGTCGAACGGCGCTGCATGAGGTAACCATCGGGCGTGAAGCGCGGTGCCTGACCGTCATCGGCCAGCAGTACGGTGTTCTGCGCCGGACGACCATCGCGCAGGTTGTTCATGCCCGGAAGGGTGACGTCCACCTCCACCGGCACCTGCTTGTCCGCCTGCGGATCATGAATACCGCACTGGTCGCCGACGTGGTGCTGGCAGCGCAGCTTCATGCTGAAGTCCATCGACGTGGTCAGATGAAAGGGCAGCTCCTGGCGCAGCCTCGCCGGCGCAGTGCCATGATCGATCCAGGGCGACCAGCCCCCTTCGGGCGCCAACTGTACGCGCGGCGCCTCGGTGGCGAAGCGCACCTGGAAGTCGTGGATCACATCGAACACGAAGTTCATGCGCACGGCCTCGACACCGGTGATGTTGTCGCCCAGATCGATGTCGGCCCCGGCGCCGCCGGTGGTCCAGGTTTCCTGGGCCACGTAACGGCCGTCCTGCAGCGTCATTGCATTGGGCAGGGTGACGTGGATGCCGAGCCCCACGTTCCGGTAGGAATAGGTGCGGCCATACCGCGTGCTGGTGCTGTAGCACTCGGTGGGGCTGGCTGGCGTCCGCGCCGCCCAACCACCCAGGGAGAATCCAACCCCACCGGCGCCGCGGATGGCCGTACAACCTCCACTGACGCCGTAGTACCAGGGATCGCCGCCACCACCGAAGTTGATGCGCATGGACAGGGCCGCAAAGCTGATGGTCGCCTCGAAGGTGCGTCCGCTCGATACCTCCTGCAGGGTGATCGTACGCGGTGGCGGGAAGCGGATGTAGGTGGTATCACGCCTTGACGTGTCGTCGCTCGGCCCTTGCTTGCGCCAGTACTCGCGGTTGCCGAGATCGAAGATATAGGCCCCTTTTCTATCGCATTCGGCCGGTCTCCAGTTGCAGAAGCTGCCCCGGGGTGTCGTGTTGCGGAATGCGGTATCGCCCGGATCCAGGGCGTTGGGCCTGAATTCGCCGGTGACGTTGACGTCCACCACCTGTGCGGTGGCAGGCAACGCCGCCATTACGGCCAGCAACGGGAACAGCCGGATGCCAATAGTCATGCTTTAGACCTGCCTGGTTCGTCGGAACAATGGGCTAGTGCGCGACCACCGACGGCGGACAACCGATGCCGCCCACCATCAGTACATCGCCTTCTCGGGGGTGACGGCCCTCCTCCATGGTCAGCACACAGCTGATCCGATTCGGATAGCGCAGCTCCACCACCGGCGCGCGTGCGCTGAGTTCAAGGGTGAAGAAGCCTTCTTCCTGGCTGACGTTGCGGCCGGCGTGGTTGATCACCTGCACCCCGCGCATGCCATTGCCATCGGCATCCAGTACCTGCCCCATCACGGTGAAGGTGCGCAGTACATCCACCGTGGTATGCACCACGCCGCCCTTGTTGAGGTGGTAGCTGATGGTCGACGGCTGCAGCGCCGCCGCAGGTGCGTGCCGGCCGTGGAAGTCGAACTGCACCTGTCCCGCACGATAGGCGGTGACCGGAACGAAGTTGCGTCCCGGGCGCAGCTGCACGCCACCGCCACGACTGTCGTCGGCACGCAGCTTGATATCGGGGAAGTCACTGCGCACGTCGACGATGATGCCGGTGTCCACGCTGCCGCTGCGTCCCTGGCCCAGCACGGCAGCATGTCCTCCCCCGATCACCAAGGTGCTGTCCAGGTTGGCGCTGCCGCCAACGTGGCCGGAACCGGCAGCGCGATACAGCTGCACATCGCCTTCCAGCAATGGGCTCTGCAGATAGGCGCCGGCGCCGGCGCCAATGCCGCTGCGTTCAGCTGTGACCATGCCATTGACGCTGCGCAGGATCTTCCCATCCACACGCTGGGTGGCGACCGCAGTGACGTAGCCGTCGCGCTGGCCGGCTTCGCCGGTCCGGCTGCCCAGGCTGCCGCTGTAGCTGCGGCGCTCGCTGCCGAGTGACACACTGACGGTCAGATCGATGCCGCGCTGGCGGCGGTAGTGGGTGAAGCGGCTGCCCGGACGGTCGTAGGCCGAGACACGCCAGTTGACGTCATGCCTGCCGAACAGGGTCTCGCGGCGACCGTAGGAAACGTCGATGCCGGTGCCACGGGTGAAGCCGGAACTGCGGGCCACGCGCAGGCTGGCATTGTCGCGGTGACTGAAGCGATGGGTGATCGATACCGCCGTGGTGTCCTGCCAGCCTCCTCGGGTTTCCCAACGTGGCGGCGCACCCTCGCTGGCGGGCAGCCGATGACGCTGCTCTGCCCAGCTGCGCGCGTGGTTGGCGACCACCGAACCGGCACGGTAGCGATACAGTCCCTGCAGATCCACGCCGCGCCCGGCATCGCTGGAGGTGTAGAAATTGGTGTAGGCGCTGAAGCGATCACTGGCCTGCCAGTCCATCGACAGGCCGGTGGCGCGGCGCGTGCCGATCTGCTGCACGGTGGCACCGGCCACTGCGCGCGGGTGCAGCAGGTAGTTGACCACGGCACCGGCGGCGATCTCGCCCTCCTGCATTGAACGATCGCTGTCGAGCAGGCTGCGCTGCTGGCCGGCGAACGCGCTGTAGCGCCAGCGCCGGGTGGGATCACGCCAACGGCTGGGTTTGTGGATCGAGGCGGTTTCGCGCGAGGCCTCCTGGCCGTCCTCAATGACCCGCAGTACCACGTCGTAGATGCCGCCTGGCAGGCGACGCGTGTCGATCTCCTGCACGCCGGGCTTCACAGCCTGTGTGGCCAGCAGGTTGCCGTCGCGCAGAATCTCCACCACACCGTCGCGGTTGGCGGTGACATAGACCGGATAGACGCTGGCGCTGCGCGTGTCGGCCAGCAGTACATCCGACGAACCGAACATCACTCCCAGTGCGGTGTCATTCTGCGTACCCGGCGCGCGTGGCTGGCGGATGATGCCCTCGAACGTGGGCAGGAAATAGCCCGCGCGGACGAAATGATCGCCGAGCTCGCGTTGTGCATACAACGCACTGAGATAGTGCTCCGTGCTGCCGGGTTGGGCGTAGTACTGGTAGCTGCCAACCGTGCTCCACAGACCGATGCTGCCACTCAGTTCAGCGCTGTAGCGTGCGCTGACCGGCTGGTCCTGGCCGCCATGCACCGCCAGGCTGTTGCGTACGATCAAGCCGTGGCTGCCGGACGCCGGCAGGGCAATGTTGCGTTGTTCCGCACTGGCAGTTGCCGGCGTCAACAAGCTCAGCAGCGAATTGGCCAGACTGTAGTGCAGCGCGGCCAGGCCACGGCACTGCGGCGCGCATATGCCAAGCGGCAGCGGTTCGGCCAGCTGCTCGGCCCAGCGCGTGCGCTCGCTCTGCGGCCACGGGCTGTCGATGCTTTCGACGAAGCCGATCAGCTGTACGCGGTTGTCTTCATGCAGCAGTACTTCGGCGTCGCCCAGGTACTGCCCGTCCAGTTCCACGCGCACGGTCAGCGGATTGCCGAACAGATGCTCGCGGAACTCCGCAGGCATGCGGCCGCGCTGCTCCAGGAGGCTGACCTGTGCGTCTGGCGCGCCTGCGGTCGCCTGCGCCGAGGCGGTCGCCTGCGCCGAGGCAGCAGCAAGCATGGCGGCAAGGGCAACAGCCAGTCGCATCGGAACCGGTCGCGGAGGTAGGTGTGAAAGGCGCATAGATGACATTGGCCCTCCTGCCGCACGCGCGGTGGGGCAGGAAGGCACAGAGCTCGGCAGGCGTCAGATGTCGCTTTCGAAGATCATGTGGAACTGGCCGCCGTAAGTACCCTGCTTGTAACCGCCGCCCGGTTCGGTAGGCGCGATGGCGAAGGCCAGAGACTTGCCGGATGCGGCCTGGGCTGCGTTGGCAACGGTGATCTTGGCGGCGGCCGTTGCCGGCACGACCACGTTGTCCAGTTTCACCGCCAGATCCACGACGTCCGCGGCCGATGCCATCTGCGCCGGGGCAGACAGATAGGCGGTGATGGCAGCCGGCGACTTCACGTTGATCACGCGACCGGTCAGTTCGCCGAGCACCTGGCGTGCGGTATCCCACGGCAGATTCTGCGGCAGGCCTTCCCAGCCGTCCGGCGTGGACACCTGCAGGCCGGCAACGTTGGGCACGTCAGCCGACACATTGACGGTGATCGATTTGGTTTCGGTAGCCGCAAAGCTGACGGCCGGGGTGATGAGCAGGACTGCCGCAGCCGCCATCGCGTGTTTCAAGAAGGACATTCAGATACTCCTGGGTGAGTGGGTACAAAAGCCAGGACAAGGGCAAAGCTGCCCCATCGGACTCGTGGCGGGCCCGGGCGGGACAATGGCGTTGGTGGGGGACGGACGGTCAGCGGCGACTGTCGATGCTGCGCTGGCGTTCGCCCTCCTTCAGGTCGTAACGGATGAAATGCGTATCGTCAGACGCCAGCACGTGAGAGCGACCGGGACGTACGTGCACGATGATTCCGGGCGTACAGGCGTCGACCTTGGCCCGCTCGCACTGGCGCAGGTTTTCCAGAACAATGGTGGCGTTGCCGTGGTTGTGGATCTGGCCGGACTCGATGCGGGTGTCATAGCGCGGGTGTTGTGGCGCGATGAACAGCACGGTGCCGAAGCCGGTGAACACGCGGATGGCCGAGGAAAGCTCTGCGGCCTGCTGTGCCTGTTCCTCGCTGAGCGAGAATTCCTCGGCACTGGGCGCCACCGGCACGAAGCGCAGGCGGTAGTAGCGTTCCTCGTCGCGCAGGCCCCGATACACCAGACGTGTGGCCTGCTGGCCGTTGCCTGCGATGATCAGGCGGCTGGGACTGGCGATGACCCATGCGCCCCAGGCGCGTTGCGCACCAGCGATGGCGCATCCACCGGAACTTCGACGGGCTTGTCATCGGCGTCGAAAACGATCTCTGCCACTTCCACCCGGACGTAGGCGGTGCCGGCGCCGGTATTGCGGATGCGTTTGAGCAGGTTGCTGCTGCCGGGCTGCAGGTAGTCGAAGAGGACGCCGACATTGATCTGCGGTGCGCTGGCGTGGCTGGGGAACGCCAGCGCACACAGCAGCAGGACATGGACGACACGTGACATGGGACCGCTCGTTTTCAGGAGCGTGAAGTGTGTCGTCGCGTCAAACGCCCCGCTATGAAAATAGTTGTAAGCCGAAGCGCGCAGCGGCGAATTCGGAGGATTCCTAAATGCTCATCGCGCGTGCTGCCAGCATGGCCGGCAATCAAGGCACCCTGCCCGCAGCCGCGTACCGGCAGGACACAAATCCCTGCCGCACTCAGGCGAAGTGCTCGTCTCCGCTCGGGCCGTCGTGCACTTCCGTATGCACGCCCTGCCCTTCCGTGATGTGGCCGATGCGGGTGATCGGCACGCCCAGCGATTCGGCGACATAGTGGCACGCCTGTTCCGCACGTATAAGGGTTACGCCGGAGAGGTGGCGCGCAGAGCTGTTACATCCGTGCCAACCAAGGTTGGCACCCACCAGGACAACACGGTAGCGCCGGGCCATGCCCGGCGTTCTGGTAGGCGTCGACCTTGGTCGACGCAGCGTCGGCGCGCAACCCTGACACATCCGTGCCAACCAAGGTTGGCACCTACCAGAGCAACACGGTAGCGCCGGGCCATGCCCGGCGTTCTGGTAGGCGTCGACCTTGGTCGACGCAGCGTTGGCGCGCAACCCTGACACATCCGTGCCAACCAAGGTTGGCACCTACCAGAGCAACACGGTAGCGCCGGGCCATGCCCGGCGTTTGGGTAGGCATCGACCTTGGTCGACGCAGCGTTGGCGCGCAACCCTGACACATCCGTGCCAACCAAGGTTGGCAGCCACCAGGACAACACGGTAGCGCCGGGCCATGCCCGGCGTTCTGGTAGGCGTCGACCCTGGTCGACACAGCGTCGGCACGAAGGCCTGACACATCCGTGCCAACCAAGGTTGGCACCTACCAGAGCAACACGGTAGCGCCGGGCCATGCCCGGCGTTCTCATGTGTCAGGCGAAATGCTCGTATCCGCTCGGGCCGTCGTGGCCTTCGGTGTGCACACCCTGCCCTTCCATGATGCGGCCGATGCGGGTGATCGGCACGTCCAGCGATTCGGCGACGTAGTGCAGCGCGTCGCGCTGGTCGGCGGCGGCGGTGAAGCACAGTTCGTAATCGTCGCCGCCGTGCAGCGCGCAATCACGGGCGCCATCGCGGCCGAGCAGTTCGCGCAGTGCCGACGACATCGGCAATGCATCGGCGTCGACTTCGGCGCGCACACCGCTGCGTGCGGCGATGTGGCCCAGGTCGGCCAGCAGGCCATCGGAGATGTCCACGGCGGCATGCGCGAATGCACGCAGCCGCAGGCCCAGGGTGACGCGCGGGGTGGGACGCAAAAGGCGCAGGCGCAGGGTTTCGTAGTCGGCCAGCAGGGTGGCGGCGGTGACGTTCAATGCGCCCTGCTGCCACAGGCGCAGCGCACCGGCAGCATCGCCGAGGGTGCCGCTGACCCAGATGTCATCGC
>Ga0308161_1005054_pt1 | contig 11769 bp, 6 predicted proteins | sample PhyFR2_FD_201034 | JGI IMG/M metagenome (GOLD analysis project Ga0308161, IMG submission 201034) | Phyllosphere microbial communities from UC Gill Tract Community Farm, Albany, California, United States - DLSLF.R2 | ecosystem: Host-associated > Plants > Phyllosphere > Unclassified | place: USA...
AGATGTGCTGAAAGGTTAAAATGGCCCATCTAAGTGGAGTTCAGGCAATAAAAAGCCCGCTGAAAGCGGGCTTTTTTGCATCAGCGCTTAATCGGCGGCATGGGCCGGTTTATTCCCACTCGATTGTTAATAATGGTATTTAACATATAAAAATCAATTAATTAAAAATAGATCATTATGTAATGCCATACAAAATACCATGCTGGCGATTGGTATGAATTAGATCACAGTTTAAGTTATTTTTAGATTAAGTTGTCAGGTTGGGTCCGACGCACAACATACACACGGGTATTAGTGAATCTAAACAATAAATTAGCTAATCAAAACTTCAACCACTGAGAGGCATGTTTTGGTAGCCTAAACATAAATGTACAGTGCGGAGGAATGGATTTGAGATTTTTAGCCGACGGCCCATCAATCCCTGATGATCTCCTTCTTGCGAGAGATCAGGGCCGTGTAATCTTCTTTTGCGGGGCGGGCGTATCCCGAGCGCGTGCTCAATTACCTGATTTCTTTGGCTTAGCAAGTCAAGTTGTTGCTAGGCTTGGTGTCGACCAAAATAGTCCTGCCTATAGACTAATCCTTGAAGCTAGAGAGATTGACCAGCGTGTTGGCATACCCGGCGTCATATCTGCTGACCGTGTTTTCGGGCTTCTAGAAAGAGACTTTGACTCACGCGATATTGAGGAGGCGGTTGCATCTGCATTAAAACCACCTGCGGATTGCGATCTAACCGCACACAGGGTTTTGCTAGACTTAGCGACAACGCCACAAGGCACTGTTCAATTAGTCACGACGAACTTCGACAGATTGTTTAATGATTGCGGGCGCAATCTTCGCGTATGGCAACCACCAAGGTTACCAAACCCCTCACTACCAAATGAGATCAACGGAATAGTTTATCTCCATGGCCGCTCAACGTCGACCTATACAGCTGCTGAGAATGATGGCTTTGTTCTCTCAAGTTCAGAATTTGGTCGTGCATATCTCTCGGACGGATGGGCAACAACCTTCATTCGTAAAATACTTGGAAAATATGTTGTTGTATTTGTGGGGTATACCGCCGACGATCCGCCAGTTCAATACCTTCTTGAAGCTTTGCGTAAAACCTCAGGTAACCGCGAAAACGCTTATGCTTTCCAAGGTGGCGACCATGATGATGCCGTTGCACGATGGCGGCACAAAGGTGTTGAAGCCATCCCATATAGTCCGGAAGATGCACATGCTGCATTATGGAAATCTCTTGACGCTTGGGCTGAGCGAGCCCGAAATCCCGACGCTTGGTTCACAAAGGTTATTGATGCATCAAAAAAAGGACCGACAGCACTTCAACCTCATGAACGCGGTCAGGTGGCACATGTTATTTCGACCTACGAAGGCGTAAAGAAGTTCTGCGAGGGGGAGGTTATTCCTCCTGCTGAATGGCTTTGTGTGTTCGATAAACACAGACGATTCGCAAGGCCGAGTAATTCAATCTCACGTAGTAACAAAGAACCATATGTTGATCCATTTGATCTATATGGCCTTGATTCAGACCCCCTGCCGACTAAACCAGATCCTGAAAATAATTATGCCAAGCGAGAAACACCATCCAATGCGTGGGATGCCTTCGAACTTAATCATCTTGATAAAGCAGCGATCCGCGATGAAAATCTTACTGCGTTTCGCGGGCATTGGGCTAATCACTTCCCGCGTATTGTTCCGCGCATAGATAAATTGGGCGTATGGCTCGCAAAAGTCTGCGACCAGCCTGCTGCTGTATGGTGGGCATCCCATCAGTCGTCACTTAATCCGAACATTCAACAGCTCATCTCTTGGGAGCTAGAGCGAAGCAATCACCCAATACGTCAGAACATTCGCAACTCTTGGCGTTTGCTTTTTGAAACCTGGAGCCATGTTGAAGACTTTTATAAAGAGTGGTATACCCTGCAAGATGTCATTAAGGTTGAGGGATGGAGTCGCGCTATAGTTAGGCGGTTTGGAGAGGTGCTACGGCCTCACTTTTCTGCAAGGCCTTCTTCCAGGAATACACCGAAGCCGCACGAAGCAGGGATCGTTCAGGAAGATGAAGAACACTTACTGTGGGTGGACGTGAAATATCCTGAAAAGCACGAAAAAATTACTGTCCCTGATGAATGGTGTTTAGCAATTGTCAGAGTCCTACGACAGAATCTTGAACTGGCTCTTACACTTGAACAAGAAGTTGGTGGATATGACCTTAGATGTATAAGTCCATTAATTAAGGATGATATTGAAGATACCGACAACTATCATCGAACGCATGGACTTTCAGCTTTAGTTATCCAATTTTCCGAGCTATTCACACAACTAGTTAAAACTAATAAATCAGCCGCTAAACGCGAATTTTTATCATGGTCTACGGAAGATGACACTATATTTGCTCGGCTACGAATATGGGCGTCAGGAAAAAGAAGCATTGTTTCAGATAATGAATTCGGTGAATTCATATCGTCTTTAAGCGATACCGCCTTCTGGGATAGTTATCATCAACGAGACCTTTTACTGATCATCGCAGAGCGATGGAAGAAACTCGGTGGAGCATCGCGCAAGTTAATTGAACAAAAGCTGTTGATGGGACCAAAGAGACGGCAGCGAGAGAAGATTGCAGCTTTTGATAGCAGACGAGCTTGGTTGATTCTGGATCGCATTCAGTGGCTTCAAAACTCAGAATGCAAGCTTTCAGCCTGCACCCGTAAACAAGCCAAGCTGCTCCATGTTGCTGTGCCCGACTGGAAAGAAGATAATGATCAGAGAGCTGCTAAATCGTTGGAAAGTCGGTCTGGATGGGTAAGGACTGACACCAGTCATGAGGCACTAGCAGATACCCCCCTTTCACTAATACTGTTGCGAGCGAAGGAACGGAGTGGTCGCTCAGACAATTTCCTCGTCGAGAACGATCCTTTTTCCGGCCTCGCGGCTCAACGCCCTGTGCGCGCTTTTGCTGCGTTAACCCATGCTGCCAAACGAGGGGATTTTCCAGAGTGGGCATGGCAAAGTTTCCTTACTTCAGAGGCACGGAATAATGACAAGGCAAGATTAGCTCGGTTGATTGCCGAACGACTAGCTCGTTATTCAAACGCGCAGCTTGCAATGATTCTCCGCCCCGCGACCGATTGGCTAAAAGATGCCAGTGCAAAGCTAAGCAAAGACTACTCTCCTATTTTTGACCGCATTTTGAGGAAGCTGATTGACGTCCTCCGTGAATCGCCTAATGAAGGACGTTCGGGTATTATTCGGGGTTCGAAGGAACCAGACTGGACGATGGAAGCGATTAATTCTCCCACTGGTAAGATCGCGCAGGCGCTTTTTAATGATCCCCGCAGTAATAATCTCAATCGAAACCAAGGCATTCCTTCCAAATGGCTGGTTCAAGCTGAGGAACTGTTGGCGCTTCCAAACGACTTGCGCAGACATGCAATTGTGATTTTTTTTCACAATCTCAATTGGTTTTTTGCTGTCGATCCAAAATGGACAGAGCATTACTTATTGCCTGTGCTTCAGGATAACGACAGGGGGGACCGCGACGCAGCATGGTCGGGCTTCCTGTGGAGGGCGAGAACTCCAAATCGAGAGCTCTATATGCGGTTGAAAAATCACATGCTACAGTTCGCCGTCAACCCTCTCCCATCGCGACGCTCGAATGGTGAAATCATCGCAGGTATGATCCTTGCCGGGTGGGGAACTGTTGACGACATCACCGGCGAGCGTTATATCTCCAATGAAGAGATACGCAGCTTACTTTTGACAGTCGATGACGAGTTTCGATCACGAATACTATGGCAGGCTCAACGATGGTCTGACGAGATAAACGAAAACTCAAACGAACGATGGAAAGGACAGCTTCCCAAACTTCTGCAGATTTGGCCGCGCCAACTTTCAGCCAGAACACCCAACACGTCGGCTCGCCTTTGTGAATTGGCTTTCTCTAGTGGCGATGAATTTCCTAACATAGCTGCATTGGTTTTGCCGTTCTTGGGTAAAATTGAGCGTGACCATTTGATGCTGCCAGAACTTCGTCGATCAGGAGGCGACATAGTAAACCGGTACCCGGAACAGGCGCTGGCTTTACTTCATGCCGTTCTACCAGACAACGCGCTGGCATGGCCATATGGGACAGAAGAGATATTGAAACAAATTGGAGAGGCAAACAGCGCACTCAATAGCGACGATAGGCTGGTTTCTCTGAAGCGACGATGGGACGCAAGGTGATGCACGACATTCCTATTATGAAAAACCTGAGCCCATTACAAAACCGTTCGCTTCTGGCTGGGAATGTCTGTCACTACTGACAGAAGTATGCCAGTAGTGGTCAATCAAGGAGGAGCCATTCATGAATCATTTCCGCCGCTCGAGCCATTATGGCGGTACCTCTAAGTTAATGGGTTGACATGAAATTCTCAAAATAGAAGTGACGGTAATTATACTTTTAGCAGTCAGTACCATAGGGTATCTTTGTTGTCCAGTCAGGCTCTTATATCGATAGATCCAAATGCCGCTAGTGCATGAATTAAACTAAAAATGGGTGACTTCTCGGATGTTGATAAGCCAACGTGATGATCATAAGCAGAACTTTACTCGTACGCGGGACCTTGCCGATTCTCTCGCGGCTGTTGTTACAGATGCAACAGCCCCTCTTTCAGCTTTCGGTCCGTCCTTACTTCGGTTTTACGCAGTCGAGTCAGGCCTAAAATATTTATTGAACCGTGTTGAAAAAGTGCCGTTTAGCTATGAAGTGGACGACCTAAACCTTCCTCCTGATTCTACTGCGGGTTTTCCAGGAAAGATTGAGAAGTACTCTCATGATCTCCCTCGGATGCTAAGTAGGCTTAAGGTCTCTGCCGGTTCGGTCTCTGTCCCCTCGGGACCTTTTAAAGTAACGCAAGGTTACAATGGTGGTCAGACATTTAACTTAAATGGGGCACACGAAGCATGGCGGTACGGCTTGCTAACTGACTCCAATGATCAAGCTCAGCTTGAAAAGTTTCTATCGGATGCTATCTCGTATATTGAGGCTGAAATATAATGAATTTTAGCGAACTAACAACACTGCCGATACTTTCATGGATTGATGTTGCAAGACGACTTTCGGCAACACCTATGAGGGGGAGTATCAATAGATCAACCCAATATGATCCTCCTATGGGACTTATTGCCTCTGAGGTCTTCTGGACCGGACTGACCCTGACCTTGGAAGGCCCAGAGAACATCGATGATGTAAATAAGTGGCTGCAGAGTATTTTCGGCACATGGCTAATTTATAACGACGAAATTCCATCTATACGGCTGGACGGTCCATCAGCCAGATCTCTTTTAGGTGTGACATACGAATTTTCGGGTGTCAGCAAATCTAAATCAGTATTTAGACCAAGTGCATCACTTGAAGGAAATCGACCTTACTCAATTGAATACCCGGTACGCAACTGCACATCCCCCACAGTTGTTGCATTTCACAGCGTAAAGGGAGGAGTTGGACGTACCACTGCTGCGATGGCTTTCGCGCAGAATATGATTTCCATTCTTGGAGCTTCTGAAACAGTATTATTCGTAGATGCTGACTTCGAAGCTCCAGGGGCCAGCTACCTCTATCGAACACGCAAACCAGAAGTTAACATCTCACTTGAGGATCTAATGGCTATAGCGCATGCAGATGCGTCTGTAGATCTTAGTTCAACCATTGACTTCGTGGCTGCGCAAATGCTTGATCAGCGCATAGGTAACATATTCGTTCTGCCAGTAAAGCGCCTACTTGACGACCTAACAGGGTTCACGATTAGGCCTGAGCACTTAGTTAATGCGCGCCGCAATCAACCTTATCTCATTGTAGATCTTATCCGTAAGCTCGCAGAGAAATTGAGCTGCAAACTTGCTGTTGTAGATCTTCGTGCTGGTCTAGTGGATATCGCGATTCAGTTTTTGACTGACCCAACAGTTGAACGCGTCTTCGTGTCTACGGCAAGCGGACAGTCAATTAACGCATTAAAAGGAATGCTCCATACTATTGGGCAGGTAGAAAAACAAGCCGGCGAGGCTGGACGGCAACCTTTTGTTTTAATAAATCAAATTCCCCGATTGCAATACGATGACCCCGTATTTCGAGGAAAATTACAAGCTCAGTTAGAGGTCCAAGCAGAAAAATCATTCTTTATCCCGCAAATTTCAGAAGACCAAGACGAATTCACTGTAACTCCCGCTCGAGAGAGTTCGCTTGTATTTGGCTTTCACTTTCACTCTTCCGATCTTGTAGCCTCTGCTGACGACTGGGAGACCTACGTTACAGACCTGAAAAAAACGGGCTTCTCTACTAGCTTAATGTCTGAAATGGAGAGCTGGGTAGCTGGGCGCCGAATTGTGACCCCTAATATTCCAGCACCATCAGAGTTGAAAATTGCCGGGGATGACCGTGCAAATGCCTGCGCCAAGCTTGCGAAGTTTGCGAACGAATTTGAGTTTGCAGAGACGGCAAAAAGTGTACAGCGTCCTTTAATTACTCCTCCGTTACAGCGCTTGCTAAGTGACTTTGTTCAGCACCCCCCCATTGCAGTTATGGAAGGCACTAAGGGAACAGGCAAGACTCTTACTTTTCGGTATCTTTTAGAACATAAGACTTGGGCTAAAGCAGCAGCAGCGATGGTAGGGGCTCAGTCACCTGCATTTGAAGGTCTGTTTTTACCTGTCCTCGGCTCGATCAATAGCTCGGAGGGCATGCAAAATCTCGTTGTAGAGGGGCGTGCTGAAGTAGCATCACGACTCGGCAATCCTTCACCAGGTCTTTTTTCTACTACAACAACTGAGATTCGTGAGGGAATCAATTCAAGTTGGGATATTACTAAATGGACCGATTTCTGGCTTACATCAATTGCGCAAGCGGCTGGGTTCGATACCTGGAAATCTTTCGTAGAAGCGGTCCGTGCCTCCAGCGTGGTAAGACCAATTGCGATGTTTGAAGGACTCGAAGAGATATTCACCAATCCTTATACCGAAGAGGTGCAAGCAGATGCACTGAGGGCACTTCTTCGTGAGATACCGATCCGGCTTCGAGAAGAGGCAGGACGTCCAATCGGCGTGCTAATCTTCGTGCGCAGCGATATGGTAGAGGCGGTAATTGAACAAAACGTCCAGCAATTTAGAGCCTCCTATCGCAGCTACGCGCTAACGTGGCTCGACATTGACATTCAAGAGCTTGCTGTCTGGCTTGTAGGTAATAGTGGAGCAATACCGGAGCTCTGGAATCCAGATTGGCGAGCTCGTCCCGAACTACAGCGAGAGGCTGATTTGCAGCAGATATGGGGAATGAAATTAGGAAGCGACTCAAGTAGGGAGGCTCGTTCGACCGAATGGGTGCTTGCTGTTTTAACCGATCTCACAGGTCGTTTGACTGCGCGTGATCTTGTCAGGTTCATGCATACGGCCGCTCAAAGTGCACGTGAACAAGTAGTTAATGACCGCTTGCTATCTCCGGGTTCAATGCGTAAAGCAGTGGAATATACAAGCAAACAAAAGGTTAACGAGTATCCGAAAGAAGTTCGTGAACTTCTACCCATCTTTGATAAGCTTAAGTCACTCCAGAGCCTGACAACTCCCTTTGATCGTGCTGAAGCTGCGGCAAACGGCCTAGAAGCAAAAGAACTAGATATTCTTGAAAAATATGGTGTTGCCTATGCCGAAGATGGAAGCTTTGAGGTTCCAGAGCTTTTCAGAATTGGACTGAATATGAAGAGAAAGGGTGCAAGACCAAACATCATTAGTCTTACACGGAAAGCGCGAGAGAGAGCTAGAGCGTAGAGTTAGTGCGGCTAACTCAACAGCCCAAAGAAGGATCTAGTCATCAGTAGCTTGGCATACCAAGCTACTGATGTAATCAGTTGTGTTGATTCCAAATTGGGCTTTCGCATTTAACCTATTATGTAAACCAGAAAGGGCCAGTGACAGACCGGTTTCGGTATGTTGCATCCAGCCATGAGCAGCCTTTTACGCATACCCATTATTGACAAAAACCAACTATTAATTCACACCTTATCTCTGGCATCCTGACGGATGCAAAAAATCAACTGCTCGACCAGATTAAGCGCTTCAACCACGGCCTCGCGCTTGATAACCAACCGCTGCCCAGATTTATAACGTGTATCACCGGTTTTTCGAATATAATCATCATCGACAACGCCCTGAGTATGAGCGAGCAAATGACGCTGTTGGAAGACTAATCTCAGTTGTTCCATTTCGACGTCCGTAAGATGCTTGTCGTAACCACATCCTAACTCAGCAGCCCAAAGAGCTGACCCCTCGGCAAGATTCTGAAATGCATTGCGCCGGGTCTTCACTGCTGGCGCTATACGCGCGTAAAGTGCTTCTGCAAATCTCTGAAATGCCGTCACCACGTTTAGCAAAGCGCTTTCAACGATAAGACGGCAGGTGTTCTCAGAAGTGTCTGCGTCTGCAATAGCATCTCTGATGACGTCAACCGCTTGAAGCGACTGCCGAATACCTTGTGCCGTGAGTTCGAAGACAAGTTCAGCAGCGTTTGTCCCGCAAGACGGACAGAAATACGCAGCCCCAACAACGGCATATCGGCACCCGCATTCTCCACAGGTGATCTTGAGTCGCATGGGTTCTGCCGCTGCATAGGGTATGGGGACATGTTGAGGTCTGCTGTCCACCTTCATGCTCATAGAGACGAATCCGACCTTAGGTTGATTCTGATTAAATCTTTGCGCATCTAGGCGAAGTGCACCACCTAAAGTCGCTTGTACCTTCACCAGAGCAACGTCCCGAACGTAATTCAACTGCTCCTGCGTCCACCACTTCTGAGCGTTAGCGGTATGGCCGCAGAACGGACAAAATACCTCTTCGTCCCTAACCTTGCACTTCCAATCTTCCATCAGAACCTTGAACTGAGCTAAGCATTCTGGCGAGGGACACTCGCGATCAAAGTAATTGTCATCATCAGTAGAAATTGAGACGATAGATGCTTCGTCGCCTAGCGTCTTTAGTGCGCGAATTGTTTCTTCAAACATCAGCAGTCTCCCAGCAAAAGCACATTAATTAAGCACTTTATCCCACATCGACTTACGCCTTTCCAAGGATAACGAGTCACTAAAGGCTGTAGAAGCAATGGTCGGGCATAGAACGGCATCAAGGTCAGCCCGTACCATCAACCCTGCCATAAAAGTGGAGTGCTAGGCGATGCGAAAATTTGTCAAAGTATGTGAAGTCAAAAACATAAAAAGCTCGTAATGGCGAGAGCTAATTTTTTTATGCCCTTTATTCTCGGTCTAAGTCTGGCATGTAGCCTCGGCGATCTTGCAGCACTCGTAGCTTGCACCAGAAGTCCTCATCAGTCCAAAATATGTCAGCAAGAACACGGGCCTCATCATGCCTAAGATGACGCATACCGGAGATGATATCTTCAACATCCTGCAGAGAAACACCCACAGCTTCCGCCAGTTAATCATGAGACATACTCAGCGGTTTTAATAATTCATCGGTCAGTATTTCTCCCACTGTCAGAGGCCACCGGTATCTGCTTTTGTGTAGTAGGCAAGAATCTCAGCACGCCCCTGCTCATACGTCAGCTCACCTGAAATAATACGTGCTTTGATAGATTCATATAGCGGCGTACCACTGGGGTCTTTTCCTTCGAGTCTAAGGGAAGCCTCTGCTTTACGAAAGCCCTCAATGAGTAACCGTGAATCGGGAGTTCTGGACATGATTTTTCCTTTGAGTTACAGGAGTAGAGTTTGCTCAGTGAAAGCGTCAGTTCGGGTTTTCCCGTAAACTGACGCGCTTAATTCAAGATTTATTATTGCCGGATAAGCTATCTCCGGCAAAATCATCATGTTCGCGGTTATCCCAACGAGTAGCTGTTTGTTTACGTATCTGAGTCGCCAACTCTTCTCCAATAGTCTGATGAGCACCAGAAGAATTGCTGTTTTGCTTCATTGTTTGGTACTCAGCAGCTCCATTAACCATACTGCTTCCCATATGTCTTGCCATGCGTCCAGCACGCGAGAACGATGCAGCAAAACCCTCGCTTCCCCCACTGGAACTACCTTTACCAGATGGTTTGTCTCGCGACGTGTTTACAGAACCAGTATCTTCACCACCGCCAAATCCTCCACCTGAACCACCGGCAGATCCAGATTCTTCGGCCATTGCCGTTTGTGCAGATTCGAAAGCGGCTTTTAATGCAGAAACTCCGCCACTAACTTGGGCTGTAGTGCTCATTGCCATCGTTCCAGCACCACTAATCGCAGTAGCAGCAGCGCCAGTAATCATACCGGCCCCAAAACCACCAATCCCTTGTAAGGATGCCCCTCCTACAACGCCAGATAACAATAACGGTAATTTATTTGTCAATACTAAAAGAATGATTGACGCCAGAAGTAAAACAACAAGACTATTAAGATCAGGCACATCATTTCCAATGATTGAAAGATATTGATCTATAAATGATTGTCCAATCCCAATGATTAATGTCGTAGTGAATAATTGAACACCAATCGATAAGACAGTACGTAGATAATTCATTGCTATATCAGAGGTCCACTTCGAGCCACCAAAGCCAAGAAATATAACTCCCGCATAACACAATACCCATGCAGAAACTAAAATGATTAGCATATTTATCGCTATGAGGGCCATCACTATTAAAACAATTATCGCTACTGTTATCATAATGGTGGATATCATTGGCGACCAAATTGATGCGGCTGAACTGACCTTGGACAGTATCACAAACGCCATATCAACTATGCTTGAGGGTGATATACCAGTACCTATTCCCAGAGCGTTTGCTGCAAGTTGTCTCATTGAATTAATTATTGATTGAGATATAGCTGGACCGTTGATTAAAAGATAATAAAAAAAACCAACGACGGCAAAGAAGCGAACCATTTCTGCAAGTACCCCAGTCAGCCCCTCCCCTTGCAGCGCCATCATGCTAAATGTCCAAACCATACTTATTAATACCAGCCCCCAAAAGAGCCAGTTCGCATAATCGCCAATTACTTTTGTCCATGTGCTAGCCACTTGTTGAAACTTATCTAACAATGTATCAAGCAATCCGCTACTATCTAACTGACCAGCATATGCATTAAAAGAAAATAAAAATATGATACCTAAAAAGGTGAGCTTGCTTACTATTTTCATAATTACCATTCTCGTTTAGGACTTGGATTATTATTACTACGCAATGTACAATTATCGTATTTATGCGCATCTAATTTATTATCTGGCATTGTTGAGCAATCTTTATCGTTTTTTTCGCAAGAACAAATAATCATTGAAGTGATTAGAATAAAAACCATCGTAATTTTATTTTTCATCCAATTGGTCCTCACCACATTCGCTTTGGGCTTGGTGTATTCTGTCCAGCTAATACTTTCTCATCAGCGGCTATTTGTTGGGCTTCTTTATCGCCCTGAGCTTGCGCCAAGGTTGTAGCTGCATTTTGTTGTGCCACCAGTAATGAGCGGATTTGCAGTAACTGATTTGTTTGTGCACTAGCCAGCTGGTTAGCCGTCTGAATGGCTTCCATTTGCCCTTTTGCACCGGTTGCATGAGTTTGCAAATCGGCCAGTTTTTTAGCATCGTTTTGCAGCGTTTCTTGCTGTTCATCAATCGCATTGAATACGGCGTCATTAGCTTTTTTTCGTGCCTCAGAACTGTCCTGTTCAGCTTTACGCAGTGCGCTAATTTCAGATGCAGTACACTCAAGATTGGTGTTGAAGCACGGTGATGAACGGTAGTAGT
>Ga0308161_1005056_pt1 | contig 11768 bp, 9 predicted proteins | sample PhyFR2_FD_201034 | JGI IMG/M metagenome (GOLD analysis project Ga0308161, IMG submission 201034) | Phyllosphere microbial communities from UC Gill Tract Community Farm, Albany, California, United States - DLSLF.R2 | ecosystem: Host-associated > Plants > Phyllosphere > Unclassified | place: USA...
CGATGTTAACAAGGCGAAGCCGTCGAGCCAGATCCGTCCCGGCAAGCTGGCGCCATACGAGAGCAACCAGACCACCCACTTCTCGGTGGTGGATAAAGAGGGCAACGCGGTAGCGGTGACCTATACCCTGAATACCGTCTTTGGCACGGGGATTGTGGCGGGCAACACCGGCATTCTGCTTAACAACGAGATGGATGACTTTTCGGCCAAGCCGGGGGTGCCGAACGTGTATGGCCTGGTGGGTGGCGATGCCAACGCCGTGGGGCCCAACAAGCGTCCGCTTTCGTCGATGTCGCCAACCATCGTCGTTAAGGACGGTAAAACCTGGCTGGTCACCGGCAGTCCAGGCGGAAGCCGAATTATCACAACCGTGCTGCAAATGGTCGTTAACAGCATCGATTTTAAAATGAACGTCGCCGAAGCGACGAATGCTCCGCGCTTCCATCATCAGTGGCTGCCGGACGAGCTACGTGTGGAGAAGGGCTTTAGTCCGGATACGCTGAAAATGCTGGAGCAGAAGGGACAGAAAGTGGCGCTGAAGGAGGCGATGGGCAGCACCCAGAGCATCATGGTGGGTGAGGACGGGGCCCTGTATGGCGCGTCCGATCCGCGTTCAGTAGATGATTTAACCGCAGGGTATTAGCGTGTTTGCCGGGTGGCGGCTTCGCCTGACCCGGCCTACAACGGCACGAAACGTAGGCCCGGTAAGCGCAGCGCCACCGGGCAATTGCTTATTTCATCCGTGCCATAAAGTGGGAATCCACCAGCTCGCCGTTGCGCAGAGCGTACTTTCTGGCGGTGCCTTCGATCTCAAAGCCATGCTTGCGATAGAGCGCGATAGCGGCTTCGTTATCGGCATACACCGACAGTTCGATGCGCTCGATGCGCAGCCAGTTCTCGCAAACATCAATCATCGCTTTCATCAGGGCGCTGGCGACGCCGCGCTGGCGGAAGGCGGGCGAGACGGCAAGACCAAATTCCGCCGCGTGACTGCGGCGCGGATTCTGCTCTACACTGATGCCAATATGTCCGGCCACTTCCCCATCAATGGTGGCGACTAACATACGGTGGCCGGGCCGGGGCTTAACGCGCTCCTGCCAAAGCTCCTGAGAGGGGTAGGGTAGCTGTAGTAGATGGTGATACATCTCCGGCTGCGCTGACATCAGGCGTAATGGCTCGGCATCGCGGGCTTCGACGTGGCGTATCACTATCTCACTCATTTTCCTCTATCCTCAGTTAGTTAACACTCCTCTCCAACATCCGGTAATTCAAAATTTTCGTCAACTGCCATTTTTTGCAAAAAGTATTAGACAAGTGCGAATGATAATGATTATTATTGCTATGCGTTCAGGGGATACTACGGTGAACCTGAAAGCACGACATTGCTCACATTGCTTCCAGTATTATCTTAGCCAGCCTATGCTGGCTTTTTTTTTATCTTTGGCCTGGCTGCGACGCCGACGGTTGAGGGGAGGCATCTGGGAGCGTGTTGCCGGGCTCAACTTTGCGCTATGGTTATGGGCACTGTTTTAAAAAAGAGGTGACCCATGACTCTGCACTGCGCATTTATCGGCTTTGGTAAAAGCACCACCCGCTACCATCTTCCCTATGTTCTCAATCGCAAAGCGAGCTGGCACGTGGCGCACATCTTCCGCCGCCATCCCAAGCCGGAAGAGCAGTATCCTCAGTATCAGCACATCCACTTCACTAGCGATCTCGACGAGGTCCTTAACGATCCGCAGGTGAAGCTGGTGATCGTCTGTACCCATGCCGATAGCCACTTTGAGTACGCGAAGCGCGCGCTGGAGGCGGGTAAAAACGTGCTGGTAGAGAAACCCTTTACCCCCTCGATGGCCGAAGCCATTACCCTGTTCGAGCTGGCAAAAAACAAAGGTCTCACCGTTACCCCGTACCAGAACCGTCGCTTTGACAGCTGCTTCCTGACGGCAAAGAAAGCCATTGAGAGCGGCAAGCTGGGTGAGATTGTCGAAATTGAGAGCCATATCGACTACTTCCGTCCGGTCGCAGAGACCAAGCCGGGCCTGCCGCAGGACGGGATGTTCTTTGGCCTCGGCGTGCATACCCTGGATCAGATCATCTCCCTGTTTGGCCGCCCGGACCATGTCTCCTATGACATCCGCAGCCTGCGAAACAAGGCCAACCCAGACGACACCTTTGAAGCGCAGCTCTTTTATGGCGATCTGAAGGCGATTGTGAAGACCAGCCACTATGTCAAAATCGACTACCCGAAATTTATTGTCCACGGCACCCGCGGCTCGTTTATCAAGTATGGGATTGACCAGCAGGAGACCAGCCTGAAGGCCAATATTATGCCGGGCGAGGCAGAGTTTGCTGCCGACGACACGCTGGCAACGCTGGAGTACCTTAACGACGCCGGAGAGACGGTGCGTGAAGAGTGGCAGCCGGAGCCAGGCGACTATGGCCGCGTCTACGATGCCCTCTATGCCACCCTGACGGAAGGGGCAGAAAACTACGTCAAGGAATCTGAGGTGTTAACCAACCTTGAGATCCTCGAACGCGGGTTTGAGCAGGCCGCGCCTGCCACGGTAACCCTCGCAAAATAAGGCTTTTTGCTGTTTTATAAGTTGTTCATAATTTTTGAACAGAGGAGTCAATTTTCACCCTCTATCATCCTGGGTCGATCGGGTACACACTTACTCCATCGAAAACAGTCGGGGGTGAAAAAATGATTTTCTTACGCAAAGCAAACGAACGTGGTCACGCAAATCATGGTTGGCTGGACTCATGGCATACCTTCTCTTTTGCCAACTATTACGATGCGAATTTTATGGGTTTCTCTGCGCTGCGCGTCATTAACGACGACGTGATCGATGCAGGCCAGGGCTTCGGTACCCATCCCCATAAAGATATGGAGATCCTGACCTACGTGCTGGAAGGCGTCGTTGAGCATCAGGACAGCATCGGTAACAAAGAGCAGGTGCCTGCCGGTGAGTTCCAGATCATGAGCGCCGGGACCGGGGTACGCCACTCAGAGTACAACCCGAGCGAAACCGAGCGTCTGCACCTGTATCAAATCTGGATCATTCCAGAAAAAACCGGCATCGCGCCGCGCTATGAGCAGCGCCGCTTTGACGCCGCCCAGGGCCGCCAGCTGGTCCTCTCTCCGGATGCCCGGGACGGATCGCTGAAGGTCAACCAGGATATGGAGCTCTCCCGCTGGGCGCTGCTGAAAGACGAGCAGGGGGATTACCAGATTGCTGACGGTCGCAAGGTCTGGATCCAAGTCGTGAAAGGCAGTGTCTCTATCAACGGCACAAAAGCTACCACTGCCGACGGGCTGGCCATCTGGGACGAGCAGGCGCTGTCGATTCACGCAGACAGCGACAGTGAAATCCTGCTGTTTGACCTGCCGCCGGTATGATGTGTTAAATAAAGTGCGCCACCTCTCCTTATCAGCGGGGAGGTTGCGCCTGCGTCGTGGTAAACTAAAACAATGTTTTCCCGTTTACCCCGCTCAGGACGATGAAAAAGAAAAGACCCGTACTTCAGGACGTTGCAGATCGCGTTGGCGTGACCAAAATGACCGTCAGCCGTTTTTTACGCAACCCGGAGCAAGTCTCCGTGGCGCTGCGTGGCAAAATTGCAGCGGTGCTGGACGAGCTGGGCTACATTCCTAATCGCGCACCTGACATCCTCTCTAACGCCACCAGCCGCGCTATCGGCGTGCTGCTTCCCTCTCTGACCAACCAGGTATTCGCTGAAGTACTGCGCGGCGTCGAAAGCGTCACCGATGCCCACGGCTACCAGACCATGCTGGCCCACTACGGCTACAAGCCGGAGATGGAGGAGGAGCGGCTGGAGTCCATGCTATCGTGGAACATTGACGGCCTGATCCTTACCGAGCGTAGCCATACGGCGCGCACCCTAAAGATGATCGAGGTGGCAGGGATCCCGGTGGTGGAGCTGATGGACAGCTGCTCGCCGTGTCTCGACATTGCCGTCGGCTTTGATAACTTCGATGCTGCCCGCCAGATGACCGCGGCCATTGTGGCGCGCGGCCATCACCATGTCGCCTATCTCGGTGCACGTCTCGACGAACGTACTATCATCAAACAGCAGGGGTATGAGCAGGCGATGCGCGATGCGGGCCTGACGCCGTACAGCGTGATGATGGAGCAATCCTCGTCGTACTCATCCGGCATTGAACTGATGCGCCAGGCGCGCCGCGAATATCCGCAGCTCAACGGTATTTTTTGTACTAACGATGACCTTGCGGTGGGAGCAGCGTTCGAGTGCCAGCGTTTAGGATTGAAAATACCGGATGACATGGCGATTGCCGGTTTCCACGGCCATGATATTGGTCAGGTGATGGAGCCTCAGCTGGCGAGCGTGCTGACGCCGCGTGAGCGCATGGGCCGCATTGGTGCCGAACGCCTGCTGGCACGCATTCGCGGTGAGGTGGTGACGCCAAAAATGTTAGATTTAGGTTTCACATTGTCACCAGGTGGATCTATTTAGTCTGACAAATTTGAAGTAGCTCACACTTATTCACTTCGGAGAGTGCGGCTTATTGCTTCTCGCTAGCCCCAGCAGGAAAATGTTACCGATAACTGTTACCCGTAACAATCTACCTTTTGTCTCTGTGGGAGCGACCTTTGAGCACGACTAATCACGATCACCACGTTTATGTCCTGATGGGCGTATCCGGCAGTGGAAAATCCGCCGTTGCCAGCGAAGTGGCTTATCAGCTGCATGCCGCTTTCCTGGATGGCGACTTCCTGCATCCGCGCAGCAACATCACCAAAATGGCCGCTGGCGAGCCGTTGAACGATGACGACCGCAAGCCCTGGCTGCAGGCGCTGAACGATGCCGCCTTCGCGATGCAGCGCACCAACAAAGTGTCGCTGATCGTCTGCTCCGCGCTGAAAAAAAGCTATCGCGATCTACTGCGCGACGGCAACCCGAACCTCTCCTTTATCTACCTGAAAGGTGATTTCGACGTGATCGAAGCCCGTCTCAAGGCACGTAAAGGCCACTTCTTCAAGACGCAGATGCTGGTAACCCAGTTTGAAGCGCTGGAAGAGCCGGGTGCGGACGAGAACGACGTATTAATTGTGGATATCGACCAGCCGCTCAACGGCGTGGTAGCCAGCACTATTGATGTGATTAATAAATAAAAAAACTAAGGCTGTACAGTGGGTACTTTAACGCTTGTTTTGACAGCGGTCGGCTCGGTTTTGCTGCTGCTGTTTTTAGTAATGAAGGCACGTCTTCACGCCTTCATTGCTTTGATGGTGGTTTCTATTGGCGCGGGGTTGTTTTCTGGCATGCCGCTCGACGCCATTGCCAAAACCATGGAAAAAGGCATGGGCGGCACGCTGGGCTTCCTCGCGATAGTGGTCGCACTAGGAGCGATGTTCGGCAAAATTCTGCATGAGACCGGTGCGGTGGATCAGATCGCGGTCAAGATGTTGAAATCCTTCGGCCACAGCCGGGCGCACTATGCCATCGGGCTTGCAGGGCTGATCTGTGCGCTGCCGCTCTTCTTTGAGGTCGCGATTGTGCTGCTGATCAGCGTCGCCTTCTCGATGGCGCGCCATACGGGCACTAACCTGGTGAAGCTGGTCATTCCGCTCTTTGCCGGGGTGGCGGCGGCGGCGGCCTTCCTGCTGCCGGGGCCCGCGCCTATGCTGCTGGCGTCTCAGATGCACGCCGACTTTGGCTGGATGATCCTGATTGGCCTCTGCGCGGCTATCCCCGGCATGCTCATTGCCGGGCCGCTGTGGGGCAACTTTATCAGCCGCTACGTTGAGCTGCATATCCCGGATGACATCAGCGAGCCGCATCTCGGCGAAGGCAAGATGCCGTCGTTCGGCTTCAGCCTGGCCCTGATCCTGCTGCCGCTGGTGCTGGTTGGCCTGAAAACCATCGCCGCTCGCTTCGTTGAGCAGGGCTCTACGCTCTACGAGTGGCTGGAGTTTATCGGCCATCCGTTCACCGCTATCCTGGTGGCGTGCCTGGTGGCCATCTACGGTCTGGCGTATCGTCAGGGCATGGCGAAAGACAAAGTGATGGCGATCTGCGGCACGGCGTTACAGCCTGCGGGCATTATTCTGCTGGTGATCGGTGCAGGCGGCGTCTTTAAGCAGGTACTGGTGGATTCCGGCGTGGGTCCGGCCCTGGGCGAAGCGTTGACCGGCATGGGCCTGCCCATCGCGATTACCTGCTTCGTGCTGGCCGCAGCGGTGCGTATTATTCAGGGATCGGCGACGGTAGCCTGCTTAACCGCAGTGGGTCTGGTGATGCCGGTGATTGAGCAGCTGCACTTCTCCGGCGCGCAGATGGCTGCGCTGTCGATCTGCATCGCAGGCGGCTCTATCGTCGTCAGCCACGTCAACGATGCTGGCTTCTGGCTGTTCGGTAAGTTTACCGGCGCAACCGAAGGGCAGACGCTGAAGACGTGGACGATGATGGAAACCATCCTCGGCACCACGGGCGCGATTGTTGGGATGATTGCCTTCTCGCTGCTGAGTTAAGATATTTGCCTGAATCGTAAAATGGGGCTTCTATATAGAAGCCCCATTTTTATTGAAGAAGTGTAGAAGTGGACGGGGATAAAATTCCGGGTATTCCTTTGATAGTGAAAAAGTACCGATAGTTATTAGCGTTAGATGCCGACAGCAAGTCACTCATTTGCTGGAGGTCATTAATATCATAGCGTTTATAGGAGTGCATATACCGATCCAGTTCTCTGATACTGAGTATTTGGCGAATGCGGGAATCGATACCGATATCAACAACGTATTTTTTGAATTTAGGCGATATCCAGTAAAGCAACTCCATCATATCATTGAGTTTTTCTATAAGTTTATCAACGACATCCTGCTTGTTTCCAACGCTACCTAACGTCCATGCAGGTTCATTATGGGAAATTCGGTTCCTGAACGAACGGATTGTCTCAATGCGACGACGTATTGCATCGCGTTGGTGAAACATAACATTTTTAGTTTCCTGCACCTTCGGCAGTTTGCGAAACACTTTCGTTAGCTCATGCGGCCACAGGTAGTTTTTATCCGAACCATTATAAAAATGCTTATCCAAGAGGTACTCCCATGTCGCAAAATCGCATTGCGAAATTATTTGATCAACCGTTGGCTTGGGCTGCAAAACTCCTTTTTTTTCAAGGTTTTTTTTGGCATTTCTTTTTGCATTTTTGATACTGTCTTGAAACTTACGAGTTTGTTCGGCGACGACTAGCCTGCCAGTGTCATCTTGTTGCTGTCTGGATGGAATGAGGTTAAACCAATAGTTTCCCTCTTTGGCTGCATACTTAGAATATGCCACATGGTGGAGAGCATTTCGTAAAGCCACTTCAACTAGCTGTATAAGAGGATAGAACGCCCCTACCACAGCGAGATTCCAGCAGTATGAGCCAAAGAGTTGCGCATCAGTTTGTGTGGTGAGGGACGTCTTATAACTGCTCAGACGGATGCGGCTCAATAGTCTTGCAGGTTCAGAGTAATCATAATTTTCTGGCATTGTAAGCTACAAATTAAGTATTTTTCGCTATTTTAAACCAGTGTGATCTTGACGACTGTTACTAAGCGCTCGTTTCGAGCTTTGATTTTACATGCTAGCGAGTAGGTATATCGGACGCTTGATACATGAATATGAGCGCTATATAATCACTCACGTAGCTAATCGACAGTTCTTCTCCCACCTCGTAGTGGTGCTAGTTCTTCGATATCAAGCGAAAGGATACCGGCCCCGGAATCATGTAAATGATCCGGGGCTGTTTTTTTATAGTAAAGCGAAAAGCTACCCCTTCATCCACACCCGAATGCCGTCCAGGAACATCTGGGTTGCCAGCATTACCAGCACCAGCCCCATCAGGCGCTCCAGCGCGTTAACCCCTTTCTCGCCGAGCAGGCGTAAAAACAGCGTCGACTGCAGAAGGATCGCCAGCATCAGGGCGATCACCAGATGGCCCATCTGGTTAGGGTACTGGTGCGACAGCAGCATGAGCGTGGCGAGCAGGGTGGGGCCCGCCACCAGCGGGATCGCCAGCGGTACAATAAACGGCTCTTCACCCGCGGGCATGCCATAGCTGCCACCCTCTGGGCTGGGGAAGATCATCTTAATGGCGATTAAAAACAGGATGATGCCGCCGGAAATAGAGACGGTCTCGGCGCGCAGGTTAAGGAACGAAAGGATCTTCTCGCCGGCAAAAAGGAAAATCAGCATTAGCAGCAGGGCAATCAGCAGCTCGCGGATCATAATCGCCCGGCGGCGCTTTGGCTCGGTGTGCTTTAGCACCGACATAAAGATAGGCAGGTTGCCAAGCGGATCCATAATCAGGATCAACAGCACCGCGATGGAGAGAATATCATTCATTGCTTCGTTTCCCTGAGGCACGCCCTAAATGGCCGCTGATAAGCGCTATTTCTGACGGCGACACTATCATTGATTAATTTCACTTGCGACTTTAGCTGCATTTTGTAATGTGTGAGGTATACCAGTAAAAAGATCTGGATCGCTCAAACAGCACACACCTCTGCAGGAAATACGCTATGAAAAATGTTGGTTTTATCGGCTGGCGCGGAATGGTCGGCTCTGTACTCATGCAACGCATGGTAGAAGAGCGCGATTTCGATGCCATTCGCCCCGTCTTCTTCTCTACGTCCCAGCTTGGCCAGCCAGCACCGACGTTTGGTACAGGCGCGGCGGGCACGCTGCAGGACGCATTTGATCTGGAGGCGCTGAAGGCACTCGACATTATTGTCACCTGCCAGGGCGGCGATTATACCAATGAAATCTATCCAAAGCTTCGTGAAAGCGGTTGGCAGGGCTACTGGATCGACGCGGCCTCCTCGCTGCGCATGAAAGATGACGCCATCATCATTCTCGACCCGGTGAACCAGGACGTCATTACCCAGGGCCTGAACAGCGGCGTGAAAACCTTTGTCGGCGGCAACTGTACCGTCAGCCTGATGCTGATGTCGCTGGGTGGTCTGTTTGCCGAGAACCTGGTGGATTGGGTGTCGGTTGCTACCTACCAGGCGGCCTCCGGCGGCGGCGCGCGCCATATGCGTGAGCTGCTGGCGCAGATGGGCCAGCTGCACAGCCACGTTGCGGGCGAGCTGGCGGATCCGGCCTCGGCTATCCTCGATATCGAGCGGAAGGTCACTACGCTCTCCCGCAGCGGCGAGCTGCCGGTAGATAACTTCGGCGTACCGCTGGCGGGCAGCCTGATCCCGTGGATTGATAAACAGCTTGATAACGGCCAGAGCCGTGAAGAGTGGAAGGGCCAGGCGGAAACCAACAAGATCCTCAATACCGATCTGGTTATTCCGGTGGATGGCCTCTGCGTGCGCGTGGGTGCACTGCGCTGCCACAGCCAGGCCTTTACCATCAAGCTGAAGAAAGATGTCTCTATCCCGACCGTGGAGTCTCTGCTGGCGGCCCACAATCAATGGGCGAAAGTGGTGCCGAACGACCGCGAGATCACCATGCGTGAGCTAACCCCGGCGGCGGTAACCGGCACGCTGACTACCCCGGTTGGTCGTCTGCGCAAGCTTAACATGGGGCCGGAGTATCTCTCCGCCTTCACCGTTGGCGATCAGCTCCTGTGGGGAGCCGCCGAGCCGCTACGACGAATGCTGCGCCAGCTGGCGTAACGATCACTGTTTATGAGGAGGTGCAGCGTCACCTCCTTTTTTTTGCACATTTTTTGTGAACAAACACAGCGATAAATTTGGTAAATACATAATGTAGTCGCAATTCAGCCAAATTTATCAGGAGACAAGGGAAGCCTTGTCTATGCTTTAGGTTGGAACAGCTTCAGGCCAGCTGGATGTGGCTGGCGAAAAAAATGTGGCACATATAAAACAGGATAAAAAACCATGTCCAGTCTTGTCGATAGAGACGTGATTAACGCGCTAATAGCAGGCCATTTTGCGGATCCCTTTTCCGTACTCGGTATGCACCGCACCAATGCCGGGCTGGAAGTCCGCGCGTTGCTACCTGACGCCACCGAAGTGTGGGTTATCGAAACGAAAACCGGACGTAAACTGGCCAGGCTAGAGTGCCTTGATTCACGCGGCTTCTTTGCCGGTATCATTCAACGCCGTAAAAATCCTTTCCGCTACCAGCTTGCCGTTCACTGGCACGATCACGCTAATCTGTTGGACGATCCTTACCGCTTCGGTCCTCTCATTCAGGACCTCGACGCCTGGCTTCTGTCAGAGGGCACGCACCTGCGGCCGTATGAAACCCTGGGTGCGCACGCCGATACCATGGACGGCGTGACCGGTACTAAATTCTCCGTCTGGGCACCTAATGCCCAACGCGTTTCCGTCGTAGGCGAATTTAACTACTGGGATGGTCGTCGCCATCCCATGCGCCTGCGCAAAGAGTCTGGTATCTGGGAGCTGTTTATCCCCGGCGTGCAGCATGGGCAGATCTACAAATTCGAGATGATCGACGCCCACGGTAACCTGCGCATTAAGGCCGACCCCTATGCCTTCGAGGCGCAGATGCGCCCGGAAACCGCCTCTATGATCTGCGGCCTGCCGGAAAAGGTCGAGCAGACCGAAGAGCGCAAGCGAGCCAACGAGTTTGACCAGCCGATCTCTATTTATGAGGTGCACCTCGGCTCCTGGCGTCGCCATACCGACAATAACTTCTGGTTGAGCTACCGCGAGCTGGCAGAGCAGCTGGTTCCCTACGCCAAGTGGATGGGCTTTACCCACTTAGAGCTGATGCCGATCAACGAGCATCCGTTTGACGGCAGCTGGGGCTACCAGCCTACGGGCCTCTATGCGCCAACCCGCCGCTTCGGCACGCGGGATGACTTCCGCTACTTTATCAAGGCTGCCCACGCGGCGGGCCTGAACGTGATCCTTGACTGGGTGCCGGGCCACTTCCCGTCCGACGAGTTCGGTCTCGCCGAGTTCGACGGAACCGATCTCTATGAGCATAGCGATCCGCGCGAAGGCTACCATCAGGACTGGAACACGCTGATCTATAACTATGGTCGTCGTGAGGTCAGTAACTATCTGGTGGGTAACGCTCTCTACTGGGTTGAGCGCTTTGGTATTGACGCTCTGCGCGTCGATGCGGTGGCTTCCATGATCTACCGTGACTACAGCCGCAAAGAGGGGGAGTGGATCCCCAACGAGTTTGGCGGTCGCGAGAACCTTGAAGCCATCGAATTCCTGCGCAGCACTAACCGCAAGCTGGGAGAGCAGGTGCCAGGGGCAGTGAGCATGGCCGAAGAGTCCACCGATTTCCCAGGCGTATCGCGGCCATCGGATAACGGTGGGCTGGGCTTCTGGTACAAGTGGAACCTGGGCTGGATGCATGACACCCTCGACTACTTCAAGCTCGATCCTATCTACCGTCAGTACCATCACGATAAGCTGACGTTCGGGATGCTCTACAACTACACCGAGAACTTCGTTCTGCCGCTGTCGCACGACGAAGTGGTGCATGGCAAAAAATCCATTCTTGACCGCATGCCGGGTGATGCATGGCAGAAGTTTGCCAACCTGCGCGCCTACTACGGCTGGATGTGGGCCTTCCCGGGCAAAAAACTGCTCTTTATGGGCAATGAATTTGCCCAGGGCCGTGAGTGGGACCACGACAGCAGCCTTGACTGGCATCTGCTGGAGGGCGGCGATAACTGGCACCACGGTGTTCAGCGGCTGGTGCGCGATCTCAACACGACCTACCGTCACCATAAAGCGCTGCACGAGCTTGATTTTGATCGCTACGGTTTCGAATGG
>Ga0308161_1005057_pt1 | contig 11767 bp, 11 predicted proteins | sample PhyFR2_FD_201034 | JGI IMG/M metagenome (GOLD analysis project Ga0308161, IMG submission 201034) | Phyllosphere microbial communities from UC Gill Tract Community Farm, Albany, California, United States - DLSLF.R2 | ecosystem: Host-associated > Plants > Phyllosphere > Unclassified | place: USA...
CGCTTCGGCGCACTGATGAACGCGTCGCACGACAGCCTGCGCGACGACTACGAGGTGTCGATTCCCGAGCTCGACCAGCTGGTGGCCGCCCTGCGCGCCGCCCCGGGCGTGCTCGGTGCGCGCCTTACCGGCGCCGGATTCGGCGGGGCCACCGTTGCGTTGTGCCGCGCCGGACAAGCACGCGATGCAGCGCAAACTGCACTCTCCACCTACAACAAAGAGGGACGCAAGGGACGCATCCTGATCCCGGTCCCCACCCAAGGAAAGGAACACAATGAGCCAGTTTGAGTATCCCCGCCCGCAGCTGGTCCGCGACAATTGGATCAATTTGAACGGCAAGTGGCGCTTCCGCTTCGACGATGAACTCGTCAACAAGATGCCGGAAGGCGTCACCGGCTGGACCCACGAGATCAACGTGCCGTTCGCGCCCGAGACCGAGATGTCCGGCATCCAGGACACGGGCTTTCACCGCTTCTGCTGGTACGAACGCGACTTCGAACTGGTGCCGTCCGAGAAGCGCACCATCCTGCACTTCGGCGCCGTCGATTACTTCGCGCGCGTCTGGGTCAACGGCCAGCTCGTGGCCGAGCACGAAGGCGGCCACACGCCGTTCCGCGCCGACATCACGCCCGCGCTGCGCGCCGACGGCAAGCAGACCGTGACCGTGTTCGTCGAGGACGATCCGGCCGACCTCGCCAAGCCGCGCGGCAAGCAGGACTGGCTGCTTGAGCCGCACTCGATCTGGTATCCGCGCACGACCGGCATCTGGCAGACCGTGTGGATCGAGCAGGTGTCGCGCACGTTCATCCAGACGCTGCGCTGGACGCCGATCTTCGAGACGTTCGAGATCGGCTGCGAAGTGTTTGCCGGCGGCGACATCCAGGACGACATGTTCGTCGAGGTCAAGATCTGGCATGGCGAACACCTGATGGCGGACGACCACTACAAGCTGCTGGGCGGCGAGGCGAACCGCAAGATCGCGTTGTCCGACCCCGGCATCGACGATTCGAGGAACGAGCTGCTGTGGAGCCCGGAACGGCCTACGCTGCTGGATGCCGAGGTGATCCTGCGCTGCGGCGACAAGGTCGTCGACCACGTGAAATCGTACACGGCGCTGCGCTCTTTCCACATCAACCGCGACCGCCTGCTGCTGAACGGCCGCCCGTATCCGCTGCGCCTCGTGCTGGACCAGGGCTACTGGACCGAGTCGTTCCTGACGGCGCCGTCGGACGAGCACCTCAAGCGCGACGTCGAACTGGCCAAGCTGATGGGCTTCAACGGCGTGCGCAAGCACCAGAAGATCGAGGACCCGCGCTACCTGTACTGGGCCGACAAGCTGGGCCTGCTCGTGTGGGAAGAGATGCCTTCGGCCTACCGCTTCGCCCCGCGCGCCATCACGCGCATCGTCAAGGAATGGACGGAGGCGATCGAGCGCGACTACAGCCACCCATGCATCATCGTCTGGGTGCCGTTCAACGAATCCTGGGGCGTGCCGAACCTGACGCTGACCCAGGCGCACCGCAACGCGGTCGAGGCGCTGTACCACCTGACGCGCACCCTCGACTCGACCCGCCCGGTGATCGGCAACGACGGCTGGGAAGCGTCGGCCACCGATATCCTGGGCATCCACGATTACGACTGCAACCCCGACAAGTTGAAGGCGCGCTACGAGGTCAGCGACCCCGTGCGCACGCTGTTCGACCAGCGCCGCCCCGGCGGACGCATCCTCACCTTGGACGGCTTCCCACACCGCGGCCAGCCCATCGTGCTTACCGAATTCGGCGGCATCGCGTTCGACCCGAACGCCACGCCGGAGGACGGCACGTGGGGCTATACCCGTGCCCATACGGCCGAGAGTTATCACACGCTGTACCGAGATCTGCTGAAAGTGGTCAACGAGACCTTCATGTTCAGCGGCTTCTGCTATACCCAGTTCGCCGACACGTTCCAGGAAGCGAACGGCCTGCTCAACGCGGACCGTACACCCAAGCTGCCGTTCGAGGTGATCAGCGCGGCGACGCGCAACGTATCGCTCGAACCCAGGAACGTGGAAGAGGAGGGAGACGCTCCAGGCACGACCTGATTTCCAGGTCCGAGGCGCGGTAGTCCGCGCCGCCAGAGCGCTCCGAACCCAGTCGCGAGCACGGCACCCGTTGGGCGCCTGCCCCTCCATGCGGCGCCGCCTGCCACGAGCACGGCGGCATCGCGGGGACCGGTGCGTCCGTTCGACGCGGCGCGGCAGCGTTTGCCGCCGCCGCGGCGCGATCGGTCGCCCGGCTCGCAGCGTAGTTCGATCCATCCACCGCCCGTTTCGGGCGCAAAGGAGCCATCATGCCCACCATCGTCGTTTTCAGTCACCTCCGCTGGGATTTCGTGTTCCAGCGGCCCCAACACCTGCTGTCGCGCATGGCGCAGCATTATCCGGTCCTGTTCGTCGAGGAGCCGGTGTACGATGAGGGCGCCCCGTTCATGGAACGCTCCAGTCCGGCCCCGAACGTGACCGTGTGCCGCGCGCACACGCCCATCCAGGCCAACGGCTTCCACGACGAACAATTGCGGCTGCTCCAGCCAATGGTGGCGCAGCTGGCACCGCCAGGAGAAGAGGTCGTCGCCTGGTTCTATACGCCGATGGCGCTGCCGCTGCTGCAGGCGCTGGAGCCGGCGCTCGTCGTGTACGATTGCATGGACGAGCTGGCGTCGTTCCGCAACCCGCCCAAGCAATTGCTGCAGCGTGAAAGCGCGCTGCTCACCATCGCCGACCTCGTGTTTGCCGGCGGCCCCAGCCTGTACGAGGCCAAGCGCCACCGCCACCCGAACGTGCACTGCTTTTCCAGCAGCGTCGACGTCGTGCACTTCCAGCAGGCGCTCGACCGCTCGCGCACCCATCCGCAGCAGGCGGACATCCCGCATCCGCGCCTCGGGTTCTATGGCGTGCTGGACGAGCGCTTCGACCCCGACCTCGTCGGTGCCGTCGCCGACGCCCATCCCGAGTGGCACATCGTGCTGGCCGGACCGGTCGTGAAGATCGATCCGGAGCGTCTTCCACGCCGTCCCAACATCCATTACCTGGGCCAGCAGCCGTACTCGGCGCTGCCCGACCTGCTCGCCGGCTGGGACGTGTGCCTGATGCCGTTCGCCATCAACGAGGCCACGAAATTCATCAGCCCGACGAAGGTGCTCGAATACATGGCGGCCCAGCTGCCGATCGTCAGCACGCCGATCGCCGACGTCGCCAATCCGTACGGCCACGTCGTCGCCATCGCCGCCAGTGCCGACGAGTTCGTTGCCGCGTGCGAGGCGGCCCTGGCCCAGACGCCGGAGCAGCGCCGCCACATGGTCGACGCGATGCGCGCCGTCGTCGCCGCGACGTCGTGGGACAACACGGCCGCGCGCATGCGCGAGCTGATCGACACCGCGCCGCCGCACACGGACCGGCGCGCCAAGCGGCGCAGCCTGGACGCGGCCAACGACCCGGATGCGGTCGCGCTGCGCGGCGCGTCCTGACGATAGAAGACGGAAGCGTTGCGGCGCCGATGTGACGGCGCCGACCGGGCGCCGCGTGCGGGAACGACCGGTGGCGGCGTGCCGCCGGCCGACCTGCCGTCGCCATCCGGTGGCGACGGCACATCGATGCCGCCGCCATCCGGTGGCGACAGCACATCGATGCCGCCGCCATCCCGTGACGACAGCATATTGATGCCGCCGCCATCCGGTGGCGACAGCACATCGATGCCGCTGCCATCCGGTGGCCGGGCACCGGTGTGTCGTCGCGCCGCCGGGACGCTCAGTGCCTGATGGTGCCGCCCGCCAGGCTGACCCGGTCACCGCTGCGGAAGTCCGGCACGGCCTGTTGCGTCACCACCTGGGTGCTGCCGTCGTCCATGCGCAATGTGATGCGGTAGATCTGGTCTGACGACGAACTGCCGGTGGCGCCGCCGCCGCTGCTGCCCAGCGCCGCGCTGCCGCCGCTGCGGCTGCCTTCGGTGGCGCTGCCCGACCGCGGCAGCACTTCGATGGCGGCCACGGTGGCGTTCGGGCTCGCGGCCGATGCCGTCATTCCGGTGCTCGACGCGCCGTAGCTGTCCTGGTCATGCATCGTGCCGGCCGACGTGCCGGACGTTCCCGACGTGTCGTAGCCGCTCGCACTGCCGGCGGCGCCGGACGAGCCCGAGGCACCGGACGAACCCGACGAGCCCGACGAGCCGGACGAACCCGACGAGCCGGACGCGCCCGAACTGCTGCCGCCGCCCCAGCTGCCCGATCCGGCCGAGCCCGTGCCGCCGCCGGTACCCGACATGCCGCCGCTGCCTGACGTACCCGTCGCCGTGCCGCTGCTGCCCGTTTCGCCGGCCGTGCCGCTGCTCCCGCTGCTGCCGCTCCCGCCGCCGCGCCAGGAACTGCACGCGGACAATCCGACTGCCAGCGCCAGCAAGCCCGCCAGGAACACGCTCTGGTGTTGTTGCTTCATGATCGACTCCTTCTGATGGGATGATCCAGGTTGGAAGAGTGACGATGCCGCGTGCCACTGCAGTAAGAGGCGCGTTCGGGGATGGCGTTCCAGCTGACTCGGGTTAAGCATGAGCCACGTCAAAAACGTGGCGGATCGCGGACGGTGTCCGGTCAGGATTTCGCAGCGAGCGCGGCGCGCGGTACGAACAGGGACAGCAGGGCGCTCGCGACGAGGGCCGCGCCGACGTCGACGGCCCAGTCGCCCACGCTGGCGCCACGGTAGGGGAAGAAGCTCTGGATGCTCTCGTCGCAGGCGCCCATCACGGCCACGGCCAGCACAGCCTTCCAGGCGCGCGTCGCCGCGCTGCCGTCACTGCCGAGGAACCACAGCGCGGCCAGCAGGGCATACGCGATCGAATGCAGCACCGCGCCGGACGCGACCTCGGCGATGTCTGCTCGTGCACCAGGAATATTGCCCATCGTAACAATCAACAGCACCATCGCAATGGCGATCGTCCGGTAGCGTAGACGCCACTGCGGGCGCAGAAGAAGCGTGGAGAAGTTGTTCATCTTGGCTGGCTGCGTGTCGAAACGCGAACCATACCATGCACGTTGCGCTCCTGCACGTTACGGATGTGACAATTGGTGACGGGCTGCGCCTTGCCGGCGCGCCATCTGGCGGCACGCGGCAACGGCGGGCGGTCCCGGCGTCAGATCGTGAGCGCCGGGGTGCCGTTGGAATAGTGGGCGTCGAAGCAGCTGGCGCAGTCGGCGCAGAACAGGTGGGCCATGCGCACGGCCGACTGGCGCAGGACCAGTTTCAGGTGGCCGCTCCGGCATTTGGGACAGATTTCGCGGACGCTGCCGAAAGTCAGTACGTGAAGGGGTTGCCCTTCGTCGTCGATATGGTTGATGACCGTGCGCGGATTGAGCTCGCTGAGAACCAGGGTTTGATCCGGTTCCGCATGGCGGCGGCGCGACGGTTGGGAGTCCTGCTGGGGTGGCGACATCGTCTCAGGTAAAGTCATCGGACCGGCTCCTTGTCTGGATTGTCTTGTCCCCACGCGAATGAAAAACTCGCGAGGCGCGAGTTTCATGATAGCGGAATCCGAAGAGGGTTCAAGCCCGGCGGCAAAAGATTTGTGCGGTGCGTGGCAGACGCGACAACAGAAATACGGAACAAAAAAATGCCCGCCAATGGATGACGGGCACAACCCAAGATCGGGCCAAGAGACACAGAATTCGGTGCGGTGTGCCGCTTCCGACACACCTTCTGCGATCACGCATATCGGTTACGTGTATGCAGATGAACCCAGTATAGGCACAGAATGTGACCTCGCCATGACACATATCAAACTTTTGGCTGATGAGAGCCGAACGTTTACGGATGAGTGAGGTCGAATGCGCCGGATGTCAGTAGGGGACGATGACATGAAAACGCACAAAAAAAAAGCCCGCTGGTTGAGCGGGCTTCAAACTATTTTCTTGGAGGAGAATAGTGGAGACAGGAAGCATTATGCTGCGCTGCGTTATGCGCGTCCAATGATGAATTCCCATACCGGATATCATCGGGATTGATAATGGCTGAGCCCGCCTGTCGTGCCGTTCATTCCCTGACCGGGACCGTGTAGTTCAGCGCCATGCGGCCGCCGTCCGCGTACAGCGTCTGGCCCGTGATGTACGACGCGTCGTCGCTGGCGAGGAAGGCGGCGATGGCCGCGACTTCTTCCGGTTCGCCGCAGCGGCCCAGCGGCGTGCGCGACAGGATGGTGTGGCGCGCTTCCGGGCTGCCCAGCACGGCCTGTTTCGCCAGTTCCGTCAGGATCGTGCCCGGCCCGATCGCATTCACGCGGATGCCGTGCTGGGCGAGGGCGATCGACGCCACGCGCGTGAGCTGGTTTACGCCGCCCTTCGACACGACGTATGGAACCTGGTTCGGTATCGTCAGTTCCGCGTTGACGCTCGACATGTTGATGATGCAGCCGCTTTGCCGCGTCACCATGTCGCGCGCTACAGCCTGGCTGCACAGGAACATCGATTTCAGGTTGATGCGCAGCACGCGGTCGAAGTCGTCTTCCGTCAGGTCGAGGAAGTCGGCCGCGTGCGTCACGCCCGCATTGTTGATCAGGATGTCGATGCGGCCGAAGGCGGCGAGGGTGGCCGCGACCATCGCGTCGACCTCGGCTTTCACGCTCACGTCCGCCTGGAAAAAGCGGGCCGCATCGCCGAGCGCGGCGGCGGTTGCGGCGCCTTCCGGGCGCACGTCGACGAGCATCACGCGCGCGCCTTCGCGCACGAGGCGGTCGGCGCAGGCCTGGCCGATGCCCTGGCTGGCGCCGGTGACGATGGCGACTTTCTGGTTGAGTTTCATGGATGTCCTCGCGACTGCAATCAAAAGCCGCCATTGTAGCGGCCCGGCGCCCGGTACCGCGGCGCCCAGGCCGTCACAGCATCAGCGGTTCGTCCGGCAGCTCGTTCGGCCGCGTCCCGTTTGCCGGGAAATGCTCGCGCAGCAAGGCGTTGACCTGGTCGATCGCGGCCAGCGTGGCGGCCTCGAACTCGGCGCGCGCGAAGCCGCGCGTCAGCGTGTCGCAGATGCCGCGCCACGTGGCCGGGGCGATGCGCGCGTCGATACCGCGGTCGGCCACGATGTCGACCTTGTGCTCGGCCAGGTTTACGTAGATCAGCACGCCGCAGCGTTCGGCCGTGTCCCAGATGCCGTGGTCGGCGAACAGGGCGACGGCGCGCTGGCGGGTCGTCACGCCGGCCCAGGCCTGGGGCGCCGGCAGGCTCTTTTCGACGATCAGCCGGACTTCGCCGCGGTGGGTGCGTTCGCCGGCCGCGATGGCGTCCGTGATCGCGTCCAGGGTGGATGCGGGGAACGCGCGCGCGGCCTCGGCGCGGCGGAAGGACAGGTGGCGCAGCGTGCGCCGCAGGCGTGAAGGTTGCGTCATCACCAGTCTCCCGAGGCGCCGCCGCCGTCGAAGCTGCCGCCGCCGCCCGAAAAGCCGCTGCCGCCGCTGTCGGAAAAGCCGCCGGAGAAGCCGCTGTCGCGCCTGCGGTCATCGTCGCTGAGCGCACTGTTGAGCATGCTGCCGAGGATGAAGCCGGTGGCGCCGCTGGTCCAGTCGCCGGTCTCCCGGACGCGGCGGCCCCGCCGGGCCAGCGGTACCGGGGCGCGCGGGGCGCGGAACGCCGCGACGACCGCGCCGACGATCACGAGGACCATGAGGCCCATGCCGCCGCCGAAGAGCACGAGGCCATAGTCGGTCGCGGGGGCACCGGCTTGCTGCGCGCTTTGTGCAGGCGCCGGAAATTTTTCCTGGTTCAGCAGCGTCGCGATCGCCCCGACGCCGGCGACGAGCCCGCCATACCAGTCCTGCTGGCGGAAATGCGGTGCGATCGTGTCTTCCAGGATGCGCTTCGACTGCGCATCCGTCAGCACGCCCTGCACGCCCCGGCCGGCCTCGATGCGCAGGCGCCGCAGCGCCTTCGGATTGTTCTTGGCGACCAGCAGCAGCACGCCGTCGTCGACGCCCTTGCGCCCGAGCTTCCATGCGTCCGTCACGCGGATGCCGTACTGCTCGATGGCTTCCGGTTCGGTCGACGCCACGAGCAGCACGGCGATCTGGCTGCCCGTCCTGGTTTCGTAGTCGGTCAGCACGGCCTCCAGGCGCTGGCGTTCGTCGGGCGTCAGCATGCCGGCGTCGTCGGTGACGTGCCCGCGCAGCGGCGGCACGGGCTTGAACGGCGCCTGCGCGTGCGCGTGGGCGGCCAGCACCAGCGCCAGCATCCAGGTCCACAACAGGCGCGGCAGGACGTGCATGGGGAGGCCTTACTTGCCGAAGTTGACGGTCGGCGCGGTCGAGATCGACTTCTCGTTTTCGACCGTGAACGATGGCTTGGCCTGGTAGCCGAACATCATCGCCGTCAGGTTGGTCGGGAAACTGCGCACGGTGACGTTGTAATCCTGGACCGCCGCGATGTAGCGCTGGCGCGCCACCGTGATGCGGTTTTCCGTGCCCTCCAGCTGCGACTGCAGGTCGCGGAACCCGGTGTCGGCTTTCAGCTGCGGATAGTTTTCCGAGACGGCCATCAGGCGCGACAGCGCGCCCGACAGCTCGCCCTGTACCTGCTGGAATTTCTGGAACGCTTCCGGATTGTTCAGCACTTCCGGCGTGATCTGGAAACTCGTCGCGGCGGCGCGCGCGCGCGTCACGGCTTCGAGCGTATCCTTTTCGTGGGTCGCGTAGCCCTTGACGGTGTTGACCAGGTTCGGAATCAGGTCGGCGCGGCGCTGGTACTGGTTGACGACCTCGGCCCAGGCGGCCTTGGTCGCTTCGTCCTTGGCCTGGAACTGGTTGTAGCCGCAGCCCGACAGCATGGTGGCGGCCAGCACGGCGGCGAGCAGCATGCCGGCCCAGCGTGTGAACAGGGAAGGTTTCATCGGGAAAAATCCGTGACGAGTTGTCGAATGGTCAAAATATACCCGAAATGACAACATCCTGGCGAGACGGAAGCGTTCGCGGGCCGCGCGGCCCGCGCTACAATAGCGGGTTTGCAATCCCATCAGAGAGGCCGCCATGAACTTCATCGACAAACTGAACGCCGCCTGGACCCGCAACGATTCCCTGCTGTGCGTGGGACTCGATCCGGACACGGCCCGTTTTCCTGCGCATCTGCAGGGCCGGCCGGACGGCATCGTGGAGTTCTGCAAGGCGATCGTCGACGCCACCGCCGACCTGGCCTGCGCCTTCAAGCCGCAGATCGCGTACTTCGCGGCGCTCGGCGCGGAAGACCAGCTGGAAGCCATCTGCGCCTACGTGCGCGAGCGCTATCCGCACATCCCGCTGATCCTCGACGCCAAGCGCGGCGACATCGGCGCCACCGCGCGCCAGTACGCGCGCGAGGCGTTCGACCGCTACGGCGCCGACGCCGTGACCGTCAACCCGTACATGGGCTTCGATTCCGTCGAGCCGTACATGGAATGGCAGGACCGCGGCGTGATCGTGCTGTGCCGCACGTCGAACGCGGGCGGTTCCGACCTGCAGTTCCTCGACGTCGGCGGCCGGCCGCTGTACCAGCACGTGGCCCGCCTCGTCGCCGAGAAGTGGAACAAGAACGGCCAGTGCGCGCTCGTCGTCGGCGCCACGTTCCCCGAAGAACTGGCGCAGGTGCGCGCGATCGTCGGCGACATGCCGCTGCTCGTGCCGGGCGTCGGCGCGCAGGGCGGGGACGTCGAAGCGACCGTCACCTCGGGCCGCACCAAGGCCGGCACCGGCATGATGATCAATTCCTCGCGCGCGATCCTGTACGCCGCGCCGCAGGGCGACGAAGACTTCGCGGCGGCCGCGCGCCGCGTGGCGCTCGAGACGCGCGACGCCATCAACCGCTACCGCGGCTGACACGCCGCTCAGGCCGACGTTCCGGCCGCCAACTGCGCGCGCCGGGCCACGGCCCGGTAGCGCAGTCCCACCGCCAGCGCCGCGAAGCCGGACGCCGCCGCCATGCCCAGCGCCCAGCGCGGCCCGGCGTGATCGGCGACCCAGCCGGCGATCGGCGCGCCGATCGGCGTCGTCCCCAGCGCCACGCCGATGCGCAGCGCGATCACGCGCCCGCGCATCGCGGGTTCCGTGGCCAGCTGCATCAGGCTGTTCGATGCGTTCATGAACGTGAGCGCCGCCACGCCCGTGATCGCCAGCGCGACGCCGAACCAGGCGTAGCCCGGCGCGATGGCCGCCAGCGTGCAGCCGATGCCGAACACGGCGGCCCCCACCACGAGCGCGCTGAATCGCGTGCGTTCGCGGCCGGCCGCGATCAGCGAGCCGCCGACGCTGCCGGCCGCCATCATCGACGACAGCAGGCTGTAGCTGCGCGCATCCGCATGGAACACCGTCAGGGCCATCGTGCCGATGAAGATCGGGAAGTTCAGGCCGAACGTGGCGATCAGGAACAGCATGACGAGGATCGCCATCAGGTCCGGCCGGCTGCGCACGTAGCGCAGGCCGTCGAGCATGCCCCGTCCGCGGGCGGCGCCGCTGGCGCGCGGCTGCGCGTGCAATTCGTCCTTGCGCAGCCATGCGAGCGACCCCAGCACGGCGACGTACGACAGGCCGTTGACGATGAACGCCCAGCCGGTGCCGATGCCGGCGATCAGGAGGCCCGCGACCGCGGGACCGATCATCCGGGCGGCGTTGAACGACGTCGAATTCAGGGCGACCGCGTTCGGCAGCTCGGCATCGCCGACCAGCTGCGCGACGAACGTCTGGCGCACGGGCGCGTCGAACGCCGAGGCGCAGCCGAACAGGAAGGCGAACACGTACACCTGCCACAGCTGGACGATGCCGGCGATCGTCATCGCGCCCAGCAGCAGCGCGAGCAGGCCCATGACGGCCTGCGTCACCATCATCAGCCTGCGCTGGTCGAGGTGGTCGGCGGCCCAGCCGGTCCACGGCAACAGCAGCAATTGCGGGCCGAACTGCAGGGCCATCACGGTGCCGACGGACGACGCGTTGTGGTGCGTCAGTTCCGCCAGCACGAGCCAGTCCTGCGCCGTGCGCTGCATCCACGTGCCGATGTTGGACACGAACGCGCCCGCCGCCCACAGGCGGTAATTGAAGGTCTTCAGGGAACGGAACGCGCGCCGCATCGTTCAGGACGCGGCGCCGCGCCGCCGGGGCCGCAGCGAGTGGGGCGGCCAGGTCGGCAAAACGTACGGGGTCATCGGCATGCGGACATGCTAGCAGGCCCGGCGAAACCGTGCAGGCGCGTCCCCGCCCGCGTCCGCCCGGCCACCGCCGGGGCGGGTCAGTAGCGGCTCGGCGCGATCATCTCGGCATAGTCGTACAGCGCGCCCAGGATCTCCTCGGCCCGTTCGTCGGCCGTTTCCGACAGCGCGTCGATCTCGGCGAACAGCTGGTCGATCGTGCGTGCGCCGCCGGCACCGTCGAACAGGCGCGCGGCGCGGTGCTCTTCCCACGCCTGCTGTTCTTCCTCGCCCAGGGTGTGCGGGAAGTTGCGGGCGCGGTAGCGGAACAGCAGGTGCGTCAGGCGCTCGTCCTCGAACGACGGGCGTGCCGTTGCCAGCTTCGGCGCCGTTTCGCCCCGCAGCGATTCGAGGCGGCGGCGGTCGCCGGCGGGCACGAAGCCGCCGTACAGGTCCTCGTCGACGTCGACCGCGGCCCCGGTTCCGTCCATATTGCGCTGGTAGACCTTCTGCCAGACCGCGGCCATGTCCGGACCGTTCGCCGCAATGCGGGCGTGGGCGAGGCACTGGTCGACGTCCAGTTCCCAGCGCGCCGCCATCTGCGTGCTCAGC
>Ga0308161_1005059_pt1 | contig 11759 bp, 10 predicted proteins | sample PhyFR2_FD_201034 | JGI IMG/M metagenome (GOLD analysis project Ga0308161, IMG submission 201034) | Phyllosphere microbial communities from UC Gill Tract Community Farm, Albany, California, United States - DLSLF.R2 | ecosystem: Host-associated > Plants > Phyllosphere > Unclassified | place: USA...
GGCGGGGATCCCTCGCTCGTCGAGGGTGGATGCCAGCACCCCCGCCGTGGTCGAGAAGAGCACCGTGCCGAGGATCGCGACACCGAGCGCTGCCCCCAGCTGGCGCGAGGTCGACTGTGTACCCGAGGCCTGTCCGCTCGCCGAGGGAGGGACATCGGCCAGGACGACGCCCGTGAGCTGTGCCGTGGCCAGGCCCACACCGAGTCCGTAGACGAAGAGGAAGGGCACGAGCGGCCCCCAGCCGGCATCCGGTCCGATGGTGAAGGCAACGCCCGCGACGCCCACGATCTCGGCGAGAAGCCCGCCGCGCACCACCCAGACGGGCGCGATCCTGCCACTGAGGGCACCCGCGAACCCGCTCGCCACGAACGAGCCGACGGCCAAGGACAGCAGCAGCAGGCCGGTCTGCAGCGCATCGAAGCCGACGACGAACTGCAGCCAGAGGGGCAGCGCCAGGATGATGCCGAACTCTCCCAGGGACACGACGGCCGCGGCGATGTTGCCGTTGCGGAAGGACGTGATCCGGAACAGGTCGAAGGCCAGCAGGGTCGAGAGTCCCCGACGCTGGCGCCGCAGGCCCCACGCGATGAAGGCGACCAGAGAGATCAGGGCCACCGCGAAGGCGATCGGGATGGGGGAGAGCGAGAGTGGCCAGGTCCAGCTGCCCACCGAGGGCGTCTGATCGAGCGTCCACCACCCGTACGTGCGGCCCTCGATGAGTCCGAAGACGAGCGGGGCCATCGTGAGCACCGAGAGCAGGGCGCCGACGCCGTCGATGCGCTGGGCCTTCTCGCTCCGGGACTCCGCGACGGTCAGGGCGACGCCGATCACGATGACGACGCCGAGGGGGATGTTGATGCCGAAAGCCCACCGCCAGGAGAACGACGTGGTCAGCCACCCGCCGAGGAGGGGGCCCACCGCAGCCATGCCGCCGATGGTCGAGCCCCACACCGCGAAGGCGATGCCGCGCTCGCGCCCGCGGAAGGTGGCGTTGATGATCGACAGGGTCGTGGGCAGGATCATCGCGCCGCCCACGCCCTGGATCAGTCGCGAGAGGATCAGCAGGCCGCCGGTGGGCGCGAGGGATGCGGCGATCGATGCCCCCGCGAAGATCACGACGCCGAGCAGCATCAGCCGTCGTCGCCCGAAGCGGTCGGCGAGGCTGCCGAACACGAGCAGAAACGAGGCGAAGACGAGGGTGTAGGCCTCTTGGATCCATTGCACCTCGGTCGAGGAGATCTTCAGCTCGAGGGCACGGCGACGTTGACGATCGTCGAGTCGACGATGATCAGCGACACGGCGATGCTGATGAAGACGAGCCCCGCCCAGCGGCGCCCTGCCTGTGTGTGATTCATATAGCTAGCTTATCTAGCTATATCGAGGAGCGGGAGGGCTTGCGCGAGCGGCGACGATCGCCCCCGCGGTGTGGCGGCGGGGCGGCGGGGCGGCGGGGCGGTGGGGCGGCGGGGCGGTGGGGCGAGGGTGTCAGCCGCCGTGGCGTGGGCGCGGCGTCGCACGCGGCGAACGTTCGCCCGGCGGAAGCGGAATCGGCGTCGTGCCGGCGACCTCGTCGCTGAAGTCCTCGGGCTCGGCCGCGACGGTCGCGATGGGCCGCGTCTCGTCGAGCGTGAGGCGGAAGCGCTTGGTCTCGTGTCGGTGCAGACGGCCCGACATCGCGGTCCAGGTCGCGCCGATGGCGCACGCGACGACCGCCACGAGCGCCGCCAGCGCGATGGCCACGCGAGGACCGAACTGCGCCGCGACCGCGCCGACGATCGGGGCGCCCACGGGGGTGCCCCCGAGGAGGATCGCCATGTACAGCGCCAGCACGCGACCACGCAGGAGGGGGTCGGTCGTGGTCTGCACGTAGCCGTTCGCGGTGGTCAGGGTCGTGACGACGCAGAAGCCGGTCAGCACGAGCGTGGCCGCGTAGGCGCCGTAGCTGGGTGCGAAGACCGAGAGGGCGGATGCCACGGCGAAGCCGCCGGAACCGACGATCACCACCCGCATCCGGGCGCGCTCTCGTCGTGCGGCGAGGAGGGCGCCGGCGAGGGAGCCGATCGCGACGAAGGAGCTCAGGAGGCCGAAGCCGTCGGCGCCGCGACCGAACTCGAGGGCCATCGTCGAGGCGAAGATCGGGAAGTTCATGCCGAAGGCGCCGAGGAGGAACACCATCACGAAGATGACCACGAGGTCGGGTCGCCGTGCGACGTAGCGGAAGCCGTCGGCCAGGCGAGCGGGACCGCCGCGGCGGTGACGGGCGACGAGCTCGTGCGGGCGCATGAGCAAGAGGGCGCCGAGCATCGCCAGGAAGGTGAACGCATTGACGAGGAAGACCCAGCCGGTGCCGACGAGCACGATCATGATGCCGGCGGCGGCGGGACCGATGAGGCGGGCCATGTTGAACGACGCCGCATTGAGGGCGACGGCGTTCGAGGCGTTCTCCTGTGAGACCAGGTCGGAGACGAAGGCCTGCCGCGCCGGGTTGTCGAAGGCCGTGACGACACCCAGGGCCAGTGCGAAGCAGAACATCAACGGCAGGGTCATCGCCCCGCTCAGCAGCAGGATGCCGAGTGACACCGCCAGCAGCAGAAGAGCGCTCTGCGTGCACATGATGAGCTTGCGGCGGTCGAACCGGTCGGCGACCCACCCGGTGACGCTCACCAGGAGCAGCGGGGGAGCGAACTGCAGGGCCATGGTGATGCCCATGGCGGCGGCGTCGTTGTCCGTGAGCTGTGTCAGCACGACCCAGTTCTGGGCCGTGGACTGCATCCATGCGCCGACGTTCGAGACGAGGGCTCCGATGAACCAGACGCGGTAGTTGAAGATCGACAGCGACCGGAACATCGATGTGCTCATCTGTCGGCCACCTTCCTCATGATCGTCGTGGCGCGGGCCAGCGCCTGTCTTTCTTCGGGGGAGAGCTCGGCGAGAGCCTCTTCGACGAAGGCGTCTCGTCGCCGGACCGTCTCATCGACGATGCGGCGGCCGAGATCGGTGAGGTCGATGCTCACGCGGCGTCGGTCGACCTCATCGGGAATGCGGGTCAGATATCCCGCGTCCTCCAGCAGCGACACCGTGCGGTTCATCGACGGGGCGGTGACGCGCTCGCGGTCGGCCAGCTGGCCGAGCGTGTGCGCCCCGTGCACCGTCAACGCGGCGAGGACGGCGAACTGCCCATCGCTCATGGTGTCGACGGCCCGCTGCGCCCGAAGGCGCCGGGCGAGCCGGAACGTGGCCATGCGCAGCTCGGACGCCGCTGCGCTGTGGTCAGAACTCAAGTCGGGAAGGGGGGATTCGTCGACGCGATCATTCATGTTCCTAGAAGTCAGATTATCTCATTAGCCTTGCTAAAGGAACGGGCGGACCCCGTTCTCCCCGCGTCCGCCGCCCTAGACTCCCCCCATGCCCGAGTTCGTCGACGCCTATGGCATCTCGATCGTCTACGACGTCTACGAAGCGGCCGAGCCCCGGGCGGTGGTGCAGCTGCTGCACGGTGTGGGGGAGCACGCGGGGCGCTACGGCGCACTTATCGAGGCGCTCGTCGATGCGGGCTACACGGTCTATGCCGACGATCACCGCGGTCACGGGCGCACGGGGCTGCGGCAATGGAGCGGTGACCGCCGCAAGCTCGGACGGCTCGGGCCCGGCGGACTCGGAGCCGCCCGCGACGGGGTGTGGACCCTCACGCAGCGCATCCGCGCGGAGCACCCCGACCTGCCTCTCGTGCTGCTCGGACACTCGTGGGGTTCGTTCCTCGCGCAGATGCTGCTGGATCGGCATCCCGAGGCCTTCGATGCCGTGGTGATGACCGGCTCGGCCCTGCGGGTCCCCGGTTCGCTCAACGCGGGGGATCTGAACGCCCCGTGGAAGCACCTGCGGGGCTCGGGCATGCAGTGGCTGTCGAGCGATGAGCAGGTGGGTCGAGACTTCGTCGCCGACCCGCTCACGACCTCCACGCCGCTCGCGCGGCTCTTCGGTCCCCTCGAGACGGCGAAGCTCCTCGGGCGGCCGCGACGCGGCCTCGAACGCGACGTGCCCCTGCTGCTCATGGTCGGTCGCGACGACACCGTCGGCGGGCCGCGCAGCGTGCACAGACTGGCGGACGCCTACACGCGTCGCTCCGGACTGACGGATGTCACGACCCTCGTGTACCCGGGTGCCCGTCACGAGATCTTCGCCGAGCGGTGCCAGGCCGAGGTGCGGGCGGATCTGCTGGCGTGGCTCGACGAGCGGATGCCGCAGCGCCGCTGACCCGAGCGGCGTGTGCCGCTTCTCGATGCGCGGGCGTGAGGTCTGCGTGCAACCGCTACGCGGGGCGGAAAAGCATCCGGCGTCGAGCCGGCTTCGGATATTGCGCCCCTATCTGACAACTTTTGGTTGCCTTTCTGCAAAAGCCTCACTACTGTCGAACAGACCAGGACACCTCGACGACGAGTCCCCCCGACCACCCCCGGGCCGCCCTCCATCCCCCACCGGAGCGCCCCGCCCTCACAGCTCCCACCCGCGGAGTCGCGCCGTCGCGCGTGCCCGGCAATCGACGTCCCTCAACGAAGAACGGACCCTCACGTGAACACTTCGGACACCCGACACGCCGCCGACGTCGGCGCCTGGTTCATCGGCGCACGAGGCTCGCTCGCCACGACGGCGACCCTCGGCATCCACGCCCTCGCCGCGGGGGTCGCAACCCCCGTGGGCCTCACGACCGAGACCGACGCGGTGCGCGTCGACGAGTTCCCCGCGATCGCTGACATCGTCGTCGGCGGCCACGACATCTCGACCACCCCGCTCGAGGAGCGGGCGCGCCAGCTCGCCGCGGGCGGCATGTTCCCCGCGGCCCTCGTCGACGCGGTCGCCGAACGCCTGCGCGAGACCGATCGGAACCTCCGCACCGTCCCCGCGATGACCGCGACCCAGCAGGAGGAGATCGACTTGCTGGCAGCCGACATCGTCGACTTCCGCGAGCGGTACGACCTGCGCGAGGTCGTCGTCATCGACGTCTCGTCCACCGAGCCCCTGCCCCCCTACCACCCGGGGTTCGAAGACGACGAGCTGCTGCAGGCGGCCCTCACGACGCCGGGCGTGCGGGTGCTGCCGCCCAGCTCGCGCGCCGCCCTCGCCGCGATAGCCGCCGGAGCCGCGTACGCGGCCTTCACTCCCTCGGCATCCCTCAACCTTCCCGTCCTGCGCGACCGCGCCGAACGGGCCGGCATCGCGTACGCGGGCCAGGACGGCAAGACCGGAGAGACGCTGCTGCGCACCGTGTTGGCCCCGATGTTCACGGCTCGCGGGTTCCGCGTGCAGTCCTGGGCGGGCACGAACCTGCTCGGCGGAGGCGACGGGGCGACCCTGGCCGACCCCGAGGCGGTGCGCTCCAAGCTCGTGTCGAAGAACCGCGGTCTGCACGCCCTCGTCGGCGACGATGTCGTGACCCCCCTGCACATCGACAACGTGCCCGACCTCGGCGACGTCAAGACCGCGTGGGACCACGTCAGCGCGACCGGCTTCCTCGGCAGCCGCGTGACGCTGCAGACCACCTGGAGTGCGTACGACTCGGCTCTGGCGGCGCCCCTTGTCATCGACCTCGTCCGCGCCCTCTCGCTCGCGACCCGCGCCGGTCATGCCGGTGTCGTCACCGCCCTCGGCTGTTTCTTCAAGGACCCGTGGGGCAGCGACGTCCACGGTTTCGGCGAGCAGACCGCCCACTTCGTCTCGTGGGTGCACGAGACCGCCGCCGCCGTCGCGGCAGCTCGGGTCGCCGCACCGTGACCCGGGTCGCGGACTACCTCGACCTCGTCCGCGCCCCCGCCTCGCTCACCGTCCTCGGCGATGCCCTCGTCGGTGCGCTGAGCGCGCGCGGGCCGGGCGCGGACCGACCCCTGCGCGTCGGCGCCCTCGCGGTCTCGTCGGTCTGCCTGTACAGCGCCGGCATGGCGGTGAACGACTGGGCGGATGCCGACCTCGACGCGCGCGAACGCCCGGAACGCCCCATCCCCTCGGGGCGGATCAGCCGTGGCCGCGCCCTCGCGGTCGGCGTGTGCCTCACCGCCCTGGGGGTCGGCTCGGCGTTCGCCGCGGGTCGCGCCTCGGGCCTGGTCTCGGTCGCATTGGCCGGCGCGCTGTGGGCGTACGACACCGTGTTCAAGCCCACCGCGGCAGGCCCCGTGGTCATGGCCGCGTGCCGGGGGCTCGACGTGATGATGGGCGCCGCGGGCCCGGGGTGGCGCTCGGCGGTGGTCCCCGCGGGCGCGGTCGCCGCGCACACCGTCGCCGTCACCGCGGTCTCGCGGGGCGAGGTCGACGGGTCGACCGCGACCACCGGTCGCGCCGCCGCGGCCGCGAGCGTCGCCGTCGCGGCATCCGGTCTGCTCGGTGGGGGAAACCACCCCGCCACCGTGCTCGGGGGAGCGCGCTACCTCGCCGCGGTCCTCCCCGGGCAGTTGGCGGTCGCCCGCCGTCCCGGAGCCGGCGAGGCGCGAGACGCCACCCGCTCCGGCATCCGCGCGGTCGTCCCCCTGCAGTCGGCCCTCGCCGCCCGTGCGGGTTCGCCGCCGGCGACCGCCGCCCTGCTGGGCGTCGAGACTCTGGGCCGCTGGCTCGGCCGCCGCCGATCGAGGGGAGACATCACATGAGCTGGACCTGGGGTTACGGCACCAACGGCTTCACCGACCACCCGCTGCCCGCCGCTCTCGACGTGCTGCAGCACCACGGCTACGGCGCGGTCGCGCTGACCCTCGGCCACCCGCACCTCGACCCCTTCGCCGCCAATTGGCGTGCGCAGACCGAGGCGCTCGCCGCCGATCTCGGTCGCCGCGGCCTGCGCGCGGTCGTCGAGACCGGTGCCCGCTACCTTCTCGATCCCCTGCGCAAGCACCGGCCGACCCTGGTGGACCGCGAGGCCGAACCACGCATGGCCTTCCTGCGCCGGGCCGTCGAGATCGCCGCGATCCTCGACGCCGAGTGCGTGTCGCTGTGGAGCGGGGTCGTGCCCGACGACGTCTCGGTCGACCAGGCGCGCGTCCTGCTCGAGGAGCGTCTGCTCGAGCTCACCGGGTTCGCCGCCGACTCGGGCGTCGTCCTCGCCCTCGAGCCCGAGCCCGGCATGCTCGTCGAGACCGTGGCCGATGCCCTCGCGCTCCGCGCCCGCCTCGGCCACCCCGAGAACCTGGGCCTCACCGTCGATCTCGGCCACTGCGTGGTCGTCGAGCCCGAGGGAGTGGTCGGCGCCCTGCGCGCGGCGGGCGCCCTGCTGCGCAACGTGCAGGCCGACGACATGCTGCCCGCGGCGCACGAGCACCTGCCCTTCGGCGAGGGGGAGCTCGACCTGGATGCCGCCCTCTCGGCGCTGCGCGAGATCGACTACACCGGGGTGGTCGCGGTCGAGCTGCCGCGGCACGCGCACGCAGCGCCCGAGCTGGCCCGCGCGAGCATGGCCGCGTTGGTGGCGGCGGCGGAGCGCACGACGTCCGCGGGGCCCGCGGGAGGAGGAGAACCCGCCGGGGGAGGACCCGGCACCCCCGTGGCATCCTCCGTTCCCGAGTCGAGCGCCCCCGCGACCCCGGTACCGCACCCCTGGACCACCCGCGCGGTCGAGCAGGTGCGGACGGATGCCACTCGTGCGCCGCGCCTGTTCGCCTCGGCGGGCCGCGAGGTGGGGCGCGATCCCCTCTCCGCCGAGCCCTTCGCGCCGAGCGCCGACGACGCCGCCCGCGCGGCCATCGTCGCGGCCCTGGCCGACAGCGGAGCCGACCCCGCCGTGGTGCTCGCGCTGTACCGCCGCGGCGACGACGCCGAGCGCCGGGGCGTGCTGCGAGGGCTCGACGCGATCGAGGCACCCCCGGCCCCCTGGCGCGAGGCCGGTCTCGAGCTGGTCGTCGACGCCCTGCGCGCCAACGACACGCGGCTGGTCGCGGCCGCTCTCGGACGCTTCGCCGCCGAGCACCTCGACGACCACGCGTGGCGTCACGGCGTGCTGAAGTGCGTGTTCCTCGGCATCCCCCTCTCCGTCGTCTCGGGCCTCGGCGCCCGCGCCGACGACGAGCTCGCCGCGATGGCCGAGCGCTTCGCCACCGAGCGCCGCGCCGCGGGCCGGCCCGTGCCCGACGACCTCTCTCTCCTCCGTGCTCGCGAAAGGGCCTGACATGCGCATTTTCGACCCCCACATCCACATGTCGGCGCGCACCACCGACGACTACGAGGCCATGTATGAGGCGGGCGTGCGCGCGCTGGTGGAGCCGGCGTTCTGGCTGGGCCAGCCGCGCACGAGCGTGGGATCGTTCCTCGACTACTTCGACGCGCTGATCGGGTGGGAGAGGTTCCGCGCCGCGCAGTTCGGCATCCGCCACCACTGCACGATCGCGTTGAACCCGAAAGAGGCGAACGACGCGCGCTGCCGCGAGGTGATGGCCGAGCTGCCGACCTACCTCGCCAAGGACGGGGTCGTGGCGGTGGGAGAGACCGGGTACGACTCGATGACCCCCGAGGAGGACGAGATCCTCCGCCAGCACCTCGCCCTCGGCATCGAGTTCGAGCTCCCCGTCCTCGTCCATACCCCGCACCGCGACAAGACCGTGGGCACGCAGCGCACGCTGGACGTGGTCGCCGAGTCCGGCATCCCGATGCAGCACGTGCTCGTCGATCACCTCAACGAGACCTGCGTCGACGCGGTGGCCGACAGCGGCGCCTGGATGGGTTTCTCGATCTATCCCGACACGAAGATGGACGAGCAACGCGTGGTCGCGATCATGCAGCGCATCGGCCTCGACCGCGTCATCGTCAACTCCGCGGCGGACTGGGGCCGCTCAGACCCGCTCAAGACCGCCAAGACGGGCCTGGCGATGCTCGACGCCGGTTTCAGCGACGACGACGTCGACCGGATCCTGTGGCGCAACCCCCGCGACTTCTACGCGCAGAGCGGCCGCGTGAACACCGATCCGATCGAGGGCTTCGCCCCCGCGAGCCAGGGCCCCGACCTGTTCGAGGGCAACTCGGTGCTGCGCGGCACGGCGTCGCGCCCGGGGGCGTGAGGGTGGAGCTGTCGTACTGCACCAACGTCCACCCCGCCGAAGACCTCGACGGCATCGTCCGCCAGCTCGACGAGAACGCGGGCCCGATCCGGCGGGCGGCGGGACTCGACCGTCTCGGCGTCGGATTGTGGATGCCGGTGGGCGTGGCATCCGCCCTCTCCGGCGACCCGCAGGCACGGGCGGTTCTCGCCGACGCCCTCGAGCGCAACGGTCTGGAGCTGCGGACCGTGAACGCCTTCCCGTATCGCGGGTTCCACGACGATGTCGTCAAGCTCGCGGTCTACCGCCCCGACTGGACCACGCCCGAGCGGCTGCGGTACACGCTGGACTGCGCGCGCGCCCTCGCGGCCCTGCTCCCCGACGGGGGCGAGGGGAGCATCTCGACGCTCCCGCTCGGGTGGAGAGCAGGGTGGGATGCCGCGGCCGACCGCGCCGCGGATGACAACCTGGAGCGGCTGGTCGAGGGCCTCGCCGCCCTCGAACGCGAGACCGGCCGCACCGTGCGCGTCGCGATCGAGCCCGAGCCCGGCTGCATCCTCGACGACGTCGCCGACGTGATCGCGTGGCTCGACGCGCGCCCGCACCTCACGCACGAGGGGCGCCTCGGGCTGTGCCTCGACACCTGCCACCTCGCCGTCTCGTTCGCCGACCCCGCCGGAGCGGTCGCCGCGGCCACCGCCGCCGGCATCCGGATCGTCAAGGTGCAGGCCTCGGTCGCCCTCGAGGTGCCCGATCCCGCCGACCCCCGCACCATCGAGGCGCTGCGGCCCTTCGCCGAGGAACGCTACGTGCACCAGATGCGCGAGGCCGGAGGCACGCGGCGGGCCGACGACCTGCCCGAGGTGCTCGATGCCGCCGAGCCGTGGCCGACCGACCGCCCCTGGCGGGTGCACGTGCACATCCCCCTGCACGCCCGGCCCGCAGAGCCGCTGCGCGCCACGACCGAGGTGCTGCTCGCCGCGATCGACGCGGTCCTCGAGGCCCCCGGCGGCGGTGACGCCCACCTCGACGTCGAGACCTACACCTGGTCGGTGCTGCCCCGCGAACTGCAGCCCGAAACGCTCGTCAGCGGGATCGCGGCCGAACTGCGCTGGGCACACACGCATCTTCCCCGCGCTCTCGCCGGGGTCCCGGCATCCGCGATCGACGAAAGGATCCGCGCGTGAACAAGGTTCTGCTGCTGGACATCGTGGGGCTGACCCCGCGCGCGCTCTCGGCGATGCCCCGGCTCTCCGCCCTGGGCCGCTCCGGCGGGCACCTGGGACTCGACACGATCCTCCCGGCCGTCACGTGCAGTGTGCAATCGACGATGCTCACCGGCACGATGCCCCGCGAGCACGGGATCGTGGGCAACGGCTGGTACTTCCGCGGTCTCGGCGACCCCCTGCTCTGGCGCCAGCACAACAGGCTCGTCGCGGGCGAGAAGGTGTGGGAGACCGCCCGCCGCTCGCGCCCCGAGCTGAGGACCGCGAACCTCGGCTGGTGGTTCGCGATGGGAGCGACGACCGACATCACCGTGACGCCGCGCCCGATCTACCACGCCGACGGGCGGAAGAGCCCCGACGCCTACGTGCGACCGGCGGCCCTGCACGACCAGCTCGTGGGGGCGCTGGGGGAGTTCCCGCTGTTCCAGTACTGGGGGCCGACCGCGACCATCCGGAGCAGCGCCTGGCTCGCCGAAGCGACGCGCGGCGTCATCACCGAGCGGTGGGGCCCGGCGCCCGACCTGGCGATGGCGTACCTGCCGCACCTCGACTACGACCTGCAGCGCTTCGGACCGAACGGCCCCCAGGCCGACCACGCGGCCCGCGAGCTCGACGACGCGATCACCCCGTTGCTCGACGACGCGGCCGACCGCGGGTACACGATCGTCGCGGTGTCGGAGTACGGCATCGAGCAGGCATCCCGTCCGGTCGACATCAACCGTGCCCTCCGCCGCGGGGGCCTGCTCGAGGTCTACGTGCAGGACGGCCGCGAACAGCTCGACCCGTGGACCTCGCGCGCCTTCGCCGTCGCCGACCACCAGGTGGCCCACGTCTACGTTCCGGATGCCGCCGACCTCCCTCGCGTCACGGCGCTGCTGCGCGGGCTCGAGGGCGTCGACGAGGTGCTCGACCGCGACGCGCAGGCGCGGTACGGCCTGGATCACGAGCGCTCCGGCGAACTGGTCGTGGTGGCCGAGCCCGGGGCGTGGTTCACCTACTACTTCTGGCTCGACGACGAGCGTGCGCCCGAGTACGCGCGGGGCGTCGACATCCACCGCAAGCCGGGCTACGACCCCGCCGAGCTGTTCTTCGACCCCGCCGACCGGCTCGCGAAGGCCAAAGCCGGGGCGAACCTGGTGAAGAAGAAACTGGGCCTGCGCTACGCCATGAGCACGGTACCGCTCGACCCGTCGTGCGTGCGCGGAACGCACGGGCGCCTGTCGTCGTCGCGGCGCGACGGACCGATGCTGGTCACGAGCGACGCCGGCCTGCTGCCCGACGCCGAGTCGCTGCCCGCCGCGGGCGTGCGCGACCTCGTGCTGCGCGGGCTGGGCGTCTGAGGCGGGCGCCGCCTGTGGCGCGGGCGGTGCGCCGAGAACAGGGGATGCGCCGAGAACAGGCCGTTCGGGGCGGATGCGTCCTGTTCTGGTGGCATCCCCCTGTTCTGGTGACGCGCGACCCGGCCGCCCCCGCCCCCCTCGACGAAGGGGACGGCCCGCACATGCGGAGGGGCCGGATGCCATGGCAT
>Ga0308161_1005062_pt1 | contig 11742 bp, 7 predicted proteins | sample PhyFR2_FD_201034 | JGI IMG/M metagenome (GOLD analysis project Ga0308161, IMG submission 201034) | Phyllosphere microbial communities from UC Gill Tract Community Farm, Albany, California, United States - DLSLF.R2 | ecosystem: Host-associated > Plants > Phyllosphere > Unclassified | place: USA...
GACGAGGATCGAGTTGCCGGCCTGCTCGTCGATGCCCCGCTGCAGACGCTTCGGGTTCGTGACGTACAGGTCGTCGCCGACGAGCTGGAGCTTCGAGCCGAGCTCGGAGGTGAGGTGCTTCCAGCCCTCCCAGTCGTCCTCGGCGAGGGCGTCCTCGATGGTGACGAGCGGATAGTTCGCGACGAGGTCCGAGAAGTACCCGGTGAACTCCTCGCTCGAGAGCTGCTTGCCCTCGAACGTGTACTTGCCGTCGTGGAAGAACTCGGTGGCGGCGACGTCGAGGCCGAGCGCGATGTCCTTGCCGGGCGTGAAGCCGGCCTTCTCGATCGCGGCGAGCAGGAAGTCGAGCGCGGCGCGGTTCGACGCGAGCTCCGGCGCGAAGCCGCCCTCGTCGCCGAGGCCGGTCGCCAGGCCCTGCTTCTTCAGCTCGCCCTTGAGGGCGTGGTACGTCTCGACACCCCAGCGGAGCGCCTCGGAGAAGCTCTCGGCGCCGTAGGGCACGAGGAAGAACTCCTGGATGTCGACGTTGGTGTCGGCGTGCGCGCCACCGTTGACGACGTTCATCAGCGGGACGGGCAGCGTGTGCGCGTTCGGGCCACCGAGGTAGCGGAACAGCGGCAGGTCGGCCGAGTCGGCGGCGGCGCGGGCCACGGCGAGCGAGGCGCCGAGGATCGCGTTCGCACCGAGGCGCGACTTGTTCTCGGTGCCGTCGAGCTCGATGAGCGCGGCGTCGACGAGGCGCTGGTCGGTGGCATCGAAGCCCTCGAGCGCCGGGCCGATCTCGTCGAGGACGGCGTCGACGGCCTTCAGGACGCCCTTGCCGCCGTAGCGGTTCGCGTCGCCGTCGCGGAGCTCGTACGCCTCGAAGGCGCCGGTGGATGCACCGGACGGCACGAGTGCGCGCGAGACCACGCCGTCGTCGAGGAGGACCTCGACCTCGACCGTCGGGTTGCCTCGGGAATCGAGGACTTCGCGTGCTCCTACGGCATCGATCACGGCCACGGGGTACTCCCTACACGTTCGGTTGGTGATTGCGGGGTCGATCCTAGCGACGCCGGGTGGACGGCAGTCGCCCGTGACGTCCCGCGGACGGACTCAGGCGAGCGGTCGGAACTCCACGCCCTCGAGCGTCTCCGTGTCGGCGCGCACGCTCGCGAAGGCGTCGAACCCCTGCTCGGCCAGTCCCGCGAGCAGGTTCTTCGTGTTCTTCGTCCGTCGCTCGAGTCGGACGCGTCGGTGTGTCGCGAGCGCCTCGGACTTCAGCGCCGCGAGCCGGACCGGGTCGACGTCCTTGTCGTACACGAGCACGACGGCGTCGGACTCGGCCGACTCGGGCAGCGTCACGAGGTCGACGAGCCGCTCGAACCCGAGCGAGAAGCCGACGGCCGGGACGTCCTGGCCGAGGAACCGCCCGATCATGCCGTCGTAGCGTCCGCCGCCGCCCAGGCTGTAGCCGAAGTCGGGGTGCGCGACCTCGAAGATCGTCCCCGTGTAGTAGCCCATGCCGCGCACGAGCGTGGGGTCGAAGCGCAGGTCGACACCGGGCAGCGCCGAGCGCAGACGCTCCAGGTCGGCGAACGCCTCGGCGTCGAGCCAGTCGGCACCGCGGGCGGTGTCCCAGTCGGCGGCCTCGAGCGCGCGGATGGTGTCCTCGAGCCCGGGCAGGTCCGCGCCGATGACGTCACGGAGCTCGGCGGCCACGCCGTCCGCGCCGATCTTGTCGAGCTTGTCGACGGTGATGAGCGCGCGGTCCGCCGTCGCCGGCTCGGCGATGCCCCACGAGGCGAGCAGGGCCAGCAGGATGCGGCGGTCGTTGATGCGGATCGTCGTGCCGGCGATGCCGAGGGCGTCGAGCGCCGCGGTCGTCGCGCGGATGAGCTCGATCTCCGCCAGCTGGCCGGGCTCGCCGAGCACGTCGATGTCGCACTGCACGAACTGGCGGTAACGCCCCTTCTGCGGGCGCTCCGCACGCCACACGGGAGCGATCTGCACCGATCGGAACACCGACGGCAGCTCTGCCCGGTGCGAGGCGTAGAAGCGGGCCAGCGGGACGGTGAGGTCGAACCGGAGCCCGAGGTCGGCGAGGTCGAGCGGCGCCTCGGCCCGCTGCAGGTCTTCGACGCCCAGCCCGCGCTTCATCACGGCGAACGCGAGCTTCTCGTTGTCGCCGCCCAGGCCGGAGTGCAGGCGGGCGGCGTCCTCGACCACGGGGGTCTCGATCTCGTCGAACCCGTGGCGGGCGTACACGTCGCGGACGACGCCGAGCACGTGCTCGCGCCGGGCCTTGTCCGCGGGGAGGAAGTCACGCATGCCACGGGGTGCCGTCACGGTCGTCGCCATGCCTCGATCCTGCCAGAACGGGTACCGCCGGTTGCGCACCCGATTGGCCGGTGATACGCTACATCCAGAACCTCGGTTCGGTGACTGCCTGATCCGGTCACCGGGCCGTTCGCGGGGACGAAGTGCTGCAACGTCGCCCCGCGGTTCGAGCGGGTGTCCCTGGTGATGCGTTCCCTGGCGCGTCGCGACCCGCTCGCGGGCGTCCTCCTTTTTCGGGTTGGGAGGGCGCCCGCTTCTCGTTGTCGATGTGGTGCGGACCACCTTCGGAAGTGCAGCCATTCGAGCAGCCAACCGCCCTGGCGAACACTCAGTCGCAGGTTGCTCTGGAATCGGCGGCGTTGATGTTCGGCTCGCCCGCGGCAGCCACCTCGACGACGATCGCCGTGCGCGCGGTCTTGCCGGGCTCGATCTTCGAAGGGAACTCGTTGCCGCCAGAGTGCCCGGCCTTCGTTCCGCCGGATGTGTAGAAGTCGACGAAGCAGATGGGCGCGTCCGCGCTCGAGCTGGTGTTCCTGACATTCAGCACGACCGAGACCTCGGTCGAGTCGACGTCCGCGATCGACTGCAGCTTCGTGTCGCATGACGCTCCCCCGCTACAGGCGGTGGTGAGTAGGAGTAGGGCGGCGACAACCGCGGCGCCCGGGATGATTCGTATGAGCGCACGCTACTGAGGACCGCCGACCGGGCGGGATCGAGTCCGCTCAGAGTCGGAAGCGGATGCCATCACCAAGCCGGATGGTGACGCGGCCACGGGTGTTGACGGCGACGCCGGCGCGGCGCGCGCTGGCCGAGACGCCGCGCTTCAGAGGCTCGCAGTGACGCCGGGGGCGATGCGGCGTCGTGCTCGGAAGATCAGTCCCATGTGCTTGATCCACACCGCTCGGTGCCGCCTCGGCGCACCTTTTCGACACGTGAGGCGCGAGAGCAGAAGTCGACCAGTCGCATGGCTGCACGAAGCACCCAAGCGGCCAGGAGGCGTCCGTCGACAGTGGGACGCTTCTACCCCCGAATGGGGCGTAGAACGTCCTTGCCGCCGAGGGACGGCGGCTCAAAGCAAGGGGAGAATTATGCGGAAGAAGCTCTGGGGAATCGGTCTGGCCGTCGTGGCAGCGATTGTCTTCACCCCACAGATGGCGTCAGCAGCAACGACCACCACGCCCTCGGTACAGACACCCGGCGGAGCACGAGTGCTCCTGAACCCCATAACGATCGGATCCTGCAACTCGGGACTCGGCGACGTCAGCGTGCAGCGTATGAACGCGGCGAGTGTCGGCACGATCGACCTGTTCTGCGGTGACAGCAAGTCCGGATATGTGCACATCCGTGACCGCCACCAGAAGGACTGGCAGACCGTCATCGACCTTACCCATGGCGGGGGGACACTCTGGGATGACTTCATGGTCGCTTCGACCAGCCAGATCGTCTCGAACCCGTCCGCCGGCTACCCCAAATCCGAGGGCAGCGGGAAACTCTGCTACACAGCTCCGATCGTCATCCACGACCCGGTGACGAAGACCGTCTCGACTTACCACCCGACGGTGATCGTGTCCCAGAATCGCAAGCTCGTCATCACTTCCTTCCCGACGAAGGCCGCGCCGAACTGCACTGGCGACTAGGGACGGGACGCGAGGGGGTGACGTAGCGTTGCTCCTCACCCCTCGCGGTGATCATGAATCGAGTTTGTATGGGCCACGAGAAGTCAGAGCTGATCCTGTCCGTCGACTACGGGCAGTCTTGGCCGCTTTCGGACATCTTCTGGGACGAGCGCCCCGACTGGGAGTCCCTGCTGCCGCGGGAGCTCATTGGACGATTGGAAGCGTGGGCTCGCTTCTTCCGCGACCACGCAGACGACGAGACAGGGTTGTTCGGCTCGGAGGAACGTCGCCGATGGTTCGACCTCGAGGGCTTCGCGCTCCGGAAGACCCTTGAGCAAGAGGTGGGCGACCAGTACGTGATCCGACTCGAGCTGTGGTTCTGACCTCTCGTGGTCGCCGAGGTCCACGATTCACGTCGGTCCGGCTGATGTCGGCGGCCCCCGCGACCGTGCCCGCATGGCCGAACACCGGTGGGCACCTCCTGAGCACCAGGACGTCCCGAGCTACGCCGCGGACTCGCTGCGCTCCTTGCCGTTCAGCGAGTCGGACTCGCCGTCCTGCGAGGCCAGCGGCGATCGCCTTGGTGGCGAAGGAGGCGAGGCGGTGGCGTTCCTGGTTCTCGAGAACGATGGGGACGCGAATGTACTCACCGGTCTTCGTGTCGCAACCGAACTGGGACAAGGCGATGGTGTCGCCGACGAGGATGTCCTCGATCGTCGTGCCGGGTGCGAGGTCTTCGATCTTCTCGGCGATGAGGGTCGCGTAGCGGTCGGCGCGGATCCGGGACTGGGTGACGAGGCGGAGGAGCACTTCGCCGGGGTCGTCGACGGGCTGCCCGAGCGTCCACGCGGTGAGTTCGGCGCGGACGGCGCTTTCGCGTCGGTCTTCGGGTTCGCGCCGCCGTTCATGCGGCAAACGGTGCCGCCGGCGATCGCATTGTTGCGGCACGGGTCACCTGATCGAGTGCTGGCACGGCACCTCAAGATTCCCCTTATTTACGCCAAAGAACGCCTATGGGAATGCGAAGGACTGTGGATTCTTTGCAATCCACCAGAAATATTCGCTGACCTGAAATCGGCTCACAAGGGGCCAGGTTATATCGAAAGGAAGATTCAAATGACCGATAGCAAGAAGAACAGCGGCGACGACGAGTCCTACCGCAGTGCAAAGACGGCCCAGTATGTGACTCCGAAGTACGCGAAGTCACACCCGGCCACGACCGTCGGAGAGAAGCGCAAGTAAGCCTGGCAGGGCGCAGCTTCTAACCGATCAGCCGGGGTCGTCCATCAGGACGGCCCCGGTTCGTCCCTCACCGTAGCACCGCCCTCACGAGGTCGTGCCTGCGCGGCGCCAGCGGCCTTTTCAAATGTCGTCCCGCTCGGGGTCCTGCGAGTCGGAACGCTTCCAGTCGAATCGAGGGCGGATGGCGGCGGCGAAGACCACGAGCACGACGAACACACCAGCGACAACCATAGTTGTCACGCGTCGGGCCCCTCGAGGTCCCGCTTCCGCCGCCGTGCACTGGTGAAGTGTGGTGGTGCGTGTCGGCGGGTCCGGGGAACAGGTGAGCACCCCGGGGACTGCCGCGCGCGGGTTTCCCTCGGGGCGCTCGACCGGTTCATTCGCGGTTCTCACGGGTCGCTGAGCCGGCAAGCTCGACCTCTTGTCGTTACCGCGGCAATCGACGGGGTCCGTGCGAGCGACCACACCGCACGGATGGCCAGGACCGGGAGGGGAACGACGAAGGGCCGGAACCGTGTGGTTCCGACCCTTCGATGCTCTGGTGCCGCGAGTACCCGGTGGGTGCAGCACTCGCCTCGGGTCGAGCGTATCGACGAAAGCTTCAGCGTGTTGATGCCCCTCGCTCGGGTGTCGCGCCCGCGTGCAACATCACAGTTCGGGCGACAGTTCGGCACGCCCCCGGGCCTCGAGCATCCCGACCGCCGCCCGGAGCCCGGCGACCGGGTCGATCCCGGCCGCCCGTGCCGCGGCCACCTGCTCGAGCACGGCGATCCCCCACCGGGCGTCCGCACCGGGGTCGCTCGACCCGTCGGCCTGCGACTCGTCCGCACGCCCCGCACCTGCCGACGCCACTCCGTGTCCCGCGCCGGACGCACCGGCACCGGCACCGGGTGCGGCAGCGGTACCGGCACCGGCACCGGGTGCGGCAGCAGTGCCGGATCCGGCACCGGTCACCGCCGCCAGCACCGCGTCCGCGTCGCCCCGCTCCTCGAGCCGCTCGAGCAGCTTCACGGCCCGCTCCAGCGGCGGCATCGCCCGCGGCACCCCGTCGAACACGCTCCGCCGCCCGGCCTTCTCCGCCGCCTTCGCCGCGCGCCACACGCGGACGACCTCGTCCTCGGTGTCGGCGCGCTCGTCACCGAACACGTGCGGGTGGCGGCGGACCATCTTGTCCCGGACGCCGGCGGCGACGTCCTCGAGGTCGAACCCACCCGCGGCCGCGGAGACCCCCGCGTGCAGCACCACCTGGTAGAGCACGTCGCCGAGTTCCTCACGGAGGTCGTCGTCGTCCCCCTCGTCGATCGCGTCGACGAGTTCGTACGCCTCCTCGACCGCGTAGTGCGCGAGTGAGGCGTGGGTCTGCGCACGGTTCCAGACGCACCCGCCCTCGGGAGCGAGCAGGCGGTCGACGACGGCGACGAGGTCCGGGACGGCGGTCATGCGGCCATGCTCGCACGCGGGGCCCGGTACGATGGGCCCAGGTGTGTCGGGAAGTCTGGTCGACGGTCCGTTGCCCGAACCCACACACCGGAGGACCATGTCGGCACTCGTCCGCTCCCCCCGCTTCAGCGCGATCGCGCTCCTCACCGCCGCCGTCCTCGGTCTCGTCGTGGCGAACTCGCCGCTCGGCCCCGGGCTCGAACGCGCGCTCGACGCGCACTCGCCGTGGGGTGCGGTCGGCCTCGACCTGTCGGTGTCGCACTGGATCAGCGACGGGCTGCTCGCGGTGTTCTTCCTGCTCGTCGCGATCGAGCTCAAGCAGGAGCTCGTCGACGGGGAGCTGTCGAACCCGAAGACCGCGGTGGTCCCCGCCATCGCAGCGGTCGGCGGCGTGGTCGTCCCCGCGGGCATCTACCTCGCCGTCACCACGGGCACGGCGTACCAGCACGGCTGGCCGATCCCGACCGCGACGGACATCGCCTTCGCGCTCGGCGTCCTCGCGGTGTTCGGCCGCGGACTGCCCTCGACCCTGCGCGTGTTCCTGCTCGCACTCGCGGTGCTCGACGACCTCATCGCGATCGTCATCATCGCGGTGGTGTTCGCGCACGGGACGGACTTCCTCGCCCTCGGCGGTGCCGTCGTCGCGCTGCTCGTCTTCGCGGTGCTCGGTCGGCTGCTCCGTCCCGGTCGCAGCGCGCAGACGTGGATCGTCGTCGCGATGGTCCTCGTCGGGCTCGTGACCTGGTGGCTCGTGTACCACTCGGGGGTCCACGCCACGATCGCGGGCGTCGCGCTCGGGCTCGTGCTCCCGCGCCGGCCCGCACACACGCTGCACGAGCACGTCGAGCCGTGGTCGAACGCGGTCGTGCTGCCGGTGTTCGCCTTCGCCTCGGCTGCGGTCGTCGTCCCCGCGGTGGGCATCGGGGAACTCTCCCCGACGTTCTGGGCGGTGGTGCTCGCGCTCCCCGTCGGCAAGGTGCTCGGCATCACGCTGTTCGGCGTCGTCGCGACGAGGGTGTTCCGCGCCCCGGGCCGGTCGCGCCTGTCCTTCGGCTCGATCGTCACCGTCGGCGTGCTCGGGGGCATCGGCTTCACGGTGTCCCTGCTCATGAACGAGCTCGCGTTCGCCCGGAACGAGGAGATCCTCGACGAGGGCGTCCTCGCCGTCCTCGTCGGCTCCGGCATCGCGATCGTGGCCTCGGCGGTCGTGGTGAGCGCGAAGGCGCGGCACCACCGCGCCCGCCGGGCGCTGTCCGAGGCCGACGCGACCGAGTAGGTCGACGCGCTGCGGCAAGACCGCCGTCGGACGACAGCGGCGTCGTCGCGCCGATGCGGCGTCCGCGACGGGGCACGACGGGGCGCGACGAGCGGTCTGCCGCGACCACGGGGCGGACGGGAGGCGCGGTGCCGGCCCGCCACGTGCCTCCCGTCCGACGACGGGACGGGCCGGAGGCGCGCTGCCGGCCGGCCACGCGCCTCCGGTCCGAGAGGACGACCCGACGGGCCGAGCCGGTCAGGCGACGCGCGTCAGGCGGCGGTCGACTCCGCGGGCGTCTTCGAGGCCCCGTAGACCGCCGTCAGGATGCCCTCCACCCAGTCGATGAGCGCGTCGTCGGGCAGGGTCTCGCCGTGCGGCTTCGGCAGCGGGATGCTCGACGCGTCCTGCTGCGGGAACCAGCGCGCCCCGGGGTACATCCGCGCGAGCCGGACCTGCGCCGAGTCGGGCAGCTCCTTGCCCGCGACCCGCAGGTTCGAGCCCATCACGACGACGTCGGACAGGCCGACCTGCTGCGCCATCCGCCGGAGCCGGGAGACCTCGACGAGCGTGCGCACCGCCTGCGGGGGCTGGCCGTAGCGGTCGGTGAGCTCGTCGAGCACCATGTCGATCGCCTCGGGCTGCGCCGCCGGGGCCGACGCCGCCGAGAGCTTCTGGTACGCCTCGAGGCGCAGGCGCTCCGACTCGACGTAGTCCTCGGGGATGTGCGCGTCGACCGGGATCTCGAGCCGGAGCTCGGTCTGCCCCTCGGCGACGTCACCGCGGAACTGCGACACCGCCTCGCCGATCATCCGGAGGTACAGGTCGAAGCCGACCCCGGCGATGTGGCCGGACTGCTCGCCGCCGAGCAGGTTGCCCGCACCGCGGATCTCGAGGTCCTTCATGGCGACCTGCATGCCCGCGCCGAGCTCGTTGTTCGCCGCGATGGTCTCGAGGCGGTCCTGCGCGGTCTCGGACAGCGGCTTGTCCGGGTCGTACAGGAAGTACGCGTAGCCGCGCTCCCGGCCACGGCCGACGCGACCGCGCAACTGGTGCAGCTGCGAGAGCCCGTACTTGTCGGCCTTGTCGATGATGAGCGTGTTCGCGTTCGCGATGTCGAGGCCGGTCTCGATGATGGTCGTCGAGACGAGCACGTCGAACTTCCGCTCCCAGAAGTCGACCATGACCTGCTCGAGGGCACCCTCGGACATCTGGCCGTGCGCGACCTGGATCCGGGCGTCGGGGACGATCTCGGCGAGGTGCGACGCAACCGACTGGATGTCCTTGACGCGGTTGTGCACGTAGAACACCTGGCCCTCGCGGAGCAGCTCGCGCCGGATCGCCGCGGCAACCTGCAGGTCGGACTGCGGTCCGACGAACGTGAGGATCGGGTGGCGGTCCTCGGGCGGGGTGGCGAGCGTCGACATCTCGCGGATGCCGGTGACCGCCATCTCGAGCGACCGCGGGATCGGGGTCGCCGACATCGCGAGCACGTCGACGTTGGTCTTGAGCTTCTTGAGCTGGTCCTTGTGCTCGACGCCGAAGCGCTGCTCCTCGTCGATGATGACGAGTCCGACGTCCTTGAACTGGATGTTCTGCGACAGGATCCGGTGCGTGCCGATGACGATGTCGACGGTGCCGTCCGCGAGGCCCGCGATCGTCTCCTTCGACTCCTTCTCGGACTGGAAGCGGCTCAACGCGCGCAGGTGCACCGGGAAGCCGGCGAACCGCTCCTGGAACGTCTCCATGTGCTGGCGGACGAGCAGCGTGGTCGGCACGAGGACCGCGACCTGCTTGCCGTCCTGCACGGCCTTGAACGCGGCACGGATCGCGACCTCGGTCTTGCCGTAGCCGACGTCACCGGACAGCAGCCGGTCCATCGGGATCGGGCTCTCCATGTCGCGCTTGATCTCGTCGATCGTGGTGAGCTGGTCGGCGGTCTCGGCGAACGGGAAGGCTTCCTCGAGCTCTCGCTGCCACGGGGTGTCCGGGCCGAACGCGTGGCCCTTCGACGCCATGCGCGCCGAGTAGAGCTTCACGAGGTCGACCGCGATGTCACGGACCGCCTTGCGCGCCTTCGACTTGGCGGCCGACCAGTCCGAGCCGCCCATCTTCGACAGCGTCGGGTTCTCGCCGCCGACGTAGCGGGACAGCTGGTCGAGCTGGTCGGTCGGGACGAAGAGCTTGTCACCGGGGTAGTTCCGCTTCGACGGTGCGTACTCGAGCACGAGGTACTCGCGCTGCGTCTTCACGGCGTTCCGGCCGCCGGAGCTCACCTCGCGCGAGACGAGCTCGACGAACCGGGCGATGCCGTGCGTCGCGTGCACGACGACGTCGCCCGGCTTGAGCTGCAGCGGGTCGACGACGTTCTTGCGACGACCCGCGAGCTTCTTGACGGTCCGGGCGCCCTGCTGGACGCTGCGGCCGTAGAACTCGGCCTCGCTCAGGACGGCGATGCGCGGGTCGGGGGTGGCGAAGCCCGCCTCGACCGACGCGGTGGTCACGACCGCGACGCCGGGCTCCGGCGGTGCGGTGAGGTCGCCGGCGCGGGCGGCGACACCGGCGTCGGCGAGCACCTGGACGGCGCGCTCGACGAGGCCCTTGCCCTGCGCCGTCACGACGACCGCCCACCCGTCGTCGACGAGCTGCTTGACGTGCCCGACGGCACCGTCCGCGCTGCCGGCGAAGCTCGGGATCGACTCGGCCCGCACGCGGATGTACTCGCCGGCCTCGCTCGCGGCCTCGGCGTCGGTGAGCACGCGGTCGCGGTCGCCCTCGTCGAGCCCGGAGTCGAACGGCGTCACGGTCCACCAGGTGCGCTGCCCACGGCCGTTCTTGAGCTGCTGCACGGTCAGGAAGTTGCCGGCGTCGAGGTCGATCGGTGCCTGCGCACCGGCGACGGCGGCGCTCCACGCGGCCTGCAGGAACTCGGTGTTCGTCTCGGCCAGGCTGTGCGCACGGCCGCTCACCCGCTCCGGGGACAGCACGGCGATCGTCGCAGCCTCGGGCAGGTACGAGGTGATCGGCACGAGGTCCTGCACGAGCGCGGGGGCGAGGGACTCCATGCCCTCGACCGGGATGCCCTCGGCGATCTTGGCGAGCATCTGCGACAGGTTCGGGAACTCGTGCAGCATCTCGCGCGCCCGCTGCCGGACGTCGTCGCTCAGCAGCAGTTCGCGGGAGGCGGTGAGCTCGACCACGCCGAGGTCGTCCTCGGTGGTGCGCTGGTCGGCGACCGAGAACGCCTTGATGGCCTCGATCTCGTCGCCGAAGAAGTCGACGCGCACCGGGTGGTCGGCGCCCGGCGGGAAGACGTCGAGGATGCCACCGCGGACGGCGAACTCACCACGACGCGTGACGAGGTCGACGCGGGCGTACGCGAGGTCGACCAGCTGCGCCGCGATCCCCGCGAGGTCGTTGCCGCGCGAGTCGGTGCGGAGGACGACCGGCGCGAGCGAGGTCAGGTTGCCCGCGATCGGCTGCAGCGCCGCACGGACGCTCGCCACGACGACGACGGGACGGCGGTCGGCCGGGTCGGCGTCCTGCCACGCGGCGAGCGTGCGGAGCGTCGCGATGCGGGTGCCGACCGTCTGCGCGCTCGGGCTCAGGCGCTCGTGCGGCAGGGTCTCCCACGCGGGGAACTCGAGGACCTCGGCATCGGGCACCGTGCACGTGAAGGCGCTGCGGACCGCCTCGGCCTCGCGCCCGGTGGCGGTCACCACGAAGAGGCACTGCGGGCCGGAGCGCTCGGCCAGGAGGGCGGCGAGCAACGGCACGCGCAGGCCGTCGACGACGGAGAAGTCAGCGTCACGCCCGGCGGCGCGGAGGACGCGATCGAACGCGGAGGCGCGCGAGAGCGCAGGGATGATG
>Ga0308161_1005066_pt1 | contig 11734 bp, 7 predicted proteins | sample PhyFR2_FD_201034 | JGI IMG/M metagenome (GOLD analysis project Ga0308161, IMG submission 201034) | Phyllosphere microbial communities from UC Gill Tract Community Farm, Albany, California, United States - DLSLF.R2 | ecosystem: Host-associated > Plants > Phyllosphere > Unclassified | place: USA...
CAGGGCATTTATAACACCGGGCTGGGGAATACCGAGATCGGGCAGGCGCTGGCACGACATCGTCGGCTGAATCAGTGCATCTGGATCACTCATGAGCTTTACGCCACCACCCGCACGCTGATGGCGCAGCAGAGCGTTGCGCTGACACTGGATCAAAACACCCGGCAGCATGCCCAGCTCGCGCTGCAGCTGATGCTGAATTATCTGGAGCAGGGAGAGAAACCCGATATCTACATTAACGGAAAAGTGGATTTCATCATTTATACGGCAGAAAACTGTCTGTAAAGATTGCCCGTTGTGTCATATCCACCGGTAAAGAAATATGCTTTACCTGCCGTCGATCATTGCATTCAGCACTATTTCCCGCGCGAGACAGTGCCCGGGAAAGTGGCTCACTGGCTCAGAAGTGCATAGAAAATAGCCTGCCACAGATAATCTGATCGCAGTGACAAGCTGAAACCGCCCCTTTATGTCAGATAAAAAATCTAACTATCATCTAAATATTAAAAGATAAATCTATATATGCATTTTTTATGGTTTTAATATTCAGATGCAGGCTGATGACGTTAATATCGTATCCGACTGAACAAACAGCGAAGTGAAACGGGTGAATTAATGTGCGACAGAGGTGCGGAAACAGAGCAGGAATAACACTCGCAGTCCTGAACGGTTAGCCATTAAAAGCGTACTTTGCAGAGTTGATCAATATCAAAACTTAATGGGTTTTTATCGTCATATTCCTATTGGGTTTCACTTTCTGCCAGGTTGATGCTAAGTTCTCGTCGGTTTAAAACAGGGCAGTATGAAGAACCGTTTCACTGATATTACGGCCACCCTGAATTTTTCCTGCGCCAGTACGGTGCCTGACTAATTAATGAGCGTATGATTTGGAAAAGTGTTTATATCCGGTGCGTACCAGAACTGAGAGAGTGCTGCACGCGGTGGTATTCGAAGTTGTCGCTAATGTGCTGGTTTTCTTTATCCTGATTATTTTTACCTCCGCAGCACCATCGCAGTCGTTGTTGCTTACATTGGTCTCATCGACTCTGGCTATGGGATGGAACTACCTGTTCAACCTGATGTTTGACAGTGTTCAGCTAAGAATAGGATTTAAAAAGAACTTGCGAGTGAGATGCCTCCATGCCGTTCTGTTTGAGGCGGGTCTGTTATTAGTGTTAATCCCCTTTGCAGCATGGTGGCTGGATATTACGCTATTCTCAGCGTTGAGACTTGAATCCGGACTGGTGCTATTTTTTCTGACCTATGCTTTTCTGTTCAATTTGTTATGGGATTGGGGAAGATCAGCAAAATCAATGAAGATATTAAATTAATGTATCATGCCATTAAAATTTACTTTCAGAAATTAACCTTTCGCTTAGCCGGCTAATGGAACTTCGCGTGCGAGTGATCGCGCCCGAATGTATCCGATGCGTAAGGAAACAAGTATATCTGGTGTCAGGAGCCGCTTACTCTCGCCTGGCAGCATTGATATAACGGCGCGTCTGCATAAATTAAGTTCAGACTGCGTATAAGCTCATTTCACAGGTTAAATCAGCAAGAATATTATGGACAAAGTCTACTATCTGAATAAGTTAAGGAACTGCCCGTCAACCGATATTCTGGATATCGTAACAAGCTATATGCGGAAAAAACTTCCTGGTGACGACCTCTCTTCATTTGAAGGCGCTTACGATCATCGTAAAGCCGAACTAATAATGAATGAAACCTACAGTGAAGTTCCTTCAGAAGTATGGAGACTGGTGTGCTGAGGCGAAAAAAGGAGGGCAGGATCACTCATAACCCATTATCTGCTGAGGGCTGATCACCCTGCAGATCATCAATTCCTGATAATCCTGGCGCGATGCATTTTGATCTCCGTCGGGCAGAATCGGTGAACAGATAAATCAGAGCATCACCTTTAGTGCTGTGATGCTCTGTCATTCTCAACAAACGCACGACATAAAGCGCTGTAAGAAATAGTAAGACAAACCTGCCAGACCACTGTAAACCGTTTTAAATATGACGCCAAAACTGGCTTCATCTGTTGTATTCAGAAAAGCTCGTACAAATAATGCCTTCCGGACTCACACGACTACGATAATGATTATCTGTTCAGGCGATATGCTGCCAATTTAGCTCATGCTCCACCAGCACCGATCCCGGAACGGCAAATCGTGTCAGGGTGATAAAAAAAGCTGCTCAGTCGTTAAGCAAGGGTGTATTAAGCACATTCAGATGATGCAATACCATTAAATTTAAATGTTGTTCGCCCGAACAGGGAGCATGCAGGCGAACAAAACGGGAATTCATTTCAGATGGTCACGATGATACAGAGCCCACTGCTCAATCCTTTCTCCAGAGGGTAGCAGGCAATAGGTTGTTATACCTGCCGAAGATTTTTCCTGGACCTGCTGACCACCGCGATTAACGCAATATTCACTGGCTGGATTACGCATTGTTAAACGCTGCGGTTCCTTGCTGTGCGGTGTGCAGGCGATAAGTAGTGAAGCCAGTAACATCAGTGAAACTCCTGCTAACCTGTTTGTGACGGTCATAAAACCTCTCTTAACCTTATTTTTGTGAATTAAGCATTTACCCTCCAGTGGTGTGATTAAGTCTGATAGCACAACAACGACTTTATCAGGAATCCTCCTTTCTCCTGCCACATGTTAACCTCAGGGGTGACAATCATCATGTTTCCATTCTGCCGTCCACTCTGCACTCACCACTATGGGTAGCGATACATAATTATAGCGTGCTGCCACTAAACCCGCGCTTAACAACCTCACGCGACACATAAGCAGATAGACCTTTAATGCAGTGATTAAAAAATGAATAAAGCCAAAATTAGAATGCATGTGAAGATAATTAACAAAAACCCCATTATTACAATCGATGCATTATCTTAATTTTTAATGGAAATTCATCGCGAATACGGCATCGCCTTTAACGTTTACTTAAAACAGGCACACTTGCGATGCCTTTACATAAATCCTTTTCCCGCTGCATAATCCCGCAACATTTGTATGCGCACTGCCATTAATGGGATCAATAAAACCTACAACTTATTGGTATCGCTTAAATATCGCTGCTGCTTAACACCTGAATAACAACTCACGATTCAGGTGCCATTTAACGATCAGACTATCAATAAATTCTTAAGGAAGAGTGACTGAGATGAATAATAAATTCCCGCGAAATAAAATCGCAAAAGCATTAATGCTGGCAAGTGGGATGGGGGTTGTGCCTCTGATTAGCTATGCTGCAGTCATCGGAAGCCAGACAGGCAATGAGATCATCTTAACTGATGGCACCACGCTGATTGCCGACCAGTCATCTGGCGACGGTTATTATGGCATCCTGGTTAATGGCGCTACCGCCGCAACGGTTACCATCGGCAGCGGCAGCACAGTTCGCGTGACAGATGCTGAACGTTATGCAAAAGGGATTTTTATTGAAGCGGCAAACAGTGAATTTACTGCAGATAAGTTAACCCTCAACGTTTCCGGTAAAACAGCGGTCGGCATTGAGTTCGGCGGAAAAAATGTAACCGCCAGTTTAGGATCAGGTTCCTCGGTCACCACGGTAGCATCAGGTGATTCTTTCGCCGAGGGCGTCGTTGTCAGCAATAGTTCCTCGCTGCAGGCAAATAACCTGCAAATAAGCACCCAGGGCACTGGCGGAACGGCTCTGCGCGTCAGCGGTTACGGAAGTCACGCCAGTCTGGGCGACGACAGTAATTTACAGACGAATGGTCTTAACAGTAATGCCGTTCAGGTTGATAACCTGACCGGTGAGTCGATTAATGGCGTGGCCACGTTGAAAGCAAATGCATTGACGATCAACACCCTTGGCAATAATTCGCAGGGTATTAATATCCAGGATAATGGTTCGGTTGATCTGGGCAGCAACTCGACCATTATTACCACTGGGGATCTTTCTGCTGGCATCTGGAGCTGGGGTGAGCTGAAGGCCGATCATCTGACAATCAGTACTGCGGGTGAGACCTCTGCAGGTCTGTCAGGCCGTGACAACAGCCTGTCAAACATTGGTGCCGGTAGCGTGATCTCCTCTGATCAGACTGGCGGCATTGTGGCTATGGGCGACAATGCCATCGTTAACTTCATTGGCAGTGAAGAAGAACGCAATACGGTCTATTCAGCAGGTTTTTATGGCGTATCCGCACAGTCAACCGGCGCAACCATTAATCTGCAGAACACCGATATTATGATGAAAAATGTGGATACCATGACCCTGGGTATTTGGTCCACAAGCGGTGGCACAGTTAACGGTGATGCAGTGACCATTACCGGCCCGGAGAATGCTACAGGTGTCTACGCCATGGCTGGTGGTAAAGCGAATCTTACGGGTGATTTGACCATTGATATGGGCTCCCCGGATGGGATAGCCATGGCTACGCAATATGATGATGGTTATGCAGCAGGTGTCATCACCACCGACGGAAAAGCGCAGATCGTTGGTAGCGTTTTATCCCGGGCCGGACTCATCGACCTCAATCTGACATCGGGTTCACTCTGGTCTGGCAGCGCCAGCAGCGATAACGTCAATAATGGCCATCTGAACGTTAATCTGACCGACAGCACCTGGAATGTATCGCGAACATCCAATGTCGATAATCTGACATTGAGTAACTCGCTGGTTGACCTCTCTGCAGCCTCGGATGACGCAACCTATTCAACATTGACTATCGCCAACCTCAGCGGCAGCGGCGACTTCGCCTTGCGCACCAATCTGGCAGGCGATGGTGCTGGCGTGAATAACATTGGCGATAAAGTTGTGGTGACAGAGAGTAGTTCCGGTGATTACGGTCTGACCATACAGAACCGCGGCAGTGCCGTCACCACTGGCAACGAAGTACTGACTGTGGTTGAAACGACTGATGGCATCGCCACCTTTAAAGGTAACGCCGACGTGGAACTTGGTGGCTATGTTTACTCGGTCAATAAGCAAGGCAACAACTGGGTACTCTCCTCACCTAAAGCACCAGAAACCCCTGAAGCAGATGATCCGGCCGTTATCCCTGCGGATGAGCCTGCCGCGACTCCTGCTAATGAGCCTGCCGCGACTCCTGCCAATGAGCCTGCCGCGACTCCAGCCGATAACGGTGGCACGGCGCCTGCCGGGCAAGACAACGCAACTTCCCCTATTACCAGCACGGCCAACGCAGGGGCTAACTTCCTCAACACTGGCTATCTGATGAACTATGCCGAAATGCAGACGCTGATGCAGCGTATGGGTGATGTTCGTCAGGGTAAGACAGCCGGGAATGTCTGGCTGCGCGCTATAGATGGACGGTTCAGCGGCTTTGATAATGGCAAGCTGAGCCGTTTCAGCCTGAACTACACCGGTTATCAGTTTGGGGTCGATAAACGTTTGTCCGATGAAATTCCGATCTATCTGGGCCTGTTCATGGGGGTAACTGAAGGATCGCCTCATTACCAAAATGGTAACGGCAACATCCGTTCTGAGCATTATGGCTTCTACACCACCTGGGTAAATGATGCCGGTTTCTATGTTGATGGCGTTGTGAAAGTCAACCGGCTAAGGAATCAGTTCAATGTTCACGATACACAGAATAACCAGGTATCCGGTAACGGTGTCTCTTCAGGTCTGAGCGGATCGCTTGAGGCGGGCAAAAAGTTCAGCTTCTCTGATCGGCTGGCAGGTTTTTATCTTGAACCACAACTACAGCTGACAGCAGGTCATCAGGATGGTGCTTCCGTAGGTGCGTCTAATGGTCTCAATATCACACTTTCAAGCTACAAATCACTGATGAGCCGGGCAAGCGTGCTGGCAGGGTATGAAATCAATCAGAGCAATTACAAACTCAACACCTATGTAAAAACGGGTGTAATGCGCGAGTATGCCGGGGATGCTGCTTATGCTCTGAACGGATCAAATGAACGTCTTTCCTTTAAAGGAAATGGCTGGAATAACGGCGTCGGCCTGAGTGCCCAAATCAGCAGCCATACGCTCTTCCTGGAGGCCGATATGGTAGACGGAAAACGTTTTAACCAACGTCAGGTTAATGCTGGCTACCGTTTTAGTTTTTAGAATCAACGTGCAGCAAGCGCTCGTATAACAGGAGGTGTTAATGAAAAAAACATTATGGATGCTGCTGGCCTTGATCTGCTCAGGATCCGCTTTCGCACGGCAGGAGTCCACCATCGCAGAAGCAAAAAACATGCGAGACGAACGTCATGTTACCCTTACCGGTACGATTAGTGGACGGGCTGACGATGACCACTACTGGTTACAGGACTCAACGGGTCGTATCCGTATTGATGTCGACGAGGATGACGAAGACGACAACGGCTTCCTTATTGGTAAAAAGGTACGGATAACGGGTGAGGTAGATCGCGATGACGGCCATAGCGAAATCGATGTTGATCGGCTCTTCATTCTGAAATAATTCCGGACTTCTGTGTAAAAAAGCCAGCTATAGCGCTGGCTTTTTTACATTCAGGGCAGGTTTTACTTTTCGCGAAACGCTTCCTGTACGCGCAACAGAGGACGCAACAGATATTGCAGCAGGCTCTTCTCGCCCGTACGAATATCAACGGTGGCCGTCATACCGGGAATAACCCGTAGTTCCTGACTGCCGCTTTTCGTCAGCGTATTATTTTCCGTTAATACCATCACCCGGTAATAAGTATCATCGACGCCTGGCCTGCGGGCAGCTTTACTCTCCTCATCTTTTAGCGCGCCCGAACTGATACTTTGAACATGTCCGGTCAGGCCGCCATAAATCGAATAGTCATAGGCAGAAATTTTTACCACAGCTTCCTGACCGGGCGCCAGAAAAGCCACATCAGAGGGCCGGATACGGGTTTCCACCAGCAGCTGGTCATCCAATGGTGTCACCTCCATTATTGCGGCACCAGGCTGGATCACACCGCCAAGCGTATTGATTTTAATACTGTTAACAATGCCTCGTACTGGCGTGCGGACTTCAGTACGCTCAAGCGTATCATGGCGGCCATGGGCAGTTTCCTGCAGGCTTGTCATCTCAACATCGACTTTGGACAGTTCATCGTTAGCCTCGTTACGGTAGCGGTTTTTTCGCTCGGTAATTTGCAATTCGGCATCATTCATCTGACGCTCAAGTTTCAGAACCTCAGTTTTTGACAGCAGCGATCTGGCTGAGAGCTGTCGCGCCATTTCAAGCTCTTTCTGCAGCAATGTTTTTGACTTCAGATAGCCTTCAATTGACTCATTTACCGCCCTTTTGCGTAGTTTCCAGGCATCGGTTTCACGGGTAACCAGTTCAGGTACTTTCATGACCTCTGGCGGGAACACAAGCTCGCTGCCGGTCGCTTCTGCTTCAAGACGCGCGGCCTGGGCTTTCAGTGCCAGCAGGCGGTTAGCGCTTTCGCGGAAGGAGGCTTCGGCGCGCGTGGGATCGATTTTGGCCACAACCTGACCTTTTTCAACCGTATCGCCTTCATGCACCATTAACTCCTGCAAAATACCGCCCTCAAGGCTTTGCAAAACCTGTTCGCGGGAACTGGGAACAATTTTGGCTGACCCGGTTGTCACCTCTTCGATGTTGAAATTGGCGGCCCAGACGATTACCAGCACCATTAACGCCACGCTGCCCCAGGCAATAAATAGCCAGCCTTCCCAGCGATCCTGACGGGCGGCCCTCACCATGTCACTGGCTGTATGTTCGGTCAGGCGCTTTTGATCAACGTTTTTATCAGGGGACAGGCTGCTCATACTGTTACCTCGCCAGATTGTGGCTGACGCTCTGTGCTTATCTCAACGCCAGCATGTTTCGCTGCGTTACGCAGCACCGATGCGGCCGGGATCTTCCCGCTGTTTAATAAACCGATAATCTCTTCACGCGGCCCATCAGCTACTTTGATGCCTTCATCCATCACAATCACCCGATCAACGTATTTCAGCACTGCCGGACGGTGGGTCACGATAATCACGGTTCGGCCTTCCATTGCCGGGATGAGCGCCTGCAGGATAGTGCGTTCCGACCCCATATCCATCCCCGATGTAGGTTCGTCCAGTAGCAGAACATCCGGATTCGACAGAATGGCGCGAGCCAGGGCTATCGCCTGCTTTTGTCCACCGGAAAAGTTTTCACCACGCTCACTGACAGGCATACCAAAGCCCATGGGATGGGCCGCGACAATATCACTCACCCCGGTCATTTTTGCAGCGGCCATCAGTTCTTCGTCGCTGGCGTAGGGTGCTCCCATCACCAGGTTGTCACGCAGCGAACCATACATAAAACGTGGTTCCTGATTGACCAGCGCGATACGCGTCCGTAATTCCACCGGCTCGACCTGGCCTATATCTACGCCAGCAATGGTGATCGTGCCTGTTGTGGGTGGATATAGCCCAACCAGCATGCGCAGCAGCGAAGATTTACCGCTGCCCATTTTGCCCAGTATGGCAACCCGCTCGCCCTGACAGAACCGGACATCTAGCTGCTCAACGATGGCCGGTAAATCGTCTTTATAACGTAATGAAACGCCCTGACAGACAATCCCGGTCTGGCTGCCCTGGGGAAGCTGCACATAAACCTTCTCATTATCGCGTTCAGCAGGGGCCTGCATCACTTTATTGAGGATGGCCAGCGAGGTTTTTGCCTGCTGAATACGCAATCCCAGCGCGGCAAGCGTTGCTATGGGCATTATGGCGCGCCCCATCAGGGTCATAGTGGCAATGATGCCTCCCATTGAGATATCACCATCACCGACCAGATAAGCACCCCAGACCAGCAGAATAACGGTACCAAACTGCTGGGTCGTCTGAATGACGCTTGAGCCCATAGTGGCAAGGAACCGCGATTTCATATTCACTGCAGAGAGTTTTACGCTGGCAACATCGTGTTTAGAGGCGACCAGGTTTTCAGCACGCAGAACTTTGATGGTTTCAAGATTATCCAGTGATTCAATAACCAGACCGTAACGGTTACTGCCTATTTTCATTGACTCTTCAGCGTGGCGTTTCAAAGGGATCTGCATCAGCAGCACCATCGCCACGATGACCACTAATATCAGGATCACACACCAGACCAGTGGCCCGGCAACCAGATGGATTACAACCAGGAAGAGTAAAACAAAGGGTAAGTCAGCAACCGTCGTTAAAGCGGCTGACGTAGTAAGCTCGCGGACGCTGTCAAAGCTTTGCATGACATTGCCAAATGCACCGCTGGATTGGGCTCGACCCGACATTTTGCCGTTCAGCACGTGACGAAAAAGTTGTGCGCCCAACACCAGATCGATCTTTTTACCGGCGCGATCGGTAATCCAGGCCCGACCCAGCCGTGCAGCCAGTTCAAACAACAACGCCAGACTCACGCCGATAGCCATCGTCCAGAGTGTTACGTAGGTCTGGTTAGGCAGTACCCGGTTATAAACCGTCATGGTGAATACGGACATCGCCAGAACGAGCAGGTTAATAACGACTGACAATGCGGCGGCTTCAAAGATATAACGTTTGAATCCCCACAAAGTATTCCAGAACCAGTGCCCTTTACCGACATGGACAATGTCATCGGCACGATGATCAAGATAAGACTTAGGTCGCAGCAGCAGCAACTCGCCGCTATAGTGCTGAGCCAGGCGAGCGAAATCGACCTCAACAGGCTGGCTGCCCAGTGCGGGATCGATAATGGCGCACTTCTTTTCGCTACACTGTGTCAGCACGCAGTAGCCCGTTTCCAGACGCATGATGGCGGGGAGAACAAAGCTTTTCACATCCGTCAGGTCAATCTTCTGCCAGGCAGCACTCATGCCGCGGCTCTGCAGCGTGCGCAATGCCCAGTCATTCTGGGCGCTGATATCAGCGTCTGGTGGAAATGCAGGCATACCCACACGTAAAGCATTTAGCGTAAGCCGGACGTCAAACAGGCGCAGTGCGCTTTGCAGTGCAACCAGCAAAGTCTCCTGCGTATCTGATGGCGATCTGGATAACACTCTGTTTTCAGCATTCAGTTCAGAGCCAGCAGGCTCAAATTGTATATCAGTCACAATGGCGTCCCCTGGACAACTAATTCATTCTGGTCTGGCGGCAAAGCATGACAGCGGCCAGAAATACTCGTTTTTTACGTCAGCGTGATTAGTGCACCGCTTCGATGGTATTCGCTGGTAAAGCGTTAACCTTCTGCACCAGTTGGCTGGTTTTACCCAGTGCCGCAACGATGTTCCATTGCGCAGCCAGATACTGCATCTGCTGCTCCTGATAACTTGCGAGACTGGTGTAATAGTCGGTAGCAAACGAGATTAAATCCGTTAACGGGCGCTGCCCCGCGAAGAACTGCACTTCCCCCGCTTTCCAGGTTTTCAACGCGGTTTCTGACTGTCTCTGTAATGCATTGAGCTGGCGTTCACGAAGCGGTAAGGAGACCCACAGCTGATCCAGCTGCTGTTTCAATGTCCGGAGTGTTGCATCCTGATCCGCCTCTGCGGCAATGAGTCGCTGAGTTTCAGCTTTGGCATTTGCCCTGCCAGCCCCACCATCCCAAAGATTGATATCGCTGCTCACCTGTAACGTCACCGCTTTAAACGGTTCCATTTCACCGTTGCGCTTTGGACTGTCCATACTCAGTTGCACACTCCATTTCGGCCTGTTCCACTTAGAGGCCAGATCCACTGCGGCTCTCGCTTCCTCTTTACGCTCGCGTGAGACCGCCCAGTTGGGATTTTCTTTCAGTACCTGTTGTGCCTGTGCCAGTGACGCGGGCAACAGACCCGCTTTTTTCAGATCGGGCAGGCCTCTGGTGATAACAATCTCGTGGTTCAGCAGCGAGCTGAGTTGCTGCTGCGCCTGTATATAGGTGGTGTAGCTCATTTCACGACTGGCAATCACCGAATTGAGGCGAGTCGCAACCTGATTGATCTCAGAAGCTCTGCCGCTATCAATACTGGCAATATTCTTTACCCGATTAAGCAGATCCTGCAGTGCGTTAATTTCTTTATCCAGCACAGCGACCACTGTGGCATTAGTGGCTGCAGAGGTAAAAAGAGAAAGCACCTGCTCGTTGAGATTTTCGCGCGTGACATTTACCTGAGCCTGCTGCATGGAATAAGCAGCCTGCTTTCCGGCAACGCTCGCATCAGTACGTCCGTGATCGTAAAGTAATTTACTTACAGTGATATGCGGGGAGACCGGGTTATTCTCATAACCGGGTTGACCTGAATATCCTGATGCGCTGATACCCGTGCTGACCTGAAAACCATCAGCGGCTTTTGCCTGATCGATATCATACATAGCACCGGTGCTGTTTGATAAAGCAGACTTTACCGACGGATGGTCGGCTGTCATACGAATCATTTCAATAAAGTCCGTTGCATGGGCATTTAACAGGGGATTAAAAAATAGCAATCCCGCAATTAAACCATGCAGCGAACATCTGGATTTTGTAGTGAACAAGGTTTTTTTCATAGTTAACTCAAAATAACAAATAAAGTGGGATAGCTAATTTTCTCTGTCGCTAATTCAATCCTGCGACCGGAACTGTTTTAACCGCCCGACATGTCATATGGCAACGTTAATTCTGCTAAAAATAAATATTTAGGTTTTACATGCTGCTCACATGTCTTTATTTATTTTTTTCATCTGTTCAATCAGATCTGGGGCTCACCTGATGGGCCTGCCTTAAACAGGCCCATCAGGTGAGTTTGATGTGAAAAAAAGCTGGCGATGACCGAAGTCATCGCCAGTTCTATCAGATAACGTTTAAGCCATGCTG
>Ga0308161_1005069_pt1 | contig 11729 bp, 10 predicted proteins | sample PhyFR2_FD_201034 | JGI IMG/M metagenome (GOLD analysis project Ga0308161, IMG submission 201034) | Phyllosphere microbial communities from UC Gill Tract Community Farm, Albany, California, United States - DLSLF.R2 | ecosystem: Host-associated > Plants > Phyllosphere > Unclassified | place: USA...
TCGTGGCTGGAGCTTTGCTGTCGTCTCGACCAAGCGGATTTGCTCATCGCTCATCCCTGCCAAGCGCATGCGCTGGCGTGCGGCGTCCAACAAGTCCTTCGTTTCAGGCCCTTGCATGTGTTTTACGGTCAGGTATTCTTCTTGGGCTGCGATCCAGTCAGGGACGTATATTTGAACAAGCGGCTGACCTTTTCGAACAGGGTCAAGCGGGGCTCTTACGTAGAGGCGTTCAACAAATCCATTGCTTCGTGCCTGTATAACGGCTACATCGCGTTCGTTGTAGGCGACACTTCCGACAGCTTCAACGACAGCAGCTACGTTTCCCTTGGTGACTTCGGCGGTTCGCACTCCCAGGTTTTGCTGTACACGAGGACTGATTGTGATTTTGCCGTTGTCACCGGCTTCGTCTGCATACACCGGCACCAATTGCATGTCCATGAATGGTGATTTTCCGGGCTTGTCAAACTTCTGACCTGGCACCATCGGGTCATGCCAATAAAGGACTTTCCTCCCGCTCGCTGGATCGACTTTCCCAGCTTCTGATGTTCCATTAGCTGCTTGCTGATCTGTCTTCGCTGGCACGTCCGACGTAGTCATCTTCATGCCCTGTTGCATGCCGAATGCATACAAGCCATATCCACCTGCACCGAGCGCTCCAGTTATTAGCACCACAAGCAAAATCTTTTTAGCGTTCATTTTGAGCCTTCAACAATAGGCATAGACCGATGGGATTCGTCGGCATCGATTGGGAATAAATAATTGAGTTGTGCCCATAGCCGGGCCGTCTCGGCTTCCAGTTGCAGGCCTTGAAGGCGCATGTCAATGACATTGCGGCGAGCAGCCAACACCTCGGATAAGGTCGCTTTGCCACCCCGGTATGCCGCGATTACCGCACCGGTGCGATCGTTGGCAAGGGGTATGAGTTCGTTCTCGTACCGTTGCTGCCGCTCCTTGCCGTTTTCCCATTCATTGATCATTGCGCGTGTTTGCGCAACGTGCTCGCGCACCATGTCGTCGCGTTCAGCTTTGGCTTGCTCTACCATGGCAAGCTTGGAGGAAAGTTCACGCTCCTGGCGGTTCTTTTGATCCCATTGCAAAGGAACAGATACTCCCACCGAAACCATGTTCGAATAGGCTGAACCGCGTTGTTGGTACGCTACCTCGACTGACCAGTCGGCACGCTTGTTTGCTTCCGCCAATTTCGCCTCTGCAGCAGCAATTTCAACTTGCTTTGCGACGATCGCAATTTCAGGGTGATGCAGCAGCACCGTATCTAAAGTGGCCGGGTCGAGTCGAATTTCATTGGTAGAGGGCTTTGCGGCCAAGGGCATATCCGCCGCTTTGCCGATCCAACGTGAGAGAATGGTTTTGGCGTTGAGAATGCGTCGTTGTGCTTCGCTACTTTGATTATCGAAGGTCGCTACAGCACTGCGCGCTGCAAATATGTCTGCCTGGTTGCCACGACCGGCACGATATGCGCCTTCAGCCGCCTGAACTTCCAATTTGGCTTGCGTCCTCTGCTCTGTGATGGCAGCGGCGGCGGCCTGAGCGTAGTAAAGGTCAAGCCAGGCGAGGGCTGTCGCACGCTGGACAGACGCAACAGCAAACGTTTTTTCGGCAAGTCCTTTTTCCGCTTCACGTTCAAAACGTTCGGAACGAGCCTGTCGCTTGTCTGAACGCGTTAACTCCTGCATGACGCCTATTCGGCGCATGGTCATAAAGTCATTAGTCAAGCTGAACCGATCAGGTCCGTTGACCGGAAGGTTATCAATTCCGGCTCTCAGGATCGGGTCAGGCAATTGACCAGCCGCCACAGCCATATCCCGTGAGGAGCTAACAGCGTAGTCTTTTGCGGCTAACTGGCGCGAGAGTTCGACAGCCCGCTGCTGAGCAGCGAGAAGGGTCAACGGTCCTTCCTGGGACCAGCCGCTGGTCGGCAAGGCCAAAGCGGTAGAAATTGCAAATATACAACTTCCTCGGCGTAACCGAGAAATGATAAAGGGCGTCGAGAATGACGCGGTAAACGGGTAATGCATTAAACCCCCAGAAAGCATTGAACACCACCGTCCACGCAACAGCCGTGACGATGCCGAGCTATACGATCTGAGGGGCTAAATGCGGAAACAGCAGTTTTGGATAGAGAGAGGCGGGGCGGTACTTCGTACTAAGGAAAACGGATCCTGCCATTGGCCAGCCGACAAGTTCGGTAGGGCGACCGGGTGTAACGTGCCGAAAAGCGTGATTGGTACAAAGAGCGCTACGGGTGGAGAATGGGGCTTGTCGAGCGACTGCTTGCCTGCTTGCTCGCTGGCGTGACACAGGCTGGGTTGCTTTTTATCCATCTCATGGCAGGGAGTCATGGTATCGGTCCCCATGTCCATCGCAGCTTCCATGGTCTCATGTGTAGTTACCCGTTCCAGCGTCGGGCAGACGTATCCCGCCAAAGCAAGCTGCATAAACAGCATGCTGAGCAGCGCAATCAATGCTGCAACAACGCGTGATGGGCGACAACTATTTTTATTTTATAGTATGCAGAAAATTTGGTTGAATCAACCAGACATTTTGATTACAAATTCGTAATCTGCGATAGGGATCGAGTCAATAGTAGCAAAGATGTAATGGTAAAAGTGAAACATTCGCAAGACAATGAAGCGATTGACCGCTGCTTTCGACGCCTGAGAAACGACGTCGTATTCGCGCTTGTCTCGGTCACGGTCGTTCAGGTGATTCTCACGCTACTACTTATGGCTGTCATTTGATCGAATGAGTACAGCCTGTCGTTTCCATCCGGCGCTTTTCAGCCATCGTGCGTCCGAGTCGGTCCAAACGCAATCCCACAAGGCTGCCCCTTCTTGTAGTGCATTTATGCAATTATCTTACTCATTCGACGGAAGTTTTAATGCAGGTGACGCACTCGATCGTGAGATTTGAAGCATTTCGGTGACATCGAGTAAAGATAGAGTTCGATGTTTACTGTTATGTACTGCGCAGGAGCTTTACTTCGGTTGAAATCGGATGGTTGCAGCGAATTACGAAACTGTAATGAAATGGTCAGGGTTTTGTTTACGCTGGGTATTTATACTCCACGTCATGGATTCGCGAACGACTGGTTCGGATCCGAAACACCCACCAATCTTATAGGAGCGTATCGATGAAATCGATCAAAATGTCCAGCGTAGTCATTCTTACCGCAGCCCTGGCTGTTTTTAGTACCGGAGCTTTAGCTGAAAATGTACCTAATGTTCAGTCCGCTCGCGGAGTGAATCAATGGCAGGACATGACTGGCATCAAGTCGACGAAAACCCGCGCAGAAGTCCGATCCGAATTGAGCCAGGCGCAAACACTAGGAACGTCTGGGCAGCATGAATACGTCGAGTTTTCTAAAAATGCAACGTCGAGCGGTACTTCTCGCGCTAACGTGAAATCTGAGTTGAACCAGTCGAGCGCAAATGCGGTTCTGCAGCCAAGCGACATTTATTATGGCGGCTAAGAGTCAAGCTTAACCGAGGATCTCGATCTTCGGTAATTCAAGGGAAAAAGGGGAATCTCACGAGTTCCCCTTTTTGGCGTCGAAAGTGTTCCTATATTGCAAACTGGGAACTGTAGATAGTCGAGGTCGCGTTGAAAAACTTTTTCCTTTCATCTGGTTTGTTACGGAGACAAATTGTATGAGGCGCTTACTAGTTTTCTTGCCCTTCCTTACAGCGATGGTTGGTATTCCCTTTGTAAGCAGTAGTGCACACAGCGAAGAAGCTTCTCTTCAAGTTGCCATTGCAGCAAACGACGCCACGTCCGCAAAAGAGCAACCCAGTGGATTGGTTAAAGGCGAGGTGCTGAAAGTTGATAATGACATGTCTCAGATCGTTATAAAGCATCAAAAGCTGACAGGTCTTGGCATGCCGGCGATGACCATGGTATTTAGCGTGCCTGACCGGTCACTACTTGAAGGCGTTAAACAAGGCGAAAAAATCAAATTTGCTGCTCAAGTTGCTCCTCAAGGCCTTTTAGTTACTAAGTTGGAGTTGGAAAGCAACTAAGATTGCCGCCGACGATGATCCAACCGAAAGGAACTAAACGACGCAATTTTCAATAAATTTGCATGATCTGGGTGATTACGAAATTGTAATGAAATGGTCAGGTAGTTGTTCGCGCAGGGTCTTTATACTTCATGCCATGGACTCGCGAACAACAGGTTCGAATCCGAAACACCCACCATTGAACAGGAGAGTAATATGAAATCGACCACTTTTTCTAGCAATATGGTACTTACCGCAGCCTTGGCTGTTTTCAGTTCCGGTGCCTTTGCTGCATCTATAACTGATGTTCAATCAGGTCGTGCAGTGAATCAGTGGCAGGACATGACTGGTGTTCAGTCAGCGAAAACACGTGCAGAAGTCCGGTCTGAAGTGAGCCAGGCGAACCCAAAAGATTTGCACGGACAGCAGGAATATATCGATTTCTCGAAAAATCGCGCCACGGTTTCTACTTCACGTGCCCAAGTCAAGTCGGAGTTGAGCAAGTCGAGCGCTAATACGGCGCTGCAGCCTGGTGATGTGTATTTTGGCGGCTAATATTTAGAATTAAATATACATGCTTCGTCATTAGTATCAAAAAGGGGAACTTTGTAAGTTTCCCTTTTTGCATGGAAGAGGGGAGCAAGTACCGTTTGTTGCTCCAGTTATCAATTGTGGCTCTTAGTTAGCGAAGTAAGGATTCCCAGTTAAAATTGCTTGCATGCGAGTGGATATATTGGATATTTGCTCAATCGACCAGGAAGGTGCGTAGTTCGCTTGTACCGTATAGACTCGCTGCCTTGAAGAGGCGCTACACTCATCCGCACAGAGAGCGTATTTTTGATAATCATGGTTATGAAAGGATTTATTCATGCAACGTCGTACTCTGTTGCAAGCAGCGTTGTTGAGCGTCTTACCTGTTCCTCTGCTTGCTGCTGCCGCTACCCCGCCTGTAGTTGAAGTCTATAAAAGCGAATGGTGTGGCTGCTGTGAAGCTTGGATCGACCATCTGAAGGCGAATGGCTTTGCCGTTAAAGCGCGGAATGTGGGTGATACCGGAGAATATCGCAAAAAATTCGGCATCCCGAACGACTTGGGGTCATGCCACACGGGCTTGGTACAAGGGTACGGCATTGAGGGCCATGTACCTGCGGCCGACATTAAACGTCTTTTAGCGGAACGGCCAAAGGCCAAGGGCCTAGCAGTTCCATCCATGCCGCTTGGGAGTCCCGGAATGGAAGGACCTCGCAAGGATCCATTTGATGTTCTGCTCGTCAAAGTGGATGGAAATTTTTCGGATTACCAGCATTACAGTGGCAAATAGATAGTGCATTCGTAATAGTTTAGGTTAGCTATTTTGAAATAAAAGTCGGTGATCATTATGCGCTTGACTTCGTAAGGGCAGAACGGCGTTGAATGCACTGTGCAACGCTGGCTCGATTGCGACCGGCTTCTTCTGCGACAACAGGTATTTTCTAACGTACAGTGCGATTGCCGCCACAAAGGCTTCCAAGTTATCGTTGACAGTCTAAAATGGTTTCTTTTGGTCAATGAGAAACCTATGGACCCTTCTTCTCCTTCTACGGCTATTCAAAAATCACCATCCGATCCGGTCAAGTGGATCACCTTGGCAGTTACATTAATTGGCATTAGTGCATGGATGGCAGGGGAGTCGTTTCATCGCGGTTTTTGGCATCTGGCAGGATGGGATGGTCCTATCGAACCCATATCAGTGCAGCAGACCGCCTATGATGGGTTCGTTAGGACTGTAGATAGCTGGTTCTATGTGAGCATTTGGTTCATCATAGTCGGTGTTTATGTGTTTTTTCTTTCTGCTGGCCCAAAAAAGAATTATCCCGCTCCAGCATGGCTCATAAAAATAGTCGTTTGGTTGAAAGAACATATTCATCTTGAAGAATCTACTGCTCGTTTCAGTGGCAATCTTATATTATCGGGCCTAATTTTCGGGGTGCTTATCGTGCTACCTCTTATTTTTTGGGTAAATTCTGCAAGTAATGCTGGTCGAGAGCTATTTATAAAACAAACGTGCGAGATGCGCAATGGTAGGCCAGGCCGTACGGAGGTGCAGTTGTTTGATGGAACGAAATTGCAAGGCACTTTTCTCGAACGTACTGATAAATTAAGTGTTATTTTAAATAAAGAATTTATCTATGTTGTCAGCATGGGCGAAAAGTCGAGAATTCTAGATAAAACAACAGTTGGCGCAATACCATGTAAAAATAGATAATTTTATTGTTTTATGGTTTTGGTGAAGTGTATGGCTATGGCAAGTAGTTAATATGGCCAAATATATAGCTTGTCGTACAGTGTCTATTTGTCGCCTAAGGCTTCGGCAGACATGCCTCCAATGAGATTTAAAAGGTTTTTCAGGAAAGTTGTAGTGGCATAGATTTGATCCGATCGATGTCGTAATCCAGTTGACCTACTAATTTCTTAAACAAATGCAGTAAGTGCAACTTCAATTGACAGGTCCACTTTTGGATGTAAGCAACATGAATAGGAAATCGCTTCTATTAATTCTTTCCAGAGCGGCACTCGCATGGTGATGCTTACGGCGCAGGGATGAAAGGGCATGCATGGCCCGATGCATGCCGGTTCTGAAGGCAGTATGAAGTGGCATGCTGGAATGCATACTAGCCCTGGAGCCAGTAAAGCTCCATTCGATCATCAATTCCTCGATACGATGTCTGCCCATCATCACATCGGGATGGAGATTGCGCAAATGGCTGAGTCCAAGTCGTCTCACGGTGAAATCAAGGGCCTCGCCAAGATGATGCATGAAGATCAAGAAAAAAATATTGCACACATGCAGAAGCTCAAACAACAAAGGTACGGGGGTAAGGCGATGCTATCAATATGCAGATACTTGGCATGAAAGAGTCAATGAAGGGTATGGAAAGCAAGATGGCCAAACTACGTGCGAGCCAATGTGATGCGTTTGATTCGATGTATCTGACGATGCTGAGCCAGCATCACCAGGATGGGATTAAAATGGCTCGGTCAGCATTGGTAAGAGGCCAACACAAAGAAGTGAAACAGATCACCTAATTTCCGACCGATTGGCGTACCACGCATGATCGAAGTCGATGAGGCGTATTTATAGCGATCGAAAAAAATTTCGGGATTTTGGCTGTCGGCCGCGTTGCCATGCTAGGGAGGCGATAAGCAAAGGACGGCAATAGATTTTGAGGCCTGTAAGTATAGGCCGCCAGACAATCGCCTACGAAAGATGTTAACTTCCGAGCAAGAAGTTGCGAGATTTGTGTAAAAAAGTACGAACTTCCGTATTTTTCTGGAATCTCAATGAAAGCGCTTGGCTTATAATTAGCTGTTCATCGTTTTGCTGCATGGAAACTCTGAGTTATTAATTAAAGAACACTAACAACGTATGCGACGTCTGCTGATTATTTTGATGATGGTTGTGCTGCCGTTCCAGCTAAGCTGGGCGGCTGCGGCTACCTATTGTCAACATGAAAGCAGCCCAGTTGCCTCCCATTTTGGGCATCATGTCCATAAGCATGTAGTTACAGGGGGCGATTCCAAGTCGGACAAGACTGTAGGATCCAAGCTGCTCTCAGACGACGACTGTACAGTTTGTCACCTTGGTGGCGTGGGCATTGTGTCCGTGCCTTCTTATTCACTTGCTGTTGAAGTTGGAAACACTGACGAAGTATTCGCTGTAACCCCTCATCTTGCATCGGTTCGTCCTGATCGACCCGAACGTCCCAAATGGGCACCTGCCGCTTTGTAATCCGGCACGTCGCTTGTTCTATCTTCACATTCATTTGATTTAACACACTCAGCGTCTTGCCGGATCCCTTTGTTCGTTGCACAAGGAGATTCGATGCAAAAGTTGTTGTTGCCGCTCGTGTTAGCGGTACTCGTTTTACCTTCGGCATATGCTGAGAACGCTGTTAAAGCAGAAAGCACCAAGTCAGATGTCGCCAGGGTTCGGCTAGTTGAGCCAATGGAGGCGCTTTCTCTAGAAGCTGCGCTGGATTTGGCGTATAGCGCTAATCCAGATATTGCTGTTGCACGCCGAGAGGTCCAGGCCATGGAGGGCGCAATTCTGCAAGCGCAGACCATCCCGAATCCGGAGGTTGCAACCTCTATTGAGGACACCAAGCAAGAAACTAGAACCACTACGTTTCAACTGAGCCAGCCCCTTGAGCTTGGTGGAAAGCGCGCAGCACGTGTAACGGCTGCGCAGCGTGGATACGACACTGCCATGCTTGAACTGCAAGGAAAGCAGGCGGAAGTACGTGCTGCTGTTGTTTCGGCTTTCTATGACGTTGTGACAGCGCAGGAGAGATTTCGTCTGGCTCAGGCGACCACTGAACTTGCGAAACGTGCAACCGAAATCGCCTCCAAGCGCGTTCTCGCCGGTAAGGTCTCACCCGTTGAAGAAACTAAGGCTCGGGTAGCAGAGTCCGGCGTGCGAGTCGAACTAGCGCAGGCGGCTAGCGAATTGCAGGCATCGCGCAAGCGCTTAGGGGCTATGTGGGGCAGTGCAGATCCTTACTTTGACTTTGCGGTGAACCAATTTGAAACGCTCCCTTCGCTTCCGGGCGTCGACGAACTAAAACAGGGGCTGCACCAAGCTCCGAGTCTTCGGCGTGCACGCATGGAAGTCGATCGCCGGCAGGCGTTAGCGCGGGTAGAGCTTACCCGCCGCGTACCAGATCTTACGATCAGTCTTGGTGTTAAGCGCGATGAGCAGTTAGGACGCAATCAGGCCATTGTTGGGGTGTCGATCCCGCTGCCACTGTTTAATCGCAACCAGGGCAATGTGCTGGAGGCAATGCGCCGCACCGACAAAGCACGGGATGAATTGACAGCGACCGAGGTACGTTTGAATAGCGAACTTGGCCAAGCCTATGACAGGTTGAATGCTAGTCGCCTGGAAGTTGGGTTGCTGAGACAAGAAATATTGCCTGGTGCGCAAAGTGCGTATGACGCGACAACGAAAGGCTATGAACTCGGGAAGTTCAATTTCCTGGATGTGCTTGATGCACAACGTACGTTCTTCCAAGCTCGATCCCAGTATTTGCGTGCGCTCGCTGAGACTCATCGAAGCGCCGCTGAAATAGACCGCATTGTCGGTATCCCATTTGAGAGACCCAACATGGGCACCGTGCATCAGGAGCAACAATGAACAAGAAACAGTTAATGGCAATTATTGCCATCATTATCGTCGGCGCATCATTTGGTGCCTTTGTGGTCTTTACAGGTAATAACAAGCCTGTTGAAGGGGAGGTAGGTGCGAATTCTGAAAGCAGCCATGAAGATGAGAAAGGCAGTGCAGCCACGGAACATAAACAAGAAGTTGCAAAAAAAGGATTGCATGGCGGCCAGTTGTACACTAAGGGTGATTTTGATCTCGAAATCAGCCTAGTTGAAGATGCTGGCGAGGCACGATTCGTCATTTATCTAAGCAGGCAAGGCAAGCCTTTACCGCCGAACTCCGCAAAAATATCTGCCACGCTCAGTCGTCCTGATGGAGAGTCGCAGGAGATCGCTTTTGCACCGGAACAGGGGGCACTCAAGAGCACTACGGTCATTGCAGAACCACACGTTTTCGATGCCAAGATCACTGCACAAGCAGGCGGTGAATCATTCGTTTTCCCATTTTCGAAAGAAGAAGGGAAAGTTGAACTGACAGATGTGCAAATAAATGCAAGTGGCGTGACTTTGCAGCAGGCTGGTGCTGCCCGTATTCAAAGTGCGATCCAACTGCCGGGAGAAATCGGCTTCAACGAGGACCGTACCGCACATGTTGTGCCGCGTGTAAGCGGTGTAGTGGAAGCTGTCTCTGCAAGTCTTGGACAGATTGTTAAGAAAGGGACGGTGTTGGCTGTTATTTCGAGCACATCCTTATCCGAACAGCGGAGTGAATCGCTCGCTGCACAGAAAAGGCTTGAATTCGCCCGCACTACCTATGCCCGTGAAAAGAAGCTTTGGGAAGAAAAAATCTCTGCACAACAGGACTATCTCGAAGCTCAGCAGCAATTGCGTGAAGCGGAAATAGCTGCACAAAATGCCCGACAAAAACTTGCCGCGCTGGGGGCCACTACCACTGGGATCGGCCCTTTGAGCCGATACGAGGTGCGGGCACCGTTTGATGGCGCAATCGTTGAAAAGCACGTCACGCTTGGCGAAACAGTAAAAGAGGACACTAACATTTTCGTTCTCTCCGACCTTTCAACCGTGTGGGCAAACGTTGTAGTTCCTGCCAAAGATATCGAGAAGGTTCGCGTCGGTCTTACGGCTCTGGTCACTGCGGCGTCTTCAGAATCCAAGGCGACGGGAAAAGTGTCGTATGTCGGTTCTTTGATCGGCGAACAAACACGTTCTGCAAATGCGCGAGTTGTAATTCAGAACCCACAAATGGCATGGCGTCCTGGTTTGTATGTAAACGTAGAACTGGTAGCTGAGCAAGGCGACGTTCCTGTCGCCGTCTTGGCAGAGGCTATTCAATCAATCAATGACAAGCCTGTCGTATTCATGCGCGTTCCGGGTGGATTCGTGGCCCAGCCAGTGACAATTGGCCGTAGTGACGGCAAGCAGGTTGAAATTGTCAAGGGACTAAAGCCCGGTGCTCCTTATGCCGCAGCCGGTAGTTTCGTTATCAAAGCAGAACTCGGCAAGGGCAGTGCCGAGCACGCACACTGATGCGGAGAAGAGAAAACTATGTTTGAACGCATCATACGTTTTGCAATTGAACACCGCTGGCTGGTACTCCTGGCCGTCCTTGGTATGGCCGGCTACGGTGTCTATAGCTACCAAAAGCTCCCCATTGACGCTGTGCCAGACATCACCAACGTTCAGGTACAGATAAATACGTCGGCTCCAGGTTATTCGCCACTAGAAACCGAGCAGCGCGTCACCTATCCGCTTGAAACAGTCATGTCCGGCCTTCCAAATCTGGAGCAGACCCGGTCGCTGTCCCGTTATGGCTTGTCGCAAATTACGGTCATTTTCAAAGACGGCACAGACACCTACTTTGCCCGCCAACTGGTCAACGAACGGCTACAGGAGGCACGAAGCAGGCTACCGGCAGGTATCTCACCGTCAATGGGACCTATCTCCACTGGCCTAGGTGAAATTTACCTATGGACGGTCGAGGCAAAGGAAGGAGCAAAAAAACCAGACGGTTTGCCTTATACACCCACCGACCTGCGGGAGGTGCAGGATTGGATTATCAAGCCTCAATTACGTAATGTACCGGGGGTCACCGAAATCAATTCGATCGGTGGCTATTCCAAAGAATTTTTGGTCGCTCCATCTCCACAAAAGCTGGCCTCTTTTGGGTTGTCTTTACAAAGCATCGTCACTGCTTTGGACAAAAACAATGGCAACGTCGGAGCCGGTTACATCGAGCGTCGAGGTGAGCAATATTTGATCCGTGCACCGGGGCAGGTACGCTCTCTGGAAGACATCCGGAATATTGTCCTTAGCAATTTCAAAGGTGTACCGGTACGAATCCGGGATGTTGCTGACGTGGATATTGGTAGAGAGTTGCGAACCGGTGCCGCAACCGAGAATGGTAGGGAGGTTGTGCTTGGGACGGTTTTTATGCTGCTCGGAGAGAACAGCCGTAAGGTATCTCAAGCGGTTGACAAAAAAATGGCGGAGATTAATAGGTCTCTACCTGAAGGTATTGAAGCCATAACCGTGTATGACCGGACTGTCCTG
>Ga0308161_1005070_pt1 | contig 11728 bp, 8 predicted proteins | sample PhyFR2_FD_201034 | JGI IMG/M metagenome (GOLD analysis project Ga0308161, IMG submission 201034) | Phyllosphere microbial communities from UC Gill Tract Community Farm, Albany, California, United States - DLSLF.R2 | ecosystem: Host-associated > Plants > Phyllosphere > Unclassified | place: USA...
GTCGCAGCTGAACCGTGGTCCGGAGCAGCGTGCCGACAAGAAGCCGGCGATCTCCGACCTCCGTGAGTCCGGCTCCATCGAGCAGGACGCCGACATGGTCATCCTGCTGCACCGCGAGTCGGCGTATGAGAAGGACAACCCGCGTCAGGGTGAGGCGGACCTGATCGTGGCGAAGCACCGTAACGGACCGACGGACACCATCACCGTGGCGTTCCACGGGATGTTCTCGCGGTTCGTCGACATGCCGCAGTAAGGCGCATGGGCGCGCTGTGAAGTGAAGGACAAGTTGTCGTTTTGAAACGTGACTTGTCGCGGTTTGGTACCCAACTTGTCGTGCCGATGGTGGCCGGTCTCCTTATGGGCGGGGTGGTCTTGAAGGGAAGGCGCAGATGAAGACGTTCCGCGGCCACTGGTGGCTCCCGGATGATCCGGACTCACAGCCAGGAACACTCACGATCTCGAACCGCGGAGATGTCACTCTCGAACTCATTGGCGGGTTCGACCTCTCCGTGCGGACACCACTCCCTGGCGGTGGATACGCGGTCTCCGCCAACGAACGACCAATGCCGCTGATCTACGGCCTCGCGGGCAACCAGCGGATTACAGTCCAAGACGCACTCACACTTCACTCCGAAGCTCGTTTCGGCTTGAGCGACCGCCCGAACTACCACCGTATCTCCGGCACGCGAGCCTTCGTCGGCGTGCACCTTCCGGAAGAAGAACACCAACAGCTCTGGCAGGGCTGCTGGGTACACCTCGAGAACTTCGCGCACTGGTCCGGCGCAAACGGAGTACGACGTTCCGCGGAACTTCAATCCAAGAGCGCCGACCTCGTCGAAGTCCCCGACAAGACCGTCGAGGTGGACGGGTGGACATACACCTCGGTGACCCGCGTCGGCGGCTTCGACTTCGACGTCCGCCGGGGCGATATCTCGATCTCCGGTCTGATGTCGGCACGACTCCGCATCGACGCCCCTGGACCGTGCACCATCGCTGAACTGGACACCCGAGTGAAAGCGTGGATGGATCTACTCACGCTCGCATCCGGCTCCCCCTGCGGAGTGATCGGCATGTCCGTCATCCCGGTTTCAGACGAGGATCCACGGGGAGGACGTCGCCGGCGTGAGGATTATCCCGTCCACGTTCGTCATCTCCATGAAGCAGAGCCGGACGCTGATGTGACCTGCGAGTGGCGATTCACCTGTGACGAGCTGGCTTTCCAACAGGCTGCAGCCACATGGATGCCGTTGCAGGCGAAGGCACTGGAAGGTACCTCGGCCTACTTCGGGAGTTACTACTCGCCCGGCGGATACACGGAAGCACGGGCGCTCCTGAACGCTGTGGCGGCAGAAGCGACGCATCGCGCCCTCGGGGACCTCAAGCGGGAACGCGATATTGACCCGGACACGTTCGCAGATCGCAAAAAACGCGCGTGCGCCGCGATGCAGACGCTGGACGAGCGCGAGTGGCTCGACCGAAAACTTCGGAACGACCCACGGCCAATCACGTTCCGGGACCGCCTCCTCGACATCGTCTCGTCGATTGCTCCGGAAGCGATCTCGCTCATCCTGACCGATGTTGACGAGTGGGCTACGGATCTCACCCAGACGAGGAATGGGCTCGCCCATCGTGCGGACGGATCCGGGCAGCGGCTTCATGAACTCGCTCAGGCGACAGACGCAGTGCTCGCGGCCTACTTGCTGGCGCGGCTTGGCTTGAATCCCGCGGTCCAAGCGAAGGCAGCAGGTGCCCTGCGACAACCGTACTGAGGCGTCCAGGAACCGCACCGCCTGAACGCGTACGTGATCGCCATGGCCTTTCACGGGATGTTCTCGTGCGCCGTGAGCGACCGTGAGCCGTGAGCCGTGTCGGCGTTGTAGTCCGCCAGCTAACTTGCCCGACTGCCAGCAACGGGTCCTGATATACGGAGTCGGACGCGCTATTCAGCAGTATGCGCGTGTCATCCCCATGGTCGGCTCACCACCCAGATGATCCGGTGACGGGTCCGACGCGAACCTGCCAGCGCGGCAAGATCGCATCTACCCGAAATTTGCGTCGTATCCCGCCGAACCAATCCGAGGTCCGTTAGCCGATCGCCTATCGGAAACTCCCAGGAATCGGCCAGGAGAACCGGCATCCCACCGAGCGCTGAGCCAATTCCGCGCGGCCTACTGAATAAGACGCATATCACTCATTCTGCGCTGCATCGCGCCGGATTTCGGCCTGTCGCGCCAGGCCCTTCTGGTGGTCGAGCCGCCGCCCCTCGGCTCGCTCCTTGCGTTTTTCTTCCTGTCTTCGCGCCTTGTCTGCGGCACGTTGCTGCCTAGCAGCTTCGTCCGCTTCGCGCTCCGTCTCCTCCTGCACCCAGATCCGCACGAACTTGCTCGTTGTCTCATTCAACGGGTCTTTCAGGCCCCAAGACGCTGCCGACAGCGCGGCTTCGACGCGCTGTTCAATCAAGAGCAGAAGCCTTCGAGCTGCGACCGGGCTGACTTCGGCGACAACCGGCACGAAGACGTCGTGCTTGAAACCTGACGCAGGGGTGTAGTCGGAGTAGCGGCCGAACGCGTACGGCGCTTCCGTGAAGCCGAGAGCGCGCTCCTCGGCAGTGAGATCGGCCGGGCCGAGGAACGGATACAAGGCCGCAGAAAGCTTCTCAGCCTCCTCCTTCCGATGAGGACGTCCATAGCCGTGTGCGTAAAGATCGCGTAACTGCGTTATCGGCGCCATCGCGCCGTCACCGATGCTTACCGGTCTGTCGAGACAGGTCCGGTAGAAGAGTTCCGCCATCTTGCGAGACCATGAGTGATCGCCTTTGTAGACTAGCGGCTCCGCATCGACGAAGAGCGCCATGGGTATGGACGCGAAAACAATCTCAGACAGAGCTACGCCGCGGCTGACGAGCATCAGACCGGTGTGGGCATGAATCTCGAGCGGGTTGGCTCCGAAAGCCTGCTCTGCCTCCCAGTACACATCGCCCATGTCGTTGAATTCGGGATCCAATCGGGCTTCGACGTCTTCCACCACCTCCTCGAAGCGCTTGTCTATCTCCGGACCGACAACCTGCAGGTACTGATGAATCGAGGCGAAGTCTCGGCGCGCGTCGTGAGCAATCAGTCGCAGGCGCGAGGACCACGGTCCGGCGCTTGGATCTTCCTGTTCCATCACTGCGCAACTCGTTCGGCCGCTTGTCGCCCCGATTCTGGTCCGAGTGATCCCCCAACAGCCCGGCTATCGTCGGCGTTCGTCTCGCGCATGAGAAGACGGTGCAATAGATCACCCTCGTCGTCAACCGACCGCCTCCTTGGCCCCTGCATCAGCAGCCGATCCGCAACCGCACATGTGGGACATTTTGTTGGTCGGTTGCGACGCGTCCGTCTGGGGACGGCACATCGCTCGATGCAGCTGCTCAAGGGTCAGTCCGACAGCCAACGGTCTGCGAGGGCGGACCCGACCGCAGAAGGGAGCACTGCACACCCGCAGGCAAGGAGCACGAGAAGGACGGCATGGGCTGAGGTATTGAACTGTCGTCTTGCAGTGCGGTTCTTCTTGGGCTGATGATCTTTGACCTCTTGCTCGAACCAGCCGCGGCTGCGCTGACCGAGGTACCACTCGGAGATCTTGCCGCTGAGGTCGGAGGCGATCACCACCACCTCGCCTTGGGTCTTGGCCGCAAGCATCGCGTTGACCCGAGTTTGCGCCCAGACGGCGATCATGCGATCCCTCCGACGCAGCCCGACGAGTAGACGCGGAATCAAAAGCGCGTACTCGATTTCGGGTTTGGTCCAAAAACGCACGAAAACTGGTCTTGAGTGCATCCGAGCGACGCGTTCGAGGGCTGTCAGAACGTTTTCGACCATCGAGGCGCGAGCAGCCCTGTGAGCGGAGCGCACGAGCATCACCTGTGTGATCACGAACAAGCCCACTGTCACCAGCACCGACACCAGCGCGACCAGTGTGGCGCTCACGATCGTTTCCCCATCGTCATCCCAACAGGATTCACGGGTCTAACGGGGTCCGCGACCCCCAGAACGCGTTCGAGGCGCCGTCTTGGGCATTCAGTCGCCGATCGGCCATCGGCTACGCAGCAAACAGGAAAGTCCACACCCGCTTTGCTGGTTTCACCACTGACCACCTCCAAAGGGAACGTAGTCCCCGCCGCGCCTTTCGCCATACACGTCGCACGACACCCGATCTGTGGCCTGGGGCGCTGGACCGGTCGCGGTGCTGATACTCCGCATACAATCGGGCCCGCATCCTCCGCGCTTCTCTTGCGACGCGTCGAGAGTGCCGCGGGATTCGCTCATTGCGCAACCATGCCGCAACCACCTCGAAGCCCGCCCAAGCCATTTGCGAGTACCCGATCTGAGGGGTGCGCCCGATGCCCTCACCATCCGGCCAAGCCCGCGCTTGCAACCCAATTCCGTCCATTAGCTCTAGTGCCCTGTCACGGTGCCGTCCTCGGCCGGCCATGTTCGCTGCCGCTGCGGCCAGAGGAGTAGCTACTCGATCCCACTCTTCGTCGTACGGATCAGCAGCGTCGAACGGGTCGGTCGGCGCGGGGGTACTACGGGCGAAGTCCGCAAAGTTGAAGAAGACCATCATCAAAGCTTGGACCTCGTCCCGGACGACCTTAGTTTGCTCGCCACGGCGTTGAGCGCGAGCGTTGTACAGAACAATCGCCTGCCCCACTAGGACACCAACCAGCGCGATGACGGCGACCAAAATGGCGATCACTGCACTCAGTGGGATACCGCCCTCCGCCGTAGCCGCGGTGATCTGCATGTAAGTTCCCTTACTTCGAATGAGATGTCGAACGTGACGATACAGCTCTTTGGAACTCAGGGGCTCCACGCTTCTGTCCGCAGCCGGCCACCGACCAGCACATTTCTGCGGCGAACCCCTCTCCCAAGGAAACGCGGGTTCCATACTGCCGCTCGATCACACCATCTAGGCCTGTCCTGCTAGCCGATCAGCGCCGGACGTCTGTCGGCGGCGGCGGCCCCAGACCGTTTCGCAGGCGCTCACCCCAGTCGCGGCCGGCGGTCTGCTGCTGGTCCGTCGGAAGGCGCTGCGTAGCGGTCAAGCTCAGGCGACGACTGGAGGCAAAAGGTCCTCCTCAGCGAGGACGGCAACGACCGCGGAGACGGGAACCGTCCCCTGCCATTGACCGGAGCGATTCGCCGCGGTGATGCTTATAGGCAGATCCCACCGCGCGCTGGCGATGTTGCCTGCGCCCACTTCGCTGAGCTTCGCGAACAGCAGGATGGAGTCGGTCGTCTCGGTTCGGCGCGGGTGGACGTCCTTCATGGTGAACGTCACCGACCGACCGTCCTCGGCGATGCTGAGCTGATCGAACATGCCGGACGTATCAGTTGGGACAAAACGACCTCCGTACATCGAGGTGAGATCCGCGATCGGGAACGCAGACGGCTTCTTCGGCCGGTCCGGCAGCTCAACGGCATTGCCACCGGGAGTTGCAGACGCGTAGAGGGATTCCGGAAGATCCACACGGATTTGCAGGTCGGTTATGATGGTGTCCGACCCGTTGGTGATCCGCACCGCAAAGGGTGCCCCGTGCCGACGACATGCCTTGTCCAGTGCGTAGGGGCGGAGTGCCGCTTTGAAGTCGCGGAGGTACGTCTGCCGCTCTCGTTCGTACCGGTCTCGTTCCTCAGGCCGGTACGCATCGAAGGTGGGTATCACTATGCCGTACGGCCCAGTCCTCTTTCCAGAAACGTCGGTCTTCAGCGGCGGCACAGCCGTCTCCTCTTCGGCGTACCGTGCGTCCTCGGTTGCTTGACTGAAGTTGAGGACGCGGACGGCGCCGAGCGGGTCCGCGGTGAGTCTGTCGAACGCGTCGATTCCGGACCGGCCGGCGAGGAGACGCTGCTCGAGCTCGCGAACGTCAGCTGTGGTAGCAGGCACCGACTGAGCGTGGTGCCGCACGAAGATCGTGCCTTCCTGCTGTCCGCCCTTACCGGTGTCGGGCGTGTATGTCTTCCTCAGTGTGTGAATTTTGTCGCCGTCGCTCGCCGGTTCGATGGTGATGACGAGCACGGTCTGGCCGCTGTAGTCCACGGACCGCGGGGCCCAGGAAGGGCCATCGTTGCCGAGGTACTTCACCAGCCATGGCTCGAGTTGCGCGAAGTCGGGAATGGTCAAGCCTGAGACGTTGCCTGGCTCCGCTCCAATGAGCATGTAGCCGCAGCCCCCGAACGCGAGCGCTGCCTTCTGCACAGACCGGTTGCTCATGCCGATGATGCACTTCGAAACAGCGAACCAGCCAGCGGCTTTCGTAAGGTCCAGGTCGCGTTTCCACTCCAGGAAGTGGGACTCGTCGGAAGGGTCTGCGCTGTTGACTGCGTCGATCAGGCTGCGGAGGTCCTGGAGGCTTCGGAGCTGCCGGCTGGTGTCGATGTTGAGCGCCATACCGTCATCGTGGCGTGCACGGCCGACATGTGGTGCGTGTCCAAAGAAGACGGAAGGGTTCGGAGCGCATCGCGCTACGGTCAGACTGTGACCGCTGACGCCGGTACCGGCCGAATCACGGTTGATCGAGAACAGTCGCGCCCGTGGGTGGAGGTGGCGCAGTCTGCTCGGGTCTTACGGGATCTACTTTCCGGGACTCCAGCGGCCGTTGCGGGGTCGCCTTTCAGGACCATCGACGAGGACATACCGGAGTCGTGCGAGACATGGTGTCGCTCGTACGTCTCGTCCGCTCTCGAACACCTTGGGCTGTGGGCGGACCACGTCGCGCCGCTGACTTTTCACCCTGACGCGGTCGTACACCACGAAGCACGACCGGCGCAGACACTCGCCCGTGCAGCGCTCGAATCTGCATCTCAGGCCGTGTGGGTGATGGCCTCGCGTGATCCGCGCGAAGTGCTGCGGCGGCACTTGTCGCTCGTGCTCGCAGACTGGGAAGAGCAGCGGAAGGCCGAACTAGAGCCGCAGCGCAAGGCGTACCTCAAGCCGCAGCGGCTCGACCTGCTCAAGATCCTTGAAGCGCACGGCGTCAAGACCAGCGACCCGAGCTATCTGACTCTCGTTGCCGCCGCTGCTAGGGAGGTGCGAAGCAAAGCCCCCACAGCAGACCTAGGCGACCCAGCACGGGTCGAGCGCCTCTGGCGTGCTTCTGCCGGCTCAGCACACGGGAAGATGTGTCGCGCCGCTGTCGGCGCTTCCGTCCGAGCTAGCAATGGGAAGGCATCGACAGGACGCGGCCGAGTACTCCAGCTTCCGGGCGTCCGTCACAGCCGAGTTGCAAGAGGGCTTTGACTCGTATTTCAGCGGGCTCGTCGATGCGACGGGTCTTCGCGAGCCGGTGCTCTGGGTACCGGATCGCAGTCGTGCGCGGTTGGCAAGGGTCGGCAGGGATCTCGAGCACATCGACTGGGTCCGACTTCACGAACTACGCGACGGGGGGTGTCCGGAGGGACGAATGGCGCGCGAACTGAATCGCACCATTCGGCACTGCCTTTGGGCAGGTGACCTCCGACCTCACCCAAGCGGCGCTCGTGTCGAGACCATCGACTGGTCCAGCGCACTACAAGCTAGATCTCGTTGACGCAGACGCGATCTCTCCCAACCAAACGCAGCCCTGGGCAAGTCCATCCCCAATGTCAGTCCCTTGCGCTTCAATTCCCCCGTGGGTCGGAACAAGAGTAAGAAGCCAAAGAAGGATCGAGCTAGGCGTATCCCTAGGTTGGACCCGGTCGCCGAGCTCTTCCGACGGCGTGACTCCGAGGAACTCTGGCCAGCTCTGTTCGCGGCGGGGGCCTCGCCGGGAGCACGTCACCGTTGGACGGCGGTCGGCGCCGCGATCGCCGCGGCACTGCGCGCAGAAGATGCTCAGGCTGCGCCTGGGCGCGAAACGGACGCGCTTCAGTCCACGGTCGATCGCGCCGCACGGGCAGCAGGGATCAGCCCAATGGAAGAGGACTTCGTCCCGACCGACCCCCGCGTGCGCGTTCGGACTCGGGTCGACGACGAACTCCTGGAGCTTTTTCCCGGTCTCACAGAACGACCAGTGGCCGACCTCGCGCGTGCGCACCGGCTGGCGCAGGTCGTCGATCACCGTGTCCTGAAGCGGCACGGGTTCGGCATCTTGAACGTGCTCCACGTTGCCTTCAGATACGCGGACTGGGTCGTCAGCGAGATTGCACCAATGTGGCCAGCCGACGAGGACGTCTCGATCGGCGATCCGCTTACCGTGACGAGCGAGGAGATCGGTGCAGCGCGAAAGGTTGTTGGCGCACGACCAGCGATCACCATGGATGAGCGCGACCTGCTCGCGCTCGAATGGATGACGACCTCGGCAGCTCGAGCGGAGTTCTCGACAGAAGGCATCAGCGGTTTCGGCCGATTCCTGCGTTACCGAGTCGGCAGCAACCCCGCTCGGGAGCGCTGGCTGCCGCCAGCTTTTGTCCCAGAGATCGTTATGGAGGCGGTACACCAGCTTGTGGAGGAGGCCCGCCGCTCCGAAGAGTCGGCGGCGGATCTCCGCGCTGGGTTCATGCGCCAAACGCTCCGCGCGCTTCTTCGCTTCAACGACGCGGTTCACGGACCAGCAGAATCGCAGTGGTCACTGCCGCAGGGACGACCTGATGAGATTACGTGGCTTGTACCGTTCAGCCGAAGGAGCATGCTTGCCGTGCAGGTCGTTACGGTCACCGGCAGTTCGCCCATACCGGAGAAATGGGCGGTCGAGCGGCTCGCGGAGAAGGCGCGAGAAGCCACTCCGATCAAAGCAAGGTTCGTGGGCGGGGCCACCGCAACCCTTCCAGAGGGAACGGAAGTCGTCCCGCTCGTCGTCGTCGCAGCAACGACGCATGTCGTCGCGATGCAGCGAAACGGATGCGCGACCGTGGCGCTCGAGGACCTCACCTGGATTGCGGAAACCGCCGAAGACGATGACGACCTCCTTGCGTTCGCACGAGATCTTGCCGATCCGGACTTCCCTCGAAGCATGGGATGGGAAGCAATCAACTACTGGGAGCCCTGGCGGACAAACGGCAAACAGTTCTTCGGTGGTGGCATCAAGCCGTCGTTCGCGATGTTCGAGGCCCATGCCGGCGAGGCTGAGTGGGAGCGTGCAGCCGCGCTCTCAAAGCTAGAAGCGGCGCTCTTCTTCGTGGGGCTGCCTCCGTTACGTGAGACACAGCTCGCGGAAGCGACCGCAGACTCAATGATGGTGATCTTGCCGCCCGAGCCGACCTACGACGAGCGGCACGGTGCTCACCGCACGCGAATGACGGAGGGGTGGGCACTGAGCAGCACCACACCTCCCGTTGCCCTGCCGCTCGCAATGGATGAATGGAAGAGCGGGCCGGGTTTTAAGGTGAAGAGGGACTATGCCGGTGGAGTCGCCTTCGGTTTGCACACGATCGCGGATCAGTGGGCTGCCGCCCACGCAGAATCATTGGTTCGTGGATATCGGCTTGAATTCGAAGACGCGGATGAGGGTGAGCCGGTGTCGGAACGATCCGCTGAGCTCCACGTGCACGGAGTTGTCCGAGCGACATGGTCGATCTGTGCAGAAGAGTTTGCGGACCGTGCGAATGACGATCTTCGCGCGGCCAACGAATTCACCGCGGCGCCGCTCCGAAGTCTTCTGGAAGTCGGCGGTGTGGGAGAGAGCATCGCCAACGAGATCGGGCAGGCTCTAGCCGCGGCTCCACCGTTCCTCATCCTCGAGCTTCGCACCACCCGAACGATGAAGAATGACCTTCCCGCCCCCATCCGCTTTGACGACAACGCAGCCGCGCAAGTAACACGCGAACTCGCCCGCCGGCTGGCCGACTCCGCCGTCGACCCCGCCACGTACCGCGGATCCGACGCCAACCGCATCATCAGAGAACACCTCGCTCCTGCAGCCCTCGCCGAACTCAGGACTCGCGTCTCCGAGTTCGGACGCACCCGTGTTATCAAATTTGGCTTGGAGCAACTCGTGCGGGTGGTCGATGATCGTCACCGGTCGACTGGAAACCTGCAGCGAGTATCCCGGCACTTGCGAACGTCGTGGGACCCGACGGAGCAAATGGTGGAGACGTCGGGCGCATCCCTACGGCTTCGTCAGGCGAACGAGATTCTGGTCGAGGCCGCGACCCGCGAGGCGGACAACGATGAAGTTCCCGATTCGCCGATCGGCGCGGGGTCATGGCGCAGGCTCCTTGCTGCGGCGGACGCGTACCTCCGCTTGACCAGCCACAGCGAGCGTCTCCACAACGGGATAACACCAGTTGAGCTCGAAGTGACAGACCTCTACGAACTGCATGTGCGCGACGACGACACCGGTCTACACGCGCGGTGGCCTCTCGACGCGGCGAGCATGAATCTCGCTGCAGCGGTGTCGGCCCTTAACGAGTCGACGCCCATCGATACCGTTGCGTCGCCTGAGGTGCTCATGGAAGTTGATGCTGCGATGCTCGACGCTTTCGGTGTAACCCGGCAGGACATCTACGCGGTCCTCGGCGCTCTTGTGCAGTGGTTGCAATTTGAGGCTGGTTCGAACATTGCAAAGACCGACCGCGCAGCCGTAGTGGGATGGCTGAGCGAAGTGCTCGACGAGGCGGATCCCGGCAGGGAGACGCGCCTGCAGACGGCGCTGGAACTCCTGTCCACAGATGAAAGCACGCTGTCCGAGTCGTGGGAGCCGTGGCGTACTCGCACCCGCCGCAACCGGCTGCTCGTTCAGCCCATCGTGCGACACGCGGACGCAATTCTCATTGCGCCGCAGTTCCTCGAAGCGTCTCTATCCGTTTACTTCAACTACCTCAGTCAGGGCATGTTGCCATGGTCGGCGCAACCGCCGAAGCGGCTGGAAACTGCCCTCGCTGCGCTACGCAGCGAACGTAACCGTCATCTCGAACAGGCGATCGACGAAGCGCTACGCTCCCGTGGCTTCACGACGATCACACGTGTCAAGCCCGGTGACGGCAAGCGCCTCGGCGTCCCGACGCTGACCACCGAGATTGACATCGTGGCCGGCAAACCCGAAGGCGACACAATCTGGCTGATCGAAGCCAAGGATCCAGCGTCCGTCCATGGGGTTCCGGAGACTGCGCGGCAGCTAAAGGCCTTCTACGGCGACAGCGAATCGCCGAAGCGGGGTTCACCGAGCTACACCACCCAACTCGGTCGCAAGGACGACGAGCTGCGACCCTTCACACGAGTGATTGCCGAGCGGCTCGGCATGAGGAGCGAGGTTGAAGCGAAGCTTCGGACCACGTTCGTCACACGTACGCTCACTCCGGCTGAGTACATCACCGAGCGGTTCCCCGTCGTTACTGCCGACGAGCTTTTTCGGATGCTCGATGTCGACGGCGACGCATGATGGCTCCTCGTGTATCGGCTGGGAGAGGTGGGCCACGGGGAGGTAGACACGGGATGCGACAAGCTAGCCTTCAAAGCCGGGCGACAACTTCGTTTTCAAAGCCAGGCACGCCGCAATTAGTTGCGAGAATCAAGCTTTCACTTCACACGCGCGACGCCTCGCCGACGTCGCATCGACTAGCGGGCGATCGTGAGGGCCCCGTTGTCCTCACGGATGCGGCCGTCCGTCGGGACCCACACGCGCAGGCCGTCGAGCCTGCCGGTGGTGAAGGACGAGGCGTCGTCGTGCAGCAGGTTGGTCACGGCCTCCGGTGCGGGGAGCCGCTGGTCGCGTCCGACGACGATGGCGACGTAGGGGCCGCGGTCGAGTCGGTTGGTGCCGTGGTCGCCG
>Ga0308161_1005071_pt1 | contig 11724 bp, 11 predicted proteins | sample PhyFR2_FD_201034 | JGI IMG/M metagenome (GOLD analysis project Ga0308161, IMG submission 201034) | Phyllosphere microbial communities from UC Gill Tract Community Farm, Albany, California, United States - DLSLF.R2 | ecosystem: Host-associated > Plants > Phyllosphere > Unclassified | place: USA...
GGGCTTGAGCAATGTCCTCCGAGTGGGCCGAAGCATCTAGCTTCGCACCACAGATCCCCTACTTCATCCACATCGATGCGGCAGAACTCTCAGGTTTGGCAGTGACTTCAGCGCACACTTCGCCGGTGGCAGGACGGGCTAGAAACTATGTAGGAACTCCCCGCCTCATGAGGACATCGCCGGTCGAAAACGACGGCTGCAGCGCCTCCGTGAATTCAGTGAGAGACGTCACGGTCTACAGTCGTTGAAGTGACCGCTCTGCACATCGACGCCTTCTGGGCTGCAGCCCGCCAAACAGTGTCCGATCTTCAGCTTGCTGACCGAGGCACGCCCGGCGACGAGGCACACGCTCCCCCCGCATCGGCCTTCGGTGCGACACCAGCAGAGGCCGACGAACTCCTCAAGCTCGTGCTTGACGGCAGCAAGACCGCAACCGCCGGCGCACTGTGGGACTACGAGCACGAAGGCGAGATGCTGCCCAGCGTTGGCGACCTCGAGATCGTGTTGGACGGCTCGCAGCACCCCCGGGCCCTCATCGAGGTCACACACGTCGACATCGTGCCGTTCGACGAAATCAGCGAAGAACACGCCCGCCTCGAAGGCGAGGGCGATCGCTCTCTGGCCCACTGGCGAGACGTCCACGAACGCTTCTTCACCGAGATCGCGACCCATGGGCGCGGCTTCGTCCGAACCATGCCGGTAGTCGCGCAGCGATTCCGGGTGCTCTATCAGGCTTGACGACTACCCCGCCGCGCCGCTGAGCGACCAGCACTCAGCCCAACTAGCTAGTCGCGACACAGCGCGCCGCCTCGAGCAATGACACTGCGGCAGGAGCCGTTGCCTATCCCACTGAGATCTCGCCACGATCGATCAACACGTTGGTTCTGCGCCGGACCTGTCCCGTCCTCGCACTCTACCCGCGACGTCGGCGCGAGCCCTTCGGCACGACCCGTCGACCGGTGGCTGTCTACGGCTGCAGCGCCTCGCAGAGCGCGGCGGCGTTGTCGTCACTGAGGTCAATCTCCCAGGCACGGCCGTCACTACCGAACTTGACCGTCTCCCCGCTCGCCCGCTCGAGCTCGTCTAGGCGCAACACCGCCAGCAGCCGCTTCAGCTCAACGGGCCCAACCGACGTCCCTCCCGAGAAGGACACCCCGCAATTGCCACGTGGCCAAAGCGGTCAACGTTCACGAGTCGGTACCGCGTTTCGCGACAGCGAGGTAGGCCGCGTTAGCGACGACTGGGATGTGTTTGGACGTGATGTCGTGTTCCTGGGGTTGCTGCCGCAGCCGCCGCCCGCCGGTACACCTTGGTCGGCGCGATCGCTGACACCAGTGCCAGATCCCCGATCAGGAAGGTAGGGCCACAGTCATCTGGCGCTACCGAACGCCACGCCCACTCGGCCCGCGACAAGGAAGACTGTCCCGACGATGATCGAGGATCTCGTGCCAACAATCGTGGCCGCGGCCGAGGATATGTGCTCCGCCGACGTCCGTGCACCCCACGACCTGTCACTCCGATCTCGGTTCGACTACTTGGTCGACCCTCGCATGACACCGCTCACAACCCAACGTTGTGCAGCGATGTAGACGATCAGTAGCGGAGCGAGCGCCATGAGGTAGGAGGCGAAGGCGACGGTGTAGTTGGTGTTGAACTGACCTTGGAACACGAACTGTGCGAGCGGGAGGGTCCGCGCCGACGGGTCCGAGAGGATGACGAGGGGTAGCAGGAAATCGTTCCAGGCCCAGACACAGGTGAGGATGCCGACGGTAGCGTTCATCGGGGCGAGCAGCGGGAAGACGATCTTCCAGAACACTCCCCAGGTACTCGCTCCGTCCATCCGCGCGGCCTCCTCCAGCTCGATCGGGATGGACTGGATGTAGGCGGTGAAGATGAAGATGTTGAAGGAGAGCCCATAGACCGTGTAGAGCAGGACGAGACCGACCGGAGTGTCGAGACCGAGGAGTGCTGTCTCCTTCACCACGGGAAGCATGATGATCGGGAACGGGACGAAGATCGCAGCGAGGAAGTAGAAGTACAGGCCCTTGAAGAACTTGCGGTGCATGTTGCGCGCGATGGCGTAGGCGACGAGGGAGTTCGTGAGGAGCGTCAGCGCGACCGCGCCGACCGTGATGAGAGCGGTGTTGAGGAGCGCTTGAGGGAAGTTCGTCAGCTGGTAGGCCTCGGCGAAGTTCTCCCAGCGGATGCTGGTCGGGAGTTCGAAGCCGGTCCCGCCGAGCTGGTCGGGTGACTTCAGCGCTGTCACGATCGTGAAGTAGAGCGGGATGAGCACAGTGAGGGAGCACACGGCGATGAGTGCCGTGAGCCACCAGTTAGTGCCACCGTTCCCGCCGGACAGGGTGGTCAGGACGGGGCGTCGCATGCGGGTGGTGGATCTGGTTTCGGCGGTGGTGATGGCGCGGGTCGCGCCGGTCGTTGCGGACATCAGTTCGTCCTGTTCTGTCGCGAGGAGTGCATCGGGGCCGGTGTCGGGGTGGGGGTCATGTCGTCGCCTCTCGTCGCTGCAGGAATCGCAGCTGGAGGAAGGACAGGACGATGATCACGACGAGGTAGATCACGGCGTTCGCCATCTGGTATCCGTACTCGCCGCCTTGGAAGCCGCCGCGGTAGATGACCATCGCGATCGATTCGGTGCTGGTTCCTGGCCCGCCGTTGGTCAACGCGACGATCTGGTCGAAGACCTGGAGGAAGCTCTTGAAGGACAGCACCATGTTGATGGTGAAGTACGCGCCGATGAGCGGGAAGGTGATCGAACGGAACCGGCGCCAGGAGGAGGCGCCGTCGATGGCGGCAGCTTCGTAGAGTTCCCCGGGGATGGTCTGGAGGCCGGCGAGGTAGAGGATGACGTTGAACGCCGCTGCTTGCCAGACGGTGGTGATGACGATGCCGACCCAAGCGAACTGCGGGTCCGCGAGGAGATTACCGGCTGGGAGCCCCAGACTCTCAGCGATGGCTGGGAACGAGTTCGCGAAGAGGTAGTTGAACACATAGCCGATGACGAGGATCGCTAGAACGTACGGGATGAAGAATATTCCGCGGAACGCGGTTCGGAATCGGATGTTGGCGTTGAGTCCGAGCGCGATGGCGAGCGAGATCACGTTGACGAGCAGGGTCGAGACGATCGCGAAGAAGAAGGTGAAGCCGTAGGAGTTCAGCACGCGACTGTCGAGGAACAGGTTGATGTAGTTGGACACACCGACGAAGCTCCACGTGCCGTAGCCGGAATAGTTCGTGAGGCTGAAGAACGTCCCGGTGAGCACGGGGATGGTGTGCAGGGTGAAGAAGAGCACGACGGCCGGGACGACCATCCAATAGAAGGCGCGCGGGATCTTCGGCTGCGAGCTGCGCGGCGCGCGTCGGCTCCGCCCGGCCGGCAGGGAAGCGGACGTCGCGGGCGTCGTCGCCCGTTCATTGATCGTGGACATCATTTGCCTTTTCTCGCTGTTGCGGTCCGAGCGGCGACTTTGCTCCACTCGTCGTCGAGGTCCCGGAGGAACGTCTTCGAATCCCCCGTGAGCACCATCGACTGCAGGAGGTTCACGAGCGGAATCGACGCGGGGATCTGGTGGTCGATGAAGCCGATGATCTTTCCATCGGAGAAGTACGGTTCGAGGCCCGCGAGCGCTGGGTCGGTGTTCGGCGCCGCGTCGAGGAGCGGGGAGAAGGTGCTCTGTGACTCCGAGTAGGCGGTGACGACCTCGGGCGACATCAGGTAGTCGACGAAGCGTTGCGCCTCGGCGCGATGCGGCGTGTCGCGGCCGATGGAGATGCCGACGTCGACGCCCGAAACGACGACACGATCACCGGCGTCGTCCGTGACCGGATAAGGGAAGGTCCCGATCGGCGCGTCGGGGTTCGCGTCGCGGATTGGAGCGATCGCGTAGGACCCCTGCAGGTACATTGCAGACTCGCCCTTCGCGAAGGCTGCGTTGCCGGCGTTGTAATCGCGGCTGGCGAAGTCGTCCTGACAGAACGAGTACAACTCGACCTCTTTCTGCGTCGCCTCGGCGAAATCCTTGGAGAAGGACACGGTGCCGTCGCGGACGTCGTCCCCCTCTGCGCGCAACTGATCGAAGAACCCGTTCGGCATCAGTGCTCCGCCGAGGTTCACGAATGCCGGAGCGGCGGTCCAAGCGTCCTTCATCGTGCAGTAGAGCGGATCGATCCCCTGGTCCCGGAACGTCTGCATCGCGTCGATGAGTTCGGTCCAGGTTGTCGGAACGTCGACTCCGGCCTGTGCGAACAATTCGGGGTTGTAGATGATGCCCGAGGCGTTGCTCGCGAACGGGAGCGCGTTGACTTCAGACGCGCCGTCCTGTTCGCAGCTTCCGAGGTTCTGCACGATCTCCTGGACCGCCGGGTTCACCGACTGGGCGGACGGGTCCTTGGCGAGGTCGGCGAAGACGCATGCACGCGCGAGCTCCGCGTAGTTGCCGCTGACGTTTAGGGTGAGGACGTCGGGCACCTTGTTCTTGACGAGGAGGGTTCGGATCGCGGTGTCGGGATCGGGTACAGCATTCTGCACCACCCGAATGTCGGGGTTCGCGGCTTCAAAGTCGTTGATGATCTCGGCGAAGTCGCCGACAGCTTCCGGTTTGAACTGGAAGAAGTCGAGCGTCACCACGCCGTCGCCCGTGCTCCCCGAGCAGCCGGAGAGTGCCACAGCGACCGCGGCGATCGTGACGACGCCCGCTGCAGTCTTGACTCGTCGTGACAGGACCGCTCGGTCCGGTTTCGGTGGGGATGCTGCGTGCTGCATAACGCCTCCTTGCGTTGGTGCGCCGTCACGGTTCAGTCGTTGACGGCGTTGATTTCGATGAGGGCCGGGGTCTCGGGGAAGAGGACGGGGGCTTGGACGCCCACGGTGCGCAGCATGCGCCCGCTCAACTCCACCGGCTCCGTCGCCCAGCTGAGGGGTGACTGACCGGAGGACTCTGGGAGCCTGGCGGCGGATCCCAATCGGGTGGGCGCGGTGACGAGGTAACGTCGGTCGTCATCGAGTCCGGCGAATCGAAGTGGTCCCGGCGGGTAGGTCGCGCTCGTGGTCACCTGCGTGAACACGAACACTGCTTGCCGCCGGTCGGACGACACGACGCCGCGCAGGTCCATCGACGTGTCGGGTAGCTCGACGGTTACGGCATGACCGGTGTGGAACATCGCCCGGTGGCGCCGGTGGTATGCGACCCAGTCCGAGAGCTCGGCGAGTTCCGCTCCACTGGCCGCGGTCAGGTCCCACTCGATGCCCAGATGGCCGAAGATCGCCGTCGCTGCGCGAAGCGCAAGCGACTGACGCCGCCCGGTCGAGTGCGACACCGGCCCTCCGATGTGTGCGCCCATGAGCTCATAGGGGAGGAGCAGACCCGTGTAGCGCTGAATGCTCAGTCGTTCGAGCGGGTCGATGCAGTCGCTTGTCCAGATACGGTCGGTTCGCTCGAGGATGCCGAGGTCGACGCGAGCGCCGCCCGATGCGCAGCTCTCGATCTCCAGGCCGGTGTGCCGTTCCCGCAGGCCGTCGAGGAGCCGGTACAGCGCCTGAACGTTCTCGTGCACGGCGGGTCGGCCCGTACGCGTACTTCCGGCCTCCAAGAGGTCGCGGTTGTGGTCCCACTTCAGGTAGGAGATCGGGTATTCGTCAAGGAGGGCGTCCAGTCGCTCCGCGAGGTAGTCGAAGGCGGCCGGGTTCGATAGATCGAGCACCTGCTGCTGGCGACCGGGTTCAGGTAGGCGCCCGCCTGCGCCGGCTTGCAGTAACCAATCGGGGTGTCGCCGCGCGAGGTCCGAGTCTTGGTTCACCATCTCCGGTTCGACCCACAGCCCGAACTGCATGCCGTGACCGATCACGCGATCGATGAGCGGGCCCAACCCGTTGGGCCACACTGAGTCGTCGACAAACCAGTCTCCGAGGCCGGCCGTGTCGTCACGACGTCCATGGAACCACCCGTCGTCGAGTACGTAACGTTCGACACCGACAGCTGCGGCGGCGTCGGCGAGGGCAAGCAGTCGTCCGAGATCGTGATCGAAGTAGACGGCTTCCCAGGTGTTGAGCGTCACCGGGCGAGGACTCCGCGGGTGCTGCTCACGAGCGCGAATCTTCGTGTGCAGTCGACCGGAGAGCGCGTTGAGACCGTCGCCCCACGACGCGACCACCGGCGGAGTGCTGTACGAGCCGCCGGGAGCAAGCCGGACCTCCCCCGGGGCGAGCAACTCACCCGCCTGGAGATACTGCCCACCGGAGACGAGGCGCTCCGCCGCGACTCGCGTATTGCCGCTCCACGCGAGGTGAATCCCGTGTACAAGGCCGGTCACGAAGTCGAAGTTGCGTGCACCAGCACAGAAGAGCAGGGTGGCATCCGCTCCCGGCCGGCCTTTGCGTCCATCCCGGACGTGACGCCCGATCGTGAAGTCGTGCCGTTGCGGCGAACGTTCCCGAAGATGTCGCCCCGTGGCGTCGTGCAGCTCCGCGGCGCTCGACGGCACGGGGAAGCAAGCGTGGAGATCGACGAGGTCGTAGTCGTCGTCGCCCGTGTTGGTGAGGACGATCGTCTGCGTGAGGACGCCGGCGGGATCGATCACGAGGTTCGCCTGCAGGGCGAGCCCGTTGTCCCTGTCCTCCGCCCAAACGCGCAGCGCATCTGCAGCGGCCTCGACACGAGCTGTCGTGAACGCCGGGGAGAACGATCGTCCGCCGCGGCTGCCCGTGAGGCCAGGCTCACCCTGCCAGCCCGCGGACTCGAGCGGGAGCAGCGTGAGCTGGGCCGGTCGGTCGAGTCCACCGGAGACCCGCTGCGCCAATGTGGCCGTGGCGAGATGTTGCAGACCGCCGGCGTCGACTGCTCCGAGGTCCTCACCCCAGTGGACGATCACCGGCAGTCGCCGAGGGTCGCACCGGTCGAGGTCGACGACGACTGAGGTGCCTCCATTACGGAGGTGCACCACGTTCTCGGTGGACGCCCCCTGTTCGGACGCGGCCGAGGCGGAGCCGGCGGACGGACCAGAGGTGGAATTGCTTCGTTGCATGACTTATTTCTATGGTGAAACTAATAGCGGTGTCAAGAGCAGATTTTCGTTACCCACGTCCACAGCGGGCGCAGGTCAGGGAGCTGGTTTGATCCATACTGGAAGAATCATGACGCGGATGCCGAAGCGATCGCGGGAGGGAGACGCCGGAATGAGCACTCATTCGGAGATGACGGTGGGGGCGCCGTCCAAACAGCTCGCGCGGGAGGTCCTGATCCATGGACCGATCTCCCGCGCTGAACTCGGCCGACGTCTCGGCCTGTCGCCGGCGAGCCTGACGCGGCTGACTCGGCCACTGTTCGATGCCGGCCTGTTCATGGATGCACCCGAGTCCGGAGAGCGGGTGGTGGGCCGCCCGACGAAACCGGTGGATGTGCGCATCGACGCGCAACGATACATCGGGATCAAACTCACCGGTGTGGAGTTGTTCGGTGTAGGCACCGACCTCCGTGCCAATCCGGATGTCGACGACGTCGAGCCGCTTGCAGGACACTCACCGGAGCAGGTTGTTGCAGCAGCAGCGCGACTCGTCGGTCGCCTCGGAGGTCCAATAGGCGTCTCCGCAGTGGGTGTGACCGTCGGCGGCAAGGTCACCGATGCTCGACGTGTCGTCCGCGCACCGTTCCTCGGCTGGCACGACGTCGACCTGGCGGACATGCTGGAGCGGGAGCTCGGAGTCCCGGTCGTGCTCGAGAACGACGTCGTGGCATTGACCGCCGCTGAGCACTGGTTCGGCGTGGCGAAAGGCGTCGAGAACTTCTCCGTCGTGACGATCGGAGCGGGCGTCGGATACGGTCTCGTGATCCACGACCGCCCAGTGGTCACCGCCGACACCGGCCTCGGTCTCGGCGGCCATTTTCCGCTGGACCCCACAGGCCCCCTCTGCGGAGACGGACATCGAGGGTGTTCCAGCGCGATGCTCGCCATTCCTCACCTGTGCGCAACTGCACGGGCGGCTCTCGGACGTCCCGTCGGATACGAAGAGCTGCTGGGCCTCTTTGACGCCGGCGATCCGGTCGCCGTCGAGATCGTCGGAGCAGCCCTCCGGGCGCTTGGCCGCATGATCGCCGCATCTGCGAACCTTTCGATGGTCGATACAGTCGTGCTCTCCGGCGAGGGACTCGCCCTCATCGACGGCCGCCTCCACCTCGTCCAGGCCGCCGTGCTGGCCGACCGCGATGGAGATGCTTCCCCCGTGCGGATCCTGCTCGACGACAGCGGGTTCGGCGCCTGGGCACGTGGCGCTGCGGCAGTGGCTGTCCAAGCATCGTTCGGTTGAATGAACCGGTCCGTCCCTTCGGTCCGAGGGACAACACCGGCGTGGCATCACGCCGAATTCCACACTGAGGCCGAAGTCAGTACCTCCTTGTCACGCACCTCGACGGACAACGCACCTGATTCCAAACATCATTCGGCGGACGAGCTCGTGCGCAATAACGGGACACGCCTTCGTGCCCCGTTTGCTAGCCTCGGTCCCGTGCCCGACCGGATCCTCCTGCACTTTCACCCCGACTGGCCGTACCGCAACGCGACGGTGATCAACGCTATGGTGTCGAGCGGTCTCCACCTCGATGGGACGTCAAACGGTGGTCTCACGTCCCATCGAGGTGGAGACCGCTGGAACTGGGAGAGCCGGCTCTTCAACCGTCGTTACGACTCGGCAACCGCTGACGCCCGCCCGGTGTACGGCTCTGTCGACCTCGGAGACGCGCACGGCGCCGCACCCCGCTTCGGCTCAGCGTTCCTCCGGCTGCGGCCGGAGACATCTGAGCGTGCGACCTACTGCTACCCGGACTCCGTCTTCGAGCCCGAGAACATCGTGCGCCTCAAGGACGTGCAAAGCCTGGTCACCAGAATGCTGTCCGTGGAACACGATCCACTGGATGCCTACGTCGAAGCGCACGTCCATGGAGGCCTCAGTTTCGCTGCCGACGTCGACGCAATAGTCCTCGACCCCTGCTATCGAGAGACATCCGTGCATACCGAGGCGTCCCGGCTCGCCGATGTCGATTTCCACCCGGGTTTCAGCATCGACACCGCCGTACTCGACCCCGCCTACCGCGGCGCAGAGTACGCACACCTCGCCGAACGCTTGGCTGAAACACTGACGCCGGACATTCTCGGCACTGCCGCCCGTTCGGGGCGGTACGACCCGCAATCGCTCAAGAGGGTGTGGCACCTCCTCGCAAGGTACGGGCGAAACACCTACTTCTGATGGTGTTCATCGGCCAAGCGGCCATCGGTATCATCCGTGCATGGACTATGCGTGAACGTTTGTTGGGACGTTTACGAGCTCGCTTAGGCTGACTCCATGGTGAAGCTCCTGCAGACCGCGAATCCCGATGGAGGACCCGCCGTCACGGTTGTTGTTGATATCGGCTACGGTTCCATCGACGTGAGTGAAGTTCGGCTCGCACGGGGCTACAACGGGCGTTGCGCACGAGCGCTTCAGAGCGTGATCCTCTTCGACACGGACTCGGCCACCTTCCCGAGACGTGTCGCTCGCGAATTCTACGTCGAGGTCCACGTACTCACCGAGCGCTGGGTGGCCACTATGCAGGATGCGATGACAGTGGGGAGCGCATCCGACATCGGCCATTCATGGAATCTCGCCACAGCGTCCAGCGGGAACGGCCCGATTCAGGCCGTCCTCGTGAAGACTTGGCTGGAGTAGATCCGCCTCGCCACACCATTGCTCGGGATCCGTCACAGCGAGGTCATCGATGAAAGGGGTGCCCGCGAGCTACGCCGCGCGCTCGTCCAGCAACAATGCTGACCGAATGGGAGCCGGAGCGGCTGCGCGGAGACCCTGTTCTGGTCCTATCCGGCCGTTGGAGGTCAAAGAGAGTCGATCAGGGCAACTGGATGGTTGTCCGAGTCCGAAGGGTGGTGACCGCGAATTGGGCCGGCGTCGGCGCGGACAGGAAGGTCCACACGACCTTCCATTCAGTTCCGCCGCCGCCGGTATAGCGAACCCCGGCGGCCTCCGACGCCCCCATCGATTCAACCGGACGTACCTCGACCTCGGCCAGGTACTTCTCCGCGCCACTCAACGGAGGTTCTCCGGCCATGCATAGCCCATGTGTTGCCACCGCTTCGAGGTAGCGTGCCTCCTCTCGAAGGAAGAGCTCGTCGTAACTCCTGGTGAGCTCCGAAGAAACCGCATCTGCGGTGGCCGTCACGATGCCATCCGCTCGAACAATGACGACGTCGACGGCGATTCCCCCGCTCGTCGTCACGCGGGTACTGACGGTTGTCACGCGGTCTGCGCAGAATTGCACAGACGCGCAACCACGTCAACCTTGACGGCAAGTGTTCGGTGTCTCTGGATCGGCTCTTCCAGTGGAATCTCCTCACCGCCAAATCGAAGATTGTCGGTGCGCAGGGACGACTTTGGCTCTCCCGGCCTCATCCCGACCAAGCTGCGGTACGAGGCCATCCATGGATTCCCTGCGGGCTCTCCAGCTTGGTCACGGGCGAAGCCGAGCGTGCGGGCAGGGGCGTCGCGGTCGTCAACATTCATGCGGCTGTCTCCCTTCGAGAGTCGCTAGCCGCGGTCGGGCACAGCAAGGCGGCATTAGGAAAGCCTAACCTCACGGTCCCATTCCCGCCAGTTGAGCCGATGAGCACCTCGACGCTGCGGATGAGTCCCCGACGTTTGGCCTCGGCAACGATCGGCGTCCACGATGCGTCGAGGTCGGCACCATCCGAACAGGGAGAGACGTCTTAGCTTCTGTTGTAGAAGGCGGTGAACTCAGCCGTCTCGTTGCTGTCGCCGTGGAAGACCGAGCCGTTGACGATGACCGTGGGCACCTGGGTGATCGCGGTGGTCTCCCGAGTGGCAGGTAGCGGTCCGTTCAGGGCATCGAGCGTCTCGGCATCGACCCATGCCTCATACTGCGCCAGTGTGTCAGCTGGCACGGTGGCACCCATGCTCGATGCGAGCTCCTGCAGTTGCTCCGCCGTGAGACCGGCAGTGTTCTCCGCGGGTTGGTGCTCGTACAGTGCGACGAGGAAGTCCCTCGCTTGATCAGGCGAGCCGGCAGCGACGGCCACGAACGTGGCGGCGGCTCGGGTCGAGTACTTCGTACCGAGAGAGAGCCTGTTCAACACGGCCAGCGGATACACCCGAAGGGTGGCGCGGCCGCTGTCCACCTCATCGAACAGCAGCGGCCCGGATGCTGTCTCGAACAGCTTGCAATACGGGCACAGCGGGTCGATGAAGAGGTCGACGACCTTCTCGCCAGCGCCGAGCTGGACGTAGCCTTCGTCGAAGTTGACCGCGCCTTGCACGCCGGACGGAAGCTCGATTGCCTCGCTGGGTGACGGGGTTGGGGCGACGCTCAGATCACCGCCGGCGGTCGGCCCGGCTGTACAACCGCCGAGCAGGAGAACGGCGATCGCCGCCGTGAGAGAGATCGCGAACGGACGTTTCGTCATAGAGATGCCTTCGTGGGGTGTCGAACTGGGATGCGGGCGACCGCGGGATCCGTGTGATCACGGATGAGCAGAAAACAGAGGGGGATATCGAAGCGGTCGACCGGAATCGGCAGCGTCCCAGCAGCCTGCCCTGGCACGGCACGTTTCCTGCAGCAGACCATTTTTCCACAGCCGACACCCACCGCAGTTCTCGAGCCCGCCGAACTGCACCGGACAGCCAGACCTACCGCGTGTCGACTACACCCG
>Ga0308161_1005073_pt1 | contig 11722 bp, 8 predicted proteins | sample PhyFR2_FD_201034 | JGI IMG/M metagenome (GOLD analysis project Ga0308161, IMG submission 201034) | Phyllosphere microbial communities from UC Gill Tract Community Farm, Albany, California, United States - DLSLF.R2 | ecosystem: Host-associated > Plants > Phyllosphere > Unclassified | place: USA...
CGCAGACTTCGTCATCTATACAAGGATCACAATCGAATTCGATCCCTCTCGCTTTCATCTCCACTCGAAGAGTTGCGTATCGATCGATCCTAAAAGTTGGAAGCGTACCTAAATGAACGTCGATAAGTCGAGAGAAAGGAGATAGTAGGTTGATCGCGAGTGAGGGATCGAGGATTCCTGTGATTCGGCTGAGGAAGCGAGTTGGGCGAGACGATTCGAAAGGTACCCATTTCGAATCGTAGAAGTTGAGACGGCGGATTTTGGATGAGGCGCTTGTGAGAGTGATGAGCAGTTGAACGGGGAGGGTGAAGCCCATGAGGGCGAGGGTATGAAGTGAGGAGAATCGGGAGAGGAGTTCATGAGGGAAAGGATCGGTCGCTCCGTGTGCTTTGTTCAGATAACCTTCGACAGTGAGTTCTGAGACTGCCGACATCTGGAGCGAGATTTCGAGCTCTTCGAGTGTCGTAGGTAGGTAGGTGAAAAGCCAGGTCGCATCTTGCGGTACGAGTTTGTAGAACGTGAGCGAGACTTTGCGGAGACTTGAGCTGTCCTGAGGTAGGAAAGGCTTGATGACACGGAAGATTGTACCGTACACTTCGAGGGTGCAGGATACGAGTTTCAACTTTGTGCGAGGATCGTCGTTTGAAGCTTGTGCTCCTCCGTTTCGAACACTCGTCAAGGTCAATTGCTCGACGTTTCGCAATGTCCTATGCTTGAGAGCTCGATGAACCAGCTCAGTCGTGATCTTGTAGTCGACAATGAGTCCAGTGTTTGCAAATTTGACGCTCCTGAGTGTCGATTCTGACGGTGCGAGGGCTTTGAGGAGCTTGTTCATGTGGTTGATGGAGTCGAAGACGAGATCTACACACTCAAGTCGAGGACATGATGAGAGAAGACCGTAGTAGAGAGAGAACGTCTTGGTGTATCCTCGGAGTTGAAACGGGAGAGAAGAAGTCGGATCAGGGAGTCGAGCGATACTGCTGATGAAGTAGATCATTCCTTCGAGCGAGCGGACCAGGAAACCGTTACCGGACGCGAGCGAGTTGTAGAAATTCAACGATTGTTCCCATGAGAGATGGACAGTCGGGATTGGGCGATCGTAGAGACGTGAGCGAGCGAGGGGGAGGATGCGCTTGGAGACGAGACAGAGTGAGGCGAAGGTTCTTTGTGAAGCGGCTAAGCAAACGAACTGTCTACATTAGTGACCATTCGCACTGCGCATCGGAGGAGTAAGCAATTTACCGAATAGAGACGATTTGCGAACAAACGAGAGAACGATTTCGATAATTTCTGTTGGCAGATTCGAGAACGACATTTCGACCTGCTAAAGGAAGGATTGCATCAGTATCTTCTATCCCACGAACCGAGTACTGGATTGTCAGGCTAGAGAATCGGGAGCTGAGATTTGGCGACGAAGGAGAGATTAGGCTTCAACACCTCGTCAATCCTCCTCGAGTCCACGCAGATTGCAGAAAGGTTATCCCAGCATTCCGTACTATACTTCTTCGCGATCGCGTTACTTGCTGAGCCAGTTTCAGGGTTTGTTGAGTGTTCATCTCCCAAGTGTGTTCACTCCGTCCTCACACCTTCAGACCAGCCTAGGATGAAGGGAGTCTCACCTCGGATAGTTCTACGTGTATCTGTGTGTTCAAATCGGCACAAGCTGAGGTGTGAGTGAAGAGTGAGAGGTCAAGAGTGCAGGTCAGTTCCAACTTGCTCTTGTCCTTCTACCATCTCCTGCTTCTTCTTTCACTGCTCTGAATACATCCGATAAAGCTACTGAACCGTCCTGAAAGCTTTCCCGAATCAGGAGTGGTTCTCGTCGTCGATGCCTCCTTCCTCTCCATTCCCTTCAGCAATCACTTCCCCTCACGACCTATACAAACAGAAACGAGACTTTCAGAGACCCACAGTACTCAGGTGAGTCTTCACTATCCTTTCCTAGCTCTCCAGCCTTTCTAAACCTTTCATTTCCCCCCCACTTTCGCTTCGTATTCTCACCTCAATCAGTCGTTACTCAATCCTCGGTTTCTTATCCTCGGGCACCTATGGACGAGTGTACAAAGCCCGAATCCGCCAATCCTCCTCTCTCGACTCTCCAGCAGGTCTACTCGGAACACCTTCAGCCGCAACACCGGGAAAGAGAGTGAAATTGGCTAGAGAGGAGGGAGAGGAAGAAGGGGAATTGGTCGCTATCAAGAAATTCAAACCGGATAAAGAGGGAGAGGTTATCACTTATACGGGGATTAGTCAGAGTGCTTGTAGGGAAATCATGGTGCGCTTCTCGATTTCTTCTCGATCCTGTTTGAGCTCGACGACAGTCTGATCGAGCGAATTCGACTACTCAGATCAATAGAGAGATCTCACATGAGAACGTGACGGCTTTGAGGGAAGTTATGCTCGAGGAAAAGAGTATCTATCTAGTTTTCGAATATGCAGAACACGATTTCCTCGTACGCTCCTACTCTTCCTATTACTCATATCTCCCTTCACCACACAGACTGATATTCCAATTCTCCGTGTAGCAAATCATCCACCACCATTCGACAACTCGCACAAACCTCCCTCTCGGAGTCCTCAAATCTCTCCTCTGGCAACTCTTCAACGGTGTTTCCTACCTCCACGACAATTGGATTATTCATCGAGATCTCAAGCCCGCAAACATTCTCGTCAATGAGAAAGGTCAAGTCAAGATCGGAGATTTAGGTTTAGCTCGATTGTATCAAGAACCTCTTCAATCTCTCTATACTAGTGACAAGGTACCCTCTCTTCCTCTTGATCTATCTCCGCAATACGGCGAGCTGATAGACTGTAGCCTTGAGTGTAGATCGTAGTGACAGTTTGGTATCGATCCCCGGAACTTCTCCTTGGAGCACGACATTACACTCCTTCAATCGATATCTGGTCACTCGGTTGCATTTACGGTGAGATGTTGTATTTGAGACCGATGTTCAAAGGAGAAGAAGCAAAGATTGAGATGGGAAGTAAGAAGGGGGGCGTACCGTTTCAGAGAGATCAAATGAGTAGAGTCATCGAGATATTGGGGAGCGTCGATCGTAGGTTAACCCAACACTCGAGTCCGCTTATCCGAGCTGATTGGATTCGTTTTGAGTGATTCTGCAGTGAAAGAATGGCCGACTGTAACTCAACTTCCTGAATATCCACAACTCTCCCGCCTAGACAAGTGCGTTTCCTCATCCTCTTTCTCGCTTTGACGGCCTCAATCACTCACATCTCTCCCTCTCGTAGGTATCCGAATACTCTCGGACCCTGGTTCAATTCGCGTCTACCTCGAGGTGCTCAACCCTCGTTAGCTTTCGACCTCATGCAACAACTCCTCATTTACGATCCTACGAAGCGTATGACCGCCCGCGCCTCACTCTGTCATGACTGGTGGGCTCAAGAACCGAAACCTCACGTCAAGTAAGCTTCTCTCCCTTCCTCTTTTGATCGACAACTTGAGCTGACGATTTGAGAGGGTTTCGTTTCGTAGTGCGTTTCTGCATTTAGCTCAAGGGATCTCGTACCCCCCAAGGAGGGTCAGTCACGATGATACAGACCCGAAGATGCAGCATTCTACTTTGGGGAAGTATGGAGGATCGAATTATCCGGTTCAGAGTGGAGCTGGAGTTGCGGGAAGTAGTAGGAAGAGACGTCTCGAGTAGATCAGAAACTCAGTGGTAACGAAGTCGAGAAGAGGACGAGTCAGTAGTAATGTTGTTGTAACTTTTCTCTAGGTTCTTAGTTAAAATTCACGTCGATTCCTTTTCTCTGTCGCATTTCTATCGAGTACTCTAACGAAGTTATGGGTAGTCCTTCGATCTACTCACTACTAACGTCCTCCTCACTCGACGTTCCAACTCCTCGACGAGGGTGTCTCCTACTCTTTCCAATCGATCTGTGCCTTGTCGAACGAAGCCACTCGCCCGAATGACAACGATCTGTATCCGGCGATAACGACGGCGACGCTGACACGTATCCAGAATCTCCCATTCGGTTCCTACTGTTGCGTGACTCCCTCTCTGCCTTTTCCGATCTCTCCTTTCGCAATTTCCTCAGTTTCTCCCTATCCCCCGCCGTATCTTCCACCCATTCAGAATGTTCGTCTTCTTCAGTGGAACTCCACATTGCGCTGCTGGCCTGAATGCGACGCGACAGTCGTCTCTCCTCCTCCGCCCTATCATCCAGCTCCTTCTCCCTTTTCCCTCTCGCCATCCAGGGGATAAATCTACGCTGTTGAGGCCATTCTCGTTCCGCTTTCAATGATTCTTTCTCCATTGTTTCGATCTTGTTCCGTACATTCTCGATGCGATCGTTGTTGATACCGTTGATCTCGACTTTCCGTCGGAGTCGTGTTTCTTCTGGATGAGGAGGTCGATACTTCTTGTTTGGCTTCTTCGGCATGGGAGGATTCATAGGTGGGACATAGATTCCGTGTTGATACTGGTGACGCGCTTGACGAGAAGCGGCCTGACCAGTAGCTGCTTGAGGAGGAAGGGATTCGTCACGACGCGAGTACATCCAGTCTGGATCAGACCAGGGTCGCTCTTTGTCTCTAGGTGGAGGATTGTTGTGGTAGAGTTGATAGAGAACGAGGAACTGTTGAATTTGAAGATATCAGTTCGAGAAATAGCAAACAGATTAAGACGACGAGCGTACGATGACATCTCCCGAGAGCGCGCAAGCTAGATTCGCCAAGTAGGGCGCCTGAGCGATCACAGTCTTCCTCGTATGCGAAACCGATACGATGCTCTGTGAATTCCGAACGAATTAGCTGACTTTCAGGAGAACGGAATCGAAACGAATTTGCTACGTACGATAAGCATCGTTATGTTTTGTAGGACGAGAGCAGCAAAAGTGAAAGCTGAGATAGCAGAGACGCTTCTCGAGGCGATAGTCTTGTAGAGTTGGTAGACTCGGGGCGCGTCTGTTCGCTTCGCGAGAAGTTGATCAGCAGAGTAAAGGTCAATTCGAAAGAGAGAAACGCACTGTAGAGCACTGTTCCAAGCCAACCGAGCATCCAGCCAATCTTCTCGACTTGAGTGGACGGTGGAAGCGCAACTTCGAGGTTGACGTTGGCTTCGTCTCGAGGAACGAAATCGATTGTTACCCAAACCGAGATCATCACGATCGTCACCAGCTGACAGCTCCCTTCAGGTCAGGTCGATTTACTGATGTTCGTCGGAAGCGAGAGACTGACCAGATAACCTGAAAGGTTCACTCTCCATCCGTCGAAATCTTTCCAAACTTTCGAAAGCTTGAGGCAGCGACGAGGTTTGCCGCTCGCAGCAGTTTCGTTCGAGCTCGAATCGATGTAGGTTCGACGGTCTAGACTGCGAGAGATGTAAGGAAGCAGAGAATCAGTTTACGTTTAACTTTGCCAGGTCTATTCGACACTCACCGTTGAGCCCGAAGCGGAGCTTTCTCTTCGTCCTCAACTACCGTCGATTTCGAAGATCGTCTACCTAGCGAGCTCTGAATGTACTTCGGCTCCCGATGAACGCCAGAAATCAATTCATCGATAACAGGACGTTGCGCTTTTCGTTTCTTCCAGAAGGAGTTGAAAGGCACGTAGCCACGATAGTACAATCTTTGAAGTGTGATGACGCTGAGGTGTTATTTGAAATTGACTCAGTCTAATGCACAAAGCGGAAGAAGAGGAGAGAAAGGGAGAACGAACGAAGTTGCGACTGCGAAGCAGATCATACTCGCTTTCTGAGTGTCCAATCCGCCAATGATGAAGACTCCCACAGTTTGTGCAATATCTCCAATCAACCACATGCTCAAGAGAATGAATGATGGACCACCTTCGAGACAAGGACGATTTCAGCAAAAGAGCAGAGAGAAAAAGGAAAGGACGCAAGACTCACCTTGTTGAGGCTTCAGCTCATATAGTTTGCCTATTTGTGGGATAGCGAACCAAAGAGAGAATCCAACTGCAAACGATGCGAGGGAGACCGACAGTCAGCTTTCGGGTATTGGAAAGCACTCGGGAGAGCAGGAGCGAGCGAGGAACTTACAGGACCACCGACCGAAGAAAGACGACACCAAGTCGAGTCTCGAAAGCGGCATCTCGAATGGGAGAAGAAGGAAGAGAGAAAAGGTGATCGGCTGAAGGCGAATCTTGGGAAAAGAGGTCCGCGGAGTCCGAAACTCGGCTGACGACGATGGCTCTCCGTTGCGAGCAAGTCATCTTGTGTCCAGCTTGCGTCTTATTGCGTCGTCGAGTTCGCGGCATCTTTCCGTAGTTCCCGTTCCGCCCGTTCTTCTTGCTGCCTTTGCTTTTTCCCTCCTGCGTTCCCTCCTCGATCAAATGGCGGCCCGGTCGTCAGGCGCCCAGAGTACAGCGACTCCTTGCTCTTGAATCTCCATAAAGGTATATTCGAGCGCGTCTCGTGTGGGTAAGTGCCCGAGATTGATAGACCGGAGGTGTCGGAAATGTCGCAGAGTTGCGATTACCTGAGTCGAGGGGAAAATGTCGTTCGGTAGTATCGAGTGACGGCTCGAGTCGGCCACCCAATGCGAACCTTTGAAGGAGATATCGGAGAGGAGAGGTGAAAACTGGGCGAGAGTCTCGAGAAGTCGGAGAGAAGGGCCGTGGGCGTTACAGAGGGTCAGAGAGTTGAGGTGAGGGAGTGATACGAAGGCTGTGAATGGGAGAGCTGGGCTGAACCGGATGAACCCATGTTGTGGGTAACGACGGAACTCGAGCGAAAGTGACTTGAGATTGGTGCCGAGAATGGTTGAAAGCTCCTGCAAATCGGTATCCTCCCAACGAGGGAATCCGTTGTAGCTGAAGTGCTCGAGATTTGAGGGAGTGCGAGGGAAGAAACCGAACCAACTGTCCATCGTTTCGAAGGAAGCCTTGATCTTGATATTCCTGATCGGAAACGGCAGTTGCGGACTGTTGCAATTACGGCTTTCGAATTGAGAGGCACGGTCGATTTCCAGGGTCTCGAGCCGGCGCAAAGGGCTACGCTTCAAAGCTTCGAGTACTTCTTTGACGTCGGAGATGTGTCCCGATGGAAAGGTCATGAGCCTGATGCTACGGATAGAGGAGGGATCCGAGTAGGAGTCTGTGTTGAGCGAAGGTGGACCAAGGTGAAGAGCGCGGACGACGATGGACAAGTCGTCCTCGGTTTCAAAGCCGAAATCGACCTGTTCTAACCTCGGACAAGCTCGCAAGATCCGAAAGTACCACACCGCAATTTTCCGAGGTGGCTCATGCCTCTCGAATGCTTGCAGGTCCATTGATCCTAGCCAATTCCGAATTCCGTTGGTGTCCCGAACGAGTTGTCCGAGACCTCCTTCCTTCTCGAGCGTATGCAGAAGGGTTGAGGCTGATCTCCAGAGGTTCCTACGGAGAAAGAAATCGGAGAAGGGTCGGTAGTAGAGGGCACGTCGAGCAGAGGGAAGCGTTTGATGCGAAACGAGGCAGAGAGACCTCAAGGAGTCTTTCCCGTCTGGAGGAGGAAAAGAGCAGAACATTAGCTCACTCTCTCTCTTTCATCGGATCCGTGATTTGACTCACAGACTGTGTCGTCTCCCACATAAAAAGCGATCTCGTCCACGAGTTCTCCAGGAAATGAGGAGAACGACATCTGCAGGGCATCAACAGCGAAGTATCAGCTTGAAGCTCTCTCCCACCCTTCTCCTGCTCGTAATGATCCAAAGCCCTTCACTACAGTGCTCTCTATGCTTTCAACGATTTCCCATCGTCGAGGAAGAGCGCGAACTCTTTCCTCTGGATGTAGGCCTCTGCCACCGAGAGAACCTTTGCCATAGAGTTTCATATACTCCATCAACTATACGAGACAGTCTTCAGCTCCCCTCTTGCCTTTGTCGCAGACTTCCAATCCCCTCATTCAACCGTTTCATCTACCTCCTCCGTTTTCTCCCTCTTCAACCTCAGCGAAGAGCTGCGACTTACCTTGATAGTATTCACGTAGCTTGAAGTATATCGAGTCGGAGTTTGAGGCGAATCTGAGATGGTCGAGTGAAGAGTGAGAAACAGAAGATTTCGCACAAGAATTTTGCACGTCGAGGGCAAACACCTGTCCTGTGACCCCACCGATCTAGCATTGCCCTTATATATTGCTGTCTGGCTTAGAGCTGAAGAATGATTCAGCATTGGAACGAGGCTCAGCTCGCAATCCTGCGACGAGAAAATCTCAGTCGCTCTTGCACCGGCGAGTAGAGGAGAACCCGTGACTTCGTTTGAATGCAGCCAAAAGAGAAATGGAAGAGGTGAAGCGCTTTCAAATTCAATTTCTCCTCATTCGTCTATTCCGTTTCCCTCTGTCAAATTGAGGGGTTCATTTCTCATGCCTGTTGACAGATCGCGTACTCCGTCCTGATACCTCCCTGCTGCAATTCCAATCTGAGTGCCTCGTATCTGAAAGGGTCGATGGTAGGGAGTGTGCCGAGATGAAGGAATTCGAGGTGAACGAGTTTTGACAAAACAAACGAGAGTTGCGCTTCGGGAAAGATGTCGTCTGAGTCGGCAGAGGCAGGATTGGAGTACGAGATCCAATGACAGCCTCCCAACCCGATGATCCGGAGGAAAGGTGAGCCACCGAGGAGAGTTTCGAATAATTGGAGCGAGGGACCGTGAGAGCCGGTGAGGTTTAAAGTTTCGAGATGAGGAAAAGAACTGAAAGCTTGAGGCGGGAGGGAAGGACCATGGGAGGAATCGGAGTATGTCGCCAATGATCCGAGGTTTCGACGTGCAAAGAAAATGAAATTCAGAGAGAGGTTTCGAAGATTCCTGCCGACGTTCCCGGGAAGCGCGCAAAGATCCGTACGATCACTGCTATTGAGATTGAGGAAATCGAAGGATTCAAGGGAGTCGACCAGTCGAGGGCAGAGGGCAAAGGCAATTCCCAGCTCGTCTTTAGTTACAATTTGAACGTGTTTGACCGGGAGTGGGAAGCTGGCACCGGATGGCGCGCTTTGTGTTGACCTTCTCCAACTCAACAAACTGAACCTGACTCTATCGAGGCACGAATAGGAGTTTGTCGAAGGCATTCGATGATTTCCGAAGAAAGGATGTTGCGATTCGGTTGTGATTGTGGGTGAGGCGAAAGGAAGTCGATACTGCGGAGGCCCGCAGATGGAAGGGAATGTGGAGATGAGCTGGCAAGAGCTGCAGATACAGGATAGCGAGGGAAGAGATCTTCGAGGAGTTGTTTGAATTTCTCCTTCGAATGCAAGATGAGGTCGACCTGTCGAAGCCGCGGGCAGGTCCGGAGGACACGACGATACCAATTTCCCTCGCCAAGGAATAGCAAGAACTGATCGATGCCGGATGTCTCTCGAACGAGTCGCCCTAGTCGCCCGTCGTCCCTTTCGAGAATCGACAAGGCGATCGATCCGAGTCTGCATCGTGTCTCTAGCTGTCCACTGGGGTCCCAGGAATGGTAGGCGATAGAGCACTGGTTGAGCCGATTGGAGGGTAGCCTTCGAGAGCTGAGAAGACTTTGGCGGTCGACCACTGTGAAGCGAAGCCGAGTATTCGTATGTCGCTACACGCCGAGCGAGACGGCTACTTACCACATGCCTTGTCACCGATCTCTCCAACGAAGTAAGCGATCTGATCGACGAGTTCTTCAGGAAGTGAGGAGAATGACATTCTGCAAAGGGGAGAGCGAAAGATCAGCTTGACGCTCGCTCAATGTTCGACTCCTACTTCTTGTATTCCGGCGGCCTTCACTAGTCCCCTTGGCGTGACTGAAGCCTTTTCCCAGCTTCGAGGAGGAGAACAGAATCTTTCCCTCTTTCAAACAACCTCTGCCATCGAAACGGACCTTGTCATCAACTCTCGTGTACTCCTTGCACAGTATGCGCCCATCTAGATATGTCCTCTTGCTTTGTTCGCGACTCCTTCATTCAACCCTTTCATCTCCCTCCTCCTTTCTGTCCCTTTCTAGCCTCTCAGCGGTGCTAGTACTCACCTCGATAGTATCTAAATATCTTGTCGTAGATCGAGCTGAAGTTTGAAGCGAATCTGAGGTGATCGAGTGAAAGGTGAGAAAGAGAGAGTTCGCGAAATTTCGCGAGTCAATGGTTTTCATTGCTCACATATCGCAATCTCGTCTGCCTACTCCTGCATCCGAGCAGAGAGCGCTCCCCTGAGGGGACAAACATCGAATCGATCGCGAGAGAAAAGCAAGGAAGCTTCGGAAGTCAAAGAATGCCGCGTTTCATTCGCTCGACAGAGTTCGTTTCCAAATGTAGGAACGCTGACTACTCTCTCCAGTAGCTTCCGGCTAGTGATAGTACCCGTGAGCGCCGTTCAGCAGAATCTAGGAGAACAGAGCGGCTAGACACATTTCAATACAGAGAAAACGACAAGACTGCAGAACAAACCCTTCGTCAACAGTGACCAGGCTTTCGCTTGCGATCCACTTCCTCCTGTACGCTCTGCTATCCCTCTCGTCGCTCACAATCTCCCTTGCCAATGCTGCGTCCCCATTCAGCATCCCAGATTCAGCTCTGTTTCATTCCTTCTCGCAGATGTCGTGATCAGCCCAGATCCCTTTCTGCAATAAGGTGCATTCCATATTTCGGTATCTCAAACAATCGAGAGTTGGGAGGACGCCGAGATCGACGAGGTCGAGACAGGGAAATTTGGCGAGAACGGCGATAATTTCGTCTTCAGGAAAGATGTCAGCAGGATCATTTGATAAGGGTTTGTGGTCGGAGATCCAGCGACTGTAGGGGAGTCGAAGGTAGGCGAGAAGAGGAGACGTGTTGGCCAGGATTTCGAGAAGCCGAAGAGAGGGACCGTGAGTAGCGGAAAGTGTGAGAGTGTCAAGGTGAGGGAACGAGGCGAAGGATTCTGGGCGAAGCGGGGGAGTGTCACGGTAGGAAGTGTAAGTGGACAAGGTGTGATCGAGTCCCCATTTGGAGTTCAAGCGCAATGCAAGCGTTCGAAGATTCGTCCCGAGAGTCTGCGATAGTGCTGAAAAGTCGGAACCGTCGATTGCGAGATTGCCATTCAGGTCCACGTGCTGGAGAGTGTCTGTCGATCCGGAGAACGGGAGAAGTCAAGGCATGAGTCGTCGATCAGACCAAAACGAGAGCTCGAGTCGACGGATGCGAAACGGAAACGAGCAGATAACAGTCGTGTCCTCCTCCAGAGCCCAATCGACACCGACGATAGAGACGCTGTCGAGGGAGCGAACCAAACTGGTTTCGAGAGCGCTGAAGACCTGCGAGCAGCTGATTCGAGGAGTGTCGTGCCATCTAAAAGGAGTTCCTCCGAAAGTGATTTTGCGAAGATTCGACGTCAGAGGGACGTGTGAAGAGGAGGGACCGAGGGCGTGAGAGACAGGAAGATGAATCGAGAGTGAGCGTAAAGCAGTGTACAGTTGATCCTCGGTGGACAAGTTGAGATCGACTTGTTGAAGTCGAGTGCACGCTTGAAGCACTCGATGGTACCACGACAGTGTGTCTTCCGATGTTGAGCCGACCATCTCCTTCTTCACGGCTCTATTGAGATCGTAGATCCAACTGTCTATTCCGCACGTCTCGCGAACCAATTTACCGAATTGATTACTGTTCGCCTCGAGAGATTCCAGAAGATTATGAGCTCGACTCCATGTCACAGCGTTGTCTCCGTCTTGGTAAGCGCAGCGATCGAAAGGCTCTTGATATAGGACTCGGCGGGAGGAAGAAAGCGTTTGTCTCGAGACCAGAGATAGCGAGAGAATGTTCATGA
>Ga0308161_1005075_pt1 | contig 11721 bp, 11 predicted proteins | sample PhyFR2_FD_201034 | JGI IMG/M metagenome (GOLD analysis project Ga0308161, IMG submission 201034) | Phyllosphere microbial communities from UC Gill Tract Community Farm, Albany, California, United States - DLSLF.R2 | ecosystem: Host-associated > Plants > Phyllosphere > Unclassified | place: USA...
GCTGCGCTCGATCGCCTTCGACAGCGACTGGTTCACGCTCGGCTGCACGACCAGCAGGGCGGCGATCGCCGCGAACACCGGCAGCGGACCCGGCAGCACCCACCCCGCGATCAGCCAGGCCGCGATCGTGGCGGCCGCCGACTTCAGCACCTGCAGCAGCGGGGCCCGTCGAGCCGAGCGGAGCGTGGCGGGGAAGCGCATGGGACAACGGTAGCCGGGAGTGGTGTCAGCCCGGGTGCCGGTGTCGCTCGGTGCCTCTCCTCGCGCCCCGTCTCGGGAGGAGATCTCAGCGATGGGAGGAGGAATCCACCAGATGTCTCCTCCCCAGCGTGAGATCTCCTCCCGAACCGCCGCGTCGAACGCAGCGAAGACGTCTGCGACGAACCCTCAGGCGGTCGCGGCGCGCAGCGCGATCTCGATCATGTCGCCGAAGGTCTGCTCGCGCTCCTGTGACGTCGTCTCCTCGTGGGTGACGAGGTGGTCGGACACCGTGCAGATGCTCAGGGCGCGGCGCTGCCGGTAGGCGGCGAGCGTGTACAGCGCGCTGGTCTCCATCTCGACGGCCAGGGCACCGTGCGCGACCAGCGGCTCGGTCAGTTCGGGACGGGTCGTGTAGAACTGGTCGCTCGAGTAGAGCAGGCCCACGTGCGTGCGGCCCTGCAGGGAGAGCGCCTCCGAGGCCTCGACCGCTGCGCGCAGCAGCGAGAAGTCCGCGACCGGGGCGTAGTCGAGTCCGTGGAAGCGCGTGCGGTTGATGCCCGAGTCGGTGCAGGCGCCGTTGGCGATGATGATGTCGCGCATGCTCACGCGCTCGGTCAGACCACCGCACGAGCCGACGCGCACGATGGTCTGCACGTCGTAGGAGTCGAACAGCTCGTTGGCGTAGATCGACATCGACGGCTGGCCCATGCCCGAGCCCTGCACCGACACGCGGTGCCCGTTCCACGTGCCCGTGAAGCCCAGCATCCCGCGCACCTCGCTGTACAGCTGCGCGCCGTCGAGGAAGTTCTCGGCGATCCACTTCGCCCGCAGCGGGTCTCCGGGGAACAGGACGATGGGGGCGATCTCGCCGGACGCGGCGCCGATGTGGGTGCTCATGAACCCAGGGTATGTCCCCGCGGATGTCCCCCTGTGGTGGTTGCATGAAGTCATGGACGTGGAGCGGATGCTGCAGCAGGAGAGGCGGATGCTGTGGGTGACCGCGGTCTGCTTCGCCGTGGGCCTGCTCGCCGGCGCCGTCGCGCTGTGGGGCGGGACGCGCCCGTTCAGCGGCGACGGCTCGGTGCTGATGCCCATCGCCGTGGTCGCCGGAATCATCGCGGCGGCGGCGTTCGCGGTGAGCACCCGGATGCATCGCGCCGGCGAGACGGCGCCGATGCCCACCTGGCAGGCGGTGGTCTCCGACATCAGCGCGGTCGCGGTCGCGCTCGCACTCGTCGGGGTGGCAGGACTGGGAGTGCTGCTGGCCGGCGAGGTGCTGGCGACCGGGCTGCAGGGCCTGCAATTGCCGGCGCTCGGCGGAGGGGTGCTGGCGGGCGTGGCGTCGGCGCTCGGCGGGCGGTTCGCGTTCCGCACCGGCATCCGGCTGAGCACCCGTGACGTCGCCTCGCTGCTGTTCGCGTTCCTCGTGATCGGCACCCTCTTCGCCGTGCTCACCGCCACCGACACGACCTGGTGGGACCGCAGTTTCTCGCAGCTCGGGATCGGCGCGGGAGGCTGGGCGTTCAACGGCACGGTGATCATCGCGGGTCTGCTGATCGCGACGACCGGTTCGTATGTGGGCCGGGATCTGCATCGGATGCTGGGCGACACCGCGCTGCGCGGCATCGCCGTCGTCGTGGTCGCGTGGGCGGGAGCCGGACTCGCGCTCGCCGCCGTCGGGTTGCTGCCGCTGGATCAGGTGCCGGTGCCGCATGCGATCGCCGCGTTCGCGACGCTGGGCCTGATCGTCGCGGCGGCGATCGCGACCACCGTGCTGATGGGGGAGCTGCGGATGCTGCGCGTGCTCACGGTGGTGCTGGTGGTGCTCATCGCCGTCGCGGTGGTGCTCGCGTTCGTCCTGCGGATGCTGTCGGTGGCCGCGCTCGAGGCCGTAGCCGTCGGACTGGTGCTGCTGTGGCTGTCGACGCTGGTCCAGCTGCTCGGCATCCTCGCTCCCGACGAGTCGCGCCCCTCGTCCCGCCGCTCTCCGCTGCGGGCGTAGTGGCGGCGCCTGCCGGGTCAGCCCTGGCGGCGCACCATCTCCGCGATCCAGATCGGCGCGAACGGGCTCGTGCAGTTCGGCGGGGTGGGGTAGTCGGCGAGCACCTGCAGCCGCTCGCCGATCGTGACGGCGCGGTCGCGGAGCGCGGGGTGATGGATGCCGATGTAGGCGAGCGTCTCGTTCATCGCCCACTGCTCGCGCTCGGGAGCATCCTTCAGTTCGCGCTCGATGCGGTCGAGCAGAGCGTCGAGGTCCAGGCCGTCCGGGGTCTTCTGCACCCGCGTCGAGGTCAGCGACCAGTGCGCGGCCCGGGCATCCGCATCCGCATCGTCCGACCAGCGCAGCCGCAGCTCCTCGGCGAGAGGCGACTTCTTGGCGATGTAGTTGACCAGCCAGTCGTGCGCCTTCGCGCTGCGTGTGCTGCGCAGCATCCGGTCGATCTCGTCGGCCGAGAGCTCCCTCGGCTTCGCGATCAGCAGAGCGAGCAGCTGCCCGGCCACGTCGTCGCTGTCCCAGAGGGAGCGAGCCAGGTCGGTCGACAGCCCGATCCGCTTGGCGAGGCCGCGCATCTTCGACAGGTTCACGCCGTGCGCATCGCCGTGCCGTTCGTTCACGGCCCGTGCCTTCGGGTCCTCCAGCGCTGCGAGCTCGGCGAGGGCTTCAGGGGCGGTCATCGACATGAGAACAGGGTAGGCGAGAGGGGCCGGAACCTCCTGTGGGATCGACGGGTCCGGGTTGGGGAATCGCCGATGCGAGGCGCAGATCCGGCTCGTTAGCGTGCGTGCACGGCACTGTTCGTGCCGACCGACCCGAGCACGGAGCTTCACATGTCAACGTCGACTGCAACACCCCGGATCCGTTCCGCTCTCTTCATCCTGATGCTGGCCATGGTGGCCGAAGGCCTCGACCTCGTGGTCGCGAGCTTCGTCTTCCCCCGCGTCATGGAGGAGTGGGGCACATCCATCGAGGACATCACGACCCTCGTCACCCTCAGCGTCGTGGCGGGCGCGGTGGGCGGCTATCTCGCCGGGCCGCTCGCCGACAGATTCGGCTGCCGCCCGGTCATCGTCGTCTGCGCGCTCGAGTTCTCTGCGCTCACGATCGCGACCGCGGCCGTACCCGGGATGGCCGGGCTGATGATCGTCCGGCTCGCCGCATGCCTGGGGCTCGGCGCCCTGGTGCCCGTCGTGATCGCGCAGGTGTCCGAGCTCGTCCCGGGACGCACCCGGTCGCACATGGTGAGCCTGGTGTGGTCGGGCGGCGCATTCGGGTTCATCCTCGGAAGCGTGCTGGCGGCCGTCGTGATCCCCGCCGCCGGCTGGCGCGTCCTCGTCATCGTGAGCGGGGTGCTCTCGATCGTGCTGGTGCCGTTCCTTCTCCGCGTGCTTCCGCGCCGCGCCGCGCGTCTCGAGGAGCCGATCCCCGCCACCTCCCATGCCGAAGCCGGCACCGCAGTGGGCACCCTGTTCACACGTCGTTACCTCGCCTCCACGCTGCTGACATGGATCTGCTTCGCCGTGGGACTCGGCGTCGCCTACCTCATCGCGACGTATCTGCCGCTCATGGTCGAGCAATACGGCATGACCGCAGGCGTGGCCGCACTGGTCACCGGGCTGTTCGGCCTGTGCGGACTGCTCGGCCAGCTCGGTCTCGGATTCGCGCTGAGGCGCTGGGACCCGCGCTCCGTACTCGCCGTGGTGTGGGGCGTCGGCACCCTCGGGATCGTGCTGCTCGCCGTGGTCGACCTCGGCATCGCGGGTTTCCTCATCGCGATCTCGGCGATCGCGTTCACCATCGCTGGATCCAATGCCGTGCTTCCGACTCTCGCCACCGCCCTGTACCCCGCACGCGCGAAGGCGACGGGCGTCTCGTGGGCCAACGGAGCGGGGCAGATCGGCCGGCTCGGCGGCGGCTGGGCCGGGGGAGCCATGCTCGCTGCCGGCTTCAGCACCACGCAGCTGTTCCTGGCCATCGCGGTGCCGACCGTGGCGGGGATCGTCGGCGCGGTGCTGCTGCGACGTGCCCGCCGGACGGCAGAAGGACCGGGGGATGACACGGGCCTCGCGCCTGCGGAGAGCCCGATCGTCGCCGGGACCACCACGACCGAGGCGCGCGCATGAGCGCGCCCCGGGTGCTCGCGGAGGGTCGCGCGTCGACCCTCCGCGTCGGAGACCTGCTGTTCCGCACGCTGTCCTGGGGCCCCGAGGACGGGATCCCCCTCCTCGCCCTGCATGGCTTCCCTCAGCACGCCGCCAGCTGGGCGCGGGTCGCGCCGCTGCTCGCGGAGCAGGGGATCCGGACCCTCGCCTTCGACCAGCGCGGATACTCGCCGGGCGCACGCGTGCCGCTGGATCAGTACACGCTGGATGCCGTGGTCGGCGACGTCATCGGCATCGCCGATGCGCTCGGGTGCGACCCCCTGCACCTGGCCGGTTTCGGGCAGGGCGCATTGCAGAGCTGGGCGACCGCTGCGGCGCATCCCGATCGGATCGCATCACTGACCGCGCTGCGCTTTCCGCACCCCGCGGCGTTCGCGCGCGGCGTCCGCACGGATGCCGAACAGCGTCGAGCGTGGGATGCGCTGGAGAGCATGAGTCCGCCCCGCCCCGCCGCCGAGCAGCTGCTGCGCGATGACGCTGCCGCGTTGCGATCGTTCCTCGCGGGATCCGGGATGCGCCCGGAGCTCGTCGACGAGACGACGGAGCGCCTGCGCGACCCGGAGGTGCTCGCCGCGGCCGTGGCCTGGCACCTCATCCCGGTCGAGGAGATGGCGCAGGTCCCGCCGGTCACCGTGCCGGCGCTCTACATCTTCAGCGAGGGGCCCGCCCTGCTCCCGGCCACGGCGGAGCTGAGCGCGGAGTACGCGCACGGCGGGTACCGGATGGTGGCGTTTGAGCAGGGTGGGCACTGGCTGCTCGACACCGAGGCCGAGCGCGTCGCGGAGCAGATCGGCCGTCATGTCCTGGATGTGGCCGGCGGAGGCGCGAGTGCGTGAGGTGGTGGTGTCGACGCCCTCGGGTCGTCTCGCCGGGCGCCAGGACGACGGCGTGCTCAGGTTCCACGGCGTCCCCTACGCAGAGGCCCCGGTGGGGGAGCGCCGGTTCGCCGCCCCGGTTCCGGTGCAACCCTGGGAGGGCATCCTTTCCGCGTCCGCGCCCGGCCCGATCGCTCCCCAGCCCCTCAGCCCCCTCGCCGATGTCAGCCGGGGAATGGGCGAGGACTGTCTTCGCCTGGACATCGTCACGCCGGCCGTCCCTGGTTGGCGTCCGGTCGTGGTGTGGCTGCACGGCGGGGGATACTTCGCGGGCTCCTCACTGGAACCGGACAGCGACGGGACCAGGCTGAGCGCGGAGCACGACCTCGTGGTCGTCTCGGTGACGCATCGACTGGGCATCCTCGGGTTCCTCGACCTCGAACCCGTCGGCGTGCCCGGCTCCGGCATCGCCGGACACCTCGACCTCCTCGCGGCATTGCGGTGGATCCGGTCGCACATCACGGCGTTCGGCGGCGATCCGGAGCGGGTGACCGTGGTGGGGCACTCCGGGGGCGGGGGGAAGACATCGATGCTGCTCAGCACGCCGTCCGCAGCGCATCTGATGCACGGTGCGGTGATCATGGCAGGGCCGGAGTTCGATCTCAACGATCCGTCGCGCGCCGCCGCGACGAGGACCGCCGTCGCCGAGGCGCTGGGCCTCGACGGCACGGCGGAGCAGCTCGCGGAACGGCTCCGCCGCGTTCCGGTCGCCGATCTCCTGCAGGTGCAGGAGCACCTCGGCGCGGGTGCCGTCCCCGGCCCGCACAGCATGCGATTCTCGCCGGTCGTCGGACGAGACCCGCTGCCCCTCGTGCCGACCGCCGCCGCGAGGTCCGGCATCGGAGCAGGCATCCCCCTCATCATCGGCACGGCGCGCGACGAGTCGCACATCGCACTCGGAGCCGATCCGGGGGCAGCATCGCGTGACCTGCCATCGGAAGCACTGCACCGGCTCGTCGCGGATGGGCTGGACAGGCCGGAGGACGCATCGCGCATCCTGCGGCGGTACCGCGAGCTGCTGCCGGACTCCCCGCCGGGGGAGCTCTGGCTGTCGATCGCCTCCGACCAGTTCCGGATCCGCAGCCTCCGTCTCGCCGAGGCGCGTCTGGGCGGCGGCGCCGCCGCGACGTACGTGTACCGCTACGACGTGCCCGACGCGGCGGGATCAGTCCCGCACGGCGCGGAGGTCGCGGCGTTCTTCGGCAGGACTGCGGACACAGCCGCGGCGGACTGCCTCGCAGCCTTCGCCCGCACTGGTTCTCCCGGCCCGTCCTGGGAGGCATACGCGAGGGGCTCGCGGCACGAGCACCGGTTCCGTGAGACGGGGGCGGCGGACGTTCCGGATCCGGATGCCGAGCGTCGCCTGGCCTGGGACGGCATCGGCACCGGCCCCCGGTCGCATCCGTGGGCGAGACTGCTCGAACCCGCGGAGTAACCTGCATTCCACGACGAGATCGCCCTTCGCCCGGGAGAGGCATGACAACGAGGAAGCAGACCGCGGTGCAGAAGGCGTGCGCCAGGGGCGAGGCAGGGATCGGCGCGCTGGCGGCCTCCGCCACAGATCATGTGCGCGCCGAGCTCCCCCGATACGCCCTGGTGCCGGTGGAACAGCACCGCGGAACCGTGCGCGACACCATCCAGTCACTGCTGCACGCGCTCGCGGGCGGGGGCGGCTTCTCGGCCGACGATGCGAAGGCGATCCGCTACGCGGCGCTGCGCCGGGAGGGCACCGGCATCCCGGTCCAGGACATCCTCGCGGCGTTCCATGTGGTGGGACGGGACGTGTGGGATGCGCTCGCGCATGTCGAGGGGATCTCGGCCGGCACGCTGGTGCAGCTGGCTGATCCGCTGTGGTCATGGATCCAGCGGGCGAGCGCGCTGGTCGCCGAGACATCGGCCGCAGGCGGTGGCGCGCAGGGGCGCCAGGTCGTGCTGCGTCAGCGCCTTCTCGAATCCGTCCGCGCCGGCGACGCCGCGGAAGGCGACGCGGTGGAGAACGCCCGTCGGCTGGGGTTCGTCCCCGGGGGCAGCTTCCGCGCCGTGTGCACGGAAGCAGCGCCCTGGGTGGAGGGCGATCTGGAGCTGCTGCAGAGGGGCCTCGCGCGCCTGCCCGGAACGAATCATGCCGGGTTGCACGGAACTCTGATGATCGTGCTCTGCCAGGGCGCGTCCCCGCAGGCGGTGGCCGAGGAGGTGCACCGGCAGCTGCCCGGCCACGGCAGCGTCGGAGTCGGCTTGGAGCGGCCCGGCGTATCGGGGGCCGAGACCAGCATCGGCGACGCGGAACGGGCGCTACGGGTCGCGTGGCCGGAATCCGTCTCGTTCTTCGAGCGTGCGTGGCTGCATTCGGGTCTGGTGGATGCGCGTACCCGCCTCACGCCCCTCTACGGGGAGGCGAAGGCGATCGCCGCGGAGCATCCGGGTCTCGCGCAGGCCGTGCGGGCCTTCGCGGACGAGGGCTTCAGCCTCGCTGCGGCCGCGGCGGCACTGCAGCTGCATCCGAACACCGTCGCCTACCGGCTGGATCGCTGGCACGAGCTCACCGGACACGACCCGCGACGCTTCGACGGCCTGGCACTCTCGATGCTGTCGATCGGCCCGCCGCGCTGAATCCCGGAGCCGATCGGCGACCCGCAATGGCCTGACCGCCGACGCACGCAACTCATTCGTGGAATCCACGAAGAACCAGAGCCCAAGAGCACCTATCCGCCGAGGAACTCAGCGTCCTCGTCCTCCTAGTGTCATCGAAACGACAGGCACGAGGAGGAGTCATGGTCGACGAGGTCAGGCATCGCGCATGCGTCTGCTGAGCGTCGGGCCCGCCGGCGCAGAGGAGCCGTTCGCGCTCATCGACGACGCCGGAGTCGACGGCCCGCTTTCGCCGGAAGCGGTGGTCGTGCCGCTGCGCCCGCTCGCTGCACGCCACGGCATCCGGATCGAGAAACTGAGCGACGTGCTGGAGCAGCTTGCGGACCTGGCCCGCTGGCTGGCAGAACCGCAGGTGCGCGATGAGGGGGAGCGCCTCGGTGATCGCCGCATCGGCGCGCCCATCCCGGTCCCGCGTCTCGTGGTCGGCGTCGGCATGAACTACCCGGCGCACGCGGCCGGGCTCGACACCCGCGCCGGGGATCCCGTGCTGTTCCTCAAGCCGCCGACCGCCGTGTGTGGGCCGTACGACGACATCGTCCGCCCGCCCGAGACGACCGCGCTGGACCACGAGGTCGAGCTCGGCGTCGTGATCGGCACGGCCGCCCACCGCGTCTCCGCGGAACGCGCCCTCACGCACGTGGCGGGGTTCGTGGTGGCGGACGATGTCTCGGCTCGGGACATCGCGCTCGGGGCGGGCCTCGCGCACCCGCTCTCTCTGCAGCTCACCCGCGCCAAGGGGTTCCCCACCTTCTGCCCGCTCGGGCCCTGGCTGCTGACGGTCGATGAGACACCGCAGCCGGCCGACCTGCTTCTGGAGCTGAGCGTGAACGGCGCGGTGCGCCAGCGAGCACGAGCCGGGGAGATGATCACGGGCATCGCAGAACTCGTCGCCTTCGTCAGCGCGGGAATCCCGCTCGAGCCGGGCGACATCATCCTCACCGGATCCCCGCCGGGGTGCGGATTCGAGCAGGATCCTCCGGTCTTCCTGCTCCCCGGCGACGTCGTCGAGGCCGGAGTCACCGGGCTCGGACGCATGCGCACGCGCGTCATCGACGAGCGGGACCCATCCAGGCGAGAACAGCCGACCATCAACCCGAGGAGCGCCACATGATCCGCACTGCACGCCCGTTCATCGAGGCGATCAACCCGTCCCGTCTCGCGCCGCCCGCGGGGCACTTCGACCGTGCGATGCGCATCGGTCCCTGGCTCACCGTCTCCGGCACATCCGCGCTCACGAACCTCACCGGCCCTGTCGAGGAGCGGCGCCTGCCCGACGACTTCCGCGCGCAGGCGGAGCTGGCCTTCGACAACATCGCCGTCGTCCTCGACTCGGTCGACGCGAGCTTCGAGCACGTCTACGAGATCCACGCGACCCTGGCGCGCGCCGAGGACTTCGGCACGCTGAACGACATCTTCCGCGAGCGGATCCCCGAGCGCGGCTTCGTGGGCAGCGGCTACGTCGCCGAGTTCCTCGGCCCCGGGATGCTCATCGAGGTCGAGGTCAGGGCCTATCTCCCGCATTTCGCCGACGACACCACCACACCTCACCCGATCACCCCGAACGGAGCACACGCATGACCATTCCCACCCTTCTCGGATCGCGCATCGTCGATCTGACCACGCCACTGGGCCCGTCCACCCCCGTGGTCCCCGTGCCGGAGCCCTTCGCCCCGACGGCAGCGCTCTCGTTCACTCCGGTGAGCGACTTCGACGAGCACGGCCCCGGCTGGTCCTGGAGCGACATCACCCTCGGCGAGCACGCCGGCACCCACGTCGACGCGCCGCGGCACTGGATCAGCGGTCGGGACGGCCGCTCGGTCGACCAGATCCCGCCGGAGCGCCTGGTGGGTCCGGTCGGCGTGCTGGACTGCACGGCCGAGGTCGCCGAGAACCCTGGCTACCTCGTCACCGTCGCCGACCTGGAGGGCTGGGAGGCGGAGCACGGCCGGATCCAGCCGGGCACCTGGCTCTTCGTGCGCACCGGCTGGAGCGCGCGCGGTGACGATCCGGCGCGATTCCTGAACGACAACGTCTGGCCGGGCCTCACCCTGAAGGCCGCCAAGTGGCTGGCGGCGCATCCGAACGTCTCCGGCCTCGGTGTCGAGGCGATCGGCATCGACGGTCTCGGTGCCGGACCAGAGGCGGATGACGCGCAGGACGATCCTGGGGCCTTCGGTCCCGGCCACTACTACCTGCTCGGATCGGACAAGTACGGCCTGACCTCGCTGCGCAACCTCGACGCCCTCCCGGCGACCGGCGCGTGGGTCGTCGTCGCGCCGTTGCCGCTCGTCGGCGGCACCGCGGGCCCGGCGCGCGTGTTCGCGTTCGTCCCGGAAGGCGGTGAGGGGGAATGAGCGTCGCGCAGGAGGCCGCGCCGCTCGACCTGCTCGTCGTCGGCTGTGGAGCGGGCGGACTGACCGTCGCGCAGGCGTACCTCGAAGAGGCGGACCGCGAGGGCCGCTCACCGCGCGTCCTGCTCCTCGAGCGGGCACCGCGCGCCGAGCGCGGCGGAGCGACCCGGTGGTCCTGGGTCAACGTGACCGTCGACAGTGACGGGGTCGTCGATCCCGGCGTCATCGCACGCATCCTGGCCTCGCATCCCGATGTGGACGAGGAGTACTTCCGGGTGATCGAGCGGGAGGGCGCGGCGACCGTGGCGTGGCTCGAGGAGCACGGCGTGCAGATCGCCCACCAGCGCCCGCCGTTCGCGATGGCGAACGACTACGGCGCGATGGTGGGCGGTGGAGCGAGCCTGGTCGAGGCGTTCTGCGCGCTGCTGGAGGCGCGGGAAGGCGTGGAGATCCGCTACGACACCGAGGCCCTGCGCCTCACGACGGATGCGGACGGCCGGGTCGACGGCGTGATCGCACGGGGCCCGGACGGCCTGACCCGACGGCTGGCTGCGGATGCCGTGGTTCTCGCGACCGGCGGGTTCGAGGGCAGCCTGGAGGCGGTGACCCGCTATGTCGGTCAGCGGGCCGGACAGATCCGGCACGTCGTCCCCGGACTGCGGTTCAACACGGGCGACGGCCTGCGGATGGCGACCGAGCTCGGCGCGGCGACGGCGGGCCAGTTCGACCGGCTGCACGTGCAGCTCGTCGACGAGCGGACCACCAAGCCGGATGCCGGGATCTTCGGCATCCCCTACGGCGTGATCGTGGACGGCCGCGGCCGGCGCTTCGTGGACGAGGGCTCCGCGACGGCGGAGGCGCTCAACGCGCCGCTCGCCTGGTCCGTGTGGCGCGACCACGACGCCACCGCATCCTTCGTGTTCGACGCACGCGCCGCCCGGATCCCGGGCTGGGAGTTCCTGAACCAGAGCGACATCGAGCCGTACCGCGCGGACACCCTCGCCGAGCTCGCCGGACTGATCGGCGTCGACCCGGCCGCCCTCGAGGATGAGATCACGCGGTTCAACGCCGCGGTCGGCGACGGCGACTTCGATCCCGGGATGCTCGACGGCAAGCACACGCACGGGCTGGACATCGACAAGACGAACTGGGCGCTGCCGATCGAGGAGGCCCCGTTCTTCGCGTATCCCCTGGCGACGGCGTCGACGTTCAGCTACGGCGGCATCCGCATCGACCTGGAGGGTCGAGTGGTCACGCCGCGCGGCACCGCCATCCCGGGCCTGTACGGCGCGGGCGTGGTGACCGGTGTCTGGTACGGGGAGTATCCCGGCGCGATGTCGGTGCTGCGCACCGTGACCTTCGCCCGGCGGACCGGCGCTGAGGTCGCAGCGGCCCGGGTGCCGATCCATTGAGCGCCTGGACAGCCCCGATCACCGGACCCGCCCGCTAGAGCTGAGTCCGGCGGCACGGCGCCCGAGGGGGAG
>Ga0308161_1005077_pt1 | contig 11718 bp, 15 predicted proteins | sample PhyFR2_FD_201034 | JGI IMG/M metagenome (GOLD analysis project Ga0308161, IMG submission 201034) | Phyllosphere microbial communities from UC Gill Tract Community Farm, Albany, California, United States - DLSLF.R2 | ecosystem: Host-associated > Plants > Phyllosphere > Unclassified | place: USA...
TTTCGCTTCACCCCGCCATCCTCCTCTTGTTCCTTCGCTTTCCCTTTCCCTTTCCGATCTTTTTTCGGTTTCTCAACCTCTTCCTCGTTCTGCTCATCGCGAGCTTGACTCTTCCTCTTCGAAGCCTTTATAATATCCTCCAAGCTTGTCAGCGATTCGAGTTCTCCTTCCGAACCTGATTCGTCGATACGAGCAGAAGTTGAGGCAACGGGTTGACGCTCCTCCTCCTCCTCTTCATGGTCTTGTTGGGTTGGGCCTTCGCTGTCAGGCACGACTTTGCCGTTTGATGAGTGAGTCGTTTGTTGCTGACGAGAAGGGGAAGGAGTCGGTCGACGAAGGCTCGAACGAGAAGTAGCCTCGCTCGCTCCTTTCTGAAGACGAGCGCGTTTCGAGAGCGGGATATCGGGGGAACTTTCAGCTACTTCTTGAGTCGGTTGTACAGGTTGCGTCGTAGCATTTGCGTGGTGCGAAGGAGGAACTGGGAGAGCAAGGGAATCTTCAGAGGTGGGCTGAGGTTGGTTCGAAGATGAAGTTTCGGGCAGATTGGGAGCAGGAGAAGAACTGTTGGCGGGCTGAGTCGATTCTTCAGCTTGGAAAGATTGTTTGAGAGGGGAAGAGGCGCGAGGAGGGTTCGGATCGACAGCGGGAGTAGGAGGAGGGGGAATTCGACGAAGTTCTCGACCTGGAACTGGATTCGAGCGTTGACGCGAGTGAGAGGTGGAGGTCGATTCGTCGTGTGCGAAAGGAGCATGCCAAGTAGCGGAATCTACAAGTTCCCATGATTTCAGCCATCGATTCCTCAAAAGAAGGGGACAAGAACAGCGCAAACTCACTCGTAATATCCATGTCAACGCTTCCGATACTCAATTGTGACTTCTCAACATCGTAAACTTTCTGAGTTGCCTCGACTTCGTACTGAGTTGGCGGAAGTTCTTGACTACTCCTCATTTCCGAGATATCGCTCAAACGTTTCGATTTCGCTTCTTGTTCTTGAGCAGAGCTGTCTAGTCGAACTCGATGATCTTGCGAGGTCATGGGAGAAGAGGAAGCGGAGGAGGAGGAAGCCACTGGGGCGAACAAGGGAAGAGTGACTTGATTTCGAGGGGGTGCTTGATCGCTGCTGAGTGACTCGTTCAAGGGATCTTCGGAAGCGGTCGGTCGAGGCGAGAGACTCCTTCTTTGATACGAGTCATCACCATTGACAGTCGAGGTGTCGAGCGTTCCTCCTCCATGATCTTCGACAGCGATAGAGTAAGAATGCGAATCGCCTTCGTCTAGATCCATATCAACCGTTCGTTCTGCGGTAGGTTTCGGTGTCGGGTCTCGTTCTTCGACATCCATCGATACGTCGAGATCCTCCTCTTCATCCTCGTGAATTTGGGTCGGTGAGAGAGGCACGCTTTCCTCGGGTTCAACCTCGACCTCGACCTCTTCCTTCTTCCCCTTCTTCTTCATCCTGATTTCTTCTGGCGTATCCTGTGAGATCCCATCCCATTCATCTCTCGTCTTCTTCCGTTTCGGTGCGGGTTTGGCTAAAGCAGCTGAACTTGCGAAGAGTGCTGGATCGGGAGGTAGAGCAGGAGTAGTGTTCGATTGTCGGAGAGAGCGGGAGCGGACGGGGCTGGGATTGGCTGAAGGTTCTGAGGCTCGCTTCTCGACGACTCTGAAGGGAGGAATCGAACGAGTTTCGGCTTGAGTGGGAGCGGGAGCTGGTGCATGAGCGAGGGCGAAAGCAGGAGTCGAAGTCTATGTCAAGAGGCCGTATCAGCTTACTGAACGTCGGGAAGGAGGGGTTTCGCGACGCAAGGAGTGAAGAGAAGACTCACTCCAGGTCCGGAGAAAGTCAAATCCGAAATGTCTCCCTTGTCTGGTGAAGAGTTCGTCTCGGGTTGTGGGATATGTCGACGAGTAACGAGGTGGCTGAGAGATGGAGTTGGATCTGTACTTGAAGCGGTCTCTGGGATTGGGGCGAAAGCCTTTTTGCGAGGAGATCTCTGAAGGAGTTGCTGGGCAACGGCGGGGGAAGAGGAAGGAGCAGAAGCGGAGGGTTCGAGGTTGACGTGAGAGTTACGAAGAGCGAGAGGTGCGCTGGAAGTCGAGGGGACAGGTGGTCGAGAAGATGAAGCGTTCTCTTTTTGCGATTCGCGATTGTTTGATCCTCCTCCTCCAACTTCAGCTTCTGACGATTCGAGCTGGTCCAGTTCTTCGTCGTTCCTGCTGTCATTACCTATAGCTCCCGCGCTCTGACCCACACTTTCCCTTCCTTCTTCGACTGATTCTTCTCCATTCGCGAACAAGTTCTCCTCCTCTTCTTCAGTCTTCGCTCTCATTCTGTTATCCGACAGCCTCCTCCTCTTGTCCCAGCTAGTATCGAGACTCTGCGCCTGCGTCTGAGCTCCCAAGAAGCCCTCTTCGACTTGACCAGATCCTCCTGGACCTTCAGCCGGATCCGACTCGCTAGCTCTCCCTTCCTGCGATGTTGGCCTCTGTTTCCTTCCTGTTCCTGCTGCTCCCCTCTTTGCGTTCCCTTCGTCTAGCTCCCTTGCTCCCTCTCTCCTTCCGGCTTGTTGATCGAGTTGAGAGGTTTGTGAAGGATGACTCTTGCTGCCGTTTGAGGAGTCGGAGGAGCTTTGTGTAGCACTATCTTTGCTGTTAGTGTGTGAGTCTTCGGTCTTGTTGAGAGTTGGAGAGAGATTCGGGTCGTGGAGGAAGTGTTGAAGAAGGGATTCTCCTACTGTCGAGTCTGTTTGATCTACGAATTGTTCGGCTGTACCACTAGGCGTATCTGGTACTAGCTCTTTGTCTGGCGCTTTCGACATTGAGGTGTTGGAGTAAGAGAGAGAGAGAGACAGAGAAAAAGAGACAACATTGTCGCGAGAAGCCGTTTCACTATTCGACCTTTCTTGCGATTCGTTCCTCGAGGGGTTTCGATGTAGTCAGAAGATTTCAATAGGGACGCGACAGATCGCAGATCGTGAGGTGAACGAGAAGTGCGAAGCTGTTGAACTTTCGCATTCTCGTTTCTAGTTTGTTTTGGTCGCAGACTGACTCGCAGTGAGGTCGAGCTCGTCGAGCCTGATGGTTGACGACACGGCTTGACGAGGTGAGCGAGGTCTCGCTCAAGAGGCCTTGACAAACAGTAAACTAACCGTCGAGTATCGAACATTTCGCGACGAGAAGCCTCTGACCTGTCCCTCTCGAGGCTCTCGAAGAAACACGAGAAGACAGGACATAACGTGAAGGATATTGCAATACAAAAGAGAGAAAGTGTACGGAGGTTCTGACGGTGACTTCTTCATCGTTAATGTGTGACGACTCTGCGCCGGAAGGTCACCTCTATAATCCTCCTTCATGCTATCGAGCTAATCTCGCTTGCCCTGAATCCCGATGCGGCTATGGAAAGAGCTTGCACCGGACTGTCTAAAGTAAAGGGAGCGGTTGGGGTTTTGTCGAGAAATGGGAAGGGGGTAGGGAAGTCGAAATGCTGCTGCTGATTATGGATTGATGTCGCTCTGTCGGTCTCGTGAATCTGTGTCGAGCGTACCTAAGCAGTTTCAAGCAAGTGAGTACGAGGCATTGCTTGAAAAGCGATTCGACGCGGTGGAAGTCGGAATTCTTCGGTATCTAGGAGTTGTCGCTACTGATCGTATGTAGAACTCTGGAAGAAGAATTGTCGAGTGAAGAGAAGAGAAGAGAGCATAATTTGCTGAACTCGAAGGAAGTCAACTTGAGATGAGCACGGGCGAGCTAAATGAGAAGAAGAGGTTAGGGTGCTGTATGGGATAGCTCAGGATATCGAACAGACTCACAATAGAATCACGGTATCGTCTCCACCTGAGCTGAGCAGCTGCTCTCTGACTATCAACCCTTTTCTTCCATCTTCCAACTTTTTCTTCAAATGTGACTGTTGGCTGATGCTGCTGAGGGACGGGTCGAGTATGTCCTTATAGGTGGAGCTGATTTGATGTTCTGAAGTGCAATAGTAACTGTTTCGAGTCGAAAGAGGTGGAGGGAGAGAGGGAGAGAGTGTTGAGAAAATTAAACTTCCTATTTGGGTCTCTCCTCCCTCCTATTTCTATTTCCTCACCTCCCGCCCCCGCTCTCCTCCACCACCTACTCTGCCTCGAAAGGCTACGCAAGTGAAGCTGGCGAACTCTTCCTCCCCATTCGAAGAACACGCTCTCTCTCTCTCTCCTCTCTCGCCCACTTACTCTCGACCGGTCAATCCTTTCGACCGACTCGTTCATCCCTCAACTAGCTCGAGAGGTTACCGGCCCATTTTAGGAATATAGTGAGCTATCTGGGAGTGTGCTGTAACCTCAAAGGAGCATCCACTGACTCTCTATGATTCCAGATCCACCTTCGATAATCTTCATCTCCCAACCTCGCTGGGGCACCTTCAGAGCTCCTCCTTACCTCTAGCTCGACATCAATAGCTATATAAGGACAACAGGAGACTCTACACCCCTTCCCCTACACTCCTCGCAACCTCCTTAGTTCCAATTCCTCGACTTTCGAATTCACCACACAAATTTCCTACTGCCGCCATACTTGAGTGGTTCAGTAGTAGAGTGCCGCGAAGATGAGCGCCGATTCGATGCAACAACCTTCTTCCTCGGTCTATCCCGGTACACCTCCTCAGCAACAAACGACTTTGTTCACTCCTTCCGGCCTCCCCTCTCAAAGTCCAGCCCGGCAATTTTCTCAACATCAGCAGTACCCAAATGTTCACCCGACCACGCCTCGTAGCAACGCTTCAACAGCGAACGTATCGTCCCCGAAAGTCAAGATCTCGCCAGAAACTTTAGCGAGTCTGACTGGAGTCGCATCTCCATTCTCACAACAAAACTCGGTCGACTCGCCTATTTCTTCGACATTCTCAGAACACAACATGGGTATGGGAGATGGTGGAAACAGTAACGGAGGATATGCGAGGACGGCATCGTTAGCTTTGGCGAATGTAGTCGGACAAGGAGGAAAGCAGAGTCAGCAGAATCAGAATGGAGGAGGAAATGGGATGAATGGATCGATGGATCTCGACATGAACAACTACGCCAACTACTTGCAATCGGCTCCACCAAACGCTTTCCCAAATCAAGTCAACCCTGCTCACCCATCTTACTATTATCCTCCCGCTTCAAATTCCGCTCCTCCTACCGCAACTTCAACCCCGAACATCTCACACAACTCGACGCCTTCTCTCGCAACTCACCCTCCTCCTTCACATCCTACCATTCATCGACATCACCCTTACGCTCATGCTTCTCGTCCTTCCCTTACTTCGAACCATTCGAGCCAAAACTCTGTTCCAGCTCTTCCTCTCTACATCTCGACCACGCCAGCTTCCGCTTCCGGTACCCCTCCGCCGAATTCAGCAGGTCCAGTCGATCACCCTTCGGCTTCGATCGGTTTGGGAGTTCCTCCACAAGCCTCCCAAGTTCCTCAACGAGTTCATTCCGCTCCAGCTCACATCCTATCCCTCGCGACATCCGGACTTGATGGTTATGCTGGATCAGCGATGCAAAGTGGTGAATCGGAATCACAAGGTGCGAGAGATCAAAGAATGATGCTGGGAGGAGAAAGTCAGCAACAGCAGGATCAAGAGGCGGCTCTCAAGATGTTGATGGACGCTCACGCTGCAGCTACCAACGGATCAATGCAACAAACAAACCCGTCAAGTCTCGGACCTCCTTTCCTATCGATCGAAATCCCTTCACCAAACCCAAATTCGATTCATGCTCCTCCTCCCTCCGCTCCTCCCGTTCTCACGACGGCCGACGAATCTTTCGAAGAGTACAACGATGCCGTATCGTCTGCCATTCTCCTTCTCCACAAGAGGTTGCCGATCATGGAGGCAGCTTTGACGACTAGTGCAGCGGAACCTGGACAAGATGAGGAGGAGATCTGGAAAGGGATAGAAGCGGCTTTTGGAGATTTGAAAAGGATTATGGGAGATCGGAAAGAACGAAGGAGGCAATCAGTCGCTCTCAACGGTGGTAAAGGTTCTCCAACGAAAGTAAGTCGGCTTTCTGATTTCGATGTGCTGCTTCGATATGCTAATTCGTTCCTCTTCGTAGGCTCGTGGACGACAATTCTCCCGAATGGACATCGAATCGCCAACTACCGCTCATCCGTCTACCTCCTCGTTCCACTCGAACCCTCAACCTCCTCCACTCGTCCACTCACATTCGACGCCAAACATTCCTATCACCGCTCATGCAAATGCCGCTCGTCAAGCTGCGATCGCTCAAGTACAACGACAGCAACAAGCTCAGTTCGAAGCGCAATTTCAGGCTCAAGCTCAGGCTCACGCACAAATACAAATACAGGCAGAGACGGATCGGGCTCGAGCAGACGAGGAAGTGAGGGTGAAGCAAGAGGCAGAAGCGGAAGCGGAAGCGATCGCTCGAGCGGGAGCAGAACAGGAAGCGGCGAATCAAGTGATGAGGGAACAACAACAACAACAACAAGCTGCTGCCGATCATTATCAGCAGTTGCTTCACGAGGAAAGCTTGCGATTGGCGAGGGAACGACTTCATCAACAAATGCAAGAAGGAGCTGCAGGTTCGAACCCAAACTTACCGAATCCTCCTCCGACAGCGCAACTTCAACCCCTTCCACCACCGCAACAAACCCAATTCGTCCCGCAGACTCAGCAGGCATCGCAGTCGCAGTCTCAAGCGCAACAGTCAGCGATGTACGGCAACGCTACGAACTTCCCTTCGAATCCTCTTCCTCCTCCTCCTTCTGTCGCTTCTTCTTCTCATCCCTCTCAGAATCTCCCTCCTCCCGCCACTGCATCTTCCGCTTTCGCTCAGCCCGTTTACAACCCGAATCCTCCTCCAAATCCCGCTCAACTTCCCCCCTCTCAACAACCAACTCAACCTCAACCTCAGTCTCTCCCTCCGACCTTTCATAACGCATTTGATCCTTCATCTACCGATCTCGCCATGCTTCAGCAAATGCATCTCCCCGATCTCACCTTTACCCCGAATGCCAATTCTCTCTCCCTCCCTCCAGAGTCTATCGATCCCTCCGCCTTGAACGGTCAACAACACTCTTCTTCGACGCATTCGAATACTCCGCAAACATCGACAACGAGCGCTTCCCCTGTCACTTCAAACACTCCTGGGTCACTTTCCGGTTCGACGGGTCCGATTCGTCCTTCTCGCTCTCGAGCTGCCTCACAATCAGGTTCTCGATCAAGAGCTGCTTCCGGATCAGGCTATCAATCGTTACTCGAGAATCGATCGCGCGCTGCATCGTCGGCTAGTTCGATCTTCCAATCGTTCGAACGAGACGAAGAAGACGAAATGGACGATTTCGAAGGAGGAGATATCGAGATTGATCCAGAAGTTACCGGTTCAGGCGCTGCTACTTCGACGAGTATGAAGGGAGTGTCAAGTCAGCTGGGAGCTGCATCTGCGGGAGTTGACGCTGAAACAAAGGCGAAGATGGATCCTGTCTTCCTCGAGTTTCTCGCCGATATTTGCTCAAACCGTAAGTCGACTCTCTCGCATTGTCTTCTACTCGCACTGACCTCGATTATGTATGCTATCTGTAGTCGATGCAACGGATCTGAAAGGTGAACCGATTCATCAAACCCTGATGGCGAAGAAGATGGAGAAACTCGATCAAAGTCACGATTTTCGACCTTTCAAGTTTCGTATTCAAGCTTTTACGACTGCATTCTCGGAACGTCTCACCGCTTCCGGTATCTTTGGACCTGATGTGCCGATCAAGAAGATTCGACAATATCTTTGGGCTCAACCTTTCATTTCTCGATTCAACGACGACGGAAAGAAAGCGAAAGTAAGCTAGTCACCCTCCGCTCAGTCGTGTCTGTCGCTCACTGATTCCTCTCTCACCGTCTCACAGTCAAAGGGAAACCATATCTGGACAGTCGAAGCGAAGAAGATGCCCGACAAGCGCTGGATGTTCCGAGAATTCGTTCGATGTATCAAAGGTGCAGCACCTGCCGTCGGTTTCATCGGTCTCACTTGGTCGTGGGCACCTCGAGTCTGGGATCCTCAATGTTCAAGTTCAGCTATCGACGCATCGTTCATGTCTCCGACTTTACCTCCTTGGCTCTCATGGGAGGAAAACGTTCTTTCGGGAGAAGTCCCAGAGGCAGCACATGGCCAATCGTTCGACATCGAAGCCGTTGCTACGTTCCAGATGGGAAGCAAAGTGCATCAACTTCGAGCGATGACGAGTTTCGTCGTTGCGAGTGCGAACGAAACAGAGGGTGAGTTTCTCGATTTCTTCTACTCCCTTCTCTTTCGATCACAGCTCATCCTTTCGCTCTTCAATAGATCCTGCTGCTCTATCGCACGCCGTCAGTCTTCATGCTGCGATGATTCGAGCGCAAAATTCGCGAGGAGGAGGAGGAGGAGGAGCGGGAGATGATGATCATCGCGCTTCGACCAACGATGGTTCTCAAGATGTCAGTCCTGCAGGATCTTCGTTACCTCTGTACCGATCTCCGAGTATGGGCAGCTCTGCGGTCTTCGAGCAGCAGCAACAACAGCAAACACAATCACTCATGCTGCCGAATCCAATTCCTTCTGGAGGTTCTTTTCCAGGATCGGAACTCGGAACTCCTGCTCCCCTCGACAACAATGTCTTCGCTCAACATCTACAGCAGCAGCAGCAACAGTATCAGTCCGAGCTGCCTCAGATGGATATGCAAGTCGATGAATCGATGAATTCGTTTCAGGCCCAAGCCGCTCTCCATCAACATTATGCCAACATCACTATGCAGAACCCCTCGTTTCATGCTGTTTCGCCTACGTCTCTCTCGTATCCTCCACCGCCGGAGCTCGTCAGCAACGCTCTCCAAGACGCGAGTGCGGGTGGAGTCAATCCAGCTTGTGAGTGCAAATTACGCTTTTTCATTCTCTCTACCGTCTCCTCAATTGATACCGAACGGACACATTCGCAGATACAATGAATGGTGCGATGCTGTCTCATCCCTCGACTCACGGAACGGGCACGCCAAACACCGTTTTCCACTTGCATGATATGGGTCAAGTGAGCTCTCAACTCTTCCTCTCGCCTTTCCCCCTTCGTTCTTCGTTGCTGACCCTTTTGCGTTGACGTGTGTAGCAACCGCCTTTCACCACACTCGATCCCTCTCACCTGTAGCTGTATCAATCGTTTCTCTAGGATCGCATCAAGTTCCTTTCGACTTTCTTTCATGTTCCTTTCGCTTTCAACTTCCCATGTCGCCTTTACCTGTCGTTACTTGTCGTCGAACTTTTCGTCTTTCGCCTTTACTCATTCCTGCGCTTCTCACAGCCAAACAGTTGATGAAACCAATAGAGCGATTCTTAAGATACCTCGATACCCTTCTCCCTGTCTCTCCCTCTCCCTCCCTATCATGTAGCTTGTAGCACCCTCGTCTCTCGTTATCATTCGACTCTCCGTACTTCCCTCCTCACTAAGAGATAGAATCTTGTCATTTTACTAGAAACGAAATTCAGTACCTTACGAAACAACAGTCGTCCTACAGTACACTCGCACGTCGTCTTCACTTCGTACTCCCTCCTTCGCCAACCTCTCGATCCAAATTCGCAAAAAGTTCAAATTTCGAAAAAGCTCGAACCTCCTTTACAATCGGTTTCCCTTGTTCTCCCCTTTCTCTTCTCCACCTCTCTCTCTTGTCTCCTCCCGTTCACCGTCCTCCTATAGCTCGCTAAGCAAGCCCATCCCAGTCTGTCGACGATCGAGGTGAGTTCACCCAGGTTCATTCCCCCCTCTCTAGTGGCTGAACTCGTCACCGACCCGCCCTCATCAGCTTCACTACCACCCTCACAATGCCCGACATAATCATGGCGTCGAATCCCGTATACGGGATCGCTGTCACCTCTGGATCCTTCCAAGCCGCTTGCCAAACGTATAAGGAACTAGTCGGTGAAATCCGCTTTCTCGACTTGATTCTCCTACGACTACGAAACGGGACGCTTCGTTCCCAGCGACACACCTCTCTGGTCCTCAAAGACACTGCAAGGATCTGGATCAAGATAGGTCGCGAGCTCTTCGATACAGAGCTTGAGAGGCAAGAAGAGGAGTACGCGGAGAGGATTTTGTGCGAAGACTGTTTCAGTTACTTCTCCGAGGGCTATGATCGTTATCCGACGTTCGATGAGGCGGGTGGAATACATGCTGAATGCGAGGATTGTCAAGATCAGTTTGAGGATAGAGCAGAAGAAGACGAGATGGAGGAGGATGAGGACGAGGAGATGGCTATCTCAGGTCTCTTTCAGCGCGATATCGCCAAAGATGTATGTTTCCTTGATTTCTTTTCGAGTCTACATTACTGAGTTGGGATTCTTGACATGGTTATACAGTCATTCCCGCTCCTCGAACGTTTCGGTTTGTGCACCGTTCTCCGACATGCAACCGCGAACGATCTCGCAGATCGTAGGAAGTATAACCTCAACTACGAAAGATCGCTTCTCATACTCTCGGTCGAGCCTATCGACGAGCGCGGCACGGATTGGGGAGGGAAAAAGTTGTTCAGCGACGACGGCAGATATCATATCGCCTATCACTCCTTTGAGGTCATCCAGCTTCGTCTCCCCTCCAATGCCGATGCTCGCTTCCGCCGTATTGTCGACTTTGGTCATTTGGTGGAAATGGACCATGATCCTGCGACCGGACCGAGTGACAGACTCTCTCCGACTACTCGCGCCGTCCAGCCCAAATGGATGAAGTGGACGTACGCTCATGAAGAGCAATGAGCCTTCCGAGATGAGCTCGAGGCGAGGAGAATTGGGAGTTGTTTAGTGATTCGCTGGCGAGTTTCGAACAATGGTTTCTTTGGTTTTGAAGCTCAAGCTGTGTATCTGTTCCTTTTCTGTTCTGTTCAATAAAGTCTTTTGTCAGTGCTCTCCAATATTCTTCGCGACATATGCAGCTTCGAGTCTCGGAAGCGAGTCGTGCATCCTTGCGATCGGATTCGCCGGGTCGGAGCTTGCGGAGCTAGGCGCAGGAGTTCAACGGAGGAGTGAAAAGTCCCCTCGGATCCTCGGCTCTTACCCCACAATCCTCCCTTTCTCTTCCACGCTGGATCCTCCCTCATTGTTCCATGCAGTCAACCTTCCATTGTGCGCTCAGGTCGAGCAGAATGCACAAAGGAAGGGAGATTTCGCTGCAGTCGAGTGAGGGATAGCTACCCTCTTTCCTCTCGATCTATCGCATTTCTGATCGAGTAGCTCTCGTGAGTCAGTCTCTCATCGAAGTTCGCACTCTGCGACAGAGCTGATTAGGTTACCTTAGACAGACTCTCTATCTTCGGTTGCGAATTCTCTTCACACATCGACTACTTCGAGACTCTCTCACAGTAGTTCGGTACGTCCTCTAGCTCTCACTCTGAGACGCTCTCATCCTTACTTACCCCCTTGAACGACGCATTAGTTTCTGTATCCGCTTCGCTCCACCTCTCCTTTATCTTCGTCGTTTCTTCGTCCTCCTATCTAGGTAAGGATCATCTCTCATCTCTCCTTCACTCTGAAGGAAGAGTGATCGTAGGCTGATCACGCCGTCCTCCTATCTAGTTCGCTAGTCGTTCTATCTCCCACCATCCATCCCCTTCTTTCTCCTCCTTTTATATCTGTTCTCTCTCTCGTCTTTTCTTTTTTGTCTGTTCAGGCCTTGTGCGCCTTTCTTCGCAATTTCAGCCTCGATCGTTATGCCCGCTATACAACTCCCCCC
>Ga0308161_1005078_pt1 | contig 11716 bp, 13 predicted proteins | sample PhyFR2_FD_201034 | JGI IMG/M metagenome (GOLD analysis project Ga0308161, IMG submission 201034) | Phyllosphere microbial communities from UC Gill Tract Community Farm, Albany, California, United States - DLSLF.R2 | ecosystem: Host-associated > Plants > Phyllosphere > Unclassified | place: USA...
GTTCTCCAGTTTCTCCAACTTTGCAGCCTGAGCTCTCGCAGCGTCTTCTTCCGGTGTAGAGTTGGCGGAGTCTCGAGGAGCGGCGAGTAGGTAGACATCGTCGATTCGAACTCGAACAGGTTGAGATGAAAGAGCGTGCCTATAGATTTAGCCTGTATATCAGCAAAAGACTCGCTTTGTACTGTGTTTAAACTCACCAAGCGATCTTGATCGTGAGTTCTCCCAAGTATCCCTCGATAACATCAATCGGTAAATTCAGTTTGTCGAGAGCGTCCTTTTTCAATCGTAGATTCCGCAACTTGATATCTCCTGACCATACTCCAAAATTAAGTTGACTCGTATTGAGATTGTCGACCTATTAATCCATTTGAGCGAAAGAGAGAGGGGAAAGTGAAAGAGTTGATTTGTTCGAGTGGGGAGAGAATGGAAGGAAGATAAGCTTGATCCGTCAAGCGGAAAGTTGCGATTGCTTACATAGGTACCGAGATACTTGTTTAGTAACCCGGCAGCGACTGATTCCAGCATGTTGACTTGAAGACCAAAAACGATCTACGTCAACTCTGTTTATTCCTGCTTGCTTCTGTGGATTCCTTTGGTGTAGGTTGTCAATAAGTTTCTCTCTAGCGTGTTGTAGCTGGTATATTATTGAACCGTAGTGAAGTGGAGGGAGGAAGAACAGTCGTCTCTCGAACTGACGTTCGCTATTTCTGAATTTCCTTCGAAGTGTCGCCCATTTTTCTACAGCCCTCGTCAGATCTACTTGTTACCATGCTTTTGACTTGACTGATCGCGAGGCCTACGGAAGCAATTAAATTTCGTTCCGGTTATTCGTAACGGCGGATTTGTTTCTCCTCCTTCGCTCTCACCTCTGACCGCGATCTCTCAGACTCTCCTCCTACCGATAGTCCTTCACGTCTACCTCACCGACGCCCAGCCTCAGCCGACTCCACTCCCAGCTCCTCGAATCGTTTCCGTTCAAAGCCGCTCCGCTCTCTCTCAACCTCTACCTCTGTTAACAATGGCAGCCGTTACTGTAGTCACGCCCAGCAAGCAAATCAACCCTGTTCTCGCGTGTGAGTACTCGTTTCTAAGCGAAACGAGCGTTCGCTGATCCTTTCCTTCGTTTCTCCCCACCTTTCCCTTTACCCTCCCCTCCCCTTCTCCATCTCCCTCCTTAATCGTATTCTCGACTCCGACATTCTCAACTCATAGCCTACCTTCAACATTTGGCGACCCGGCCCATTCTCACGAAGAGTATCACTTCGGGAACTCTCTCCCTCCTCTCTGAACTCGTCGCTGGTCATGTCGCCGGTTCACCTCCCGCTCCTCTGTCCGCAAAGGAACGTACCGGTATCCCTCCTGTCGACTTCCTGAAGCGAAACCACAAAGCCCTCAAGCTCGCAGCTTACGGTATGTTTGTGATTTTCTCGTTTTTGCGTTCGTTCGAGAACTGACGAATGATTGTGTTGACAGGTTTCTTCATCTCTGCCCCTCTGGGTCATGCCATGCTTTCGATCTTACAGAAGGTGTTCGCTGGAAAGACCTCGGCTCGTAGCAAACTCGCCATGATCATTTCTTCCAACCTTTTCATTTCTCCTATCCAGCAATCCGTCTACAGTGAGTGCAAACGTCTGTTTGAAGTCGATGTCGCTATACATGTACTGACGAACATCGATCGAGCGCGCTAGTCGCTGCTATGGCTTTCATTAACGGAGCTACGAGTCCTGAAGCTATCATCAAAGCGCTTCAAATGAGTTTCTGGCCAGTCATGAGGGTACGTTCAACCTCCCCTCTACTCTCTCGTTAGCGAGATCAGTAACAGGACGAACTGCCTTCCAGTCACTCGTTCGAAAGATCGGTAACTAACGATGATCCTGATTGACAGCTCACCTGGGTTATCTCGACTCTTTCGATGGCTACCGCTCAAAAGGCGCTCGCTCCCGAACTATGGGGTTCGCATTCTATTCGCTGTCCCCGTCTTAGCGTCACTCACTGATGACCTCTACCGATAGTCCCCTTCTTCGCTTCCGTCGGAGCAAGTGTCGGATGCTTCATCAACGTTCAAGCGAAGAAGAAGGCTCTCGTCGCTCGTGCAAAGGCTCAAGCCGCTAGAGATGCTGAGCTCTCTGACAAGCGGGAGAAGTAAGCGAAGGAGGATAACGAACGGGTTGAGCAGAAGGTTCTCTGACCTCTCGCAATCCAATTTTACGATTCTCATTCTCATCTCTTTTACGGAACATCTCTTGTTTGCTAGCTGTCCAGTAGTTGTAACTTCATCAGTGGTCAAATTCTCGCTTCGAGAGGATGGAAGCGTGAGGAAACGGCAAAACGAATATTTCGTATTTTCGAAAGATTTTCGGTGCTAGTCAAGCGATCGCCCACTCTAGTGTACTTGCTATAATGATCTCGTGGGCACACTCTGTTGCGCTGTGCGATGAAACGAGCAGCGAAAAAAGTCTCGACCGTTTGGTCGTGGTGCTGCAGCGAAATAATTTCCAACTTCCTCCATTGCAAGTCACTCTTAAACTTCAACAGCACGCCCACGCCAGCTCACGTTTAATCAGTACAATACTTTCAGTAACACACGACTTGTAGCAGTAATCAGCTCTCCCTCTGCAGTCCTCAACTCTTACCCATTGTCCCATCCCACATTTCTTAGATCCGATGAGTTCTTACGGAACCCGTCGTGCATCTGCTGCTATACAAGTAGGCTCCTCTCGAAGCTCATCTCCACGTCGATCTATACTCACGATCTCATCCGCTGTAGATGGGAGCTCAGAATGGAGCTACTCACGATCCTTCGTCTCTCTCACCCTCGTCTCCCTTCGCCTCTACGACTCTCAGTTCTTCCGTGGGCAAATCTAAACGACCTACAATGATGAGCAAGTCTAGGAGGCTGTCCAGTTCGACTCAATCGCAACGTCCTGCTTCAGTTCCAGTCAGTTCGGGGTTCTCGCGGGGGCGATCTGTCAGCGTTTCAGCGCCTGACGAGGAGGACGACGGTGAAGTCATCAGGGGATTCAGGAGAGACAAAGACAAGCTGTTATTCGAATGCGAGAAGTGCTCAAAGGTACGTTCTATCCCTATCCTATCTATCCTCTCAAGAATTTTATCCCGGTTCATCGGGTTCCCCCCAAATTTTTTTTCTCTCTCTCTCTTTCGAGATGAGGCGGTGCTGACTGGTTCTCCTCCGTTTTTTCCCCCTCTCTCTTTGATAAACAGGTTTATCGTCATTCGACTTGCTTGACGAAACATCGATGGGTGAGTCTCTTTTGTTGCAGTCAAAGCGATGGAGAGATCAAACTGACGATATTTCGCAATCTTCTCGTTGCGCCATATCTATTTAGGAGCACACCAGCGTAAGTTGTTCGACACGAGCTCAGCCTATTTTGTGACGTGAATGCTGATTCGGCTTCTGCGACTTGACAGCATTGGAAAGAAGCGTCAAAACTCCTTCTTTCGAAACATCAACAAGTTCAACTCCTCGAAGGTGCCGCTATCCTCGCTGCTGCCTCAGCAGGAACTTCCCTCCCTGACGAGAAGCATTACTGGTGCGTTCTCGACGCAAACTACAAACTTGTCGTCTCCGGAAACTGACATTTGTTTTTGAGGACCCACAGGCCTGCTGCCGTTTCACCTCCCGCATCTGGTCTTCTCGGTTCTCGTGATCTCGGCATCAACATCCACGCACTCGCCGCTTCATCACCTCGCTTCACTCCCTCGTCCCTCCTCTCAGACAACGGCGATTTCCCTTCATCCCGATCCGACTTGTCGATGGACGACGACGATTCCGACGACGAAGACGAGGGAAGCTCACCTGCTGCTGAAGGTTTGAGTCTCACGATGGAGGAGGACGAACCACTCGAAGATGGCATGTTCGACTTGGATTTGGGAGGAACCGGAGATTCTTCACCATCACCACACCTAATCCCTCTCCCGCACATCGGTGCTTCGACCACTACAGCATCTCACCTCGCTACCATGGCTCGCCCTACACCTCTTCCACGACACGTTTCTCCTTCAGAATCCGATTCGGCTGCATCTCTCTCCAGTTCGCCCGCTTCAGGTCCTAGTCGTTCTCAAATTCGTTCAACAGACAGTGGATTTGGCTCATTATCAAGGAGTGCTCAAGAGTCGGCGACGAGGGATTCAATAGCATCTACAATCCCTCAATCGAAGGCCCCCCTCGTCGGTTTCTTCCCTCCCTCGAATTCAATTTCATCTTAGCTTTCTCGATTCGCCGACTTTCACCCTTGTACGAATCATCCAGCCATCTCTTCACGCCACCTTTCAATCTATCTCAATCTTATCGACGACTTCCCATCTAACCGACCTTCATCGCTCGTTTACAAGCATTTATACACGCCTCCTCGTCCCTCATTCCGCCTGTCCACACATCGCAAACATCCGTACCGCCTCCCCGACCAATTTCCGCTCATTATCGCTTCTTTCCTCAGTACCTGATTATGTATACCTTCGTGAGATTTCTTTTTCGTACTTCCTTTTCTGTCTTCTTTTCATTCGTACCTGCTTTCTTCCTTATCAGTACCTGTCACTTTTTGCTTCGTCCTTTGATCGTTCTTTAGTACTCCTCTTCTTATTTGTCCAAATACCTTGGTTGTTTCGCTGTCAGTTTTCGGAACGACTCTCTCCTGCAAATTTGCAACCTCGTTTATTCTCCCTTTGCGCCGTGCCTGGTCATTGTCCTCTGTGTTTCTTGGCATGTCGAAATGAAAGTTGCGAGGTTGCGAAACGAAACTTTCACTCTGTCTTCTCATCTATTGATCGACTCTACACCTCAGCACAACCTGGCCGACTCTATTACGCAAGAGCAATGGGCTCAAAAGTACCAAGAAGCGCAGGTAGGCTTGCTCTCAACCTCTCTCATCGAGTGCTCGCTGATCTCAATCCGCTTCATCTCCCCACCTCGCTGCCTAGGCCGCTGGTACACGAGCGACGAAGCTAGAGCTATCTGGATCCTATGATCAAGCATTTCGACTCTACATACAAGCAGCTCAAGCTTACCTCTTCCTCATCCGACATACGACGGACAGTGAGATGAAAGGGAAACTGAGAACCGTGTCGAGTAAGTTGGTGCAACGGGCGGAGAAGATCAAGCAGGCGAGAAAGTCACAAGTAGGACCTATACAGAGAGACAGTCTGGCGATTGGTGAGCCGTTCGCACAGCTCGTGCAGTGCTCGAATTAACTCTGAATCTCGTTTCACAGAGGAACAAGACGATGTACTGGTCAAGTCGGGAGTGTACAACGGTCAGAGGCTACCTCGATGGACTAGCTATAATACTTCCGCACGGGGAGACGTCAAGTGAGTTCGAGTCCTGTCGTTCGTGATCGATTTTGCTTGACAATTCTTCATATGCAGGTTGTTTCCTCGTCCAGCGCTCTCGTCCAGACACATCGAGCAAGACTGCGTATGGAAGCGTCCCTCTGGCAGAGTATCCGTCATTCTTCCAGATGCGGGATTGGTCAACGGCAGAGATATCATTCAAGACAACCTTTCCGATTGTTCTGTCGTCGCTGCTCTCATCGTCTCGGCAGAACACCATGCCAAGTTCGGGTCAAAGGTGCGTATTTCCGCTCTACAGACTTGCAGCTTAAGCTAAAGACGGAAACGCTTCATAGCTCGGGATTTCCAGTCTTCACCCTCAAAATGCAGCAGGTTGGCCCGTTACGAGCGATTCAGGAATCTACTCTATGCGATGCTGTATCAATGGGACTTGGAGAGGAGTGAGCATCTTATATTCTTTCGTCGATGAACTCTAGCTCACTCTAATTGTACAGATTGGTGAGCCGCGCGCGATCCCTCACGGCGATTCTGAATCTGACCTCGGCTCGAGTAGACGTCGACGATCAACTCCCGACCACTCCAACTGGTAGAATGGTGTGCGCTTCAACTGTAGCGCAAGATCAGCTTTGGCCTGCTTTGATCGAGAAAGCGGTGAGAACCTTTCACTGGTCTCTGCTCTCCTTCCTCGACTGATCTGTTCCATTACATGCAGTATCTCTCGCTATCTGGCAGCTATGAGTATCCGGGATCGTAAGCCTCGCTTCGACTGTGCTAGATTTGACGAACACTGACCCGTCGTTTCGCAGAAATTCGGCAGATGACCTCTAGTACGCTTCCCTCCCTTTCTGCCCGGACTACTTCGAATACGGGGCTGACCTCATCACAGCGCTCTCTCCGGGTGGTTACCCGAGCATATCTCACTACGGTAAGCAACCCTCTCGATCCATTTTAGAGTTCCCCTAATTCCTGTTTTCGACTTCCGATAGGCAAGGTTTTCGGAGTGAGGCTACCTGGTTGCGTCTGCGAAAGGCATTCGAGCTGGGCAAATGCGTCTTGACCGTCGGAACGGGAAAAGTTCTCGACGATTTCCTCGAGGGAGCTGGACTCGTTCCTTCTCACAACTATGCTGTTCTCGGTAAGTTCAGGAGCCTGTGTAACCGCTTACTCGAGGCTGACCTCTTGCTCGTCGTAGACATGCGCGAGCGTAACGGCGTGCGAGAAGTCGAAGTGATCAACCCCTGGCCGAATTCGCGCTCAACTTGGTCGAATGATCTTCGTTCTTCGCTACCTGGTGATCGAGGTGAGCCTTCAACAACGGTCTCTCTCTCCATCTATTGTTGACTTCGCCTCTGTAGATTCTCGAACTCTACTTATTGACTGGGACGAGATTGGCAATCATTTCGCTGCGATTCATGCGAGTTGGGATCCTACAGTTTTTGATCACTCGGATACGGTGCATCTGTGAGCTTTCGCTTCCTTTAAGTATCAGTGCGTACGCTGATCGAGACTCCCGTCCCAGGAGCGTTCCTGCGCGTACAAGCGAACCGTCGAACTCCAAAAGTTCGTCGCCAGTATCATCAAAATCCATTTCGATCGGCTGATGAGCATTTTTCTGCAGCTCATCGAAATAGCAAGACGCTTCGCTTGAGAGTGGCATCGGTGACGACGAGATCCTCAGAAATCTGGTTCTTCGTCGCTCGACATGCGAAGACGGGGAAGGAGAAGCAAGAACATGTCGGGCTACAGGTCTCTCGAGCGACAGAGGGAGATACTGGTAGCTCGACACGCCTAGCAGTCGATGAAGCTGTACGCTTAATTGAGTCGACCTAGTCTATCCGAGGAGAAACTGAACTTTCTCGAACTTTACAGTCGTTCATGACCGATAATCCTTACCTCTTCGTACGTTCGTTTACCATTCAGTAGTACAGTATATCTTCACTGACGATTAGTAGGTATAGTATCGCCTTCATACGCCAGCCGATACCTCTCTTTTCGATCTCGTCATTTCGCATGAAGGACCTTCGACAGATTTCGCTTTCACCCTCAAAGTCTTCGGCAACGATAAGGTTCGGATCGAGAACGGTCCGCCTCCGCTACCATACTCGAACACGGTCAGTTCTGATGCTGTTCTCAATTCGACGAGCGAAGTCTGAGTGATTCTCCTTTGTCGATTCTAGTCTCAAGGGGCTTGGTCAGGCATTACTGCAGGAGGGAATCATACTTCCTCGACATTTGTCTATAATCCTCAATATCGAATAACGCTATCAGCTCCACCCGATCGAAATTCTCCCGTTGGTGAACTCGAGATTCACGCTCAAACTTCGAAAGATACCCCGATCAATGTCAAGCTAGTCGTGAACGGTGGAAAGCGTGTCGCAGAGTAAGTTCTGTGCTCTTGTCTCGAAGTTGCCGAGCTGAACGGCTGTGGTCACAGCTTCGAATCTCGAGACGTCTTGACCGGACCTCCCTCGTACTCTTACGGTCGACAATCTCGACACGTCGGTACTCTCAAGCGTGAGCTTTCTTCTCTCCTGTATTCCCCTCGACTCGACTAGTAGCTGATGTACGCAGACGTTTAGCGGGATCTTACACTCTCGTCGTCTCTTCGTTTCAGGCGCATCACGAAGACACTTTCGATTTGACAGTGAGATCATCTCTACCGCTCAGCGTATCGCCCATACCATCGGAAGGTGCTGGTCTATATTCTCGATGCGTACGAGGAGCTTGGAACGAAGGCAAAGATGGGGGAAGTCACGATTTGATGAGGAATCCGATCTACCGCTTCAAGTTTGCAAAGTCGGCAGTCCTGAGGTGAGTTCGCTGTTCTCTGAGACTACTTCTGGACCCGCACACTGAAGCTATGAGGGTGGTAGGGCTCGTCTACAAACTCCTGAGGGACCTCTCCCGATCGCTTTATCGCTCTTCGAAGCCTCCTCAGATGGAAGATTTCACAAGCGAATACAAACGACAGAGCCGTATTCTGATCTTGTTTGTGGTGTAGTCATGTCGCCGACCAAGCTGGAACCGTCAGAAACAGGTGTGCTTTTCTCGATCTCTTCTTTTCGACCTCTGCTGACCTGCTCAGCCGTTTCAACAGACTACCTGCTTATACCTTCGACGTTCTCGTCGGGAGTGCATGTCTCTTTCGTGTTGTATGTATACGCTGATACCCCAATAGATTTGACCGAGGCGTGAAACGAAGAAATCAACTCTTTTTGAGAATAGTGACGGCAACCAACGCTCTGAGGCTTCAGTAGGTATGCTTGGTCGAGTATCCTCACCCTGCGAGCCTGTCTCGTGATAGAAGCGAGGAATTAAACTGCAAGCAACGATCTCGCGGGGCTTGCGAAAGGTTTTTTGCTCGAATTGAGCGAGAGAATAAAGACCGGGGTCTCAATTGAGCATCGTGAGCTGCAACCGATCAGCCTACTCACCATGATCCAAGGAAGTGAAAACTTTCCCTTTGCGAAATTCAGTATTGAAATCCGCCCCACCTGCGATTGAACTCTTCCTCCTCTTCCTTTGCACTTCCCTTCAATCAGCATGTCTGTACAGCGCCCTTCTCGTCCAGCAGTCTCCGACTATCCTAACACGTCAGCACATTCGTCTGAGTTGGAGGAAGCAAAGGCGTTATTTGAAAAGGAGCTCGCAAGTCCCGATGAAGAATGGGAGGATCAGGGAGAGCGCGAGGGAGTGAAGCTACACAAGAAGACAGATCCAGAGGTACGTCCATCGAGTCGCTCGCTGATGATGTCGAAGCTGGAGAGCTGATCGAAATCATCATCTCCGGTGACCTTGTAGAACCCTTGTAAGCTATCTACGGTGCTGCTATCCGACAGACTACAATATACTGATTGTATAGAGCTATAGATGCTGTACCGACCGTGAAAGGAGAGACTGTCGTCGAAGGAGTAACTTCGGATGCGGTTGGTTCAATTCTTTCCTCAGAACATCGCAAGTAGACCAATCTAAGGGCGACTGATATCCAACAGTTCCTAAGCGGGGTCATTCAACTTCCGGGAATGCGAAAGTTATGGGATACGAGATTCGTCGAAGGATTTCAAATCCAAAGGTACACAAGAACTTCGTACTGTTTTTACTCCGAGATGAAAGGTATGGGATGGTTAGTCTACCCTCGAGATATTGTCGGGATTCAGAAGAACTACGGAGGCGAAACCGAGAATGGGGAACGAATGGTGATTCAAACTTCGGTCGAAGAGTCGGATCTCGCGGCTGAACAGAAAGGCAAGACGAGGGCTACGCTCAAAGTCAGTGGATGGAAGCTTGTGTGAGTCTTCAACTCGGTGTGACTATGCGGGCGAGAGGTGGAGTTAACGACTCCTAACTCACAGTCCCGAAGGTGACAACTTGAGAGTAACTTATATCGTCAATATCGCTCTCAACGGATCCATTCCTTACGCAATGGTAAGCACACGTATTGAGTGATGCTTCTGCTCCTTGTTGATACTCATGCTCGCTTGTCGGAACTAGGTTTCAATGCTAGCAACCGAAACACCTCTTTGCACTGGCCGTGCTCGAGATATCTACTACGAACGTGAGTTCACAACCATCCTCTCTCACTCTCTCTGTTATAGTAACCGACTCGTCCCATTTGTAGATGGATACGCTCCTTTCATCCGCCTCACTCCTCCCTCCGGCGAACCCTCGATCATTTTCCAAACTGAATCATTCTCCGACCCACCCGGCGTTGCTGGAGACCCACACCCTCGCGAATACCGCTGCGTACTCACAACAGGCTCCAAGACCGATGAGACGTTCGAGATCGAATACGATACGAAGCGAATGTACAAGGAGGGAATCTCGGTTACCGTCGAAGGAGAAGGAGTCGAGGTTACCGATGATGGAAAGGGACGAGTCAAGGTTACGACGAAGGAATCAAACAAGGAGGCTACTGTCGTCATCTCTCCCAAGTAAACAATATCGGGGCATCGTTGGAAAGTAAGAATCTTCAGAGCAGTATCACTTTTGTTCATTTTTGTATTGTATGTACTGGCAATATCATATTCAGTCATCTCCCTTTGAAGACCTCGAAAGCTGTCAGGACTCGCTCACGAGCCTCGAGGGGTGATAGGTAGAGCGAGTCGTCGTTCACAACCGGAGTTCCCGAAAGCTATCGACTCTTTCGTTAGCACTAAACTTGTCTCGCCGATCGCTCGCCCGTCTTGTAGGGTGCTCTCTGTCCATTGGCTCGACCAGTCTGACCGAGAATGGACAGGAGAGCGGTCGAGAGACGAGAATGAGGAATCGGATCAGTATTTTTCCGGTTTCTCGGGGCGCTCCTCTCGAGGTAGCTTAGCTCTGTATCTACCAAAGAGTGAGATTCGTTCACCCAGTGCGAAAGAGCTCAAAAAGGGGGATCCGCATCAGACATGTTGAGTGATTACGATCGGACTCTCCAAAAAAAATCCCCTTCGACTTCTACCCTTCTTCCGCTTCACCTACTCAACCTCTAGAGCCCTTACCCCTCATTGAGGTGAGTCTCATATCCCTCCTCGACTGCTGGGTAGCTATCCGTACTCTCTCTGAACGCTCGCTGACCTTTTATTGAGTGACGCTAGGAACTTTCCTCCAATTCTCTTCCCTTGCGCTCTCTGGGCTCTTCCATTAGACGTTCGTTGTGGAGGAGATAGAGTGAGTGAGTGGCAGCTTGCACCAGTCGATCAGAGTTAGTTCAAAGGGTGAGTAGCAAAAAATTCAAGTCTTTCCCCTTTTGGAGGAGGGCAGAGCAAAATCGCTCGTGAGATTGACCACGCTGATACGCCCATCAAATTCTTCCTCTTCTTTCCTGCAGATCAAATCTCCTCGACTCCTTCTATTACATACACACTCGTTTACACCTTCCACTCCTTTGATCCCGTTTCCCTCCTCGGCCAGCTGTCGAATCCCTTTCCTCAGCTTCTCCCATCACATTCTCTTCTCTTTTCCCTTTCTCCCTCCTTTGCATGTCACACTTCGAAAACGCGCCTCTCCTCAAGACTCGACAACATCAACAACGTAACAAGAACACTCTCTACATCGACACTCTCTCAAACGCGCAATCTTCCCTCCCTCTCGAATTCAACGACTCCGATTCTCCAGCTTCCTCCCCTCCCTCTCCCTCGCGTTACAGAGCTCTCGAACCGCGTTTCGTAACTCTCAAAGCGCTTCGACTCCCTCAAATCGCCAAAAGACACGCGAAACTTTCAAATCATTTCGAACAGGAAAGAGACGGACCGAAATTCTTCAACTTACTTCCAAAGAGGGCGCCGGTTGCGATAGGAGGGGAGGAGGTAGAGATCGATGAAGATACAAATTGTAGGGATGTAGTGAGAGAGTACAAGGGAGATGAAGATATCCTGGAAGTGAGGAGGAATTATGCGAAAGCAGTGAGGGAGGCAATCGTGTCGAG
>Ga0308161_1005080_pt1 | contig 11712 bp, 13 predicted proteins | sample PhyFR2_FD_201034 | JGI IMG/M metagenome (GOLD analysis project Ga0308161, IMG submission 201034) | Phyllosphere microbial communities from UC Gill Tract Community Farm, Albany, California, United States - DLSLF.R2 | ecosystem: Host-associated > Plants > Phyllosphere > Unclassified | place: USA...
GTGCGCTCGTTATGCGATGCTGTGGCGCCGCCGGTAGCCGTCGAGGAAGCGCGCAATGCGGCCGACCGCTTCGGTCAGGTCGTCGGTGTTGGGCAGGAACACGACGCGGAAATGGTCCGTGGTCGGGCAGTTGAAGCCGGTGCCCTGCACGATCAGCACCCGCTCCTCCGCCAGCAGTTCATAGGCGAATTGCTGGTCGTCGGCGATCGGGTACATCTTCGGATCGAGCCGCGGGAACATGTACAGCGCCGACTTCGGCTTGACGCAGGTGACGCCCGGGATGTCGGTCAGGAGCTTGTGCGCCAGATCGCGCTGGCGCAGCAGCCGGCCGCCCGGACGCACCAGGTCGTCGATGCTCTGATAGCCGCCGAGCGCGGTCTGGATGGCGAACTGGCCGGGCGCATTCGCGCACAGCCGCATCGAGGCCAGCATGTTCAGGCCCTCGATGTAGTCCTTCGCATGCTTCTTCTCGCCCGACACCACCATCCAGCCGGCGCGATAGCCGCAGGAGCGGTAATTCTTCGACAAGCCGTTCAGGGTGATGAACAGCACGTCGTCGGCCAGCGAGGCCAGCGAGGTATGGGTGTTGCCGTCGTACAGGACCTTGTCGTAGATCTCGTCGGCAAACACCACCAGCTGGTGCTTGCGTGCCAGTTCGACAATTTCCTTCAGCAGGTCGACGGAGTACAGCGCGCCGGTCGGGTTATTCGGATTGATCACCACGATGGCCCGGGTATTGGGCGTGATCTTCTTCTTGATGTCCTCGATATCGGGCATCCACTCCGACTGCTCGTCGCAGACATAGTGGACCGGCGTGCCGCCGGACAGGCTGACCGCCGCGGTCCACAACGGATAATCGGGCGCCGGCACCAGCACTTCGTCGCCGGTGTTGAGCAGCGCATTCATGCTCATCACGATCAGCTCGGAGGCGCCATTGCCCAGGTAGATGTCGTCGATGGTGACGCCGGTAATGTTCTTCTGCTGGGTGTAGTGCATCACCGCCTTGCGCGGCGCGAACAGGCCCTTGGAATCGGTGTAGCCGGAAGCATTGCCCATGTTGCGGATCATGTCCTGCACGATCTCGTCCGGCGCGTCGAATCCGAAGGCGGCCAGGTTGCCGATGTTGAGCTTGATGATCTTGTGACCATCCTCTTCCATCTGACGTGCCTTTTCCAGCACGGGACCACGGATGTCGTAACAGACGTCTGCCAGTTTCCTGGATTTCTGAATCGGTCGCACGGGGCGCTTCCTTGAAAGGTGGGGCGGTCAGGCTGATTGCTGCGCCGCGATAAAAGGGCCATTTTGCCGAAAGCAACTGGTTTTATCAATCGATACCGAAAGTCCGGAGATCGAAAACCGTTACAATGCCCCTCATTTCCGCCTGTGTGCCGGCACCCGACATGGCCGGCCCATTCATCTCATGAAGCTACACGCCACCTCCACCCAGCAATACCAGACCGTCACCGCCTACGACGAGAGCGGCGTCGAGATCAATGCCGTCCAATTTCACAGCAGCCTAGTTGTCATGCCCGAAATGGCGCCGGTCGACTGGCCGGTCAGGTCCTTCGATGCCCTCACCGCTGAAGATTTCCAGCGCATCGACGCCCTTTCGCCCGATGTCGTGATCCTCGGCACCGGCGCCCGCCAGCGCTTCATCCATCCGAAACTGATCGCGTCGCTCAATACGCGCCGGGTCGGCGTCGAAACCATGGACAACCAGGCGGCATGCCGGACTTACAACATCCTGATGGCCGAGGGCCGGAAAGTGGCGCTGGCCCTGATCCTGGAAACATCGCAGGGCTGAAAATCCGCTCACCTGCACAGGCCCGTCCGCATGCCGATGGCTGCCGGAACCGCCTGAACGATGTTGAACTTGAAACCCGGAAATCCGGCCCAACATGGCCTGCATTCCCGGGCGGCCGCCACCCGGCGACGATCGCCCGAACGGTGAACGTTCTCCCTGCTGGCCCGCTCTATGGCTTTGACCGACGCCCATCGGCCGGCAAACATCGACGTAACAACAGGAGAACACTGTGGTAGAGAGCCCACCTGCGCTGCACGATATCGTGCCTGATTTTTCTGCCGCCATGACCAGCGGCCAGACTTTTCACCTTGCAGACTATCGGGGCAAGAACATCGTTCTGTACTTCTATCCCAAGGACAATACGCCAGGCTGCACGACGGAAGGCATCCGTTTCCGCGAACTGTATCCGGAGTTCCAGCAGGCCAATGCCGAGATCTTCGGCGTCAGCCGCGACAGCCTGCGCTCCCACGAGAGCTTTCGCAGCAAGCTTGCGATGCCCTTTCAACTGATTTCGGATCCCGATGAAGCCGTCTGCAATCTGTTCAATGTGATCAGAAGCAAGACCATGTATGGAAAAGCCGTGCGCGGCATTGATCGCAGCACATTCATCATTGACGCTTCCGGGCGATTAGTGAAAGAATGGCGTGGAGTGAAAGTGCCCGGGCATGTTGATGAAGTGCTCGAATTCGTGAAGGCTATCCATTAATTCGCTCGATACGTTGAAGCCTAAAAGAAACCTCAGTCCAGAGCCGTTTGAAGAAAAGGAGCCTTCCTTTTCCAAAACGGCTTTTTGCATTCTGCGGTACCGCAGCCATTCCATGCACTACCCCGCCAACCGTCCCTCCTGTCCGTTCGCCCACCCGGCTGACGGGCTGCGGACATCCTAGATTGAGGTCCTGATGCCCCTTCCGAAACTACCTACCAAGCCTGCAACGCTGCTATCCCCGAGCGATTATCCCAAGGCGGAAAAAGGCAAGACCGTCAAGCCATCGATCAAGCTGCTTGAACCTGCCGCCACGCCTGCCAAGCCTGAACCCGCGCCTGTCACCCGCGCCAAGCTGCCCGAACCCGCCGCGGCCAAATCGCGCCCGAAGGTATTGAAGGCGGTCGAAACCCGCGCCAAGTCCAGCACCAGCCGCGCCGCCGACAAGGCTGGCAGCACCAAGCTGTTCGTGCTCGACACCAATGTGCTGATGCATGATCCGACCTCGCTGTTCCGCTTCGAGGAACACGATGTCTATCTGCCGATGATGACATTGGAGGAACTGGACAACCACAAGAAGGGCATGTCCGAAGTGGCGCGCAATGCGCGCCAGGTGTCGCGCTCGCTCGACGCGCTGGTTGCCGACATCGATGACAATGCGATCGACGATGGCATCCCGCTGGCAAAGCTGGGCAACAAGGATGCCCGCGGCCGCCTGTTCTTCCAGACCAAGCTGCAGAATATCGAGCTGCCCGAAGGCCTGCCGGTGGGCAAGGCCGACAACCAGATTCTCGGCGTGGTGCGCGCGCTCGAAGCGCAGTATCCGGGGCGCGCGATCGTGCTGGTGTCCAAGGACATCAACATGCGCATCAAGGCGCGTGCGATGGGCCTGCCGGCGGAAGAGTATTTCAACGACCATGTGCTGGAAGACACCGACCTGCTGTACTCCGGCATCCTGCAATTGCCGGACGACTTCTGGACCAAGCATGGCAAGGGCATGGAGTCCTGGCAGGAGAGCAAGAACGGCACCGGCTATACCTATTACAGGCTGACCGGTCCGCTGGTGCCGGCGATGCTGGTCAACCAGTTCGTCTACATGGAGCCCAGCAATGGCGAGGCGTCGTTCTATGGCAATGTCACGCAGATCAACGGCAAGACCGCCGTCATCCGCACCCTGCGCGACTACAGCCACAACAAGAACAGCGTCTGGGGCATCACTGCACGCAACCGCGAGCAGAACTTCGCGCTGAACCTCTTGATGGATCCGGAATGCGATTTCGTTTCGCTGCTGGGACAGGCCGGCACCGGCAAGACCCTGCTGGCATTGGCCGCCGGCCTGACGCAGGTGCTGGAGACCAAGACCTACAACGAAATCATCGTGACCAGGGTCACCGTGCCGGTCGGCGAAGACATCGGCTTCCTGCCTGGCACCGAAGAGGAAAAGATGTCGCCCTGGATGGGCGCCTTCGACGACAACCTGGAAGTGCTCAACAAGTCGGATAACGATGCCGGCGAATGGGGCCGTGCCGCCACCCAGGACCTGATCCGTTCACGCATCAAAATCAAGTCGCTCAACTTCATGCGCGGCCGCACCTTCGTCAACAAGTACCTGATCATCGACGAGGCGCAGAACCTAACGCCCAAGCAGATGAAGACCCTGATGACGCGCGCGGGTCCTGGCACCAAGATCGTCTGCCTGGGTAACATCGCGCAGATCGATACGCCTTACCTGACCGAAGGCTCGAGTGGACTGACCTATGTGGTGGACCGATTCAAGGGCTGGTCGCACGGCGGCCATGTGACGCTGGCACGCGGCGAGCGGTCGCGCCTGGCAGACCATGCGAGCGAGGTGCTGTAGCCGCAATGAAGGCGGGACTTGCTCCCGCATCCAAAGAAGTCACTGACTACTCAACGTCAACCGGGCCGGCGAATTGCATTCGAAGGCCCGGTTTTTTTTCAGGGCTGCGGTTGCCAGATCATTGAAGACCACAATGACCGTATCGCCATGCGCTTCCCATGCACGCACGGCCTTTGTGACTTCGTCGGCCGGTAGGTATCAAGCGCATTGGCCGTCACGCCGGAAAGTGCGGCAAGCTTATTCCAGCCAGGTCACAGAGGCATTGTGCCGATTGCGATGCATCGACCTGACCGCCGAGGACGGTCATGATATCCGCACCGCCAGTTGAGGATGAATGTGCCGAGCTTGGCTGCATAAGGATTTTCCCCGGAAAATGACATAAAAAATGCGCCAGGCAAGTGGCGCATTTTTCATCTTGTTCCCGCGTAGGCCTGCTACCGGATGCACGCAGTTTAAAGAATCAGCGTGCCTATCCACCATGCAATCGCCGCCATGAAGGCCGACGCCGGGATCGTGAAGATCCAGGCCCAGACGATGTTGCCGGCCACGCCCCAGCGCACCGCCGACATCTTCCTGGAAGCGCCGACACCGACGATGGCGCCGGTAATGGTGTGCGTGGTCGATACGGGCACGCCCAGTGCGGTTGCCAGGAACAGCGTGATCGCGCCCCCCGTCTCGGCGCAAAAGCCGCCGACAGGCTTTAACTTGGTGATCTTCTGGCCCATGGTCTTGACGATGCGCCAGCCGCCGAACAGCGTGCCCAAGCTAATGGCGGTGTAGCAGGAGATCACGACCCACCATGGCAAGTGCTCATCCGGCGAGGAGGCACCGGCGGCGATCAGCAGCATCCAGATGATGCCCATGGTCTTTTGCGCGTCGTTGCCGCCATGCCCCAGGCTGTACATCGAGGCAGACAGCAGCTGCATGCGGCGGAACCACTTGTCGACCCGGCGCGGCGTTGCCCGCACGAACAGCCAGGACACCAGCACCATCATCAGCGAGCCGAAGATGAAACCCAGCAGTGGCGACAGTACGATGAACAGAATGGTCTTGAGCAGTCCGCCGGCGATCAGGGAACCGGTGCCAGCCTTCGCGACAGCGGCGCCCACCAGGCCACCGATCAGCGCATGTGACGAGGACGAAGGAATACCGTAATACCAGGTGATCAGATTCCATACGATGGCGCCAACCAGCGCGCCGAACACCACATAGTGGTCGACTACGGCGGGATCGATCGTGCCCTTCCCCACCGTCGTCGCCACTTTCAGCTGAAACACCAGAATCGCGACGAAGTTGAAGGCGGCGGCCATGGCCACTGCAGTCTGCGGCTTGAGCACGCCGGTCGATACCACGGTGGCGATTGCATTGGCGGCATCATGGAAGCCGTTCATGAAATCGAATATCAGCGCCAGCGCAACAAGGAATGCGAGAGCATAAATGCTGATCTGTAGAGTTTGCATAATTGTTCTTGGGATTCTATTGAGGCAGGCGAACGCCAGGGGATGGCGCTCGCCGGAGGGGGCGGCATGCAGCCGCCGGCGCCTGAAAACGTCAGGCGTTTTCGACGATGATGCCTTCCAGGATATTGGCCACGTCCTCGCAGCGGTCGGTCACGGTTTCGAGGATCTCGTAAATGGCCTTGAGCTTGATCAGGTTGCGAACGTCGGGCTCGTCGCGGAACAGCTTGGACATGGCGGCGCGCATCACATGATCGGCATCCGATTCCAGGCGGTCGATCTCGGCGCAGATGGCGAGAATTTCGCGCGAATTGTCCATGTTGTGCAGCAGCGCGACGCCGGCGCGGACCTTTTCCGTGCAGGCCAGGCACAGTTCGGCCAGGCGCTTGGCTTCCGGCGTGGTGTTCTTGATGTCGTACAGGGAGATCGTCTGCGCCGCATCTTCGAGCAGGTCGAGGATGTCGTCCATGCGGGTAATGAGCTGATGGATGTCATCGCGGTCCAGCGGCGTGATGAAGGTCTTGTGCAGCATTTCCAGCGTGTTGTGGGTGACCTTGTCAGCCTGCTTCTCGATGCCTTCAATGGCATGCACCCGGTTTTCCAGGTCATCGAAGCTGGTCATCAGCGCCACCATCTCGCGCGCGCCCTTGACGCACAGATCGGCATGCTGAATGAACAGCTCAAAAAATTTGCCCTCGTTGGGCATCAGACGTCCAAACATGATTGTTTCTCCAGATAAAAAGGGGTGACAGCGTCCTTGGGCTGGCGCGAACGGCGTTTATTCGCTGCTGTACATCGGCGCATTGCCAACGTAGTTGTCAAACTTGGTGAACTGGCCAAGGAAAGTCAGCCGAACCGCCCCGATGGGGCCGTTACGCTGCTTGCCGATAATGATCTCGGCAGTGCCCTTGTCCTGGGAATCGGGGTTATACACTTCATCGCGGTAAATGAACAGAATGACGTCGGCATCCTGCTCGATAGCGCCGGATTCGCGCAGATCGGACATTACCGGGCGCTTGTTCGGCCGCTGTTCCAGCGAGCGGTTCAGCTGCGACAGCGCGATGACCGGGCAGTTGAGCTCCTTGGCCAGGCCCTTCAGGTTACGGGAAATTTCCGAAATTTCCGTTGCCCGGTTTTCGCCGGCGGAGTTGGCCGACATCAGCTGCAGGTAGTCGACGATGATCAGGCCCAACTTGCCGCACTGCCGGGACAGGCGACGCGAACGGGCGCGCAGCTCGATCGAACTCAGCGCCGGCGTCTCGTCGATGTAGAGCTGGGCGTCGTTCATCTTCTGGATCGCATGCGTCAGGCGCGGCCAGTCCTCGTCGGCCAGCCGGCCGGTGCGCAGCCTGTGCTGGTCGAGCTTGCCCACCGAGCCCAGCATACGCATGGCCAGCTGTGCGCCGCCCATTTCCATCGAAAACACGGCCACCGGCAGGCCGCTGTCGATCGCCACGTTTTCGCCGATGTTGATCGAGAATGCCGTCTTGCCCATCGAAGGACGTCCGGCGACGATGACAAGGTCGCCCGGCTGCAGGCCGGACGTCATGCGGTCCAGGTCGACAAAACCGGTCGGCACGCCGGTGATGTCATTCTGGCTGTCGCGGTTGTAGAGTTCATCGATGCGTTCGACGACCTGGGTCAACAGCGGCTGGATTTCCTGGAAACCCTGGGCGCCGCGCGCACCCTCTTCGGCAATGGCGAAAATCTTGGATTCCGCCTCGTCCAGCATCTGCTTGACTTCCTTGCCCTGCGGGTTGAAGGCGTCGCCGGAAATCTCGTCCGCGACCGTGATCAACTTGCGCAGCACGCCGCGGTCACGCACGATTTCGGCATAGCGGCGGATATTGGCGGCAGATGGGGTGTTCTGCGCCAGCGCATTCAGATAGCTGAGGCCACCGACCTCCTCGGCCTTGCCGGACGAGGAAAGCGCCTCATAGACGGTAATCACGTCCGCCGGGCGGGAATTGTTGATTAATTTGACAATATGCTGGAAGATCAAGCGGTGATCGAACCGATAGAAATCTTCCTGGCTAACGAAATCGGCGATGCGGTCCCAGGCAGCATTATCCAGAAGCAGGCCGCCCAGCACGGACTGTTCTGCTTCGATGGAGTGTGGCGGGACGCGTAGGGAATCGACTTGCGGATCGGGACGGCTATTCATGGCGCGCATTATACCTGCTCGCCGCTGGCCAAAGCAGCAGGCCAGAAATTCGCTGACCGAACTGTTTACCGTGCGATACGGTACTTGATAATTGGATGCACCCTGTTTACATTGGCTGCTCCTTTCACCTGACGCCGCCCATGAGCCAACCTTACCGACTGGACAACTACACCCCGGACGAGAGCATCGGCTACCTGCTCAAACGCGCCGGCGGGCAATTGAGCACGACGATAGACCGCGCGCTTGCCGAGTTCGACATGACCCATGCCCAGCTCGGCATTTTTCTGCGCCTGCTGCACGGCCACGCAGACACCGCAGCCGACCTGGCACGGGAAATGGCCATCGATACGGGCGCCATGACGCGTGCGCTGGACCGGCTCGAAGAAAAGGGTTTTATACGACGCCTGCGCAGTCATGCCGATCGGCGCATGGTGCAGGTCAGCCTGACCGACAAGGGCAAGAGCCTGGCCGACCAGATGACGCTGGTGGCCATCAATGCGCTGAACCATCATCTGCGTGACTTCACGCCCGAGGAAGTCGCGCAGTTCAAGATCTTCCTGCGCCGGATGATAGGCAACAGCTGAATCGGTGGGCGCTGCGCCGCTGCGGCGCAGCAGCTGCCCGAGAGGCGGAACGCGCAAAAAAAATGCCGGGAATCCCCGGCATTTTTTATCGGATGAGTATCCGTATATCAGGCGTGCTCGCCCTGCACTGCAACCGTCAGTTCGACGGCCACGTCGGTGTGCAGCGAAACGGTGACAGGATGCTCGCCGGTGGTCTTGATCGGACCTTGGGGCATGCGAACCTGTACCTTTTCAACGGCAAAGCCCTGCTTGCTCAGTGCTTCGGCAACGTCTGCATTGGTGACGGAACCAAACAGGCGGCCGTCAACGCCAGCTTTTTGCGAAATCTGGACGGTCAGGCCGCTCATCTTTTCACCCTGGGCCTGGGCAGCTGCCAGCTTCTCGGCGGCAGCCTTTTCCAGGTCGGCGCGCTTGACTTCGAACTCGGCCACGGCAGCCTGGGTTGCACGGCGTGCCATGCGGTTAGGGATCAGGAAGTTACGGGCGTAACCGTCCTTGACGCGAACGACGTCGCCCAGATTGCCCAGGTTGACGACTTTATCCAACAGAATGACTTGCATGTTTTTCTCCTATTCCAGTCGTCGATTACGCGTTGTGCAGGTCGGTGTACGGCAGCAGCGCGAGATAGCGTGCGCGCTTGATCGCGGTGTCGACCTGACGCTGGTAGTGGGCACGAGTGCCGGTCAGGCGTGCCGGCATGATCTTGCCGTTTTCCTGGACGAAGTCCTTCAGGGTGTCGACGTCCTTGTAGTCCACCTGCTCGACCTTGGCGGCGGTGAAGCGGCAGAACTTCTTGCGCTTGAACAGGGGGTTTTGCTGCTTGCGCTTTTCCTTGAGCTTGCTCTTGTCGAATTTTTTACCGAATGCCATTTTAGGCTCCTGTATCTATATCACTATGTTGGTTGACTGCCTCGAAATCGCTGACATGAAACACGAGGCTTTTACTGTTGCGACTCTTGCGAGAGAGAAATCCGGAAAACCGGTAGGTTCCGCCCAGGTCGGCATTGTGGAATCTTCCTGAAATCTCGCCGGCGGCAACCGCGGCGATTTCAAATTCCACCCGTCTGTCTATTCTTGCCTCGGTCTGCTGCGAGACATGCAGCAAACGGGCGGAAACGATCGGGATGCCTGCCGGGGTGTAGCGCAGAACCTCGCGCTCGGCAATTGTTGCAACAAACTGAAACTGGTTCACGCTCCGGGAATATCCCTCGCCTTAGGCGGCGCTGGCTTCAGCGCGGTGGCTCTTGGCGGCGTCTTCCTTCTGCACTGCCTTCATCATCGGCGACGGGCTGGTTTCAGCGCGCTTCATCTTGACGGTCAGGTGGCGCAGGACGGCGTCGTTGAACTTGAAGCCGGTTTCGATTTCGGCCAGGGTCTCGCTGTCGCATTCGATGTTCAGGCAAACATAGTGTGCCTTGGCAAGCTTCTGGATCATGTAAGCCATCTGGCGACGGCCCCAGTCTTCAACGCGGTGAACGACGCCGCCGCGGGTGGTAACGATGCCCTTGTAGCGCTCGATCATCGCCGGAACCTGCTCGCTCTGGTCCGGGTGAACGATAAATACGATTTCATAATGACGCATGAAAACTCCTTTTGGACTGATTGAAGAATCGCCCACCCCGGCGTCAAGACGAGTGTGGGAAGAGGAAAACCCGCGATCATACTAGAAAGCCGGAATCGACTCAAGCCAATTCACTGCTTCGGCAATATTTTCCTTTAAAAGCGCTTAATTAACGGGGTACACGCTTGCTTTTACACAGCCACTGTATAAAAATACAGGCTGTCATTCCACACAGCTTTACATTTCGGCACCCCGCTTCTTACATTCCAGGTGTTTCCATGATTAAACTTACCGCCCGCCAGGAACAGATCCTCAAGCTGATCCAGGATGCCATCGAAAACACCGGCTTTCCGCCTACGCGCGCTGAAATTGCCCAGATACTGGGCTTTCGTTCCGCCAATGCCGCCGAAGAACATCTGCAGGCCCTTGCCCGCAAGGGCGCGATTGAAATATCGCCGGGCACGTCGCGCGGCATCCGCCTGGTGGACGCCTCCCACGACAGAACCGGCTTGCGCGGCATGGTTCCGGCGCCGCACCCGGCAGTCATGCACCTGAGCCTGCCCCTAGTCGGCCGGGTGGCTGCCGGCTCCCCCATCCTGGCCCAGGAGCATATCGATGCTACCTACAGCGTTGACCCGTCGCTGTTTCGCAGCAAGCCCGACTACCTGCTGAAGGTGCGAGGCATGTCGATGCGCGACGCCGGCATCATGGATGGCGATCTGCTGGCGGTGAAGAAGGCTGACAGCGCCAAGAATGGCGAGATCGTCGTTGCCCGGCTGGGCGATGATGTCACTGTGAAGCGCTACAAGAAGTCTGGCTCGGTGATCGAGCTTCTTCCGGAAAATCCGGACTTTGAAACCATCCGTGTACATCCGGGGCGCGAAGAATTCGCACTGGAAGGCTTGGCGGTGGGTTTGCTGCGGGCCTGGAGTTAAGGCAAGGATCACGGGGCGGGTACCGGCTTTCGGTTTTGCGATGGCCGGCCCGGCCCCGGCATCCCCGCTTGCCTCATCCCCGCTTGTCTCATCCTCGCTTGTCTCATCCTCGCTTGTCTCATCCTCGCTTGCTGCAGTTTCGGCGCTTCGTTACTGATTGCCAGATCATTATCGTTGCATCAGCAGACCAGCAATCAACCATGCTTACCGGCACCCGATCCAGAGCGTGCCACATGGTTGACGCGCGTTATAGCTGGCATGCCGGCTCAGGTAACCGATTTAGCCTGCAGTACAAGGTTGCATAGGGTATGCGCCGCCCCCATGGGCGTTTTGTGCTGATGCGCTATGCGATCGGGTCAATGGCCCGGCAGCATACCCGGCTCGCCGCCTATTACTCCTCCTGGCCTCCATGCCGCCCACCGCTTTCCTTCGACGGCGCTTCACCTTGCTGCCCAACATCCGCCACACCCCGACCCTGCCCTCTCTTTCCTGGCTCGGCCTGGAGAATCAGGCGGGCAACGCCACGCAGGATATTGACCTCCTCGGTTTCAAGACCGCCGCGCGCGAACATGCGCTTGATGCGCGGCATCAGCTTTTTAGGACTGGCCGGGTTCAGAAAACCCAGATGAATCAGGGCCTCTTCCAG
>Ga0308161_1005081_pt1 | contig 11711 bp, 10 predicted proteins | sample PhyFR2_FD_201034 | JGI IMG/M metagenome (GOLD analysis project Ga0308161, IMG submission 201034) | Phyllosphere microbial communities from UC Gill Tract Community Farm, Albany, California, United States - DLSLF.R2 | ecosystem: Host-associated > Plants > Phyllosphere > Unclassified | place: USA...
TGCCGCCCTCGATCCCGCCGGCGCGGTTGGAGGTGCGGATGATCCGGCCCTCGGAGTCCTTGACGATCTCGTCGTGGGCGGCCGAGCCGCGCCGCGAGGCGGTGAGGAAGCCGTCGCCGACCTCCACGCCCTTGATCGCCTGGATGCCCATCAGGGCGGCGGCCAGGCGGGAGTCCAGCCGGCGGTCCCAGTGGACGTAGCTGCCCAGTCCCGGCGGCAGGCCGTAGGCGAGGACCTCGACGACGCCGCCAAGGGTTTCGCCCTCCTTGTGGGCGGCATCGACCTCGGCGACCATGGCGTCGGAGGTTTCACGGTCGAAGCAGCGCAGCGGGTCCGAGTCGAGGGCCAGCACGTCCGAGGGCACCGGCAGGGGCTTGCCCTCCGGGACGGAGACGGTGGCGATGGAGACGGTGTGGGAGACCAGTTCGATGCCGAGCTGGGAGAGGTAGGCCGCGGCCACCGAGCCGAGGGCCACGCGGGTGGCGGTCTCGCGGGCGCTGGCGCGCTCCAGGACGGGGCGGGCCTCGTCGAAGCCGTATTTCTGCATGCCGGTGAAGTCCGCGTGGCCGGGACGGGGCCGGGTCAGCGGCGCGTTGCGGGCCTGGTCCGCGAGGGTCTCCGGGTCCACCGGGTCCGCGGACATGATCTGTTCCCACTTGGGCCATTCGGTGTTGCCCACCTGGATGGCGACGGGGCCGCCCTGGGTCAGTCCGTGGCGGACGCCGCCAAGGATGCTGACCTCGTCCTGTTCGAACTTCATCCGGGCGCCGCGGCCGTAGCCGAGCCGGCGCCGGGCGAGGGCCTCGACGATCCGGGGACTGCTGAGTTCGACGCCGGCGGGGACGCCTTCAATAATTCCGACCAGTGCCGGGCCATGGGATTCACCGGCGGTCAACCAACGCAACATAGCTTCCATCCTGCCATGTGCGGCACTTAGAACACCCGTCGAGGTGCCCCGACTGCGTCACACATCACATCTATGACTTCGGCGGGCATCGGCCCGTCGACGGCGGCGAAAAGCCGGACCTGTTCGATCGCCTGGTAGAGCAGCATTTCCAGGCCGGGGACCACGGTTCCGCCGCCCGCGGTCCACGCCGCGGCGATCCGGCTGGGCCACGGGTCATACGCCGCGTCGAGCAGGACGCCCGGTGTCACGGCGCCGGCGGCGGCGAGGTCCGCCCCCGTTCCGTCCGCGGCCCGCGGGGGCAGGGTGGAGACGACGACGTCGAAGCCGGGGAGTTCATGGGCGGCCTCGGCCAGTGACCGGAACTGCAGGTCGATGCCGACGCCGGCGGCTGCGGCGCGCACCTCTGCGGCCCGGCCCGCGTCGCGGACGTAGACCGTGGCCGAAGTTGTGCCGAGGCCGCGGAGGGCGGCGACGGCGGCAGCGGCGGTTCCGCCCCCGCCCAGCACCGCGGCGGACGGCGCATCCCGGGCGCCGGCGTAGCGGAGGGCATTGACGATGCCGGCGACGTCGGTGTTGTACCCGACGAGGCGCAGACCTGCGGGCCGGGGCTCGAACGCCACGGTGTTGACTACGCCGAGGGCCTCACCCACGCCGCGGACCTCGTCCACGGCCGCGGCCATGGCGGCCTTCAGCGGCATGGTCACGGACAGTCCGCGCCAGGTGTCATCGGCGCGGACCGTCGACAGGAACCCGGGCAGGGCGTCGACGGTGACGTCGATCGCCTCGTAGCCGATGTCCGCGCCGAGCGCCGCGTAGGCGGCACGGTGCAGGGCCGGGGACTTCGAATGCCCGATGGGGTGGCCGAGGACGGCCGCCCGTCCGGTCACACGCAACGGTTCGGGTTGGCGCTGCACCAGGCGTTGTACTTTGCCACGTTGACGTTGTGCTCCGCCAGCGTCTTGGCGAACAGGGTCTCCTTGGTGTCCAGGTTGACGGTCACCCAGTAGAGGTAGTCGTTCGTCTTCGGCTTGGCGGCGGCGTCGATGGCGGTCTTGCCGGGCGAGCCGATCGGACCGGCGGGCAGGCCCTGGTTGGCGTAGGTGTTGTACGGGTTGGACTTGTCCGCCTTCTGCGCCTCGTCGATGTGGAAGCTGCGGATGCCGAGCCCGTAGGTGACGGTGGCGTCGGACTGGATCAGGCCGCCGGTCTCCGTGTTGTTCGGCTTGAGGCGGTTGTAGATGGCGCCGGCGACATCGCCGTACTCGGCCTGGCCGCCCTCGGCCTGGACGATGCTGGCGACGGTCAGGACGTCGTACTGCTTGGCGGGGTCGGTGATGCCCTGGGCCTTCAGCTCGTCCAGGGTGCTGCCGACCAGCTTGGTCAGGACGTCCTTGGCGGAGGTGCCCAGCGGGAACCGGTATTCGCCGGGGAAGAGGAAGCCCTCGAGGTTCTTGGCCTTCGCAGGAACTCCGAACTGTGCCGGGGAGTCGCTGAGCGCCTTGAGTTCGGGGATCGGCACGCCGGTGCCTTCGGAGATGGCCTGCAGGGATTCGTTGATGCGCATGCCGGCGCTGAGGGCGAAGTACATGACCTTGCCGCTGCCCTTGTTCAGCAGGATGTTGACGGCGTCCGTGTTGTTCATTTCCTTGCGCATGCTGAAGGTGCCCGGGGTGAGTGCGCCTCCGGCAGCCACGAAGGCCTTGACGAAGTTGTCCGGGTTGGCGATGACCTGCTTGGCCTGCAAGTCCGCGGCCACGGACTTGGGGCCTGCGCCGGCGGGCACGGTAATGGTGACCTCGCCGGTGCCGGGGCCCGGGTAGTCCGCCACGGTGTTGCCGCCGAGCAGCGGCTTGATGAACTGGGCGCCGACGACGATTGCGACGACGAAGACGGCGAGGGTCAGAACCAGGGCCAGGAAGCGGCGGCGGCGCCGGACCTTCTTGGACGGGCCCTTGGCAACGGGGATGCTCGCGGCGCCGATCAGGTCGCGGCCGTGCTCCTCTTCGTCGTGGTGGTCTTCGAGGGGGTGTTCGGCGTAGGCCGCGTCGTCGTGGTGCTCGTCGTAGTAGGCGGCGCCGTCGGCGGCGTGGCCGTACTGCAGGGCGTCGGCGCGGCGCAGGGTCTCCTCGCGGGAGAGGCCGCCGGCGTACTCGTGGACGGGCTCGTGGGCCGCGTCCCCGTGCAGCTCGTGGGCCGGCTCTTCGTGGGCGGCCTGTGCGAACGCGGGGGCCGCGTGGCCGGCCTCGTGGTGCGTCTCCCCCGCGGCGACAGGCTCGACGTGGACGGGCTGCTGGGCCGGTTCATGCACGGGCACCTGGTCGGTGTGCGCGTCGTGGACCGGTTCCTCGTGGGCAGCCATGTCACGCACGGGCTCCGTGTGAATCGGCTCCTCGTGGACGGGCTCGGCGTCCACGGGTTCCTGGCGCACGGGCTCCTGGACAGGTTCGTGAACGGGCTCCTGGCGGGACGGCGCCTCGGGGGCGTCCTGCTCCTCCTGGCCCGTGACATAGGCCTGCGGCGGGACGACTTCGTGGTTCTGGGTCGCCAGGAACTTCTCCTGGGCCCGAATTTCCTTGCGCGTCAGCGGGCGGTCTGCGCCGCCAGTGGCAAAACCAGAGGACTCGTCATTGTTGACCGGGCTCACTGTAGCCTTCCATTTCGGGCAGAATGCGTTGTGCAGAATGCGCGTCTAAGTCCGGGGCGGCCTGAGCGCCGCCACCGGTCGGCCCCGGCTGCGGGTCCGCGCTGACGCGGCGACCCACTTCCGTCCCCCTGGCCTTTTGCATATCGATTGCGTGTTGCAGTATCCCTGCGGCCGCAACCTGATCAACCACTTTACGGTGGTCGCGGCTGCTCATGCCAGCTTGATGCAGGTCCCGGTGCGCTGAAACGGTGCTCAGACGCTCGTCAACCAGCCATACGGGAATGTCGGCGTCGGCCGCCCGCAGGGTACTGACCAGTAGCTTTGCATAGTCGGAGGCCATTGTCGCGGAGGCGTGCTCCTCCCCCTTCATGGTGCGGGGCAGGCCGACAAAAATTTCCACGACATCGCGCTCCAGCGCCTCCCGGACCAGGATCCTGACGTCGGAAGCCTTCTTGGCATCGCGCTTGAGCGTCCGGAGCGGGGTGGCCAGGATGCCGTCGGGGTCACACACGGCCACCCCCACGCGGACGGTGCCGACGTCTACCCCGAGCTTCACTCCCCGGAGGTAGCCGCCGGGCACCATCGCTTCAACCATCCGCGGCCTTTAGCGCTTGGTGATGGCGTCGACGACGGCGGTCAGTGCAGCGCCGACCTTGCTGGCGTCCGTGCCGCCGCCCTGGGCGACGTCGTCCTTGCCGCCGCCGCCACCGCCGAGGATGCCGGCGGCCACGCGGACCAGGGCACCGGCCTTGACGCCGGCCTCGCGGGCGGCCTCGTTGGTGGCCACCAGGATCACCGGGCGGTCGTTGCTGACGCCGGCCACCGCGACGGCCGCGGCGTCGGAGCCGAGCCGGCTACGCAGGTCCAGTGCCAGGCCGCGCAGGTCGTCCGCGCCGCCGATCTGGCCGGCGTCGTGGGCGATGACCTTGACGCCCGAGGCGTCCTTGGCGGTGCCCACCAGCTGCGCGGCGGCAGCGGTGAGCTGCTCCTTGCGGAGCCGCTCAAGTTCCTTTTCGGTGGCCTTGAGCTTGGCGAGGGTGCCGGCGATGCGCTCGGTGAGCAGGCCGGAGGGCACCTTGAGCATGTCGGTGAGCTCGGTGACCAGGGCGCGTTCGGCGGCGAGGTGCCGGAAGGCGTCCATGCCGACGAAGGCCTCGACGCGGCGGTTGCCCGAGCCGACGGACTGCTCACCCAGCAGCGAGAGGCTGCCGATGAGTGAGGTGTTGGACACGTGCGTGCCGCCGCAGAGCTCGCGGGACCAGGCGCCGTCGATCTCCACGACGCGGACCTCGTTGCCGTAGTTCTCGCCGAAGAGCGCCATGGCGCCGAGGGCCTTCGCCTCGGCCAGGCCCATGATCTTGGTCTCAACCTGGTAGTTGTTGCGGATCGCGATGTTCGCGACCTCCTCGATCTCCGAGCGGGTGGCCGTGCTCAGGCCCTCGCCCCAGGAGAAGTCGAACCGGAGGTAGCCGGCCTTGTTGAAGGAGCCGCGCTGCAGCGCCTCCGGCCCGAGGATCTGGTGCAGGGCGGCGTGCACGATGTGCGTGCCCGTGTGTGCCTGCTCGGCGGCGTGCCGGCGTTCGCGGTCGACGGCGGCGAGGACGCGGGCGTCGGCGCCGATTTCACCCTCGCGGACGATCGCCTTGTGGACGCTGAGGCCCTTGATGGGGCGCTGCACGTCCAGGACCTCGACGACGAAGCCGTCGCCGGTGATCAGGCCGGTGTCGGCGGCCTGGCCACCGGCCTCGGCGTAGAACGGGGTCTCGGCGAGAACGAGCTCGATCTCCTCGCCGGTGGCGGCGTGGCCCACCTTGCGGCCGTTGGCGAGGATGCCGCGGACCGTGGACTCACCGGCGAGCTCGGTGTAGCCGGTGAAGACGGTCTCGCCGGCGGTCAGGAGCTCCTGGAAGGCGCTCATGTCCGCGTGGGCGCCCTTCTTGCCCTTGGCGTCGGCCTGGGCGCGCTGGCGCTGTTCCAGCATGAGCTTCCGGAACTCGGGCTCGTCGACCTTGAGGCCGGCTTCCTCGGCCATTTCCAGGGTCAGGTCGATCGGGAAGCCGTAGGTGTCGTGCAGGGTGAAGGCGTCGGCCCCGGAGAGCGGGCGGCCGGCGGACTTGGATTCCTTGACTGCGTCCTCGAGCCGGGCGGTGCCGGAGGCGATGGTGCGCAGGAACGCCTTCTCCTCGGCGTAGGCGATCCGGCTGATCCGGTCGAAGTCGGTCTCCACGATCGGGTAGACGCCCTTCATGGCGTCGCGGGAGGCCGGCAGCAGCTCCGGAAGGCAGGCCTTCTCCACGCCCAGCAGGCGCATGGAGCGGACGGCGCGGCGGATCAGGCGGCGCAGCACGTAGCCGCGGCCTTCGTTGGAGGGGGTGACGCCGTCGGCGATCAGCATCAGGGCCGAGCGGATGTGGTCGGCGACGACGCGCATGCGGACGTCGTCGGTGTGGTGCGGGTCCTCGGGGGTCTCGGCGGAGGTGTAAGCCTTGCCGGAGAGCTCGGCGGCCTTGTCGATGACGGGGCGGACCTGGTCCGTCTCGTACATGTTCTCAACGCCCTGCAGGATCATCGCGAGGCGTTCCATGCCGAGGCCGGTGTCGATGTTCTTCTTGGGCAGTTCGCCGGTGATGTCGAAGTCCACCTTGGAGCGGACGTTGTCGATCTGGTACTGCATGAACACGAGGTTCCAGATCTCGATGTACCGGGTCTCGTCGGCCAGCGGGCCGCCCTCGATGCCGTAGGCGGGGCCGCGGTCGTAGTAGATCTCGGAGCAGGGGCCGGCGGGGCCGGGCTGGCCGGTGGACCAGTAGTTGTCCGACTTGCCCATCCGCTGAATCCGCTCGGCCGGGACGCCGGTGTTCTTCAGCCAGAGTTCCTTGGCCTCGTCGTCCTCTTCGTAGACGGTGACCCAGAGGCGCTCCGGCGGCAGGCCGTAGCCGCCGTCGTCGACGCTGGTGGTCAGCAGCTCCCAGGCGAACTTGATGGCGTCTTCCTTGAAGTAATCGCCGAAGGAGAAGTTGCCGCACATCTGGAAGAAGGTGCCGTGGCGGGCGGTCTTGCCCACCTCTTCGATGTCGCCGGTGCGGATGCACTTCTGGATGCTGGTGGCACGCGAGTAGGGCGGCTCCTCACGGGCGGTGAGGTACGGGATGAACGGGACCATGCCGGCCACCGTGAACAGCAGGGAGGGGTCGCTGGAGACCAGGGAGGCGGAGGGCACGGCGGTGTGCCCCTTGCTGACAAAAAAATCGATCCAGCGCTTGGTGATCTCCTGCGACTTCATAACCTGGTTACTAACCCTTCAATAATTCTTTACAACGTAGGTGGCGACGCACCGGTGGCATCGGGTGGTTCGGGGGTGGCGGGCGGCCTAGCGGCGCAGCGCATCCCGGGCGGGGGCGGCGTCGCCGTCGACTCCCAGCGCTGAGCGCAGTTCACTCTCGCGGTCGCGCATGCCGGTGCGGACGGCGTCGGCGAAGTCGTAGACGCTGTCGGCCAGGCGGCCCACGGCGCGGTTCATGCCTTCGGGGCCCAGTGCGGTCTGCGCCTGGGTGATTTTGCGGAACGCGATGACGCCGACGGCGACGCCGATGCCCATCCAGAGAATCCTGTTCATGTCAGCTTCTTTCAGCGGGAGCGGGCCGGGTCAGCGGCTGCGGCGGCCGGAGGAGGGCTTCTTGCGCGCGGAGAACGCCGAGCGCACGCCGTAGCTGAAGGCGGCGACCTTGATCAGCGGCGAGCCCACGGTGGCCGCGACCAGGGAGGACAGGGCGGAGAGGTTCGCGGAGGCGTCGGAGACGTTGGCGGCGATCCCGTCAACCTTCTTCAGCTGCTGGTTGGTGGTGGAGACGGTGGCTGTGACCTCATCCATGAGCGGGGTGGCGCCGTCGCTGAGCGAGCGGATGGTGCTGCGGACCTCGTCGAACACTCCCCCGAGCTTCAGGATCGGCACGGCGAGCAGCAGGACCAGGAGTGCAAACACCCCGGCCGCGATCAGGCCGGCAATATCGCCACCAGTCATAGACGTTCATCTCCTTGAAACTCCGTGGATTACTGCGGGGCCGCTCCGCCATAATGCGTGGCGGCTGACTCCCTCAAGTACCTTACCTACAAAGAAGCCCGCGGCGCTTGCCACGGGCTTCTTTGTAGGTCTCGCGTTGGATCTAGCGTGCGTAGAATTCCACGACGAGCTGCTCTTCGCAGGTCACGGGGATTTCGGAGCGCTTCGGGCGGCGAACCAGGCGTGCCTGCAGGGACTCGAGCTTGACGTCCAGGTAGGCGGGAACCATCGGCAGGACATCGCGGTGCGCGCCTGCTGCTGCCACCTGGAACGGAGGCATGGTTTCGCTGCGGCTGTGGACGTGGACCAGCTGGCCCTCGCCGACGCGGAACGACGGGCGGTCAACGCGGACGCCGTCAACCATGATGTGGCGGTGCACAACCATCTGGCGGGCCTGGGCGATCGTGCGGGCGAAGCCGGCACGCAGCACGAGGGCGTCGAGACGCATTTCGAGCAGTTCGATCAGGTTTTCACCGGTCAGGCCCTTGGTGCGGCGTGCTTCTTCGAAGGCACGGGTCATCTGGGCTTCACGGATGCCGTACTGGGCGCGCAGACGCTGCTTTTCACGCAGACGAACGGCGTAGTCGGAGTCCTGCTTCTTGCGGGCACGGCCATGCTCACCGGGGCCGTACGGGCGGCGCTCCATGTACTTGGCGGCCTTGGGGGTCAGAGCAATGCCGAGTGCGCGCGAGAGGCGTGCGGTACGGCGAGCACGAGTGTTGTTAGCCACTTGTGTCCTTCCAATATCTGCGGTGTGTCAGTGTTACTGGCCTCCACGATGGAGAGCATCGGCCAACCGCTGCCTTTTGCTACTGGGCGCAGAGCCAACCCGCAGAGCATCGTGACAGCCGAAACTGCCGCTAGTTCAGAGGATTATGCGTCCGTGCCTTGCCAGACAACGTTCAAGACTATCACGGCTCAGCTGCCGCGGATGATCTTCCGCAGCCGCTCCAGCCGGGTGGAGATGTCCCGTTCGGCGCCGTTGGCGGTGGGCTGGTAGTAGTTGCGGCCCACCAGGTCATCCGGCGGGTACTGCTGGGTGGCGACGGCGTGCGGGGCGTCGTGGGCGTACTTGTAACCCTTGCCGTGGCCCAGCTGCTTAGAGCCCGGGTAGTGGGCGTCGCGCAGGTGCGCGGGGATGCCGTTGCCCATCCCGGCGCGGACGTCGGCGATCGCCTGGTTGATGCCGAGGTAGGCGGCATTGGACTTCGGCGCGGTGGCCAGGTGCACCACGGCCTCGGCCAGGATGATCCGCCCCTCCGGCATGCCGATCAGCTGCACCGCCTGCGCGGCGGCAACGGCGGTTTGCAGGGCGGTGGGGTCGGCCATGCCCACGTCTTCGGCGGCGGAGATCACGATGCGGCGGGCCACGAACCGCGGATCCTCGCCGGCCTCCAGCATCCTGGCCAGATAGTGCAAGGACGCGTCAACGTCGGAGCCGCGGATGGATTTGATGAAGGCGCTGGCGACGTCGTAGTGCTGGTCCCCGGCCCGATCGTAGCGGACCGAGGCGACGTCCAGGGCGCGTTCGGTGTGCTTGAGCTCGATGCTGACGGGCGTGCCGTCGGCCGGGGCGCCGTCGACGTCGTCCGCGTCGCCGAACGCGACGCCGGCGGCTGCCTCGAGCGCGGTCAGGGCGCGGCGCGCGTCGCCGCCGGAGAGCCGGACGAGGTGCGCCAGGGCCTCCCCCTCCAGGGACACCGAGCCGCCCAGGCCGCGGGGGTCCTCGACGGCGCGCAGCAGCAGGCCCCCGATGTCCGCGTCGGTGAGGGGCTTGAGGGTCAGCAGCAGGGAGCGCGAGAGCAGCGGGGAGACCACGGAGAAGGACGGGTTCTCCGTGGTGGCGGCCACCAGGACCACCCAGCGGTTCTCGACGCCGGGCAGCAGGGCGTCCTGCTGGGCCTTGTTGAAGCGGTGGATCTCGTCCAGGAACAGGACCGTGGTGGTCTTGTAGAGGTCCCGCGCGGTCAGCGCCTCGTCCATCACGCGGCGGACGTCCTTGACCCCGGCGGTGATCGCCGAGAGCTCCACGAATTTCCGCCCCGGGCCCTTGGCGATCACGTGGGCCAGGGTGGTCTTGCCGGTCCCGGGAGGGCCCCAGAGGATCAGTGAGCTGGGGCCGGCCGGTCCGGTGGCGTTGCTCCCGGCGGCGAGCTGCCGCAGCGGGGAGCCGTGGCCCAGGAGATGCTGCTGGCCCACGACGTCGTCCAGGGTCCGGGGCCGCATCCGGACGGCCAGCGGACTGCGCGGGGCGGCTCGGCCGGAGCCGTGGGACGAGTGGCCGCGGGCGGAGTCGCCGTCGCCGGACTCATCGCCGAAGTCGTCGGCATCGGAGTCGTTGTTCGCGGACGCCTTGTCCTGCCCTGCACCAAAGAGATCATCCACATAGATAGGCTACTTCTAGTTCCGGACGGTCCCCGCACGGCCGCCGGCCGCCCTCGCGCTTCCCGCCCGCCCATGTCCAAGGGAGATCCGCCATGCCCAGCCCCGAGTCCCGTGTGGCCCGCGTCTCCGGGGAGCGGCTGGCCGGCTGGGTGGAGCGCTTCGCGGCCAGCCACGGAAGCCTGGAGGAATCCGACACCGACGACGGGTTGCTGCTGCGTGCAGCCGACGGTGCCGAGGCACTCCTGCAAGCACCGTGGCCGGCGGACGGGCGCCCGGGCCGCGGCGACGACGCGATCACCCGGCTGGCGAGTCTGGCCGCGCAGCCCCGGCCGCTGGGCCTGGTGCTGGTGCGCCGCGGCGGTTATTCGGTGGCCGTCGTGACGGAGGGACGGGTGGTGGCCTCCAAGACCGGCACCCGGCATGTGCAGTCGCGCACGGCCGCCGGCGGCTGGTCGCAGCAGCGCTTCGCCCGGCGCCGGTCCAACCAGGCCGACGCCCTGGTGGAGGCGGTCGCGGCGCACGCGGCCCGGATCTTCGCCGAGCACCGCATCGAGTACCTGGTGCCCGGCGGGGATCGGACCCTGGCGGACCTGGTGATCGCCGAACCGGTCCTGAAGCGCTACGCGCCGCTGGCCCGGCTGGCTTTCCTGGATGTCCCGGATCCGCGGGCGGCCGTGTTGAAGAAGGCCGCCGCCGACGCGTGTGCCGTGCGCATCCAGGTCACCGACCCGCCGGCGTAGGTCCCTCGCCGCGCCCACTCCTCGCGCCGCCAGCTCATCCCGAGCCCCGGTCCTCCGCCGATTGGACGGTTCCCTGCCGATTCGACGCTTCTAACCGTCTACTGCGCAGGGAACCGTCGAAACGGACCGCTTCGGCGTTTTTCTCGGCTGCCTCTCAGCAGCCGGTCAGGGCGCGGCGCGGGCGGTCCTGCCGGTAGAGGTAGCGGCCGGCCACGGAGAACCCGGCCCGGGCGTAGAGTTCCCGCGCACCGGCGTTGGCCGCCGTCACCAGCAGCCAGCAGTCCCGTCGGCCCCGGGCCTCCGCCTCGCGCAGGAGGGTCCGCAGCACCTGCCCGGCATAGCCCTTGCGTCGGGCGTCGGGCCGGGTGGCCATCCCGTAGATCCCGGCCGCAGTTGCTGCGGCACCGTCGTCACCGTCTCCGGGCAGGGCCAGGCGTCCGACGGCGGCGGGCTCCCCGTGCTCGTCCCGCACCAGCGCGTACAGCGACGGGCAGCCCTCCAGGACGGTCCGGGCCGGCGGCAGGTTCTCCGGCCCGCCCCGGCCGTCGACGCTCCACCAGAGCCGCAGCCATTCCTCCGAGGGGTGGTCCAGCACCTCCACCCCCGAGGCCGCAGCAGCCTCTGAGTCTTCGTCCGCCGCATCAAGCTGCCGGGTCAGGATCAGCGTCTCGGACTGCCGGGTGAAGCCCTCGGCGTCCAGAAAGGCGTTCAGCGGCGCATAGCCGGGCCCCTCGAACACCTGGAAGATCAGCGGCAGGCGGCGGTCGCGGTACCAGCGCCGCGCCTCGGCCAGGCTCCGGCGCAGCGCTTCCGGGTCCTCCCCCGGCTCACGCGGCCAGACGGAATTGGCCCGCTGGGTCACACCGGAGGCGGCGCGCAACACCCAGCCGCCGGCCTCGTCCCGTTCGGCGGCCGGCCATGCGGCGTCCATCAGCCGCTCCAGCCGCGTTACCAGCTCCGGCATCAACGGTCTCC
>Ga0308161_1005083_pt1 | contig 11701 bp, 10 predicted proteins | sample PhyFR2_FD_201034 | JGI IMG/M metagenome (GOLD analysis project Ga0308161, IMG submission 201034) | Phyllosphere microbial communities from UC Gill Tract Community Farm, Albany, California, United States - DLSLF.R2 | ecosystem: Host-associated > Plants > Phyllosphere > Unclassified | place: USA...
AGACCGATAATTCGGGATCCGCGGAACCTGATCAGGTTAGAACCTGCGAAGGGAACAAGAGTCAATCTGCCTGCGTACGCCTGTTTTCGGCTGTGCGCACCTCTTGCTTCATCCGTCGTTCTGACAAGCCACGTCCTTAACTTTTTATGGAATGAGCTATGTCTGAGTCTGCAACGAAACCTACCCGCCGCGAACAGCGCGCCGCCGCCCAGCGCTTTATCAACACGCTGGAGGGCACCACCTTCCCTAACTCAACGCGTATCTATCTTCAGGGCTCCCGGGACGACATCCGCGTGCCGATGCGTGAGATCCAGCTTAGCCCGACGCTTATCGGCGGCAGCAAAGCAGACCCGCAGTTTGAAGCGAACGAGGCGATCCCGGTGTACGACACCTCCGGTCCCTATGGCGATCCGGCGGTTGCGATCGACGTAGAGAAAGGGATCGCCAGGATCCGATCCGCGTGGATCGCCGCCCGCGCCGGGAAGTGCGTCACCCAGCTGCACTACGCCCGTCAGGGGATCGTGACGCCGGAGATGGAGTTCATCGCCCTGCGTGAAAATATGGGCCGGGAGCGCATTCGTGGCGAGGTGCTGCGCCGCCAGCATCCGGGCGAAGGCTTTGGCGCACGCCTGCCGGAGAATATTACCCCGGAATTTGTCCGCGACGAAGTGGCCGCCGGGCGCGCCATTATCCCTGCCAACATCAACCACCCCGAGTCCGAACCGATGATCATCGGCCGTAACTTCCTGGTGAAGGTCAACGCCAACATCGGCAACTCGGCGGTGACCTCGTCCATTGAAGAGGAGGTGGAGAAGCTGGTGTGGGCCACCCGCTGGGGTGCGGACACGGTGATGGATCTCTCCACCGGCCGCAATATCCACGAGACGCGAGAGTGGATCCTGCGCAACAGCCCGGTCCCGATTGGTACCGTCCCTATCTACCAGGCGCTGGAGAAGGTCAACGGCATCGCCGAGAATCTCTCCTGGGAGACCTTCCGCGAGACGCTGCTGGAGCAGGCCGAACAGGGGGTAGACTACTTCACCATTCACGCTGGCGTGCTGCTGCGCTACGTGCCGATGACCGCCAATCGCCTTACCGGCATCGTCTCACGCGGCGGCTCAATCATGGCCAAGTGGTGCCTCTCCCATCATCAGGAGAACTTCCTCTATCAGCACTTCCGCGAGATCTGCGAAATCTGCGCCGCCTACGACGTCTCCCTGTCGTTAGGCGATGGCCTGCGTCCAGGCTCAATTCAGGATGCCAATGACGAGGCGCAGTTTGCCGAGCTGCATACCCTGGGCGAGCTGACCAAAATCGCCTGGGAGTACGATGTGCAGGTGATGATCGAAGGTCCGGGCCACGTGCCGATGCAGATGATCCGTCGCAACATGACCGAAGAGCTGGAGCACTGCCACGAAGCGCCGTTCTATACCCTCGGGCCGCTGACCACCGACATCGCGCCAGGCTATGACCACTTCACCTCCGGCATTGGCGCGGCGATGATTGGCTGGTTTGGCTGCGCCATGCTCTGCTACGTCACGCCAAAAGAGCACCTCGGCCTGCCGAACAAAGAAGATGTGAAGCAGGGGCTAATTACCTACAAGATTGCTGCCCACGCCGCCGACCTGGCCAAAGGCCACCCTGGGGCGCAGATCCGCGATAACGCTATGTCAAAAGCCCGCTTCGAGTTCCGCTGGGAGGATCAGTTTAACCTCGCTCTCGACCCCTTCACCGCCCGCGCCTACCACGATGAGACCCTACCCCAGGAGTCCGGCAAGGTGGCCCACTTCTGCTCTATGTGCGGACCCAAGTTCTGCTCAATGAAGATCAGCCAGGAGGTACGGGACTACGCCGCGGCTCAGGCGATTGAAGTCGGCATGAACGATATGTCGAACGACTTCCGCGCCCGCGGCGGCGAGATCTATCTCAAAAAGGAGGAGGTGTGATGTACCAGCCTGATTTCCCACCGGTGCCCTTTCGCCTCGGGCTCTATCCGGTTGTCGACAGCGTGATGTGGATTGAGCGCCTGCTGGAGGCGGGGGTGCGCACCCTCCAGCTGCGGATCAAAGATAAGCAGGACCATGAGGTAGAGGCCGACGTCGTGGCGGCCATTGCGCTGGGCAAGCGCTACGCGGCCCGGCTGTTTATCAACGACTACTGGCGGCTGGCGATTAAACATGATGCTTACGGCGTGCATCTGGGGCAGGAGGATCTGGAGACAACCGACCTCAGCGCGATCCGCAACGCGGGTCTGCGCCTGGGCGTCTCCACCCATGATGATATGGAGATTAACGTTGCGCTGGCCGCTCGCCCCTCCTATATCGCCCTGGGTCACGTCTTCCCGACCCAGACCAAGCAGATGCCCTCCGCGCCGCAGGGCCTGGTGCAGCTGGCAGGCCACGTTGCCCGGCTGCAGAATTACCCAACGGTGGCCATCGGCGGCATTAGCCTCGCGCGTGCGCCGCAGGTGCAGGCAACCGGCGTCGGCAGCATTGCGGTGGTGAGCGCTATCACCCAGGCCGCAGACTGGCGCCTCGCCACCCAGCAGCTTATCGATCTGGCGGGGGTGGGCGATGAATGACAGCGATTTTATGCGCTACAGCCGGCAGATCCTGCTGGAGGATATCGCCATCGACGGTCAGCGAAGGCTGCTCGCCAGCCGGGTGTTGATTATCGGTCTTGGCGGTTTAGGCTCCCCTGCCGCGCTCTATCTGGCGGCGGCTGGCGTCGGCACGCTGGTGCTGGCGGACGATGACGCGGTGCACCTGAGCAACCTGCAGCGGCAGGTTATGTTTACCTCCGACGATATCAATCACCCCAAAGCCGATGCGGCCCGTCAGCGCTTACAGCAGCTCAATCCACACGTTGAGCTGATTACCCTGAAGAGGCGTCTGGAGGGCGAGGCGCTCCGCCAGCAGGTGGCACAGGCCGACGTCGTGCTCGACTGCACCGATAACATGGCGACGCGCCAGGCGATTAATGCCGCCTGCGTAGCGCTGAACACGCCGCTGATCACCGCCAGCGCCGTGGGGTTTGGCGGCCAGCTGATGGTGCTTACTCCACCGTGGGCGCACGGCTGTTATCGCTGCCTGTGGTCGGACGATGACGAGCCACAGCGCAACTGCCGCACGGCGGGCGTGATAGGCCCGGTGGTCGGGATGATGGGCACGCTGCAGGCGCTGGAGGCCTTAAAGCTGCTCAGCGGGATGGAAGTAGCAGAGGGCGAGCTGCGGCTGTTTGACGGGCGTAAGCACCACTGGCGCACGCTTGGACTCCAGCGGGCGGCGGGCTGCCCGGTTTGCGGAGGGCAAGATGCGCATCCTCTTCAATGACGAGCCTATGCAGTGTGCGGAGGCGCTAACCCTGCACGGGCTGCTGGAGCAGCTTAACCAGCTCAAGCCAGGAACGGCGCTGGCGCTTAATCAGCAGGTTATTCCCCGCGATCGCTGGGATCATCATCAACTGCGGGACGGCGATCGGATCCTGCTTTTTCAGGTTATCGCCGGAGGCTGACATGTTACGTATTGCAGACAAAACCTTTGAATCACACCTGTTTACCGGAACGGGCAAGTTTGCCTCATCGCAGCTGATGATCGACGCGATCCGCGCCTCGGGCAGCCAGCTGGTGACCCTGGCGATGAAACGCGTCGACCTGCGCCAGCGCAACGATGCGATCCTCGCTCCGCTGCTGGAGGCGGGCGTTACGCTGCTGCCGAACACCTCGGGGGCGAAAACGGCCGAAGAGGCGGTGTTTGCCGCCAGGCTGGCGCGCGAGGCGCTAGGCACCCACTGGCTGAAGCTGGAGATCCACCCGGATGCACGCTGGCTGTTGCCCGATCCGGTTGAGACCCTGAAGGCGGCAGAGATGCTGGTCAAAGAGGGCTTCGTGGTGCTGCCCTACTGCAGCGCCGATCCGGTGCTGTGCCGACGGCTGGAGGAGGCAGGCTGCGCCGCCGTGATGCCGCTCGGCTCACCGATAGGCTCTAACCAGGGCCTGGCCACCCGCGCCATGCTGGAGATTATCATCGCCCAGGCGGGCGTGCCGGTAGTGGTCGATGCTGGGATCGGTACCCCCAGCCACGCGGCCGAGGCGCTGGAGATGGGAGCCAGCGCGGTGCTGGTGAATACGGCGATTGCCGTCGCCAACGATCCGGTGGCCATGGCCCGTGCGTTCAGGCTGGCCGTTGAAGCCGGACGCCTGGCGCGCCAGGCGGGACCGGGAGCGGTAAACAGTGTGGCCAGCGCCACCAGCCCGCTGACCGGCTTTCTGGAGACGGGCATATGAAGACCTTCAGCGACCAGTGGCGGCAGCTTAACTGGGACGATATCCGGCTGCGCATCCACAGCAAGACCCGCGCCGACGTTGAGCGAGCGTTGGCGGCGACTCAGCTGACCCGCGATGACATGATGGCCCTGCTCTCCCCTGCCGCCAGCGACTACCTTGAGCCGTTGGCCCAGCGGTCGCAGCGTCTTACTCGCCAGCGGTTTGGCAACGCCGTCGGCCTCTATGTCCCGCTCTATCTCTCTAACCTGTGCGCTAACGACTGCACCTACTGCGGCTTCTCTATGAGCAACCGCATCAAACGTAAGACCCTGGACGAAGCGGAGATCCTGCGCGAGTGCGCGGCGATCCGCGAGATGGGGTTTGAGCATCTTCTGCTGGTGACCGGCGAGCATCAGACTAAAGTGGGAATGGACTACTTTCGTCGCCATTTCCCCGCTATTCGCCGCCAGTTCGCCTCGTTGCAGATGGAGGTGCAGCCCTTGTCGCAGGCGGAGTATGCCGAGCTTAAGACGCTGGGCTTAGACGGGGTGATGGTCTATCAGGAGACCTATCATGAGGCAACCTATGCCCGGCATCATCTGAAGGGAAACAAGCAGGACTTCTTCTGGCGGCTGGAGACCCCGGATCGGCTTGGCCGGGCAGGCATCGACAGGATTGGTCTTGGCGCGCTGGTGGGTCTCTCCGACAGCTGGCGGGTGGATTGCTACATGGTGGCGGAGCATCTGCTCTGGCTCCAGCAGCACTACTGGCAGAGCCGCTACTCTATCTCCTTCCCACGCCTGCGCCCGTGCGCGGGAGGCATTGAGCCTGCCTCGCTGATGGATGAGCGCCAGCTGGTGCAGACCATCTGCGCCTTCCGCCTGCTGGCACCCGACGTGGAGCTTTCCCTCTCTACGCGGGAGTCGCCGTGGTTCCGCGATCGCGTTGTTCCGCTGGGCATCACCAGCGTCAGTGCTTTCTCGAAAACCCAGCCCGGCGGCTATGCTGACAACCACCCTGAGCTGGAACAGTTCGCGCCGCACGACGGCCGTCGTCCGGAGGAGGTCGCCAGCGCCCTGCTGCGCAACGGCCTACAGCCGGTGTGGAAAGACTGGGACAGTTACCTGGGGCGAACGGATCCAGTTCGTAAGAATTGTTTGTGATACTCCACACACAATCAGGGTAAGGCGGTTGTTGAACCAGACGGTGGGATTAATGTTTATTTATCCCATCGTTGTCGAGGCTGGCTATGAAAAACATCGTCTTATGCTGTGCAGCGGGTATGTCCACCAGCATGTTGGTTCAACGCATGAAAGATGCGGCGCAAAAAAAAGGCGTCGAGGTCTCTATCAAGGCGGTACCGGTTTCCGAGTTCAAGGAGAACCTTGCCGAGGCCGATATTATCCTGCTGGGTCCACAGGTGAAGTATGAGCAGGCAAAACTGCAGGCGCAGGCGGAGCCGCTGGGCAAGAAGGTCGCGGTGATCGATATGATGGATTACGGCATGATGAAGGGTGACGTCGTGCTGGATAAAGCGCTGAAGCTGCTGGAGTGAACCGCATGGAGGATCTCGAAACCACCATTATGGAGCTGCTGGTTAACGCTGGCGCGGCGCGCAGCCAGGCACTTACCGCATTGCAGCTGGCGCGCAAAGGTGACTTTGCGGGCGCAGAGCAGGCCATGGAGGAGTCGCGTGAGTTTGTGAAGCATGCGCATAAGATCCAGACCGAGCTGATAGGCCTGGACGAAGGCGTGGGCAAGCTGCCGGTGAATCTGATCACCGTTCACTCCCAGGATCACCTGATGAATGCGATGGTGATTCAGGACCTGGCCGGGGATATGATCGAGCTGTACCGACGGCTGCCGTTGGCGCAATAGTGTTCGTAGGCCGGATAAGCGCAGCGCCATCCGGCAATTTTGTACTGCCAAAAGTAGTAACGTGTTTTATGGCCGGATTTATGGCACAACATGGCATCAGAAGACGTTTATAAAGCCATACAGGTAGCCTATGCCCGCCGTTCCGCTTCCCTTTTTGACCTTCGTTATTTTGCTCATGCTGCTAACAAAGGTTTGCTTACGGCGCGTATCGGGCTACCGTAGCGCCGCCACGTTTATCGCGGGCTGCGCCCTGCTGGTATTAATGTCTGCCCTGCGCTGGCAGTTTGATGCGCCGCTCCTGCGCCAGATCCAGTCCATTGTTGCTATCGCCCTGCCTCCCCTGGCGTGGCGCTGCTTTGCTCGCTTAACGGGACGCAGCGGCAAACAGGAGCTAGCGATATCTATCGTTCCCGCGGCTATCGCGCTGGGGCTTAATCTAGCCGCGCCTGGCCTTACCGATGCGGTGTTGATGACGCTTTATATCGGCTACGGCGGAGCACTCGTCGGCACGGCATATCAGGGGCCGGATGCATTTATCTTTACCCGCCTGAATGATGCACGCCCGGCAGCGCTTATGGCGTTTCTGGCAGGCAGCTTTCTCTGCTTTTCCGGCCTAACCGACCTGGCTATTGCAGTAGATTTTAGCCTCTATCAGGGTCAGCAGGCTCCTCAGCTGGTGGCGCTCTCTCAGGCGATCCTGCTGCCGTTTATCTGCCTGGCGATCGTCTATAACGGCAAAAACGTGCCTCCTGATGAAGGCAGGCCAGCGGTTGAAGCCCAGGATAATAGCGAAGAGTTAGCGATCCTCTGCCAGCGCGTTGAGACGCGCATCTGCGAGCAGGGCCTCTATCTTGATCCCGATCTGACGCTCAACACGCTGGCGCGCAAGTTGGGCATCCCAGCCCGGCAAATTTCGCAGGCGGTGAACCAGACGCAGGGCAGCAACGTATCCCAGTGGATTAACCGCTTTCGCATTCACCACGCCCAACGGCAATTGCTCGCTACCGATGCCTCGGTTACGGAGATCATGCTCGAGGCTGGCTTTGCCACTAAATCCAATTTCAACAGGGAATTTACCCGGATCAGCGGGATGAGCCCAACCGAGTATCGTCGTTCAGCGCAGGAAGCGCTAACGCCTGATGTAGAAATGCGCCAATCTCGTTAGCAAGGTGCTGATGAATATCGCTGCGGCTAACTGTGCCTCCATCCTGGCAGACGATGCCCTCCCCCGGCGCGTCCTGCTCAATCAGGGCCGCCGCGCCGGGTTTACACAGCTGCATAAAGCTAAAGTGCGTTGCCCCCTCTACGCGGATATAGCGTTGCCATGCCGCAGGAATAAACTCCGCCAGATGACCCGATTCCAGCCGGGCGGGTAGCGCATCGCTATCGGCCTGAGCCGCCATAATCAGTACCGGAATGCTTATTTGCTTCAGGCTCTCGGGCGTAAAGCCGCGCGCCAGTCCCAGATCGAGGGACACCACCGCTTTGATGCGTGGATCGCGGATATCTTCAGCCAAGCGTTCAGCCGCTGAGGGCCGGTCAATGCCAAGGGTGTGGATCAGCGTGCAGCTCGATAGATCCGGGTGATTCTGGCAGTCAGCGATAAAACGGTCCGCAGCAAAACGCCCTCCGGCGAGCTCAAGGACGGTCCAACCACCGAGTGAATGCCCTACCGCCGCAATGCGCCCTTTATCTATCTCTCCGGCAAGCGCTGGGGTTGTCAGCAGCGCATCCAACGTTCGTCGCAGATCCTGCGGGCGCTGCCAGAGCTGCTGCGCATCTTTTGGGTTCTTATTATGCGTAGTGGTCCCCGGGTGATCGACTGCCGCCACGATGTATCCCTGTTCAGCCATCCGCTGTGCCAACCAGTTAAGGTTACGCCAGCTGCCGCCGTAGCCGTGGGAGAGCAGCAGCAGGGGATATTTGCCGGGTGCGGGTTTTGCATCACGTATGGCCTGGGTTCCGATGAACACACTATTGTCGCCCACCGAGGCGGGCATACCGCTTTGCAGCGTGGGATACCAGAGGGCAACATTAAGTGGACGGTCGCTCTCTTTTTGTAGCGTAAGATGGCGAAATGCGGTTTCGGCGTGCGCCATGCTGCCTATCAGCATGGTGAGAGCAAAAAGAAAAATACGCGGGAACATAAAGGGCACCTGTTGAATGAAGACAGGCTGTATTTTGGGTTTTCTTTCCGTAGTGCGCGTCCTGAAACGCGATCGAGGCCCTGTTTTGCGATTTACAGGCATAAAAAAACCCGCCGAAGCGGGTTTTTATTAGCGGAAAGCAGCGTTAGTCGTTGTCGGAACCGCCCAGGCCTGCGTTCAGCAGCTCTGCCAGGCTGGCAGAAGCGTCTTCAGCAGTTACCTGCGGTGCTGCCGGCAGTTCGCCAGCGGCACGACGGCGCATACGATCCTGGTGGTACGCATAACCGGTACCGGCCGGGATCAGACGACCCACGATAACGTTCTCTTTCAGACCGCGCAGTTCGTCGCGTTTGCCCGCAACGGCTGCTTCGGTAAGCACACGAGTGGTCTCCTGGAACGATGCCGCGGAGATGAAGGACTCGGTTGCCAGAGACGCTTTGGTAATACCCAGCAGGTCGCGAGCATAGGTTGCTGCGATTTTGCCGTTCGCTTCCAGATCGCGGTTGGCGATCTTGACGCGAGAGTATTCCACCTGCTCGCCTTCCAGGAAGTCGGAGCTTCCTGCGTTAGCGATAGTGGCTTTACGCAGCATCTGACGCACGATAACTTCGATGTGCTTATCGTTGATCTTAACGCCCTGCAGACGGTAAACGTCCTGCACTTCGTTGGTGATGTAACGCGTTACCGCGTGAACGCCACGAAGACGCAGAATGTCGTGCGGTGCTTCCGGACCGTCGGAAACCACGTCACCACGCTCTACACGTTCGCCTTCAAACACGTTGAGCTGACGCCATTTCGGGATCATCTCTTCGTACGGATCGCTACCGTCTAACGGCGTGATAACCAGACGACGTTTCCCTTTGGTCTCTTTACCGAAGGAGATGATACCGCTGATTTCCGCCAGGATTGCCGGCTCTTTCGGACGACGCGCTTCGAACAGATCCGCAACGCGTGGCAGACCACCGGTGATATCCTTGGTACCGCTGGATTCCTGAGGAATACGCGCCAGAGCATCACCCGCACCGATCTGAACACCATCTTCCAGCTGGACAATCGCTTTACCCGGCAGGAAGTACTGAGCCGGCATGTCGGTGCCCGGGATCAGAACGTCGTTACCGTTCGCATCAACGATTTTCAGCGCCGGACGCAGATCTTTACCACCCGCGGTACGTTCTGCAGAGTCCAGAACCACCAGCGAGGAGAGACCGGTCAGTTCGTCGGTCTGACGAGTAATCGTCTGGCCGTCGATCATATCGGTGAAGCGGATGAAACCAGCCACTTCGGTGATAACCGGCATGGTGTGCGGATCCCAGTTTGCTACGGTCTCGCCGCCAGCAACCTGCTCGCCATCACCCTTGGCCATAACAGCACCGTAAGGCACTTTATAGCTCTCTTTGGTACGACCGAATTCGTCGATCAGCTTCAGCTCGGTGTTACGGGAGGTCACTACCAGCTTACCGCTGGAGTTAACAACCGATTTCGCGTTGCTGAGCTTGATGCTACCTTTGTTTTTCACCTGGATGCTGGATTCAGCAGCCGCACGCGATGCCGCACCACCGATGTGGAACGTACGCATGGTCAGCTGTGTACCCGGCTCACCGATGGACTGTGCCGCGATAACGCCGATAGCCTCACCTTTGTTGATGATGTGGCCACGCGCCAGGTCACGACCATAGCAGTGGGCACACACACCAAAGTCGGTGTCACAGGATACAACGGAACGCACTTTCACAGAGTCAACGGAGTTCTCTTCCAGCAGGTCACACATATGCTCATGCAGCAGCGTGTTGCGTGGAACCAGAATGTCCGCCGTACCCGGCTTCAGGATATCTTCCGCAGTCACACGACCCAGAACGCGATCGCGCAGCGGCTCTTTAACGTCACCACCCTCGATAACCGGGGTCATGGTGATGCCTTCCAGCGTGCCACAGTCATCTTCGGTAACAACCAGATCCTGTGCAACGTCAACCAGACGACGCGTCAGATAACCGGAGTTTGCCGTTTTCAGTGCGGTATCCGCCAGACCTTTACGCGCACCGTGCGTGGAGATGAAGTACTGGAGTACGTTCAGACCTTCACGGAAGTTCGCGGTGATCGGCGTTTCGATGATGGAGCCATCCGGCTTCGCCATCAGACCACGCATACCTGCCAGCTGACGAATCTGTGCTGCAGAACCACGCGCACCGGAGTCGGCCATCATGTAGATGCTGTTGAAGGAGACCTGCTGCTCTTCTACGCCGTCACGGTTAATCACGGTTTCGGTTTGCAGGTTATCCATCATCGCTTTGGATACACGATCGTTCGCCGCAGCCCAGATATCGATAACTTTGTTGTAGCGTTCGCCAGCGGTTACCAGACCAGACTGGAACTGCTCCTGAATCTCAGCAACTTCAGCTTCTGCTTCGCTGATGATCTCGTATTTTTTCTCCGGGATGACCATGTCATCGATACCAACGGATGCACCTGAACGCGCTGCGTAAGCAAAGCCGGTGTACATCGTCTGGTCCGCAAAAATAACGGTCGGTTTCAGGCCCAGAATGCGGTAACAGGTGTTCAGCATTTTGGAGATCGCTTTCTTGCCCAGCGCCTGGTTGACGATGGAGAAAGGCAGACCTTTCGGTACGATCATCCACAGAATGGCACGGCCAACGGTCGTGTCTTTCAGGCTGGTTTTCGCAACGAATTCGCCGTTTTCATCTTTTTCATACTCGGTGATACGCACTTTAACGCGCGCATGCAGAGAGGCCAGGCCAGCGCGATAGATACGCTCGGCTTCTTTCGGGCCAGTCAGCACCATGCCTTCGCCTTTGGCGTTAACACAGTCACGGGTCATGTAGTACAGACCCAGTACAACGTCCTGAGACGGAACGATGATAGGTTCGCCGTTCGCCGGAGACAGAATGTTGTTGGTAGACATCATCAGCGCACGCGCTTCCAGCTGGGCTTCCAGCGTCAGCGGTACGTGAACAGCCATCTGGTCACCATCGAAGTCGGCGTTGTATGCCGCACAAACCAGCGGGTGCAGCTGGATCGCTTTACCTTCGATCAGAACCGGCTCAAATGCCTGGATACCCAAACGGTGCAGGGTTGGTGCACGGTTCAGCAGTACCGGGTGTTCGCGGATCACTTCGTCCAGGATATCCCAAACGACAGCTTCTTCACGCTCAACCATTTTCTTAGCGGCTTTGATGGTGGTGGCCAGGCCACGCAGCTCCAGCTTGCCGTAGATGAACGGTTTGAACAGCTCCAGTGCCATTTTCTTCGGCAGACCGCACTGATGCAGACGCAGGTATGGACCTACGGTGATTACAGAACGACCGGAGTAGTCAACACGCTTACCGAGCAGGTTCTGACGGAAACGACCCTGCTTACCTTTGATCATATCGGCCAAAGATTTCAGCGGACGCTTGTT
>Ga0308161_1005086_pt1 | contig 11699 bp, 11 predicted proteins | sample PhyFR2_FD_201034 | JGI IMG/M metagenome (GOLD analysis project Ga0308161, IMG submission 201034) | Phyllosphere microbial communities from UC Gill Tract Community Farm, Albany, California, United States - DLSLF.R2 | ecosystem: Host-associated > Plants > Phyllosphere > Unclassified | place: USA...
CGACCAGACGCCTGTCGAGGGCCTGCGCTTCGTGCAGATGACGCCACCGGGATCCGCGTGCTCGATCGCGTTCGGCACCGGTCTCGGGATCGCGCTCGAGCCGGGGCAGCAGAACACCATCCAGGTGGTCGTGCCGGATGCCGACGAGGCGCTCGCGCACCTGCGCGGTGTCGGCGTCGAGGCGAGCGGGGTCGACGACCAGGACTGGGGCCGGTTCGTGACGTTCGACGACCCCGACGGCAATACCTGGACGCTGCAGGAGCTGCCGGACTACGGCGGCTGACGGCGCGAACCTGCCGGGGGAATGGTTCGCGTCAGCTCCCGCATTCCATCGACTGGTCGGTGAGGATCCATTCGGTGCCGGGGCGCGTCATCACCACGGTGCCGCAGTCGCCGGAGGCGAGATACGTCACGGAGAGCGTGGCATCGGTCGCGGTCTCGGACTGCACGGCGATGTCGACCTCGGCGCTCTGGTCGAGTGAACGGTAGAGCCCGGCGGTGGCGGTGATCATCTGTTCGCAGTTCGAGACGCCGGTCATCCCGTGGGCTTCGAGCTCGGCGATCATGCGAGTAACGAGGTCGGGGGTGAGGCGCGCGCACGCGATGTCGACGTCGGGGAGGCGGGACGCCTCCAGCCACTCGCGGAATCCGTCGGACGCGCTCTGGGATTCCGCCGCCGGCGGCTCGGCGGTCTGCGTGGCGGCCGGCTCAGAGGCGGGGGGAGGCGTCGACCTGGCGGTCTCCGTGGGATCCGCGGGATCGGCACCCGCCGCGCACGACGTCAAGGCAAAGGTCAGGGTCATCAGGAAGATCGCGGCTGCGGTCGCCGTCTTCCTCGTGCTGTTCCACCCGGTCACCCGTCGATTCTGGCAGATCGACGACCTCGATGTCCCGCCCAGCGCCCCGTCCGCGGCCGCGCAGGGGAGTCAGCTCGCGTCGAGGCTGAGCAGGAGCTCCGTCGCGCCGTCGGGGAACAGCGGCCGTCTGCCGTCGCGCACCTCCGCGATCGGCACCCATCGCACCGGGCTGCCCTCATCGAGCACGTGCAGTTCGGCGTCGAGGGGAACCTCGTCGAGCTCGATCGAGCGCACTGCGTAGATATGCGCGATCTCGTGACCCGGGACGCCCTCGTACGTGAAGATGTTGTCGCGCACGCCGAGCAGTTCCACGGCCTGCAGGGTGACGCCGAGTTCCTCCCCGAACTCACGATGCAGCGCCTCCTCGGCCCGTTCGCCGAATTCGATCCCGCCGCCGATCGCCCGGAGGAAGTCGAGTCCGCGGGACCGGTCCGTGCCGGACAACGCGAGGACATGGCCCTGCTTCACGGGCAGACCGACGGCGATGTTGCGGATGGCGGGCATCCCGGAAGACTAGCGCAGCAGGAGGCGCGGACCGTCGGCGATCACGAGTTCACGCGGATGATCTCCTGCTGGTACGGCGCGACCACGTCGCCGGAGATCCGCAGATCCAGAAGCAGGAATCGTCGCGTCGCGGCATCCTCCTGCGCCCAGGCGCCGAGCCGGTCGAGATCTGCGAGGGTCTTCACGACGACACCCTCCGCGCCGACGGCGGCGCCGAACGCCGCGAAGTCGACCTCGGGGATCCGCATCGGTCCTTCGGCCAGACCCTTGAGGCCGTAGAGGTTGACCTCCGCGCCGTACGCCGCGTCGTTCCAGATCACGGCGATGCCGCGTCCGCCGGCCGCGCGGACCGCGGATTCGAGGTCGGCGATGGCCATCAGCCCGCCTCCGTCGCCCGAGGTCAGCACGATCGTCGAATCCCTGCGGGCGAGGGCGGCGCCGACCACGCTCGGCCACCCCTGCCCGATCGACTGGAAGGCGGTGCCGACCATCATCATCCGGTCGGGAGCCTCCACCGGCCAGTACATGTTCGCCCAGCCGATGAAGTGTCCGCCGTCCGAGACGACGACGCGGTCGCGGGGTAGGAGATCGGCGATGCGGCGTGCGGCCGATCGGGGATCGAGGCGACCGTCGGCGGCGAGGTCGTCGCCCTTCTCATACGTCCGTGCGGCGGCGACGTCGACGGTCTCGCGCCAGGGCGCCCCGGGCACAGAGCCGGATGCCGGACTCGACACGCCCTGTGCGAGCCCGGATGACTCGGCGTGGCGTGCCTCAGCTCCGAAGCCGTGCTCGGCAGTCGCAGAGGCAGAGGCAGAGGCAGAGGCAGAGGCAGAGGCAGAGGCAGGGGCAGAGGCAGAGGCAGAGGCAGAGGACGCGGAGCCGACCCTGGCGACGAGCGCCTCGGCGGCGACGCGAGCGTCCGCCCGGACGAAGCCGCCGATGTGCGCATGCGTCGCCGCCGGCGCGATGTCGATCTGGAAGACGCGGGTGCCGGGGGCGAAGAGCTCGCCGAAACGCATCGTGAACTGGTTCAGGGAAGCGCCGAAGACCACGGCGACGTCGGCGGTGCGAACCAGCTCCATCGCTCCGTCCGCCCCGAATCCACCCGTCACACCGAGATCGAACCGCTCGTCGGGGAACACGCCGCGGCCGAGCGCGGATGACGCGGTGAGCGCGCCGGTGAGGGCGGCGAGCTCGCCGAGGGCGTCGCCCGCGCCGGCCAGCCAGGCGCCGCGTCCGGCGAGCAGGAACGGACGCTCCGCCTGCGACAGCGCGGCGGCGATCTCGTCGAGCATCCCCTCGGCGAACTCGCCCTTCGGGGCGAGCGGTGCGAGCAGGCGCGGCGCGGGGACCTCGGGCACAGGGCCGGCCTCCGACGTGGCGACGTCGTAGGGGATCGCCAGCACGACCGGCAGCCGATAGGTCAGCGCGTGCTCGATCGCGATGACGGTGGTGGCCGCCGCATCCGCATGACCGACGGTATAGGTGCGCGCGCCGACGGCCGACGCCAGCGCGATCTGATCGACGTCCCAGGGGCGCGGCCCCGAGGTCGGCTCGTCTCCCACGACGAGCACGAGAGGCACGCGGGCCTGCACGGCCTCGGCGAGAGCGGTGAGGGTGTTCGTGAACCCGGCGCCGTACGTCGACGTGCCCGCGGCGATGCGCCCGGAGGCGCGGAAGTGGGCATCGGCGGCGACGACAGCCCCCTGCTCGTGTCGTACCGCCATGAAGACGGCGTCCGTCTGCGTCTCGATCGCGTCGAGGAAGTAGGCGTTGCCGTTGCCCATGACCCCGAAGACGGCGTCGATGTGCTGGGCGAGGGTGAGGGCGACGTGCGCGGAGACACTGGGCATGGACGAGCCTTTCGAGACAGGGACGGAGGTCGTGCGAATTCCGTATGTGTCTCGCCTCCGCATCATCGCGGAGTGCTTCGTGCCTCTTTTTCAGGCACCGGCGGCAGAGAGCGCCGGACGGATAGATCCTACCGCGCGGCCCGCCGGCGGTCGTCGCGGCGCCGTCTCCTGCGCGTAACACCGCCGAAACGGCGACAGGGAAACATGCGGTCATGGAATCGCTGTTCGACGGATACACCACGCGCCGGTCGCCCCGGCGGCCGGGGGCCACGCCCTGGGACGAGATGTTCGCGGCGCAGGCGCAGCCCGACGGCGCAGATGTGCGGGCGCCGTATCAGGACATGTATCCCGCTCTTGCCGGCATGGATGATGCGGAACTGCGGGCGCGCACGGATGCTCTCGCCAGCTCGTATCTCGCGCAGGGCGTCACCTTCGACTTCGCGGGAGAGGAGCGTCCGTTTCCTCTCGATGTCGTGCCGCGGGTGATCGCCGCGGACGACTGGCGCTACGTCGAGTCCGGGGTGACGCAGCGTGTGCGGGCCCTGGAGGCGTTCCTCGCCGATGTCTACGGCCCGCAGCTCGCGGTGCAGGACGGAGTCATCCCCGCATCGCTGATCAGCTCGTCATCGCACTTCCACCGCCAGGCGGCGGGGATCGTCGGGGCCAACGGCGTCCGCATCCACGTCGCGGGGATCGATGTGATCCGCGATGAGGCCGGCTCGTGGCGCGTGCTCGAAGACAACGTGCGCGTGCCCAGCGGAGTGAGCTACGTGCTCGCCAATCGACGGGTGATGGCGCAGACCCTGCCCGAACTGTTCACGAGCCTGCGGGTGCGACCGGTCGTCGACTACCCCGGCCGCCTGCTGCAGGCGCTGCGGGCGGCGGCGCCGGTCGGCGTCGATGACCCGACGGTCGTCGTGCTGACGCCCGGCGTGCACAACTCTGCGTACTACGAGCACACGCTGCTGGCCCGCATGATGGGCATCGAGCTCGTCGAAGGTCGCGATCTGTTCTGCTCGGGCGGACGCGTGTGGATGCACACGACCGCGGGGCCCACCCGCGTCGACGTCATCTACCGCAGGGTCGACGACGAGTTCCTGGATCCGCAGCAGTTCCGCCCCGATTCGGTGCTCGGAGCGCCCGGGCTGATGCTCGCCGCGCGGCTCGGCACCGTCACCCTCGCGAACGCGGTGGGCAACGGCGTCGCCGACGACAAGCTCGTGTACACCTATGTGCCCGACCTGATCCGGTATTACCTGGGGGAGGAGCCGGTGCTGCCGAACGTCGACACCTGGAGGCTCGAAGAGCCGGATGCGCTCGAGGAGGTGCTCGACAGGCTCGACGAGCTGGTGGTGAAGCCGGTCGACGGGTCGGGCGGCAAGGGGCTGGTCGTGGGACCCGACGCGTCACGGGAGACGCTGGAGGAGCTGAAGAAGACGCTGCTGGCGGATCCGCGCGGCTGGATCGCGCAGCCGGTGGTGCAGCTGTCGACGATCCCCACACTGGTCGAAGACGGCTTCCGGCCACGACACGTCGACCTTCGACCGTTCGCGGTGAACGACGGGCAGGACATCTGGGTGCTGCCGGGCGGCCTCACCCGCGTCGCCCTTCCGGAGGGCCAGCTGGTGGTGAACTCCAGTCAGGGCGGGGGATCGAAGGACACGTGGGTGCTCGATCCGTCTCTCTTCACCGGGCAGACGGCGACCGTGCCGGGGGAGCCCGACCCCGCGGCGGCGGAGGTGTCGCTCGCCACCGGCGCGATCCCGATCGTCGCCTCACCTCGCGAAGAGGCGAGTCCACCCTTCCTCTCGTCGCCGCAGGACGAGGACCTCGAGCTGCGCCATCACCAGCAGCAGCAGCAGCAGCAACAGCAGCAGCAGCAACAGCAGCAGGGTGGTGCGGCATGCTGAGCCGCATCGCCGAGGCGCTGTTCTGGATCGGTCGTTACGTGGAGCGCGCCGACGGGACCGCGCGCATTCTCGACGTGCATCTGCAGCTGCTCCTCGAGGATCCGTGGGTCGAGGAGGACACCGCGTGTCGAGCGCTCCTCTCCGTGATGGGCACGACCGCGGATCCCCAGGCGGTGCTCAGTCGCGATGACGTGGTGCGGCTGCTGGCCCTCGACCGCGAGCACTCCGCGTCGATCGCCCATTCGATCGCCTCCGCGCGTGAGAACGCGCGGCGTGCGAGGGAGATCATCTCGACCGACCTGTGGGAGACCCTCAACGAGTCGAATGCGCGGATGCCGCGCCGGATCGCCTCTGACAAGACGCACCCGTTCTTCCGGTGGGTGCGAGATCGTTCGGCGCTCGCCTTCGGGGTCGTGGATTCGTCGATGAGCCGCGACGAGGCATGGCATTTCTTCGTGCTCGGCCGCTCGATCGAGCGGGCGGACATGACAGCGCGTCTGCTCGCCACGCGGTCGCTGACCGAGGCCGGGGGGCCGAGCTGGACGACGCTGCTGCGCAGCTGCGGGGCGTACGAGGCGCACCTGCGCAGCCATCGCGCGGTACCGACCGGGGCATCGGCGGTGGAGTTCCTGCTCGTCGATCGGCTGTTCCCGCGGTCGGTGCTCTCCAGCATCCTGCAAGCGGAGGACTGTCTGCGCGGCATCGACCCGTCCGGAGCCTTCGGCACCCCCGACCGCGCGCACCGCGTGCTCGGGCGCCTGCGATCGGAGCTGGAGTACCGGCCGATCGGCGACACCGTGCACAGGCTGTCGGAGAGCATGGAGGAGGTCCAGGTGGGCATGTCCGTGGCGAGTGACGCGATCAGGGAGCGGTACTTCCCCTCGATCGCGATGCCGGTGTGGATCGGAGAGGCGCTGTGAGTCGACTGAGGATCGTGCACCGTACCGGATTCCGCTACGGACAGCCGGCGACGGCGTCGTACAACGAGGCGAGGATGCTGCCGCACTCGCGCGACGGGCAGTTCGTGCTGCAGGCCACGCTCGACATCTCACCCACCGCCACCCAGCATTCGTACACCGACTACTGGGACACCCGGGTCTCGACGTTCGAGGTGCTGACCCCGCACCAGATGCTCTCGGTCACGGCGACGAGCGTGGTCGATGTGCGTCCGGCCCTGCCTGTCGCTCCCGGCATCGACTGGGAAGAACTCGCGCTGCGGATCCCGCAGTCCCTGGGTCTCGCGGAGTGCGTGATGCAGACGCCGGCGACTGCTCCCGATGACGAGATGCACGAGCTGGCGCTGCGCATCGAAGCCGAGGGCGGCGGGGTCGACGAGACCGCCCTCGAGATCTGCCGCACGGTCGGCGAGGCGATGGAGTACCGCAGCGGAGTCACGGGAGTGAGCTCGACCGCACGCGATGCGTGGCCTGCGCGGTCGGGCGTCTGCCAGGACATCGCCCACGTCGCTCTCGGAGTGCTGCGTGCTGCCGGCATCCCCGCGCGTTACGTGTCGGGATACCTGCACCCCGACCCGACCGCGGCGATAGGCGAGCCGGTCACGGGGGAGTCCCACGCCTGGGTGGAGTGGTACTCGGGCGAGTGGCGCGGGTACGACCCGACGAATCTGGTCGAGGTCGGAGAATCGCACGTCTACGTCGGTCATGGCCGCGATTACGCCGATGTCGCTCCGCTGCGCGGCGTGTACGCGGGATCCAGCGGATCCGAGCTGTTCGTGTCGGTCGAGGTCACCAGGCTCGGGTGAACGCGAGCGCCCGGCCGGTGGGGAAGAATGAGACGATGACGGATGCTTCGATCGAGCGCGAGACGCTCACCTGGGACGGCTTCGGAACCGCGACGCGAGACCTCGCGCGACGCATCCTCGACAGCGGCTTCGCGCCCGAGGTGGTCGTCGCGATCGCGCGCGGCGGGCTGCTCCCCGCCGGGGCGATCGCGTACGGCCTCGGTGCGAAGAACTGCGGCGCGATCAACGTCGAGTTCTACACCGGCATCGGCACCGTGCTCGATGCCCCCGAGGTGCTGCCGCCCGAACTCGACATGGCGTATCTCGACGGCCGACGTGTGCTGCTCGTCGACGATGTCGCCGACTCGGGGCGCACACTCGCCCTGGCCGTGCAGCTGCTGACCGACAAGGGCGCCGATGTCCGCTCGGTGACGATCTACACGAAGCCGTCGACGATCATCCAGCCCGATTACGCCTGGAAGGACACCGACCTGTGGATCGACTTCCCGTGGTCGTTCCAGGGCACGGTGCGTGAAGAAGACCTCGGACTCACCCCTTCCGCCTGACGCGGCTCTTCCGCCTGACGTCCCCCTTCCGCCTGACGCACCCGGTTCGACGGCTCTGCCCGTCGGCGGCATCCGCGGACGTCTCAGCCGCGCATCAATGCGCGCAGCGTCTGGATCGTGTCTGACTCTGCCGGGGTCTTGTCGGGTCGATAGCCCTTGACCCGGGCGAAGCGCAGCGCGATGCCGCCGGGGTAGCGCGGCGAGCGCTGCACGCCGTCGATCGCGATCTCGACCACGAACTCCGGTCGCAGGAACACCGTGCTCTGGGTCCGTCTCGTCTCGAGCGGCGGGAACTGCTCGGTCTGCCAGCGCAGCAGCTCGTCGGTCAGCCCCTTGAAGGTCTTGCCCACCATCACGAACTCGCCGGGTTCTCCGAACTCTCCCGTCGGGTCGAGGGCGCCCAGATGCAGATTCGACAGCCACCCGCTCCGGCGGCCCGAACCCCATTCGGCCGCCAGCACGACGAGGTCGTAGGTCAGTACCGGTTTGACCTTGACCCAGGATCTGCCACGACGCCCCGCGGCGTACGGTGCATCGAGCCCTTTGACCACCACGCCCTCATGCCCGGCGGTCAGAGCCTCGCGGGAGAGCTGCTCTGCGGCGTCGGGATCGTCGGTGACGATGCCGGGCATGCGCCACTCGCCGACGACCCGCTCGAGTTCGTGCAGCCGCGTCGACAGCGGCTCGTCGAGGAGGTCGCGTCCGTCGACGTGCAGGATGTCGAAGAACCACGGTCGCAGCACGAGCTCGCGCGCGACGTCGGCTCCGAACCGCGACATGGTCTCCTGGAACGGCCGCGGGCCTCCGTCTTCGTCGAGCGACAGGGTCTCCCCGTCGAGGATCAGGTCGTGAGCGGGCAGAGCCCGCACGATCTCGACGATCTCGGGCACGCGGTGGGTGATGTCGGCGAGGCTGCGGGTATAGACGCCGACCTCGTCGCCGTGCCGGTGCACCTGGATGCGGGCGCCGTCGAGCTTGTACTCGACCGATGCCCTGCCGGTGACCTCCAGCGCCGCCGTCGGCGTCGCGGCGGTCGAGGCGAGCATCGGCAGCACCGGGCGGCCGACCTCGAGGCCCACCGCATCGAGCTCGGCGGCCGTGCCGCTGAGCGCGAGCCGTGCGGTGACGCCGAGGTCGCCCGACAGCATCGCGGCGCGACGCACGGATGCGACGGGTCGCTCCGCGGCCTTGGCGATGGCGTCGAGCAGCACTCCGCCGAGCGCGCCGGTGCGCAGCTCGCCCCGCATCGACCGACTCAGGAAATCCCACTCGGGGGCCGTCGCCCTCGCGGCGAGAGCGATCAGGGCCGCGCTCCTGGCCGCGGTCGACCCGGATCCTGAGGTGCGCGCCAGCGTGTCGAGAGCGTCGTCGACGTCGGCGATCGTCAGCGTCGTACCCGCGGCGTGCGTGACGTCGAGCGCCGACATCCCCCGCCAGCCGACGCCCAGACGTCCCTGACGAGGTGCGGCGAGCAGAAGCCCCGTGAGCGCCGGCAGCTCATCGGCGTCGGCGTGGGCGAGCAGCTGCGAGAGCGCGTCGATCTTCGCGAGTCGTGACGACGTCGCGGCGACGGCTTCGGCGGTGGAGACGAGCTCCGAGAGCATCATGGATGCAGTCTCGCACCGGCATCCGACATCACCGACGCCCTTGCCGTCGCGGGCACCCAGGCGCTAGGCGGCCGAGGTCCCGCCCGCGTCTCAGCGGCCCTTGAACACCGGGATGCGCTTCTCCTGGAACGCGGCGAACCCCTCGCGGTAGTCCTCCGTGTCGCAGAGCGCAGCCTGCGCCGTGTTCTCGGCATCGATCGAATCCCACAGCGCCAGGCGCTCGTCGCGGATCCGCGCGACGAGCCGCTTGCTGGCGAGGAACGCGGCCGTGGCACCGCGCGCAGCCGTCGTCGCGGCGAGGGCGGTGGTGTCGACGACCTCGTCGTCGGGCACGACCCGCGAGAAGAGTCCGGCCGTCACCGCCTCCGCGCCGCTCATCAGCCGCCCGGTGTAGATGAGGTCGAGGGTCCGGTGCGCGCCGAGGCGCTCGACGAAGAGCGCGTGCCCTCCCGAGTCCAGCGTGGCGCCCAGGGCGGCGAAGGGCGACCCGATCTTCGCCGACTCCGCGACGTAGACGACGTCGGTGGCGATCAGCAGCCCGAGCCCGACGCCGAGGCAGGCGCCGTGCGCGACCGCGAAGGTCGGCGCGGGAAAGCGCGACATCTTCTGCAGCAGGGGCGTGACGAGCCCTCCGAGGTAGCCGATCACGTCGTCGTCGCGCGGGTCGACCTGAGAGATGTCCCGGCCGGCGCAGAACGCCCTGCCTTCGCCGCGCAGGACCAGAGCGCGCACGCCCGCGGCCTCCGCCTCGTCGTACGCATGCCCGAGGTCGCGGATCGCCTGCTCGTCGAGCGCGTTCAGCTTCGCGGGAGCGTTCAGCACGACGGTGGCCGTGTCGTCCGCGATGGTGAGATCGATCATCGGATGCTCCTCAGACGTCGTAGTCGACGACGATGCGGTCGCTCGTCGGGTGCGACTGGCAGGTCAGCACGTAGCCGCGCTCGATCTCGTCCGGCTCGAGCGCGTAGTTCTCGGTCATCGTCACACTGCCCTCGACGACCCGCGCGCGGCACGTGCCGCAGACGCCTCCGGCGCAGGCGAACGGCGCGTCGGGGCGCACGCGCAGTGCCGCGTTGAGCACGGACTCGTGAGCGTCGACCGGGCTCTGCACGGTCGACGAGACGCCGTCGAGGGTCACCTCGATGCGAATCGTCCTCTCGCCGGCGCGCACCTCGACCGGTCGCGCCGCACGCACCGGCTCATCGCCCGTCGTGAAGAGCTCGAAACGGATGTGCTCGCGCGGCACGCCCACATCGGCGAGCACCTCGCGGCACAGGTCGACGAGCGAGAGCGGGCCGCAGAGGAACCATTCGTCGACATCGGTCGGGTCGATCAGCACGCGCAGTATCGTGCGCAGCTTCTCCTCGTCGATGCGTCCGGACAGCACCGGCGCGGTGCGCTGCTCGCGCGAGAGCACGTGGTGCAGGGTCAGCCGTGTCGGGTATCGGTCCTTCAGGTCGGCCAGGTCTTCGAGGAACATCACGTCGAGCGTCGAGCGATTCGTGTACAGCAGCGTGAAGCGCGATGTCTCCGAGCGGGTCAGCACGGTGTGCGCGAGCGCCATCAGCGGCGTGATGCCCGAGCCTGCGGCGATGCCGACGACATGGCGCTGATCGAGGTCGTCGAGGCCGGAGGTGAAGGTGCCCTGCGGGCTCATCACGTCGATCTCGAACCCCGGATGCAACCCCGTCTGCGCCCAGGTGGAGAACAGCCCGCCCTCGTCGCGCTTCACCGCGACGCTGAGGCGCGTCGGCACGCCCGCGGCGATCTGCTCCGCCGTGCGGTGCTCGGGCGCGCGGCACAGCGAATAGGATCTGCGCACCTCGGCGCCCTCGAGGGTGGTGCGCAGCGCCACGTACTGGCCGGGCAGGTGATCGTATTCGTCGGCCAGCTCGGCTGGGACGGTGAAGGTGACCTCGACCGCGTCGTCGGTGAGCGGGCGCACCTCCTCGACGGACAGCGTGTGGAAACGGGCCCGCTTCCTGGCCGTCGTTGCGGCGCGAGGCGGGACGGGTGCGGGTGCCACCGCACCGGACGGAGCGAACAGCGACATCAGTGCACCTTGAAATGGTCGAAGGGCTCGAGGCAGGCGCGGCATTCGAACAGCGCCTTGCACGAGGTGGATCCGAAGCGCGACACCTCGCGGGTGTCCAGCGAGCCGCAGCGCGGGCATCGCACGCTGATCGCCAGCCGGATCGGGCCGGAGGAGATCGCCGCCCGTCCGCTCGGGGGAGCGATGCCGTACTGCGACAGCTTGCGCTTGCCGGCCTCCGACATCCAGTCCGTCGTCCAGGCGGGGGAGAGGACGAGGCGCACCTCGACGTTCTCGTAGCCGGCCGCGGTCAGGGCGAGGATGATGTCGTCGCGGATCGTGTCCATCGCGGGGCATCCGCTGTAGGTCGGGGTGATGTCCACCACGACGGTGTCGCCCCGCAGCGTGACCGCCCGCAGCACGCCGAGGTCCTCGATCGTGAGCACCGGCACCTCCGGATCGGCCACGGACGCGGCGATCCGCCAGGCAGCGGCGTGGGACTCGGTCTGCACAGTGCCGGTCACCATGATGCTCCCGGGTGCCGTCGCGCGAGCACCTGCATCTCGGCGAGCAGATGTCCGAGCGGCGTCGCATGGTGGCCGCGCCGCCCACCCGCCGAGGATGCGGCG
>Ga0308161_1005089_pt1 | contig 11696 bp, 7 predicted proteins | sample PhyFR2_FD_201034 | JGI IMG/M metagenome (GOLD analysis project Ga0308161, IMG submission 201034) | Phyllosphere microbial communities from UC Gill Tract Community Farm, Albany, California, United States - DLSLF.R2 | ecosystem: Host-associated > Plants > Phyllosphere > Unclassified | place: USA...
TGATGGGCTGTCTACAGAATCATTGGTTTTGAAGCGTTGAATTTCTTGTTGCAGATTTTCAGCTAGAGAAGCTAAGGCATGTGCAGAAGAAGTGATCTCTTCCATCGCTGCTAATTGTTCTTCGGCTGAAGCCGCAATCTCATGTGTAGAAGCGGTATTGATATTGGAAATTTCACTAATCTCATGAACCGATTGAGCGACTTCTACTGCATTACCATTCACTTCTTGTACTAATGAATTCATTGCAGTCAGACTGGATGAAATCTGATGTGACGATGTTCTTAGCTGTTGGAATTGATCTGCCGCTTGTTGCACGGTCATCATACCTTCTGCCACAGAACCATGAATGTCTGTAAATGTAGATAGTGAACGTCCAATCTCATCGGTAATTTCTTTCAACAAGTTCTCAATATGTTGAGACGAAGCACGCGATTGATCGGCTAACTTCTGCACTTCACCTGCCACCACATTGAATCCTTTACCATGTTCGCCAGCACGTGCTGCTTCGATCGCTGCATTGAGAGATAATAGATTTGTCTGCTTCGCGATATCGTTGATCGTTTGTAAAATAACTGAAATTTCCTCGGATTTGCGAGATAAGTTCGTTACCACTTCATTGGCTTGATGCACGGATTGATCAATATGTTGAATCTGACCGACCGTTTGTTGCATTAAGCGATCTCCGCTATCTGCTAGATAATTAGACGATTCGGATAAAGAAAGCAAGGAGTTCGAGTTGGTCTGTACCGTTTGTAACCAATCAGCAACTTGAGTTAACTGTTCTGCACTTTGGTTTACATTTTTATTTTGACGTTCGTTACCGACAGAGAATTGTTCGATCGCTGTTGTAATTTGTTCAGTCGCGTGACTGGTTTGTTCAGAGCTGGCATTCAATTGCTCAGAAGAAGAGACTACATCACTGACAGAATCGTTAATCGAGCCGATCAATGAGTTTAAGGATGTGTTCATTGTGTTAAAAGCATGTGATAATCTGCCAATCTCGTCTTTACTGCGATCTACAATATGATGTGTCAGATCGCCATCACTGATCGCTTCCGCAACCATAACAATTTTACTCAGACGCTTCGTAATAGAACGAGTGACCAGTGCGACCACAATGCCTCCTACAATTAAAGACAATAGTAGAACAATAATCATTCTGTATAAAATAGGTTGAGTCGCTTGAGTGATCTCATCTTGATAAAAGCTTCCGGCAATACGCCAGCCTGTAAGAGCACTTGTTGTATACACTAATTGTTTTTGTTTATTTTCATAAAGGTAGGTATAACTGCCTGTTTGATCGGGTCTAGCCATAAGTTCTTCAGAAGACGCATTTTTTTCACCAATAGCTGTAGGATGGGAAATAAAGTTGCTGTCTTTACCTACAATAAAAGCATAACCTTCTTTACCAATTTTGACAGTTGCAGTGGTCGCTTGTAGTGCTTCTAAATTAATATCTAATCCGATCACTCCACTTTGATCTGCTGTTTGCTTCGCAATCGTAACCGTCAACTTCTGGGTAGAAGCCGAAATATAAGGATTCGTTATAATTGCTTTGCCTGATGAAGCGATAGCTTGCTTGTACCAATCACGTTCACGAGGATCATAACCGGCAGGGCTAGCTTTATCAGAAGAAGTGAAAAATTGACCTGTCGTGCTTCCTACATAAAGAGACTCTACTTTTTTAAGAGAAGTAGAATAGCTTTTAAATTCTGTAACTAAATTATTTCCATTAGCATAATTAGCTTGAGATACTTGTCCTGCGAAATAATCAACAATATCTATATTTTGTTGCATTTCTGTATTAACAGTAGAATTTAACGTTTCTACACTGGATGAAGCGCTATTAATCATTTCATTACTTAATGTAGTTTGGGCTAGCCAATACGATGTGAAGCTAGAAGTACCTAAAGCGACAATCATAACGATAAAGAAAGAAACAATCAATTTACTGCCAATCGTTTGACCGCTAATAAAACGTTTAATATTTTTCATAACTCCACTCCTATAGATCTGCATATTTATTATTCTATATAACATCGGCAAATCAACAGAAAAGAAATAGAGTAGAGTATGAAAATATTCAAAATGTTTCATGAAATAAAAATGAGTATATCATTTCTCAACTATCATTTCGGATATTAGGCTATTGAAGAAGAAGCATCTAGTCATTTTTTTTACAAATATAAGCACAAAAAAGCACCTCTATTGAATAATCGCTAGAGATACTTTCTGCCTTTTATACGTTTTACTGTATATTATAAGGATTGGATAAATTGTTCTAAACGATCCAATCCTTGTGCTAATACTTCTTGTGCATACGCATAAGAGATTCGAATATACCCTTCGCCATACTCGGAAAAAGCATCTCCCGGAACGACAGCAACCCCTGCTTCATCCAATAAACGCAAAGCAAAATCCATCGAACCTATATTCAAATGAGCAATCGAAGGAAATAGATAAAAAGCACCTTCAGGTTTGGTTAACGGCAGTCCCATTTTGATCAAGCGATCATATACATAATCACGTCGTTGTTGGTATTCCTTTTTCATCGGAATCGCATCGTCTATACCGTGGGTAAGAGCTTCTAAAGCAGCATATTGACTGACTGAACTTGCACAGGTGACATTGTATTGATGTACCTTAATCATATGTTGGGTTAGTGTAGCAGGCGCAAAAGTAAATCCAATTCGCCATCCAGTCATCGAATGAGATTTGGACAATCCGTTAATCACAATCGTTTTGTCACGCATCCCGTCTAATAAGGAGATCGATTGATGAGGAGTATCATAGATCAATTCACTATAGATCTCATCGGAAATGACAAACACTTCACGTTCTTGCAATAATGTAGCGATCTCCTGCAATTCTGAACCACTCATCACCCGTCCGGTAGGGTTAGAAGGATATCCTAAAATAATTGCTTTGGTACGTAGAGAAAGATGTTTTTCGATCAAGTCTGCTGTTAATTTAAAGTCGGTCAAGCGGGTATCTACATATACAGGAACACCACCAGATAGACGAATCAGCGGTTCATATCCCGGATAAATAGGCCCCGGTAAAATCACTTCATCTCCCGGTGTAATCAGAGTGCGTAGTGTAATATCCAGTGCTTCACTAGCTCCATTAGTGACAATTACTTCATCATTCGGATCATAATCTTGTCCGTACTTCTGTCTAACAAAATCAGCTGCTGCTTGTCTTAACGCAGGTAGACCTGCATTAGGGGTATAGACCGTTTTGCCATCATTCATAGCCGCTCCAGCTGCATCAATAATATGTTGAGGGGTCGGGAAGTCAGGTTGTCCAATAGTCAGCGAGATCGCATTCGGGTATTGTGCGGCGGCATTAGCAATTTTACGAATACCGCTGATTTGAATATCTTTAACTGAAGCATTCAATAAATGTTCCATAATCAGATTCCTTTCATCAACCATAATATGTATATCATACTCTATCTAAATCATAGACGAAAAAAGGATCAGCGAACAGTAAAAACACCTAATCGAATATTCGATTAGGTGCTGGACTCGAACCGTTAATTTAACGTATATGTGTAATGAGTAGAATCGTATTGAGGACCTGATTTTTCATAGGTGAACCAATATTCTACTTTTGTGCCTGTACTTAGTCCAGTGACACTTTGTTTCCATGTGCCTGAACTGTTAGTCATACGATAATTCATCTGTGATCCACCATTGATTTTGTAATGGATATCGATGTATTTGGCAGTCGTCACCGGCTTGATATTGATACTGATTGCGGTAGAAGATACTTTGGTCACACCTGCTGTGTAATCTGCTGTAGTGTGATCACCTGTGCCTGTACCCGGGTCAGGTGTAGGTGTAGTTGGGTCTGTAGGCGTTGTCGGGTTAGTCGGATTACCGCCAGTTAAATATTGACCTGTGAACGGGTTGAAATGGGCAAGAGATAAGATCAACCAACCTGTACTGGATACACAGTTTTGTTGCGCCATCACCCAGTAGCTATTGCTGGTGCCTTTCAGAGAATACGGAATACCGCCAAGTGAAGCTCCGCTGGTGCCTTGTTTTTTGATAATTTCTGTATTGATGGCGTTCGCTTTGGAGACATCGCCTCTCATATAATAAGCTAGTGACATAAAGGCTGACCCTTCAAACCAGACATCTGCTCCTGTATTACCAATCTGATTACCATTGTCGTCATAAGCAGGCTTCACTTCATCCGTCCAATCGAAATCATAACCGGATAACGTATTGCCAGCGTCATTGTAAGTCAATGTCTGTTTGTAACGTGGATTCGCCAGTGTACCTGGAACACCATTTGCATTTTCAACATAATCTAGACTTGCGCCATAGTTGTGAGTACCTGTTGTTCCAAGTGCTAATACACCCCACGGATTCACATCTAGTGGAAGCTTAGGATCGATCAGATTGGTGTCATTTTTCCAACCACCGGTAAAGCGTTTATTAGCATCGTCCCATACTTTATTATCAAGAAAGCTTTTGACTTTCGTTGCAGCTGCATTATATTTGGCTGCTTTGGTCGAATCGACAGACGCATAATATTGCAACACACGATAGATATCAATATTGTGCTCGGTAGAGCTCCACGGTTCATTAGAGTTGCTCCATGCACTCCAACCGCCAGCTACACCGCCATTAGCTTGTTGATACTGTAGAGACCAATCTAGCGCTTTGATTGCCATCGCACGATAGCGAGTATCGTTGTATTGTTTTTCATACGCCATCGCCGCCATCGCCATCCACACGACAGGGCCTACATGTTCACGAATCTCTTCGCCTGCACCGTTATTATACCAATATGAATTTAGCCAATAGCCGGTAGGATCTTGAATATCTCGCATTTTGTTAAGTACTTTTTCAGCACGACTCCGTTCGCCTTTGACGATAAAAGCCATGGCAGCTACAGCCTGATCATATGTGTAGACGATCTGCTTCGGATTGTTAGGGCCCCAGAAATCTTCGAAACTATCTACTAATCCGTCAAAAGCCAGTCCTGCTGTAGCATCTTGTTGCGTTTCTAACCATGTTAATGCCCGGTTAGAAGCATCACTTGCCGCATCTGCTCTCACAATGCCTGCTGATGGTAAAGTCGCCCCTACAACCAGTACTGCTGTGAGCAACAAGTGAGTGAATTTCTTTTTCATCCATATTCCTCCTCAAGGATAGTAGATAAATGAATCATAAAATGGGAAAAGGAAGGTTTGAATAGGCTATTTGAATTTCAATAGAGTAAAGTTCCAAAACCATCACTATTTTCCAGCATGTAACATTTATCTCACTCATTTTTATTTATGGAAGCGCTCACGTCAATATGGATAATCAAGGACTTAAGAAAGAGATTCTTGAAAAAGCAAAACTCCTACTCAAATAACATTGGCGTAGGAGTAGCTTGAAAAGGATAAGGGTTATACAAGAGGGCTAGAATAGATAGAGTAGCAAATAGATACCTTTTTTAAGGCAAACGTATGATATCAGCGATCAACGTAGTGCCAACCAATTTATTTTTATACATCATATTTCTTCCTTGAGTGGGGGAGAAGCGAATACCAAAGTCACTTTTTCCATTGGATGTGATCGTGTTATAGGTCATCTTAGTTGCTGTCACTGTATTTTCGAGATCGATTCCGCCACTGTTACCTGTCCAATCATGAAGACGACCACGAATACGATAATAGGCGTTGTGGGACAGCTGGTTATTGTGAATTCGTAGATCCGAAGAACGAAGCACAATCATACCGGAAAAGTCGGTCTGACTAATATTATTACGCTGAATCCGTGTACGGCTTCCCACTTGATCAAGTTCAATCCCAAAAGAACGTGTATCTTTAATGAGGTTATGATCGATCGATAATCCTGTGTACAGAGCAGTTGTAGGCACAGGATGTTCTAGATTAGCAGACGCTCTTATGCCTGATCCCAATGAACGATAGATCTGGTTATCTCGAATGATATTGTCATACGCAGGCATGGAATAATGAATCCCTACACCGGGCGAATCGTTGATGATATTGGTAGACACTTCACTATTTCTGCACATATAAAAAGCCAACACCGCATGATGAAGAATATTGTTTTGTACTAATCCATTCTTTTGTAATGAAAAGGATAATCCGTCACCTGCATAATGAGAATAGACTTCATTGCGCAAAAATTGATTGCCTTGATCGAGTGTACCTGATTCGACAGCGGCAAGTGTATCTTCACCTGCTTTCACCGAAGGACCTGCAAAATACACAGCAAAAATCGTCTTGGAACCTTGAAAAAGGGAATCTTGAATCATCACTTCATTGGCATCGGCAACCACCAGTGCGGCTCCTGCATTGTTCGTATATGTATCAAGGGTAAGGTTGGAAATATGAACATGATCTGCACGAATCACCAGTAGATCACGTGGGGCTTGATTCTGGCGAATAATCACACCATCTCGTGATTGTCCACGTATCGTCGTTCCGTCCAGTTCAATTTGAAGAGTCGTATTTACATTATAGATTCCGTTGCGTACAAAAATATGAAGGGCTTGCGCATCAATCGCTTGTTGTAGAGATACATAATCCCCTTCTCCTGAAGCATCTACAATACTTTCATAACTTTCATTGGCAAAAGGAATAGAAGAATCCGCATAGGAGTGTGGAGCAGCTATAGATAGTAGAAATAATGTAAGCAGACAAAGGATGAATACCTTAATCCGTTGATGTATAAAAGTTGTATGCAGATGAATTCCTCCTTGTGATATTGTATAGTCGCTGTAATACATAGATGGATCAAATAAAGTGTAAGGATAGAATTAGTATGACTTAGGAGCTATTATTTCTTTTATTGTAAGGCTTTTGACTGATAATGTAATTGCAATTCTGGCTGTTTTCTTTATAATTGCATTGAACCTTTATTTTATAGGTATATGGATAGAGTATTCGGAATGGCAAATAGTACCGATCTATACGATGGTATTTGGTCTATTGGATAGCTGGTTAGGTAGAAAACGTAAATTATGAAGTATATCGTAATCCAATCTTAAGAATTGCGGATTGGATTTTATTTATGTTCAGCAGATATCTATTTAACATTGCGTATACAATACTTTAATCGTTACAACATCTATTGGTTATAATAAAGAATAGAGGTTATTAAAGGAGGCTGTTATGGGGGACAATACAATTATTCGTTTTGATGGAGTATCGAAGCGCTATGAAGATGGAACAGTAGTGCTCGAAAATATAGAATTTGAGGTAGAACGAGGTAAATTTTATACCTTACTCGGTCCTTCCGGTTGCGGGAAAACCACGATTTTGCGTATGATCGCTGGCTTTACTGAACCGACAGGAGGTTCGATTTATTTTAACGGACAGGTCATCAATAAAGTGCCTGCCAATAAACGTCAAGTGAATACGGTATTTCAAGATTATGCACTCTTCCCCCATTTGAATGTATTTGAGAATGTGGCTTTTGGATTGCGGATCAAAAAAATGAAAAAAGATGCAGTAACCGCCAAAGTGAAAGAAGCTCTTCAGTTCGTCAATCTAGAAGGATATGAGCAACGTTCGATTAGCGAAATGTCAGGTGGACAAAAGCAACGGGTAGCGATTGCGCGTGCACTGGTGAATGAACCGGAAGTCTTACTACTGGATGAGCCATTGTCTGCACTGGATCTCAAATTGCGTACTGAAATGCAGTATGAACTGCGTGAAATTCAGCAACGTTTGGGGATTACGTTTATCTTTGTTACCCATGATCAAGAAGAAGCGCTGGCGATGTCTGATGAAATTTTTGTCATGAATAAAGGGAAAATCGAACAAAGTGGAACGCCAAATGATATCTATGATGAGCCGATTAACCGCTTTGTCGCTGACTTTATCGGAGAATCGAATATTGTTCCAGGACGTATGATCGAAGATTTCTTAGTGGAATTTAACGGCAAGAGATTCCATTGTGTCGATCAGGGGCTACGTGATAATGAAAGTATTGAAGTCGTGATTCGCCCTGAAGATTTGGAACTCACAACTGTGGAAAAAGGCAAGCTTAAAGTGCGTGTCGATACCCAATTATTCCGTGGCGTTCACTATGAGATTAGCTGTTATGATGATTCCGGTCATGAATGGTTAGTACATTCAACTCGTAAAGCCGATCCGGGCAGTGAAATTGGGCTGGATTTTGAGCCGGAAGCGATTCATGTTATGCGTTTTGGAGAAAGTGAAGAAGACTTTGATCGTCGCCTTGAAGGTTATGAAGAAGGTGGGGTCTATGCAGGCTAATACACGCAGCATCTATATGCTGCCTTATTATATCTGGATCGTGTTATTTGTTATCGCACCGGTTGTGCTTGTAGGGTATTATTCTTTTTTTGATGTCGATGGTAATCTGACACTTCAGAATTATCGGACCTTTTTTACACCAACGTATTTGCAAATGACAATTAGCTCGTTCTGGTATGCGTTTTTAGTGACGTTGTTTTCACTATTAGTAGCGTATCCTGCGGCGTATCTGTTAACTCGCACCAAGCATCGGCAGTTATGGATTTTGCTGATTATTTTGCCAACATGGATTAATCTATTGCTCAAAACGTATGCGTTTATCGGGATTTTTGGAACGTATGGCCCGATCAATGCATTACTAGGTACACTTGGATTTGGAGAACAGCAATTATTGTTTAATGCGTCTAGTTTTGTTTTTGTATCCGTATATATTTTTATTCCATTTATGATTTTGCCGATCTACAATGCACTGGAAGAAATGAATCCTACACTGGTATCTGCGGCACGTGATCTGGGTGCATCGGGTTGGATGACCTTTAGACGGGTGATTTTGCCGTTAACGATGGCTGGTGTGAAATCAGGCTGTATGGCGGTCTTTATTCCATCACTATCCCTATTTATGATTACACGTCTGATTGCAGGGAACAAAGTGATTACACTTGGTACAGCGATTGAACAGCATTTCCTTGTCACACAAGACTGGGGTATGGGTTCTACTGTAGCAGTAGTCTTAATTATTGCGATGGCTGTGATTATGATTCTAAGTGGCGGCTTCGGCAAGGAGGGACGTCATGACTAATAAAAATGGTTGGGGTAATCTGTATCTTGTTTTTGTATTTGCTCTATTATATGCACCGATTCTATATCTAATGTATTACTCGTTCAACAGTGCAGGTAATATGCATGAATTTGAAGGATTTACATGGGAATGGTATGCCGAAGTATTTCAAGATACACGATTGATTATTATTGTCATTAATACGCTGGTGATTGCGTTGTTATCTTCCACAATTGCCACGATGATTGGGATTATCGGGGCGCTAGCCATCGATCGGATTCGTCGTCGCCGTCTCAAAGATACGGTGTTGTCGCTGAATAATGTACTCATTGTGAGTCCTGATGTGATTATTGGTGCATCTTTTCTAATCTTGTTTACGATGATTGGGATCAAATTAGGATTTGCTTCAGTATTGATCTCGCATATCGCATTCAGTATTCCGATTACTGTACTGATGATTCTGCCAAGATTGCAAGAAATGAGCCCTTCTTTGATTGATGCGGCTCGTGATCTAGGAGCAAGTCGTCGTGATGTGTTAAGTAAAGTTATTTTGCCATTTATTAAGCCGGGCATTTTTGCAGGATTTTTTATGGCATTTACGTATTCGTTAGATGATTTTGCTGTGACCTTTTTTGTAACAGGGAATGGATATTCGACACTATCGGTTGAAATTTATTCTCGTGCAAGGCAAGGGGTTGCGTTATCAATCAATGCGTTATCTACGCTGATCTTCTTATTTACAGTGATGTTGGTAGTTGGTTATTATATGATCAATCGCCGGGCTACCAATAAGCCACGCCGCGAAGAACCGATCGCAGTAGGAGGTCCAAGATGAAGACTCTTACACGGATGTTTCTCAGTATTATCGTGGTCGCTCTGATCTTGATGTATACCGCATCACGCTTGAATGTGAGCGAAGGCTACTCCAGTGGAAATACGCTCACGATCTACAACTGGGGTGACTATATTGACCCAGATATTCTAGATCAATTTCAAAAAGAAACAGGCATTACCGTAATCTATCAGACGTTTGATTCTAATGAAGCGATGTTGACGAAGATTGAGCAAGGTGGAACGACATTCGATGTTGCGATTCCGTCAGATTATGCGATTTCCAAAATGCGTGAAGAAAATCTATTAATTCCGCTTGATCATAGTAAATTGCCGAATTTGAAAAATATTGATCCTAAATTTATGAATCAATCGTTCGATCCTAATAACAAGTATTCTGCACCTTACTTCTGGGGAACCGTTGGAATTGTCTACAATCCCAAGTTAGCCCAAGGGATCAAGTTCGATAGCTGGGACGATCTCTGGGATACTAAGCTACGTAATAATGTACTGCTAACAGATGGTGCTCGTGAAGTGATCGGGATGTCGCTTAACAGTCTGGGGTATTCGCTTAATGATACGAATGAGCAACATTTACAACAAGCATTAGCCAAGCTCAAAAAGTTGACTCCTAACGTCAAAGCGATTGTAGGCGATGAGATCAAAATGTTGCTGGCGAACAACGAAGCCGCGGCAGGTCTAGTCTTTTCGGGAGATGCGTCTGAGATTATGGATCAGAATGCTGATTTGGATTTTGTCGTTCCCAAAGAAGGTACAAACTTATGGTTCGATAATATGGTTATTCCCAAAACAGCCGCGAATGTCGATGCCGCACACAAATTTATCAACTTTATGCTAGATCCCAAAATCGCCGAGCAAAATACAGAGTATGTAGGCTATTCTACACCGAATGCCAAAGCACTCAAGTTATTGCCGGAAGACATTTCTAGTGACGAACGCTTTTACCCGCCACAAGAACTAACAGATAAGCTTGAAGTATATGATAATCTGGGCAAAAAAATGCTGGTACATTATAATGAGTTGTTTTTGCAGTTTAAAATGAATAAGTAGTGATATCCTGAGCTGTCCTTTAAAGGGCAGCTTTTTTTGATGTTGGCAAAATAAAGAAATACATAAGAAAAGTGAATACCTTGAAAATACAAACTATAAATCTTAATTTCACACATTGTTAAAAGTAAGCGCTAACATCATAATAAAGTCATAAACCGTACGTTTTGTACAAATTATCCAATAAGGGGGATATTAAAAGATATGAAAATGCCAAGCAAAACAGTTGCTCTGTTATTAGCAGGTGCACTGGCGTTCGGACTTGCAGGTTGTGGTAACAGCGATTCAAGTTCAAGCGGTTCAGGAGCAAGTGGAGACAGTGGGGACAAAACAAAAATCACGTTCCAAAATATTTATCCTGATCCAACCACACCAACCTACAAAATGATTCACCAGATCGTCGATCAATATGAGAAAGAACATCCAAATATTGATATCGAACTGGATACGCTAAATACAGATCAACAAAAATTAAAACTTAAAACGCAAGCGGCTTCTAAAGAAATCCCTGATATCACGATTGTGAATCCAGCGGCTCAGATGAAACCGTATATCGATGCAGGCTTGCTTGCTCCATTGAATGATGTCGTTGACAAAGGCGGTCTAAAAGATACATATCAAGAAGGACTGCTTGATTATTACAGCAAAGATGGAAATGTGTATGCACTTCCAGATGGTAATAATATTGAAGTTGGTTTTTATAACAAAGCTTTATTTGCCAAAGCAGGCATTGCTGCTCCGCCAACGACATTCGATGAGCTACTT
>Ga0308161_1005090_pt1 | contig 11689 bp, 15 predicted proteins | sample PhyFR2_FD_201034 | JGI IMG/M metagenome (GOLD analysis project Ga0308161, IMG submission 201034) | Phyllosphere microbial communities from UC Gill Tract Community Farm, Albany, California, United States - DLSLF.R2 | ecosystem: Host-associated > Plants > Phyllosphere > Unclassified | place: USA...
ACCCGCGATGAGTTCGGACCCGCCTGGGCCGACACAGACCACAACGGCTGCGACACACGTAATGACATCCTCGCCCGCGACCTGACCGAGGAGACGTTCAAGCCCGGTACCAACAACTGCGTCGTCGCGACAGGCACACTGGCCGACAGTGTACACGGGCACCACGATCAACTTCGTCCGCGGGCAGGACACCAGCTCCGATATCCAAATTGACCACATTGTCCCGCTTAGCGACGCGTGGCAGAAAGGTGCCCAGCAGCTGAGCGCAGATCAGCGCAAAGAGCTCGCGAACGACCCACTGAACCTCATGGCCGCCGACGGCCCTACTAACAGCGCCAAAGGCGACAAAGACGCCGCCACATGGCTTCCCCCGAACAAAGCTTTCCGGTGTGAATATGTCGAGCGGCAAACTGACGTCAAGGCCAAGTACGCGCTTTGGGTCACCCAACCCGAGCATGACGTCATTGTCGGCGTCCTGAAGAACTGCCTTTAATCCTGTCGGGGGCCCTTAGTCGATCGCTGTGCCTGGGCCGAGGCCATTCCAATGCTGACGACCTTTGACCTCTTGGCGGTTCTAAGCAACTCTGTAATCGGACGAGTCGAGCTGGCATTGCGCCAACAGGCAAAGTCCATCCGCCGTTTTCGTCTTCATAAGGGGAATCCTAGATGTTGTCGGTGTGAAAATTGTGCAAGTCGTAACAGGCCCTGCAGTCCGGTATCAGTCCTCTGCCACTGTCATCGTCAGGGTGTAGCTGTGCAGTTCCACCCGGTCCGGGTCCACGAGCTCGGGCTCGCATTTTTCGGCGGCATCGGCCACGGCCCAGAAGCGGGCAGTTCTCGTCGACCGTCCGGGGCTTGAATGGGTCGTTGTTAGTCCTTGCATGTTTCCCTGACGCATATGATCCTGCCAGCGGGATGCTCCCTATTCAGGCGGGCTTTGAGGCTGCCGCTTGTCCGAAATCAGGATTGACTTCACGTGGCCGTCTTCGATACAGCAGCGCCAGCGCCTGTTCCAGGACTAGGACGGCGAGCCAGAGGTACTCGGCAGCTGTGGGGCTGAGGAAGGCTACCGGGATGGATGCCATGAAGACCAGGGGGACGGCGATGCTTCGGGCGCGCAGGTAGGAGAAGAGGCTGGCATCGACGTCGTCGCCGAGCAGTCTGCGGTGCCATGCGTATTGCCACAGCCCGGTGTAGCTAAGTCCCATGCCGCTGATAATTACCGCGTAGACGACAACTCCTGCAGGTTGGTCTCCGTATCGGGCGAGGACGCCTGAGGCGAAGCCGGTGAGGGCTATGAAGAGTAGGGCAAGCAGGTTGATGCGTTGCAGGTTGGCGTCGTAGCCGCGGAGCAGTTTGAACAGGCGGTGGTGGGTCAGCCAGTACGCGCCGGTTACGGCGAACGACAGTAGGTAGGCGAAGTATTGGGGGCCTTGTTCTAGTAGCGTCCCGGGGAGGTCTTCCGGTGGCACTTCGGGGACCTTGATCTCCACCGCGAGCAGGGTCATGGCGATGGCGAAGATCGCGTCGCTGAAGAAGGAGGTCCGTTCGATGTCGGTCCCGGAGCTAACGAGTGACCGGAATTTGCCGTAGGTGGAGGGCACGGGCATGAGTTCAGTGCCTTGCCGCTCAGGGGCCCTGGAGCGCGGGCTGGTTGCGGCCGATGGCGTCTCTGACCGTTATTCCCGGAGGGAGGTTACGCAGCAGGATGATGCCGTAGATGAGCAGGACGGTGTCGGAGACGATCATAATGCCCCATTTCATTCCGCCGGTGACGTTGCCGATGGCCAGGGAGATGTCCGTCAGGGCGTGAAGGATCATCAGTGGCCACAGGGCGATGGTCCGCAGGCGCAGGGCTGCGTAGCCGACGCCGAAGGTAAAGGCGCCGACGACCTGGGCTGCTGTAACTGCCGGGTCTGCCCCGTAGGCGATGTTGGCCAGGTGGGACAGCCCGAACAGGGCCGAGACGGTCATGGTGGCCCTCATCGGGCTCCAGTCCCCGAGCGCTGACAGGGTCAGCCCACGGAACCAGAGTTCCTCAAAGACTCCCGTGGCCGCTTCGCCGATCAGGATGGCGGTGAGGACCGTCGTTTCGACGGCCTGTACCCCGGCGAAGAAGGGCAGTACTGCCAGGACCGCGGGCAGGACCAGCAGCGGACCGGACCGGACGGGCCACGTGAAGGGGAAGCGCGTGGCGGCGGCCACGGTTACGGCCATCGCTGCCAGTACCAGGACCCCGGCAAGCCGCCGGTACAGGCTGTCCCACCCGGTGAACGCGTCCAGAACCAGTGCGGCGGCAAGATTCACAACGGCGGCGGCCACGACCAACGTGAAGGCAAGCTGCAAGGGAGTCAGTCGCGCCGGCAGGCGCCCTGCGCGAACCGAGGAGGTTTCTGCTGGCACTGGGGCTCCTGGGTTGTAGTGCCTGCTCTTGTGGCGCAGGTGTCCTCAAGCTAGCCATCAAAGCCGCATCTCGACAGGGCCCTAAGACCCACGGGTAAACCCCTGGCGCCATGATCGTGACGACGATGCGGCAAGCCCCCTGAAGCCTCGGGCATGTTCACGGGGCTACGCCCCTCCTGCCACTCACCTAGGGCGGCCGGGCCGGACGGAGTCGTGACTTGATAGGAACGTGCAGCTTAGCTTTTCAGTGCTTTGTCCGCCCGGCCCGGTCAATCGTGCTCGCCACCCTCAACCTCGACAGGAATGAGCCGGCATGACACTCACAACGACACGCCCCGTTAGGGCTGTAACCATCGGCGTGGACACTCACCAACTGGTCCACCATGCCGCGGCCGTAGACCAGGACGGGCGAAAGCTCGGTGACCGAAAATTTCCCTCGGACCGCGCCGGCTACCAACAACTGCTCGATTGGGCCGCAAGTTTCGGGATCATCAACGCCTTCGGCGTCGAATGCACAGGCTCCTACGGCGCTGGACTCACGCGGCACCTGCTTGCGGCAGGAATCGATGTCGTAGAGGTCAACAAGGGACACTCACAAGTCCGCCACCGCATTGGAAAGAGTGACGCCGTAGATGCCGAGGCCGCCGCTCGCAAAGTCCTCTCAGGCGAATGCACAGATCCAGCTAAAGACACCACCGGAACGGTCGAAGCCATCCGCAATCTGCACCTAGTCAGAGACTCCGCGATCAAGGCCCGCAGTGCAGCTAGTGTCCAGTTGCGCGACGTTCTACTCACCGCACCGGACCACCTGAGGAGCAGATTGACCGCCAAAACCCTCGAGGGCAAGGCCACTCAGGCCCGCGCCCTGCGGCCAGACCTGAGCCGGATCCACGAACCAGAGCAGGCAGTGAAATACGCACTCCGGGACCTGGGCCGCCGCATCCAGGAGCTCACACACGAAATCAACGAGGCAGACAAGCACCTGAACCAGCTTGTCTCCGCCGTGGCCCCCAACACTCTGGCGCTGCCGCAAGTAGGCCCCGTCAGTGTCGCCCAACTACTCATAACCGCCGGCGAAAACTTTGAGCGTTTCCGTAACGAAGCCGCTTTCGCCCGGCTCTGCGGTGTCGCACCCATTCCGGTGTCCTCCGGAAAATCAAACCGCATGAGGCTCCACCGGGGCGGTAACCGCCAAGCAAACAGAGTCATCTACCTCATTGCGATCTGCCGCCTGAGGTATGACCCAAGAAGCCAGGCATACCGCGACCGGAAACGAGCCCAGGGACATTCTTCCTCCGACGCCATCCGCTGCCTCAAACGCTTCATTGCCCGCGAAATTTACTACAGCCTCAAACGGGACCTGTCCCGGACTGGCTGACGAACAAGAGGCCAGCTGTCAATACAGCTAGGGCAGCAGTCCTCACTGCTAACACCGACCCATCCCTTCAAACGATCCCTGTCCGAACACGTAAAGGCCGTTGCGCGCACCACGGACACCCGGACGCTCAGTTCGGCGTGTGAACCGAAAGGACTGCAGATCTTTCAGGATCCTCTGCCGCCGGCTCTAATGTTGCTGCGTCCTCGGCAGCTTGAGAACGCCGGCGCCTCCTTCCGGCCAGGATCAGCGCCGCGGCACCGATCAGGATGGCCGCTGCCACGGCGCCGACGACGACCGGAAGATTGGACATGACGCCGGTCCCCGTGTTGTCTGAGCGGGCCTCAGCCGTGGGCTCTGCTGCTTTTGCCTCAGCCTGAGCCTGTGCGGCTTGGGCCGTGGCAGCCGCTAGCGGAGGGATACTCAGGTCCTGGGCCGGGAAGACCGTCACGGACATATCGGCGGTGTTGGTGACCAGGACGGACCCGTTGGGAGCGACGGCGAGATGCCCGGGATTCCTGGCCGTCGGCTGGCCGCGGCGGACACTCGTTTCGCCGGGTGCGATGACGTTGAGGCTGCTGTCTTCGGAAAGAACATAGACAGTGCTGTCCGGGCCGACAGCGATTTCCTTTGGTCCGCCCGGAACCGGCACACGGTAGGAGACGGCCGACTCTCCCGGCTTGATCACCGCGACGTCATTTGAGGTGATGTTGGTGACGTAGACGGCGCCGTCCGGGCCTACCGCAATCCCGTGCGGAGCGCCGGCGCTGTCAGGCGACTTCCTGACGTCAATGGTGCGTGAAACCGTGCCGCCGCCCGGGGCGATGACCGAGACGGTCCCGCTGCCCTGGTTGGTCACGTAGGCGGTGCCGTCCTTGGCTACTGCTACTTCCTTGGGATTGTTGCCGACGGTGACCTCGTGAGCCGGTGCGTCGGCTCCCGGGGGGATGATTGACACTGTCCCCAGTTCTGGGTTGGGAACAAAAACAGTGCCGTCGGCGGCGGCGGATATGAGGTGGGCGCTGAAACTGAGGGGAATTCTGCGCGCCACGGTTGAGGCGCCCTTCGGTATTACCGTCAGCTCTTCGTGTGGTCGGTCCCCGAAGGTCGGCCCCTCGACAAAAAGGGTGCCGTCCGCAGACAATGCCATTCCCTTCGGGTTGACACCTGTCATGAGCGTCTTGGTTGGCGTGCTCGCGCCCTTGGGAAGAACGTGAACTCCTCCGGTATCGCCAATGTAAGCAGTGCCCTCGGTGTCGACGACAACGCCGAGAGGGAATTGGTCAACATAAACCAAATCCCCTGATGCCATCGACGGGGCAGCACCAATCATCAAGATGCTGCCAGCGACAGCCACAGCTATGCCCGCGGTGAACCGCATGCACCTACCCCCAAACCTTGCAAGACGAAGACCTTCGAAGAGCATACTGCCGTCAATCTATCCCCGAAGGCGAAAGATCGCCTTGTCAGTTGGTCCATTCGGCAGACGCGGGATAAGCAGCGATCTTTTTCATCCGCATGACGGTAACGCATCGGGAGATGATGAGCGCGTTCAGGCCGAGCGCGCTGATCTCGACTCCACCGGGCGACTTTGTCGTCATATAGAGGACGACCAGGATGGAGGCCGCGGCCGTCAAGACGATGGCGGCGATCAGAGGTGCCCTGGCCGTGGAGCACCGCGCAACAGTGTTCCAGATCCCTACTCCGACGTACGCAAGGGAAAGCACACAGAAGACAGCGATGATCGCGACGGCACGGCTCATGGCATCGCCGGGGATGTAGCCCCCGGACCTCGCGACGGTATCCATCACCCGGATGAGCGCGGAGATGTTGGCATAGGCGTAGAAGCCGGACATGAGGCCCAGGAGCACGGAACTGCACCCTAGGACGAGCCGCCACCGTTGCGACTTCTCATCGTCCAGCGGGGAGAGGATTCCTACCCCGGGACCTGACCCCGAAACCCACGGCTGCCGGTGGGAAGACTGCTGGTCATAGCTCATGCGGGCGGGCGCTCCTTCTAGCATGCAGGAGCGCTCTGTACTGCCCCCAAACAAGCAGAGCCTATACTGCATCGCGCCAGCTCGGTTCACCAGGGGCATCCGGCCGCCTAAACACTTACGCGGGCGGAAACCAGAGGGCGGATTGTTACGGAAAATCTGGGCTTCATTGATACAGCCATGGGAAAAGAACCGCAGCAATGCGTCAAGCGAGGGCAAGTCTGTTTTAGCCCTGAGGACGTATTAGACGGTCTATCCATGAGCGACGGGTAGAAGCGGTGCTAGGTTGAGGGCTGACAATAGGAGCGCCCCACCCGTCGTAGTCGCCACCAAACCGGTAGTACGCGCCCAGCACTTCTTCGGTGAATTTTTCGACGCTCTCCGGGTCGATGGGGGTCACTTTCTGGACCTCCAAGAGGACGTAACCCTGCTCGTCGCTGATGTGTGTGCCGTAGCCCAACGCGGCTAGCTCAGAGCTGGCACCAGATGCCGACTTCATGTCCTGAAATACCCCGCTATGGTCAACGGCGCGGGCTGTGCCGAGTTGGTCTGACATGCCGCGCCGCTGCTCCAACTGTTGCGCTGTTAGCTTCCGCTGATGAGTCAGTTGTTCGGAAAGGGTCGTCACGGATCCAAGGGTACTTGTCTATAGGAACATCATTGACGTGCAGCGGGTCAGCGCCGTGGGCAGGAGCAGTCCGATCAGCTCACCCCGACCTTTGGAATTAAATACGGCGATCCAAAGTGATGTGTTGCCGAAGACGTTCTCCACATCGACCTTTGCTCCTGCATCGATCAGAGAGGCAGCCGCCGCAGGGGCGAATTCCTGCGCTGCGAGATGAAGCGGCGTGAAGCCCTGGCGGTCCACAACGTCAGGCGAAGATCCCGCGGCCAGCAACCGGGCTATTGCCTCGGCATCGTCTTCCAGCGCAGCGTAGTGGAGTGGAGAACGGCCGGCAGGGTCCACCCGGTGCCTCGGCTCGTTGTCCACGTTCATTCCTTGTTCTCGATAGCGCCAAGTCGGGTGCGCACTTCCGCTGGTCCGAAGTCATAACCTGTCGCCCGAGCACCGGTCCAATTGAGGCCCACGAGAATCCCGTCACCCTCGAGGCCGTCGATCCAGCGGGTGCGCCACGCGTCCAAGGGGATGGCCATCGGTTCGAAGTCCCTGTAGTCGGGGACATTCGCGATAACGCGCTCTGCTCTGCTCCGAAGGGACCAGAAAGGCATGCTGCGATCAAAACCACCCCCGTTGAGCGGGGCCGGGAGGCCACCTGCATCGCGGATCGCCCACACCTCACCGCCCTTGACGATCTCTTCGTAGAAGACGGTTGCATGCGCTGCGCTGACACTCATTCCCACAGCCTATGACGCAAGGCAGGCCAGCAAGCAGCCCACGAAACCCTCATAGGCGCCGGACCGTGGACAGGGCCAAGGCGCGGCCCGGGAAAGGATCCCTTTACGCGCGTGCCGTATCGGACCTTTTCCGCAGCCGCTAACTGTCGGCAGTTACCGATTCCAGGACAGCCTGAAAGGCTGGACTGACGTGGACCGACAGACTGCCGTCCTCGCGGAAGTGGGTAAGTTGTTCGTAACTTGTGCCGTTCCACCAGAAGACGTGCGGACTTACCGATCCGGCCGCATCGGCGTATCCCAGAGCCGTGAAGCGGGCCATTCCGTTAACCGCATTGATGACGGTGGTGTCTTCAATGATGTGCCAGGCAACTTGGTGCCGGTTCGGGATGCTCTTAAGCCACCCGAACTGCTCTTGAACGCGTTGACCTGTGAGTTCTGCCGCCAAGGAAGGAAGAAGCAAGGCCCGGCTCGCCGTGTAAACAGACTCACCCAGGAGGGCATTGAAGGTACCTCCTCCGGGGGCGGGGAGGATTTCTAGCTGTTCGGCTTCCAACCCGCGGAGGTTTTCGAGGCCTTGTCTCCCGAGGGCTTCCCAGCCTCCGAACTTTTTCGCATTGTCATGGTTGAAAACGGCAACGGTCTCGGGGAGGTCCAAGGCAAGCATCTGGACGACGCCGGGCGCGATCTCCCTGTGCGGTTTCGATCCCTGGGATGCTCGCCTCGTCGTAAAGGCGTGCGAAGGTCCGCTTCAATATCTCTGAGGGCGTCATGACGTCGAAGGGATCTGGCGCTTCGAAGCTGGCCAGGACACGTTGAAGGTGGTCGCGGATTACGTCTCGCCACTTGGTCTGCGGCTGCTCATTACAAGCGGCAGCTACGTTCCAGAAGCCAAACTCCCGTCCCGAGTCATCGACAGCATGACCAGCGTGGACGTGGACCTTGAGTCCCATCTCGGCGAAGACTTCGGGTGCGATGGCTCGGAGTCCATTTGCCTTGGAACCTGTGAAGAATGTCAGGTCGGAATCATTTATCTTTGCTTCCGGAGATTTTCTCTTGAAGATACCCACAAGTTCGCTTTCGTTGGGACGGTCGAGGAGGCCAGTCGGCAATGGCTGTTCCGGGAGCTGTCGATACTTCCATGGCTGCACACGCCGGCTTCGAAAAGGTTCGTCGGCCGTTTCATGGGCTCATTGTGTATAGGTTTGGTTAGGTTCAGGCTGATGGTCTGGCCCGGGGCTAACTCCCCGACGGTTCCCTCCTCTAGGAAGGCGTACCAGACACGGTCGCCGCCGGTGAGCGGCCGATTCGCCGATGAGAGGTCCGCAATTTCAGGCACTCCGAAGCGGAAGGCGATCTGACGCTCGGTATCCCCTGGTGCTGTGGTGTAGGTCAGTGGGATCCCTTCGGCGTCGGTCGTGAAGGTGCCCTGTGCACCCTCGATGGTGACTTCGCCGGGCATGAGTCTGACCTTGGTCCCTGCGGGGATGGGCCGATCTGTTGTGAGGGTTGTGTTCCAGCGGAGCAGCTGGTCGGTGGTGCACCGGTGCAGCAACGAATACGACGCGGTCTGGCGTTACCCAGAAGTGTAGAAGCTTCCCATTAACGTCCAGATGGCCATTGAGGATGCCTTGAATGCGGAGCACCTTCGCGGCATTGAGCCGGCGTACCGCCAGGGCAAGATCCGCATCTAACCATCGCCCGGAACCTCCCACGGTTCACGTTCCGTGCGCTCGGTAAGCACATCATGGGCTACGTCAGCGTGACAGCGATTGACGCTGAGCTACGAAAGCTGGGGGAGCGGAGGGTGGAGACGGAAGGACATGACCACTAAATCCGGCACTGACTCAATTACGCAAAAAGACCCTGCTGAGTGAAATCATCAGCAGGGTCTATTTGCTAGTTGCGGTCCTACATCACGTGCAGAACCCTTAATTGATTTACGACGCCGGGTATCGAATCATCAACCCAGCCTCGGTCCACATATCGAACATGTGGACAGGCCAAATCCACAGTGACCGGGAACCCAAAACAAGGTGGCACGAATAGCAAGTTGTAGTTACATACAGGATCGCCATAAGTGCAGTAATCCTGGAATCGCTGGCTCCACTTGGTGGGAATCGTTGTTGCCCTGTCGCCATAAAGTGCGATGTCAATACCTTGGAAGCCCGGAGTGTAATTTCCCTTGTTTATGGTTGCGTCCTTGGGGCTGAATAGCGGGTCGCCGAAAAACACAGCTGATGCCACGTGGGATTGCTGGGCTGATTTCAAGCCATAGAATACCTTTCTTATCACTTCAGCGCCTTGAGAATATCCTCCAAGCACCACATATCCGTTTGGACAAGTCCTCCAGTAAGCTGTCAACGCTATGTTCAACGCGTTTATCCCGGTCTGGACGCTGTTCACATAGTTAGCGGAATACTTGGGATCAAACGGGCTTACACCTATGGCATCGTAGTCGATATAGGCGCTTTCAAGATTGGCAACATTGACTTTGAGGGCGGCTTCAAGAGCACCGATCGTCGCTCCATAAGCTTCATGCTCGCCTGAGCCCCTGACACCAAAGAACTTGACTAAGCATGTACTTGGTGGGTCATAAGGCTCATGTGTTCCGGGAGGCCCAATGACCACATAACCTGCGTCCGAGCCCCTTCTCTGACATTTATTGAAGAACTTGAGGGTCAGTTGGTTATTGCCGGCCTTGAGGAATTGGTCGATTTCCAGGGAGTGGTACATGATCGAGACGGTCTGCGTGCAGTTGTCCTCCCAGAACTCCCAGTCGGCCACAAGATTGCCTCCGACGAACACCTGCAGGCGATCAAAGGGGTTTAGCACGTAATACCCTGTGGGATCTGAGCTGAGATAGGCCGGTCCAGTGCCTGGGTATGCGACGGTGAAAGTCTTGTCGAACCAAGGCGTGGTTGACGGGGGAGCGCTGTAGGTTGGAATCGCGTCGAAAAGTTTGGTCGCTGAAAGTGCTGGATTGCCTGTCGCTTGCGATGGAGCAGCGACTGCGACCGTCAGCGTGGTGGCAAGTAGCGCCATCACTGCGAGTGAGGCGCATTTTCTAATAAGGCGGGCTAAGCGGTTTTGCGGCATAGTGAACCGACTCTCTGTCGCTGCCGATGCAGTGGCACGATGAGAATGATTACAAAAAGGGTGTGACCGGCCTATAGCTGCAGGCCAAGTCAGGCGACTACGGGAGAATTATGAGTCTTCGATCATATGCGGGGTCCTCGGCAGACAGCAGTGTCATACCTCTCTATCGGCCCCAGCCAGGCAAGTCGCCCATTCGTGGGGACACCGTACCACGCCCCCTAGAAGCTGCGGTAGGTTCTGCAAACAGATCTTAACTATCACTTAGACATGAAACTTGATATGTCAAGCGGCGACGGAAACCGAACACCGTTTTCAGCGGGAGGACCTGGGCTGAAAAACCCTGGTACGACGTAATTTGCGGTATTTTCAGAGAATTCGAGGGTATCGTCGCACAATAAGCATTGTGTGTACCAAATGCGACACTGCAAAAGTTGGTTCTGTGGATAAAAGGGTTCACAAATGTATACCCATGCTTCATATTATGGACATGGTCGAAAGGCCCTTGAAAATCAAAACCCATTCATAGGTTGATACGGGGGAGTAGTGCGAGGCAGAGAGGCGGCCGCCACCGATTCCAAGAGAATCTCGCTTGGAAAATGAGACGTCTTACTTCCCGGAAAGAAGTCTAACCTGCATGGTCGCTTATTTTCTGCGGAATCTTCTACGCGGGATGGCAAGGGCAATTCTCGTAACTAAGTCTCGTAAAGGTACGCTGTCACGCGTCTTCAAGGCGCTTCAGCAGATCAGCATCATGACTCATAACAAAATCAAGGCCTTCGCTGATTTCTCGTCGGCGCGCGTGGCGCTGCAGAACCAACTCTGCGCCCTGCAACAGAAGCGCGGACTTGGACGTATGTTTGGACATTGAGGATGCTCTTCAGGTAGTTGATCGGTACGGCTTCCTTATCCGTGATGTCGGGTGTTGGCCCCAGCATTGGACAGGCCGGCCACGACCGTCATGGGCGCGGAAGCCTATCCGGAACTCGCGGTGAAGGCGGCCGCATTGTTGGAGTCGGTGGCCCAGTTCCGTCCACTCATCGATGGAAACAAACGGACGGCGTGGACGCTCATGGTGCTGCTGCTGTGGATCAACCGTTACCGGCATGACTTCACCACGGATGAAGGCTTCGACCTCGTCGTCGGAGTCACCGAGGGCAGTATCGACTTGCTGGACTCCGCCGCCGAGATATCCGGGCATCTGGTCCCCGGTAGTCCTCCAGTGCCTCCGAAAGGGGGTGGACAATGTCCACACTTTTCGTCTCGTACCGGGCTAAACAGCCTTTGAACTGCCCCGGAATCCGCATGTTTTCGCGCGTTCCGAGTGTTTGCAAGGTCCGGAATGTATTTCGAGTCCCACCTCGGGCACGACGTTTTCCCTCGTCAGAGGCGATTTTGCTTTGGCGTGTGTACAAAGCTCGATTCTCGTCGCTCTGACGGGTTGGGTTGCAGCTGTGGCCTGGCC
>Ga0308161_1005092_pt1 | contig 11686 bp, 18 predicted proteins | sample PhyFR2_FD_201034 | JGI IMG/M metagenome (GOLD analysis project Ga0308161, IMG submission 201034) | Phyllosphere microbial communities from UC Gill Tract Community Farm, Albany, California, United States - DLSLF.R2 | ecosystem: Host-associated > Plants > Phyllosphere > Unclassified | place: USA...
GCCCAACCTCGAGTCGAGTGCAGTGAAGACTTGTGACATGATCAAGAAGACGGTTTCCGAATGCAAGAAACGCGAGAGGACTTTGTAAAGCGTGAGATGTTCCTTGACGAGAGACTCCATGTAAGCGTTGGGTTGTCCAGGTCTCGGAGAAGGTTCTTCCCAGTTGATCGTCTGAGCGAGTCGACAAACGGGATCAGCTCGTTCGAGAACGGAGACGAAAGAGATGGAATGGCTCACCTCGAGAGTTCTCGAATGAACGATCAATCTATCACTCATGATTGCGACCAATTTTGAATGAATCTCGTTCTGATGCTCCTGGTAATCTCGCTTGAGCTTGTCGAATTCTGTCAACATCACGGCTTGTTTCGGATTGAGGTGTCTTCGGATCAGTTCTCGGATGTAGGGGATAAGCGAGACCATGATCGATAGCGCTTGAGAAGCGAGAGCTACATAAAGGACAGAGTGAGCGAGATCCCGATAGAGAGTCACAAGGAGAGCTCGGAACGAACCGAGATTCTTCGCTGTGATGTTCTTGAGTCCAGCAGATCGCATAGCTCCCGCTCCGAGAACGACTTGACATGACCGAGAGTTGAAGACCTGTGAGATCTCGAGTCTGTCTCAGCCTCCCGCAGATCGAGCAGGACTGAGTACGGATCGAAAGACGCACCTTCATGAATTCGATGACTTTACTCATCGCATCTGTCGTCAACATCGGACAATTGAGCACGACTTGCAAGTATTCGACCAGAGTATCGATAGTCGCCAATCCCGCCGAAACCGCAAAGAACTGTCTCCCTTCGATATCGACCTGTTTCGCCGTCTCCTCCCCTTCATCCTTCTTGTCTCCATTCTCCACTTCCATCACCTTCACTCTCCTCTGACCCAGCAGGAGCTCCTCAGGATCGACCATCGCACCCTTGACGATCAATTCGACCTGTCTCTGAATCCTCCCTGGAACTTCACTCGCACTCCACTGTTCCTCTTCTACCAATTTCGCATTATCCGTAATCCTCTTCTGATGAAAACTCATCAACCATCCTTTCGATTGACTAACCATTGCCCCTCTCAACCCTACAATCATTCGTTTAACGATTACTTCACATTGTAAGACGAAAGACCAGGTCGAATCGAAAATTTCGAGGAATTCGGAGAGTGGGAGTTGCGAGTGGACTTCGGAACGGACTCCTATCACTTTCGAGAAGCGAACGTTGGATAATTCGGTTACTGCCGTCAAGACATCCATGATTTCGGTCGAGAGGGTCGAGGAATCGTCGCTGGAGGAGAGGGAGGAACCGTTGAGAGAGGAAGAAGTGGGAGTGATGATGGTAGGGATAGGTGAATCGACGGATCCTGGTACGACGAGAGAGGAGGAGTTTATCGTGGTAGTTTCGGGATCGATTCCGTTCGTCCGTCGTTTCGCTTTTCTTGATCGTTCTTCTTCTCGACTTTGGGATGCGAGTTCGAGTAAGACTGTAGCTTGGAGATCGACCGATTCTATACATGCGATCAAACCCAGGTAGGTTTCTTGAGCCAAATGAAGGAACGCTTCATGAGACATTGCTCTCAGTTTCTTCGCTAACGACAGTCTGTTCACAGCTTCGAGATCAGCGATCTCTCCCCGAGGTGCGAGACGATGGAACGGTTTGACTTACGATTTCTCCGAGATTGTCCCGAGATCGATACTCTGTTTGCTGACTGATCGAACTGCCGCACTCGCAAACGTATCCTCATCGTCCTTGTCCCCTCCTTCTCCCGTCGGCAAGTGCTGATTCATCGACAAAGGTTCAGTGATCAGCCTCTTTAAGCTTGACGAGGGAGAGAAGGGCAGAGAAACCCCGTTCGAAACTCACTTCTCTAACCATTGCCCTGACTTCCCTCAATACTGACTCCCTCCAAGCCTGTACCGCACTATCCATCCCTTCACTCCTGACCAAAGCTTTCACGACCGGTCTAGTTCTCTCCTTCATCCTCTCCTTGTCCTTTTCCTTTTCTTGTCCCTCCCCAAAGTTCCCATTCTCCATCATCTGCTCCCCACCCTCTGATGATGATGATGATGTCCTTGCTCGTTTCGTTCCCTTGTCCTCCTCAATAAACAAATCCATCTCATGTTCCAAAACACTAATTAATTCACCTTGCAAACTTTTCGCAATCTGTGCTCTTATCAACGTCAACTTGATCGGTAAAGATTCGAGTGACTTGAGTTTCATCAAGTTCAACTTTGTTGTACCCGCTCCTCCTTTCCCACCACCTATCGAATTTGATGTAGATTCCCGATTCGAACCATAATAAGCTTCTTCGATTTGTTCTGAAACTTCCAACGCATCTTGCCACTCTCCATTCTCTACCAATTCTTTCACTCCCTCCAAAGCACTCCCGACCTCTTCGACAGCCCTCACTGACTCTTCTATCCTTTCCAACCCCCTTCGCCTCGCTTGTAACCTCAACACTTCCAATCCATGCCTCGCAATCCCATTCACTCCACTCCCTCGATCTTTCAACAAACGTTCCAATTCCTCAATCTTGACGAGAGTTTCATCCCCCTTTTGATGTAACGTTTGAAGGTTCGATAAAGCAGAGAAGAAGGATGATGAACGCAACCCAATTTCTTGTACGAGGTGGGATTCGATCACTGCGGTGAAATGGGATAGTTTGTCTTGTAAGACTTGATCTTTCGCTAATTCGTTCAAAGTTGAAGGACCCAATCCGGGTAGGGTAGTATCGAGGAATGGATCGGTCGTATTGAGAGGGGAAGAGAGGACGGGGGAGAAAGTGAGAGAAGGGGAAGAAGAGGGAGTGAGTTGAATACGTTCGGTTACTAGGTCGAAAGTTCGTGGGTTCGAGAGGTTGAAAGAAGGGTCGAAGAAAATAAGAGGGACTTGGTCTAAGGGTGGGAGGATTTCTTGTTTGCGTTTTTTGCGAGAAGTTTTGGTGGGTTTCCCACCAGGAGGAGGTGAAGTTGATCCTCCTTCAATTGCACTACCAACTGATTCTCCATCCTCCTCCTCCTCCCCCTCGTCTCGTTTAGATCGAGATTCTTTGATCCAATTGTCATATTCAGTTCCAATTTCGTTCAAATAACCCTCGAACTCTGTCCGTTCGACTTTTCTCAATTCTGTACTGACTAACGGAGGTGCTTGGGATCTTCTTTGTGCGACTGCTTTACCTCCTGGAGTAGAAGAACGGGGGAGGGTACCGGATGAAGTGAAAGTCGTTCCGAGAGAAGTTAGTTGAGTTGGGAGGTAGGTGTTTTGGGAGAGTGAGGGGAGGGAGGGGAGGAATGCAGAGGTCGAGGAGGAGGAGGAAGGGTCGGTTAAGAGGGTAGAGATGTCTAATAAAGTGCGTCGAACATGATGAGCAACAATAGAGGAGAGAGAGTGAGAGAGGGGATTGCTCACCGTATTTGCCAGTAGTAGTAGCAACTTTTAGTTCTCTAGGTATCGAACTGTCCCTCCTATCATTGAATGATTGTTGTTGATGATGATGATTTGAATCCAGAGATATCCTTGACGATGAAGCGATTCCCGATAGTTGACCCAATCTTGATTGCTGTGACATAGCCCTCTGTAGTCCACGATTCAATCCCCGAGCAAACAAGCGGAAGAGAACGAGAGAGAGTAGTCGGTTCAAGTAATTCGTGTTCTTCATCTATCGCTTCCTCCACTTTGACTAGACAGCTCCGGTTTCTCCTCAGAGCTCACTATTCACCTCTGAATGGCTTCCAAGATGAAACAGAATAACCGGTTCCTTCTCCTCGGTGGTAAGTCAGTCAGTTCTCCTCGACTTCCTCTCAATCACTCCTTCTCACTCTTTCTCTCTCTATTTAGATTCAATCACTGAATGGTCATTCGATCGCAACGGACTCGGTGCACAACTCTCTCATCTCTACCATCGCAAACTGTCAGTCTTTCCTCTCTCTCTGTTCCCCCCCACTTCCTCCCTTCAACTCACTTTCACTCTCGATGGAGTAACAGAGACGTAGTGAATAAAGGATTAGCAGGTTACAACACTCTCTGGGCATTACACTGTTTCAAACAAGTTCCGTTTTATCTTATCTTCTTCTCCTTCCCTTCCCTCCCCTCTCCCAACTAACCTTTCCCTTCTCCTTCTGTAGTGGCTTCCCCCTTCTCCCTCGCCTTCAGAACCTCACACGAAACTAGCAACTCTATGGTTAGGTGCAAACGACAGTGTCCTCCCTTCGAACAAACAACATGTTCCTCTCTCCTCGTACCGTCAAAACCTCGTCTCAATCATTAAACTCTTCACCTCCTCTTCCTCTCCTTTCCACGATGGAGAAACCCAATTTATTTTGATCACTCCACCACCGATTAGTTTGAGAGATTGGGAAATCGAACGTACTCGTCGAGGCATGAAGGGCGAGATGGATAGGACAGTTGAGAATACTAGAAGATACGCAGATGAGTGTTTGAGGTTGGGAGAGGAATTAGGGATACCTTGTGTCGATGCGTTTGAACTGATTATGAGCGCTGCCAAGAAGGAAGCGAAGGACAAGGGACAAGACGAGGAAAAGGTACTTTCGGGATATTTTTGGGACGGTTTGCATTTGAGTGAGAAAGGTTACAAAGTGGTCGTTGATGGTGAGTCTTATTCGCTTGGGCTATTTACTACTAGTGCTTGAGAGCTAATTAGTACGAGTGTTTTCGATCACAGAGGTTAAGAAAGTGATCGAAGAGAAATATCCGAGTAAACATTGGGATTCATTGCCGATGTTGTTCCCGGATTGGAAGACTATACGTGAGCTCTTTTTTATTCTCCCTATCCTGTGAGGATTAAGCTGATAAGAGTTAAGAATCCTTTACGTGTTGCAGCTGACGAAAACGAAGCGTGAGTTTTTCCAACATTTCTGCTCTCCCTCACGGTTCCCCTCCTCGAACTCCACTCTTTATATGAAGACACTCGAAACACTCTTGCTGACTATATAAGGATCTCTCATGTTTCGACGACGACAGATCCGTTGAAGAACAACTCGAATTCATTCTTTCGCAATGAGAAGTGCGACTCGTCAAAAATAGGGGAGAGCGATTTCCACAATCATATCCGTTTTTACAACACGCACCTCTCCCCTCACATCCTATTCTCCCTGTCTCTGACTTGGATCTGCTACTAAAGCGTCCTCGAATTCACTCTCGCATTCCTCGATCCCCCATTTACTCCTCTGCATAATGTCCAACTTATCAATTCTACCTCTGTCCAACCTCCCAATCCCAACCCACGCAATCATAGCTGCGTTATCTGTACATAACTCTCTAGGTGGGAAATGTAATGGAATCTCTTTGCCCGGTGAAAGGGAATCTAAAGTCTTTCTCAATCTAGTTCACTTGAACTTTCATCAGTTCTCCTTCTTCTTCACTTTCCCGAGAGAAAGAGAGGAGAAAAGCTTAACTGAGTACGTAAATAAGTATTACTCGCTACTCCACCGCTAACTACCAAACCTTTGATCTCCTCTTCTAATCCCTCCCTCTCTAGATCGAGTTGCCTCCATCCCAACTCGACTTTCTCCTCGACCTGCTTGAATCCAGCAACCATGAAACCTTTCGCCAACTTTCTCTTCATCTTTTCACTCATCGTTTCCACCGGGTTCTTGACTAGGATTCTAGTCAACTCACTCCTCAACCCAGCATAAGAGAATGCCAATTTCCCTCTGAATGGATGAGGGAACCTATACTCTTCCTCCACCTTCCCCTCTACCTCTCCCTCAAACTTCTCGAATGCGTATGCTTCGAGAGCAGCTCCAGGTGAACCAGCTCCGAGTGACCAAGGGATCCGTAAGTCTCGAGAAGCTTTGTCGAAGGATTGTCCAATTGATTCATCCGTCGTCGTAGCGAGGATTCGGAAATTGTTGGGAGAGGAACAGAGGAGGAGTAGAGTGTGACCACCAGAGAGGAGGAGGGTGAGGAATGGGAACCGGGGTGCGAGGGAAGAGGGGGAGGTCAGGAAAGGGGTGAGGGCGTGGGCTTGCTAAGGAGTTAGAAGGAGGGGGGCGTCAGTAAAGATGAGAGCTAAGGTGAGGAGATTGAGATTAAGTACGAAGGAGGGTGGGAAGGGGCAGTCGAAAGAGAGAAAAAGGCGTACCATATGATGCACTCCTATCAAAGGTTTCCCCGTCGCAGCAGCCAATGCTTTCGCCGCACCACTACAAACGCTCAGACACCCATACATCCCCGGTCCACGTGTGAATGCGATTCCGTCGAGATCATTCAGGGTCACTTTCGCTTCTTCCAAAGCTTGTTTGATCGCGAGAGGTAAATTTCGTTGGTGAGCTTCTTGAGCGTGCATAGGGTGAATTCCTCCAAATAATTCATGGATCGAAGATTGTTTCAGGACTACGTTTGAGAGGATCTCGCGAGTGGAGGAAACGATAGAGGCACAGGAATCATCTATAGTAATGCAACATTCGAGGATTCGTTATTCAGTCCTTACAGCTCGACTCTTAGGAAGGGTGGAAGGGGGTTGTATAGAGGTAGCAGGTACATACCTGCTGAACTCTCCAAACCGAGGACTAGTAGAGGCTTTCGATTAGGGTTCATCGAAATGAATCGAAGGAATGGGTGCGAAAGAGGTCGGAAACATCGCCTTGATACGATCCCACTTCGTAGAGTCTGCATCTACCAGTCCTTATTGTCCTCCTCTAAGTAGTTCTTTGGTTGTAGAGCGCAACGGTGGGTCGAGTAGAAGCTAAGTTGAAAGAGAGAATTTGAATTCAGCGAGTAAACGCGTGAACAAGTTGGAACTCGTCAAAGACTCACGCGTAGGTGCTGACTATCTATTCTAGACAGATCAAGAGCGTTAAGAAGCAAAGTGAGTGATGTGGTGCCGTCGAAGCCAACTTTGGAAACGGTTGAAATTCGCGACTCTGTTTCTTTCCCTTCACTCTCAGATCATGTTCCACACCTCAGCCTCGACTCCCATGAGTTCCTCACACTCACACAAGAGGCGTCAAAGTCATTCACCCTCTCCTCCCTCAAAAGTACGTCTTCCCATCTTCTCATCTCTCATCGCTTCTTGCTCCCGACTGACCACTCTCCAAGTACTCTAGAGACGCGCACCACCCTCTTACATCCCTTCTCTATACACCCCAATCCCAACTTCAGCCTCAGCGTTACCTAATTTCAATAGAAGTCTTTCAGTCGAAGCGAGTTATGGTGGGACTCCCATTAGTGAGAGGAGTAGTCCTGGAGTGGATTGGTTACAGAGAACAGAAGATCTACATTTAGCTACTCCATTGGGGAGAGTCAACGATCAAAATGGAGATAGTGAGATGGATTCTGCTATGCAAGATGATTCCTCTCATCCAGCTCCTCCTCCTCAATCAGTTGAGTAACCCCCTCCCTTTTCTCTCTCATTCGACTCGATTCAACCTTCGTAGCTAACTAAAGCGTACTGTCCACGATTCTCTCCAGTACGCCTCGGAAGATCCACATATTCATTCCTATTCCCCTCGTCCCGCAATGCCTCTCTCTCACTCCAACTCCTCGTGTCCATCTCCCCACCCCCATCCTTCAGCACCCCACGAAGCTCCACCCTTGCATCAACACCTAGCAGGTTCCCCTTCGTCAATGACTCGTTCAAACTCGAACACTTCCTCGAATAGTTCGATTTCTGGAATGGCCGGTCACCTCATTCAACCTTTCCCTCAAACTCATACCATCTCGTATTCGAACGAGACGGAAATGGATACGAGTATGGAACATTCCCAACCATCACAAGGAGGACATGGACAAGGGAGGGGTTGGAAAATTACGATGGGATATAGAAGTGATTGTGAGAAATGTTTACAGAGAGTACCAGGTCATTACACTCACGTCGTCTATTCCTCCTAAATCCCCTTCCCTCTCCCTCTTCATCGCTTGAAAACCCTTCCTCCCCTCATCGCATTACGCAAACCTTTTTTTTGTATCTTCTCCTTCTCACTCCCCCAAAATCGGATATCAGTGATCATTCCAGTCAACTCTTCGCACGCAAACCCCTTCCCGTTTCCACCTTGTTTAGTATGCCCCTCCATCGTCTCGTAGTATCCTTCTCTTTACTACCCCCCAAAGTTTTGTTCCATACCTCTTTTTGCTCTCTCTTTCGGATTCTTCACGCTTGATTTGTACCCTACATACCTTTTTTCTCTCACGCTTGCAACATACCCTCACTACCTCTACCTTCTCTCGAGACTCTGCAGCCCTCCTCAGTTTTTTTTTCCTCGCAAAGGATTGCAGAAATCTAAACAGATGAAAAAAGGAGAGAGAGACAGAGAGAGAACAAACAGAAAAATGATTGCCTAACGGACGCATCTAATAAACGGAGACCCTTCATATAACTTCGCCCTTCTTCCCTTGACACCCAAAACCCAAATACTCCCCTCCTCCAATAAAGTGTCAAAAATTGTCCATTTCCCTCTCCCCTCTCCCCTGTTCCTCATCTCTCCATCTTTATCGGGATTGTGAGAATTGATTCCCATATGGTAGTCCAGGAGTTTGTCCGGCAGTCACAGTGGAGGGTCTTGGAGGTTCTGGGGATGCTTGTGGGGGTCGTGAAGGAGATTGTTCTTGAGATTTCGTGTCTATTTCTCTCACACTCTGTTTAGCGAGAAGGAGGAGGGGAGGGAAGGAAAGGAGAGGGTTACGTACAGACGTAATAGATTGATCCGGATAAGATAAACATGATTCCGAACCCACGACCACTGACAACGAAAAAGAAAAGAGGGAAAAAGAGAATCAGTTCCTTATCTGTGGTGTGTAGAAGTAAAAGAAGAGTGAGAGCTTACGCGGTAACTTGATCGTTGAATAACCACATTCCCAAGAAAGTTTGAAGTACACCTCGAACGGCTAAACGAGAAACAAAAATGAGTGATCAAAGAAGAGAAGCGAAGGGGAAAGAGGGGGAGAAGGAGAGAGAGACTGACCAGCTGAAATCATATGTGAGATAGGAGAGGTGACTTTGATACTCAAAAATCCAGCGATACAAATCAAGAAACCGAATACACCCTGTGAAATCCCATCCACACAATCAGTTTTCACTCTGTTACTGTAAAGAGTGCGATTGGACTCACGGTAACTGCAGCACCAGTCATGAAAGTACTGAAAGCAGCGGCACCATCTCCATCTCCCAATAACATATCCAACACGGTCCAAATCTCTCCCGAAACCAACACGAACGGCATGATCACCAACGCACTCAACAAATTACTGTAATAAGCGAGGTCGAGGGTTCCACTAACGACGCTCAAGGATCGTTTGACGACGATCGCGTGAACTGCTGTCGTGACGGATGAGGCGACTCCTAGGGAAATGCCGATCGCTGAGGTGTGCATGTTTTCGGAAGAGACGCCGAGCATGAATCCGACGCATACGATCGCGACTGCTCCGAGGGTCGCTCGGGAAGAGTGGGTGTGGAGGAGGTACCACGAGAAGAAAACGGTAAAGGGTAAAACGAGTCCTCGAGCGATTTGCTGTAGATTCAGTTATTACGATTAGCTCGGTGCATTTGACTGGTAGCGGGACTCGACATACGTAGAATGAAGCATCGACGTATTCTGTGAGATGCAATAGATTTAGCTAATTCTGCGAGAGGAATAAGCAAAAGTTACGACTCACGGAGACAATAAGTGTTGAAAGCGAGTCCGAGAACGTTGCAAGCGATGAGAGGAGCCAGTCCTTTGCATGTTGTCACGTCCATCCGCGGTAGTTTCATGTAACCTATCACTCCAGGATCGAGATCAGCATTTCGGAAATTTCTCTGAAAAGAAACGAGATCTTACCGAAGAGAGCGCAGAGTTGTAACAGTAGGACGGCGATACTGAGTTGACAGAATAGGAAGAATAGAGGGATCTAGATTTGTTGAGGAAGTAATCAGTACGAAGGATGGTAGAGATACAAGATGGAGAATCTTACTTGAACTTTATTCAGTACCCACTGTGAGAGTTTCGCTTGCAAGATCAGCACTACCTCGCAGATGGTCAAGACTAGGAGATACACACCTTATTCACCATGATCATCTGCGAAAGGAAAGGGAATCGATCGAAATTAGCTTTCATTCATTCTTTGCGAAGAGATTTTGATTGATAAAAGAGGGAAAGTTTCGAAGAAAGGTCTATCTCGGAACTCCGAACTCCCTTCTAATCCTCCTACCCCTTCTGATCCTGCTATAACTCTCTACTCCTGCGTTTGATACGCGCACGCTCCTCTTTCCGACCGAGATATCGCGTGTTCTCGAAGAGAGAAAGAGAGAGAGAAATAAAGTTGAAGGGGGATTTCTGAGAGGTTGAAAGAGGGATTACTCACGACTATAGCAGCTACGAGATAGAACAATACACTGAATATAACCATTCCTCTACTTGGAGGAGGTTCATCTGATTGTTTGATCGAAGGGGATTTCGAAGACATTAAACTTGTTGAGGAGGGAGAACCTGCGTCCTTCATTTCGATAGTCTCCTCTTGAGGTACCCGTTGATACTCTTGTCTACTCATATTTGGACTGCTTTCGAGGGGTAGAGGAGGGGAGGAGACAGAGGTGATGAGAAAGGGTGCAAGGGCTCGAGAGGGAGGGAGGGAGATGAGGTGTCCAAAAGGGGTCGATAGAGGTGAATGATCTAGGATAGCCTACGCCCGCTCTTGTGTTCGCTGAAAGTGAGGAAAAGTCGAGAATGGGGAAATGAAGAAAGGGAAGCGACCTCTGTCTTCGCTTTCGCTTCTCACTTCGGTTCACATGGAAATCCTAATCAGTAGAGTAGATTTGCGTCTGCGCCTACCGTTTATCCCGGCTTTAGCTCAGTTGGAAGAGCGTCAGACTGTAATTGGTTATGGAATCATCTGAATGTCCTCGGTTCGATCCCGAGAAGCCGGATTGATAGTTCTTTTTGGCTGCCACATCTCTCTTTTGTCCGTTCTGGTTCATCCTCCAGTCGCTCCCTCGTCGTTGTTCGTCGGTCAGAGAGGAGCTCGATTCGTGAGGAGCTCTTTTTCGCGGCGATACGGAAAAGGTTTCGTCGATTCTTCCTGCTCTTGTCCTGCTCTATTCGGGAGCTTACCGACGACGAGACGCAGATCAAGCCGCGGGCGTAATGTCGCCTAAGCTACGTGTTGTCGAGAGCTCGTCAATCTAAGCGAGTCGGCTGCTCAATCTCGTTTCTGTCTTTTTCGCAACTTGCGAAACAGCAATGCTCAATTTATCGCCTCGAGGGAGCGGCAGACCGCACCTTCTATCGACGAGCTAGACTAGGCGAAGAGATCGGTACTCGAAGAAGCGAGGCGAGCGGGAATAGAGGGATTAGTCACGAGAAAGGGTCAAGTGCAAGTTTTGGGAGATCAGAATGAAATCCGATTCCAAAGTCCGAACTTCTCTCTCTCCTTCCTTCGCTTCACACTCTCTTACAGATACTCCATTCAAGACCTCCGACTGAATAGACACAGCCTCAAGCTCCTGCGCCCACTCAAGCATCACCTCTCACTTTCCAGATTCATTTCGTTCGACTCGCAGACGCTCGCTTCACCCTCTCACCGCCTCGACAATCTACAGAGATGCCTCACTCTTTACAGAGGAAGATGTCGAAACTATTCCATCCTCGAGCGAGTTCAGTCGGGAATGGTAACAAGGGAGAAGGAGGAGGAGTCGGAAAGAAATCGAATCAAGTAGCACAGTCAGAGTCTACTCGAATGCCCGCTCTACCCCGTGAGATAACAGT
>Ga0308161_1005095_pt1 | contig 11680 bp, 11 predicted proteins | sample PhyFR2_FD_201034 | JGI IMG/M metagenome (GOLD analysis project Ga0308161, IMG submission 201034) | Phyllosphere microbial communities from UC Gill Tract Community Farm, Albany, California, United States - DLSLF.R2 | ecosystem: Host-associated > Plants > Phyllosphere > Unclassified | place: USA...
CTTGAGCGGCAGCGCGGAGTCGCCGCAGGCTACTGCGTCGAAGCAGGGCGACAGGCCCAGCGCATCGAGCAGCGGCTCGGTGTAGGGCCGCGGCTTGTTGGTCACGCAGGCCAGCGCATAGCCCAGTCCGCGCAGCATGGTCAGACCCTGCAGCACGCCCGGAAACACCGTGCTGTGGCGGCCGTTGCAGTCGAGGTAGTGACGCTCGAACATGGCAAGGGCGCTGCGTTCATCTGCTGACCCGGCGCCCGGCGCATGGGCCAGCACCTGGCGCACCAGATGGCCCACGCCCCAGCCGATGAAGCCGCGCACTGTCTGAAGCGGCAACGGCGGCGCGCCTATCTGCGCCATCATCCGGTTTACTGCCGCAGCGATATCCGGAGCGCTGTCTATCATGGTGCCGTCTAGGTCGACCAGCACGGCCTGTGGCCGCTTTTCCATGGCAAGCATCTCAGTCTCCCAGCAGCGCCTGCGCGCTGGCGACGATGTCGGGCGGCGTCAGCTTGAAATAGCCATACAGCGCGCCGGCCGGCGCCGATTCGCCGAAGCGGTCGATGCCCAGCGCCAGGCCGCTGTCGCCCACCATGGACCGCCATAGCCAGGTAATGCCGGCTTCGACGCTGACCCGCGGCACCCCAGGCGGCAGCACGGCATCGCGCCAATCCGCCGGCTGCGCATGGAACAGTTCGACGCAGGGCATGGACACCAAACGCACCCGGTAGTCCTTGTCCCGCAACAGCGCGGCAGCCTCGGCGGCAATCCCCACTTCCGAGCCAGTGGCGATCAGCACCAGTTGCGGTTTGTCGCAGTCCTGCAGCACGTAGCCGCCGCGTGCGATGCCGGCGATTTGTGCCGCATCGCGGGCAAAGGGCTGCAGCGCCTGCCGCGACAGGGCCAGGCAGGTCGGGCCGTCCTCACGCCCGATTGCAGCGCGCCAGGCAGCGGCCGTCTCGACGCCGTCGCAGGGTCGCCAGACGCGGTTGCCCGGGATCAGGCGCAGCGTGGCCAGATGCTCTATCGGCTGATGGGTCGGACCGTCCTCGCCCAGGCCGATCGAGTCATGGGTCAGCACATGGATCACCCGCTGCTTCATCAGCGCCGCCATGCGGATCGCATTGCGCGAATAGTCCGAGAAGGTCAGGAAGGTGCCGCCGTAGGGGATGAAGCCGCGATAAAGCGCCATGCCGTTCATCATCGCCGCCATGCCGAATTCACGCACGCCATAGCTCAGGTAATTGCCCGCGCCGTGATCGTTGACCCGGACCGACGCCGGCACATTGGTCAGGTTCGAGCCGGTCAGGTCGGCCGAGCCGCCGAACAATTCCGGCAACAGCGGGCTGATGGCTTCCAGCACCAGCTGGGAAGCCTTGCGGGTCGCCACTTTCCTGCCCAGTTCGCCGGGCGCCGCCAGCAGCGCATCGAAGCAGTCATCGATGCCGGCAGGCAGTTCGCCCCGGAGGCGGCGCAGCAACTCGGCAGCCAGCGCGCCATGCTGCGCCTGGTAAGCCGCGAAGCTTGCATTCCATTGCGCTTCCAGCGCGGCGCCGCGGCCGCGGCCATCCCAGGCATCGGCCAGTTCCTGCGGAATGGCGAAGGGCGGATGCGGCCAGCCGCCGAGGTCGCGCATTGCCTGGATTTCCTCCGGCCCGAGCGGCGCGCTATGCACATCGTGGCCGCCGGCCTTGCCGGGCGCGCCGTGGCCTATCGTGGTCTTGCAGCAGATCAGGATCGGCGCTTCCCGCTGCGCCCTGGCCGCATGCAGCGCAGCATCGATGGCCGCGGCGTCATGGCCGTCGACATCCGCGATCACATGCCAGCCATAGGCGCGAAAGCGCTGCGGCGTGTCGTCAGTGAACCAGCCGGCCACGTCGCCGTCGATGGAAATGCCATTGTCGTCATACAGCGCGATCAGCTTGTTTAGCTTCAGCGTGCCGGCCAGCGAGCAGGCTTCATGGCTGATGCCTTCCATCAGGCAGCCGTCGCCCAGGAACACATAGGTATGGTGGTCGATCAGGTCGAAGCCCGGCCGGTTGAACTGCGCGGCCAGCATTTTTTCAGCCAGCGCCATGCCGACCGCATTGGCCAGGCCCTGGCCGAGCGGCCCCGTGGTGGTTTCGACGCCGGGCGTGACGCCATGCTCCGGATGGCCAGGCGTTCTTGAATGGAGCTGGCGGAAGCGCCTGATCTCTTCCATCGGCAGGTCATAGCCGGACAAGTGCAGCAGCGCATACAGCAGCATCGATGCATGGCCGTTGGAAAGCACGAAGCGGTCGCGTCCCGGCCAGTGCGGATTGGCCGGGTTGTGCCGCAGGTGGCGCCGCCACAGCACTTCGGCGATGTCGGCCATGCCCAGCGGCGCGCCGGGATGGCCCGAGGCGGCCTGTTCGACCGCGTCGGCGGCCAGGAAGCGGATGGCATCGGCCGCGTTCGCGGCCACTTTGTCGGGTGCGTTCATCGCGGTCTCCTAGAGTTGGTTCATTGCGCGCTTCTTGCGCTCCATCATCCGCCAGATGAAGGGGGTGAAGATCAGCTGCATCGCCAGCTCCATCTTCCCGCCCGGCACCACGATGGTATTGGCACGGGACATGAAGGAATCCTTGACCATGTTGAGCAGGTATTGAAAATCGATGCCCTTGGGGTTGGCGAAGCGGATCACCACGAAGCTCTCGTCCGGCGCCGGGATGTCGCGCGCAATGAAGGGGTTGGAGGTGTCCACGCATGGCACCCGCTGGAAGTTCACATGGGTATGCGTAAATTGTGGGCAGATGTAATTCACATAGTCGGGCATGCGGCGCAGGATGGTGTCGGTCACGGCTTCGGTCGAGTAGCCGCGCTTGGACTTGTCGCGCCACAGCTTCTGTATCCATTCGAGGTTGATCACCGGCACCACGCCGATCAGCAGGTCCGGATGCCTGGCGATGTCGATATCGCCGTGCACCACCGCGCCGTGCAGGCCTTCGTAGAACAGCAGGTCGGTGCCGCGCTCGATCTCTTCCCAGGGCGTGAAGGTGCCGGGCTTCTGGTCGTAGGGCGCAGCCTCCTCGGCGTCGTGCAGGTATTTGCGGCGGCGGCCGGTGCCGCTTTCGCCATAGCTGCGGAACAGGCCCTCGAGTTCGGCGAACAGGTTGGTGTCCGGCCCGAAATGGCTGAAGTTGCGGTCGCCGGTCCGTTCCGCCTCGATCTGCCTTTCCTTCATTTCCTCGCGGTTGTAACGGTGGAAGCTGTCGCCCTCGACGATAGTGGCGCTGAGGTTCTCGCGCCGGAAGATGTTCTCGAAGGTGCGGGTCACCGAGGTGGTGCCGGCGCCGGAGGAGCCGGTGATGGCTATGATGGGATAGCGTTCTGACATGATGCCTCCGGGTGGTCTCAGGCGGGGGTGCGGAACAGGCTGCGCTCGCAGAACAGCGGCTCGGGCAGCTCCATCGGCGGCGGCGCGTTGTGATAACGCTCGATCAGCTCGACCTCGTGGCGCGAGCCGAAGATCAGGCCGACCCGCTGATGCAGCGAGGAGGGCGCCACATCCATCACCGGCTGGCGGCCGGTGCTGGCGCGGCCGCCAGCCTGCTCGATCACGAAGCCGATCGGATTGGCTTCATACAGTAGCCTCAGCCGGCCGGGCATGCGGCTGTCCTTGCTGTCGCGCGGATACAGGAAGACGCCGCCGCGCATCAGGATGCGGTGCGCCTCGGCCACCATGGAGGCAATCCAGCGCATGTTGAAGTCGCGGCCGCGGCTGCCGGTGCGGCCGGCCATGCATTCATTCACGTAGCGCTTCACCGGCTCTTCCCAGAAACGGCTGTTGGAAGCGTTGATTGCGAATTCGCTGGTGTCGGCCGGCACGCACAGGCGCGGATGGGTCAGCATGAACTCGCCCAGCTGCGGGCAGAGCGTGAAGCCGTTCACGCCATTGCCCACGGTCAGCACCAGCATCGTGGTCGGGCCATAGATCGCATAGCCGGCCGCGACCTGCCGGGTGCCGGACTGCAGGAAGTCGCGCTCTGTCACAGGCTGTTCCGTTTCCGGCGCACGCAGCACCGAAAATATGCTCCCTACCGATACATTCACGTCAATGTTCGACGAGCCGTCCAGCGGGTCGAACAGCAGCAGATAGCGGCCCTTCGGGTAACAATCCGGTATTTGATAGGGTTCATCCATCTCCTCAGAAGCCATGCCGGCCAGGTAGCCGCCCCAGTTGTTGCCTTCGATGAACAGGGCGTTGCTGATCAGGTCCAGCTTCTGCTGGGATTCGCCCTGCACATTGACCGCCCTCGCGTCGCCCAGCACACCGCCCAGCGCCCCGGCGGCAACCTTGCGGGCGATGCGCTTGCAGCACAGTGCGACATTGAGCAGCAGGCTGTTGAAGTCGCCGCTGGCGCCGGGAAAGCGGCGCCGTTCCTCGATCAGGAACTGGGTCAGGGTGATGCGCATGTCCGGGTTCATCTTCTGTCTCCTGTTGTCGTTTTCTGTCGGGAAAGCACCTGCCGTCATGACTACCATCCTCACCAGGCGCGGCAGCCGTAATCAGGAACCATGCCCAGTGTCCGGTCCGAATGCTGGCTGGCTTCCGGATCCAAGGTGATGACGTCGGCCCCAGCCGCGCGAAGTCGGCCGACAGGATGGAGGGCGCAATGCGAATCGGGGCGCCCATCTCAGCTGGCCTCGAACAGGGTGCCTTCATGCCAGCGCGTCAGCGCCGCCAGGTCGACCCAGCGGTGGTCGGCGCCGGGAATGCGCTGTGCCAGCGGATGCGCGGGGTCGCCAAGATGCGGCAGCACCAGCAGCGCGTCGCTGAAGGAGTGCAGCACGGTGTAGGCGGTGGGCGTGACGATGGCCGGGATGCCGGCCGCGCTTGCGGCGGCGAGGCCATTCGCGGAATCCTCGAAGGCAATGCAGCCATAGCTCGGCAGGCCCAGCGCATGCAGCGCGGCGAAATACACATCGGGTGCGGGCTTCTTGCGCTGCGTGGTGCCGGCGTCGCAGACCGCGGCGAACAGCCGGCGCCAGTTGCGGCCCAGCGGTTCGCGCAGCAGCGCGTCCACATTGGCCGGCGTGGTAGTGGTGGCGATCGCCATCGGCAGGCCGGCCTGTGCCGCCTCGGTGATCAGCCGCTCGACGCCGGGCCGCAGCGGCAGCCTGCCGCCGCTGACCTGCGCTTCATAGATGCGGGTCTTGATGGCATGGATGCGGTTGATCGTCTCGCCGCTTCTCGCCGCGTGCAGCGGGTCCAGGCTGCGCCAGTAATGGGTGATGCGCTCCTTGCCGCCGGCCACGTCGAGCAGCCTGGTGTAGAGCGCTTCCGACCAGTGCCAGTCGAGTCCGGCCTCGGCAAACGCGGCATTGAAGGCGGCGCGATGCGCGCTCTCTGTGTCGGCGAGCGTGCCGTCCACATCAAAGATCAGGGCTTGCAGCATGATGTCTCCTGTGCGCTTTCCGGCAGCGCCGGGTTGTCTGCAAACACCCGGCTGGCCAGCAGGTCGGGCGCGGTGATGGTGACCAGCGCCTCGTCGTCGATGTCGCCGCCGGCGGCCAGCAGGCGCGATGCGTGGCGCAGCCTGGCGCGGTCCAGCGCATTGCGTACGCTGCGCGCGTTGGCGAAATGCGGCATCGTCATGCGCCGCTGCAGGTACTGGCGGAACACGTCCCCGGCCTGGTCGTCGAAGCGGTACTGCATGTCTTTCAGCATCAGCTCCGCGATGCGCTCCAGCTCGCCGGCGCCGTAGTCCGGGAAGTCGATATGGTGGGCAATGCGCGAGGACATGCCGGGGTTGGACTCGAAGAAACGGTCCATCCTGTCCTTGTAGCCGGCCAGGATCACCACCAGGTCGTCGCGCTGGTTTTCCATGATCTGCAGCAGGATCTCGATCGCTTCCTGGCCATAGTCGCGCTCGTTCTCCGGCCGGTACAGGTAATAGGCCTCGTCGATGAACAGCACGCCGCCCATGGCCTTCTTCAGCACCTCGCGGGTCTTGGGCGCGGTGTGGCCGATGTACTGGCCCACCAGGTCGTCGCGGGTCACCGCCACCAGATGGCCGCGCCGCACATAGCCGAGCCGGTGCAGGATCTGCGCCATGCGCATGGCCACTGTGGTCTTGCCGGTGCCGGGATTGCCGGTGAAGCACATGTGCAGGCTGGGCGGGGAAGCCGACAGGCCGCGGTCCTGGCGCAGCCGGTCCACCAGCAACAGCGCGGCAATGTCACGAATGCGCGACTTCACCGGCGCCAGCCCCACCAGCTCGCGTTCCAGCTGGGCCAGCAGGTCGGCGATGCCGGAAGCGGCCAGCGCGGATGCCAGGGAGCCCGGGACGGCGGCATCCGTCTGCGCCGGCGTGTGGGGTGCCACGGGCGTGTCGATCACGGTCATGATGCCTCCCTGGCCTATTGATAGCGCGCGCCTTCCGGCTGCGACTGGGTGGCATAGCTCTCGATGCTGTAGCGCATCGAGCGGCCGTTGATCTCCTGCCGCACCAGCCGGAAGCCGGGCTCCCGCTGCGGCCGCTGGACGATGAAGGACAACACCACGCTCTCCACCGTATGGGTGGAGTCGAAGGCGGTGACGCGGATGTAATGGGCCGGATAGGTCTTGCGGCAGCTGTTCAACTCCAGCATGATGCCGGCCGCGTCGTGCAGGTCGAACATCGGGTTGCCGAACATTTCCCAGTAGACGTTGCGCGGATGCGGGTCGTCGGTGTATTCAATGCCGACCGCCCAACCCCTGGCCAGGCAGTAGTCGAGCTGCTTGATGATCTGCTCGTCGGAAAGATCGGGTAGGAAGGAGAAGGTGCCTTGGGTGATGCGCATGATGTCCTCTTTCGTTGGGTTCCTGGTGTCGTGCAGTCGTGCCGGTAGTTAGTCAGGCGACCGACGCGGTGGGCACGAAGTCCGAGCTGTCGGTCGGCGTGTAGTTGAAGGTGATGTCGCCCCAGGTGTCGAGCGCCGCCTTCAACGGGCTGCACCACCTGGCGGCCTCGCGCAGGATGTCCGGCCCCTCGTTGCGGATGTCGCGGCCTTCATTGCGCGCCAGCACCATCGCTTCCAGCGCCACCCGGTTGGCGGTGGCGCCGGCCTGTATGCCCTGCGGATGGCCGATGGTGCCGCCGCCGAACTGCAGCACCACGTCGTCGCCGAACAGGTCCAGCAGCTGGTGCATCTGGCCCGCATGGATGCCGCCCGAGGCCACCGGCATCACCTTGCGCAGGGCGGCCCAGTCCTGGTCGAAGTAGATGCCGCGCGGCAGGTCGACCGTGGTCTTCGCGTCGCGGCAGACGTTGTAATAGCCCTGCACCGTCATCGGGTCGCCTTCCAGCTTGCCCACCGCGGTGCCGGCATGGATATGGTCCACCCCGGCCAGGCGCATCCATTTGGCGATCACCCGGAACGACACGCCATGGTTCTTCTGCCTGGTATAGGTGCCATGGCCGGCGCGGTGCAGGTGAAGGATCATGTCGTTCTGGCGGCACCAGTGAGACATCGACTGGATCGCGGTATAGCCCACCACCAGGTCGATCATCACGATCACCGAGCCCAGTTCCTTCGCGAACTCGGCGCGCCGGTACATCTCTTCCATGGTGCCGGCGGTGATATTGAGATAGCTGCCCTTGATCTCCCCGGTGGCGGCCGACGCCCGGTTGACGCCGTCCATCACGCACAGGAAGCGGTCGCGCCAGTGCATGAAGGGCTGGGAGTTGATGTTCTCGTCATCCTTCATGAAGTCCAGGCCGCCCTTCAGTCCTTCGTACACCACCCGGCCATAGTTGCGGGCGGACAGCCCGAGCTTGGGCTTGGTGGTGGCGCCCAGCAGCGGCCGGCCGAACTTGTCCAGCCGCTCGCGCTCGACCACGATGCCGGTCGGCGGGCCGGCGAAGGTCTTGATATACGCCACAGGGAACTGCATGTCTTCCAGCCGCGCCGCCTTCAGCGGCTTGAAGCTGAACACATTGCCGATGATGGAGGCGGCCACATTGGTGATCGAACCTTCCTCGAACAGAGACAGGTCGTAGGCGACGTAGCAGAAGTACTGGCCGGGGTTGTTCGGCACCGGGTCGACGCGGTAGGCCTTGGCGCGGTACATGTCGCAGGCAGTGAGCCGGTCGGTCCAGACTACGGTCCAGGTAGCGGTGGAAGATTCGCCGGCCACTGCGGCAGCGGCCTCGATCGGGTCGACGCCGTCCTGCGGCGTGATGCGAAACAGCGCCAGCACGTCGGTCTCCTTCGGCTGGTAGTCGCTGTCCCAGTAACCCATCTGGGCATATTTCAGCACGCCCGCCGAGTAGCGTTTCTTCTGGTCCGTAATTTGCTGCAGCTCACTTGCACCCATTGCCATCTCCTGTACGCGGCTTGCGCCTTTTGTGAATGTTTCGGGGCCGGGGCTTGCGGCAGCACAACCGTCATGCCGATTGGTCCGCAGGTCCGTTGAAGCCAATGTACAAGGGGCATTCGATAAGGTCTAATCAACAATGCCAGTCCACGCATCAGGAAAAACTGATACATCATGCGACGCTATACCCTGAGGCAACTCGACACCTTCCTGGAGGTGGCACGCAGCGAATCGGTTTCGCGCGCCGCAGACCGCCTGCATGTAACCCAGCCGGCGGTATCGATGCAGTTGCGCCAGCTGGAGGAAAGCCTGGGCCTGCCTTTGGTGGAAGTCATTGGCCGCCGTGTGCAACTGACCGATGCAGGGCGCGAGGTGGAGCGCTGCGCGGCCGCGGCGCTGGCACGCCTGAAGGAACTGGACGATCTGGTGGCCGCCCAGCGTGGCTTGAAGCATGGCAAGGTCGACCTTGCGGTGGTCAGCACCACCAAGTACTTCATGCCGATGCTGCTGATGCGGTTTCGCAAGAAGTTTCCCGACATCGCGATCACGCTGCAGATCCATAACCGGGAAAGCATGATGAAGCTGCTGGCGCGCAATGAAATCGACCTGGTGATCATGGGAAGGGCGCCGCAGGGGCTGGACTGCTGCTCCACCGAGTTCGCCACCAATCCGATGGGCGTGGTATGCGCGCCCGACCATCCGCTGTCGCGCCGGCGCGGCGCCGCGATGTCGGTGCTTGATGGCCAGGACTTCGTGGTGCGGGAGCAGGGCTCGGGCACCCGCAGCACGATGGAGGCGGTTTTCGCCGAGCATGGCGTCACGCCGCGAGTAGTGATGGAGATGCCCAGCAATGAAACCATCAAGCAGGCGGTGATGGCCGGCATGGGCATGGCCTTCCTGTCGCTGCGCACGGTGCGCCATGAGCTGGCATCGGGTCACCTGGCCTTGCTCGACATTGTGGGCTTGCCGGTGATACGGCAGTGGTATGTGACCCACCTCGGGGCAAGGCGGCTGTCGCCTGCGGCCGAGGCGCTGAAGGGTTTTCTGGTGGAGGAGGCGGCGGCGCTGGTGAAGGTGTGGGCATGAGGCCGGGGAGCATGTCCAGACAATCCGCGCCCTTACAAGTTGCAGCTTTTTATGGGGCAACATCCGGCAGGGCATTGCACATAGGGGAGCCGCTGAGTTGCGGTAGCAGTAGCACTTGCCGTTGCCGTTGCTTGTGAAGCGTCAGTTGCCGTTGCCGTTCTTGAACCAGCGGAAGAATGACTCGATGCTCCATCGATAGCGGTACGCCAGCGCAATCAGATCGGCGGGCATTTGCAGTTGGTCCGTCAGCAATACCAGGCGACTGGTACCCGTTTGTCCACTCCGCTCTTGTAGCAGCGACTCATGGCGCCTCGTCATGGCTTCACACTCATGCCACGCATTGCAGAAATCTTGCAAAGTACCTGTAAAGGAATACTTTCACACTCTCTGCGCTCCACCCAGGCTACGTTTGCTTCGGCGACATCAGCACCGAGTTGGTGGCGCAGCCGAATGAAAGCAAAACGCGACGGCGGCGAATAGTCGCCGCCGTCGCGTTTTGGGCTACGGTCAATCATCAATCAGCAGCGGGCCATCTGCTGCTTCAGGCAACAGGCTGAGGACTCCGCTTCCTGCAACAGTATTTCCAACGGTACTTCAACGATACGTCAACGGTATCTCGACGACTGCCCGCCATGCAGGGCGGGCTGCAGGCAGGCGACGCCGCGCTGCCTGCTTTGCAGCTTAATTACTTCGCGTCCACCAGCATGGCGCGGACCTTGGCGACATCCTTGGCGCTGATGCGGCCGACGTCCGGAATGGCGCGGGTCATCGCAAAGCTCTGCTGCAGCATCGCGAAGAATTCCTTGGCGGAGAAGCCGGCGCCAGCCTTGGCTGCCTTGACGGTACGGGTAGCGGCAGGGGCGTTGAAACCAGCGTGGGAGTGAGTGATAGCGGTCATGTTGTTCTTCCTTAACTTGCGTTGTCGATGGGAAGAATATAGGCCTTACCTATCACTATTTCCAATTCCCATGTGTGTTACCAATTATCATGGAAACGTATATGACTCTGTCGCTGGTTCTTGCTCAGAAGTTAGGAAGGAGCATAACGCTCCCTTCCAGCCAGGGCAAGGTGGAATGCTGTACGGTGCAGCCTATATCGGTTATTTTCACCAGTGATATCTCGAAGTCGAGCAGCGCAGTTGCCTGCGCGTCGCCGGCGGCCATCACGGCTTCCAAGGACGTGCCCGCCGGCAATCCGTCAGGCCAGCAAGCGCGGCGCGGAACGACGCGCATCGCCCACCCGCCCGCGCGCAGCAGCAAGGTGCCGTTGGACGGATCATGCGCCAGAACCATGGTGTCCCGATCGCTGCCGGACAGCCGTTCCCAGTGTTCCAGGTAATCGTCGTGCAGGCCGGTTTCCACCAGAAGCTCGCCATCCAGGCGCAGCGCGCCGGCATCGGGCGACGATGCCGGCGGCTGGAAGTCCGCCAGCCTGTGCCAGCGGCAGATGTCGGGCCCGGCGCCGGTATCGACTTCGGTCAGCCCGTGGAATCCCTGCTGCCTGGCCAGGAAGAGTCGCTGCACCTGACTGCATTGCGCCAGCGAAGTAACGCCGTCGAACGACGGGCGGCCGGCGGGAATGCGGATGTCGGCATGCCAGTGTTCCGTCTGCAGCCAGTAGACCGTGCTGGCGGTGTCGCGCAGGCTGCCGGCCTGCAGCAGCGTGCGGCGCCACAGGCCGCGGTAGCGCGCCGGCACCGGCAACATCGCCGGCCTCATTCGTGGCATCCCGGAAAGCGGCGCAGGCCGTTGTAGAAGGCCATGTCGTGGTTGGGCCAGATCACGCCGCCCTGTTCCCGCGCCAGCGCCTTCAACTTGCGGATGCTGTCCTCGGCCTGGGCATAGCCGCCGCGCCAGCAGCCGCCGGGCGCGACCTCGTCCTCGATGTTCTCGGTCAGGTCGGCGGCGTCGCCGGCCAGGATCACCGGCGGGCCTTTCGGCAGTTCGATCCACATTGACATGTGGCCGGCGGTATGGCCGGGGGTGGCGACGGCGCGCACGCCGCCGGCCACCTGGTATTCGCCGTCCTGCACGCAGAACGGGCCGTGACCGCGGAAGTCGTCGGTGAAATACACGCCGTCCTCGCCGCTGTCGGCGGCGTCGAGTTCGGCCTGCTGCACATGCACCTCGGCGCCGCAGCCGCAGGCGCGCAGCTCGCCCAGGCCGCCGGCATGGTCGAAATGCAGGTGGCCGATGAAGATCAGGTCGATGTCTGCCGGCGCCAGTCCCATGCGCGCCAGATGCCGCGGCAGGCGCTGTTCAGGCGCCATCTCGGGCGCGC
>Ga0308161_1005097_pt1 | contig 11678 bp, 20 predicted proteins | sample PhyFR2_FD_201034 | JGI IMG/M metagenome (GOLD analysis project Ga0308161, IMG submission 201034) | Phyllosphere microbial communities from UC Gill Tract Community Farm, Albany, California, United States - DLSLF.R2 | ecosystem: Host-associated > Plants > Phyllosphere > Unclassified | place: USA...
ACGACGACGAGCACTGCACGGGCCGCACCTTCGTGGACACCGCGTGCGACTGCCCGGGGTACCGCAGGCAGGACTGAACTCAGGCTTCCGCTCGGAGCGCTGGTGGGGCTAGACTAGTATTAGTCAAGTAGCCAGGGAGTCACCATGAACGCCACCGCAATCGCCGCACGCCTCCGCACCGCCGAGGACATCACCTACTCGGACCTCACCGAGGCGGGCGAGCGCCTGAACCTCTTCCGCCCCGTCAACGGCGACGGCGAGTGGACCGAGGTCACCGTCCCGCCGCTGCTCGTCAACGGTGTGGCGACCGAGGCGGTCACGTTCGGCTTCGGTGGCGGCCAGCACGTCAAGTCCATCCAGGGAGCCGACGACCAGGTGGACATGGTGGTCAACCTGATCGCTGACGCGCTCATCGGCAACGTCCGCTACGAGGTCGCTTGACCGGTAGCGGCTACCTCGCAGCGATGCTTCCGTCAGGCGCGCGCGGGGACTAGACTACTACTAGTCAAGTTAGTCAAGAAGGAGTTCCGCATGAGCGCACAGCCCCACCTCCGGGTTCAGGACCGCAGCCACCTGGACGGCCGCGAGTACGTCAGCCACAGCCTGGCCGACGCGGTCCACTGGGCGCAGCACGTTCCCGGTCAGCCTGCCGACACCCTCGAGGCGCTGGCTCAGCTGGCGCTCGTGCCCGGTTGGCTCGCCGAGGACCCCGACCCGCGGAACGACCTCGACTTCGGACCGGACGACGACGAGGGCATCGACTGGGCCGAGGTCCAGTGGCCCACCGACGACGACCGCCTGCTGAGCACCTCCGACCTGGTCACCTTCCTGAGCCAGTCCCCGGACCGCTTCACCCGCGTCATCGGCCAGAACGTCGGCGTGCTCCTCTCCGAGCGTGCTCAGGCGCAGTACACGTCCAGCGTGTGGATCGTGGACCGCCGTGACGGCGCCGACCTCGACTCCACCGACCTCAGCAACGTGAGCGCCTGGCGCTAGGGGGCACCGTGCACTACACCCACAACTGGCAGCACGCCGACGAGCACGGTGAGGTGCCGCTGATCATCGAGCGGCGCGAGTACGACACTCACCCCTCCGACTTCGAGCTGGCCCGCGACTGGCACGAGACCAGGCAGGACGAACTGAACTCCGCCGATGCCTACTGGGCGGACGCCGAGAGCGGGCAGCTGGACAAGCCCGTCCGCGAGGAGCACCTCGTGCGGGGCGACTACCAGCCCGGCAAGTTCGACAACCCCGACGCCACCGGCGTCAACCCGGAGTGGCGCGCGTGGCGAGACCGTCAGCGTGAGGCGGTGCTCGACTCCGCCGGACTGATGATCGCCTCCACCGGGTCGCTGATCGACACCTACATGCCGGAGCGTGACGGCAAGCTGATCCCGCCCGAGGGTGCCTGGATCATCGTCCTCGAGGAGCCCAGCACCGTCCTGCAGTCCCGCTTCCGCCTCCCCCCGGTGTCCCTGTGGCGAGCGCGCCCCCACACGCTGGAGGTCGGCGGAGTTCGGGTCGAGGGTCACGGCGTCAGCGCCGAGCACTTCCCGCACCAGGCCGTCATCGTCACACCCGGCGGTGACCTGCACCTCTGGCCCCACGAGTACGTCATCGTGCCCGACCCCGCACGCCTGGTCGGGCTGCCGGGGACGGAGCTGCACTCGCTGGGCGGGCAGCCGGTGCTGGACGAGGACCACCTCTTCTACCTCATGTCCCGGGGCGTGCCCCGCCACGAGGCAACCCTCCTCCTGTTCGACACCATCACCGAGCAGAACTACCTGTACGCCACCTTCTCGGACGAGGTCGCCGCACGCCTCTCCGCGGGTACCGAGTCCCTGACCCTCCACGTTCGGCGGGGCCGCAGCCTCGCTCGCGCCTGAGTCGGAGGACCGCGTGCCGATACAGCTGCTGGGCCGGGACCTCTCGCCGCTCATGACCCTCGTGTTCGTCGCCCTCCTGGCGGTGCTGATCGGAGTCGGAGTGATCACGCGACGGCGGCGCTGGCTGGCACGGCTGGAGCGGGAGGGCGCTCAGAACGGACCGCTCATGGCGGAGACCCTCCGCATCCTCTGGTGGATGACCACCGCCCTCTTCTCCGTCGTGGTGGTCCTCCGCGCCTGGCACTTCATCGCGCAGGCGGTGCAGTGATGACCATGCTGAGCACGGCGCTGGGTCCGCTGCCGGTCACGCCGGGCCTCCTGGACATGAACGCGGAGGTGGGCCTCCGCAGCGGAGCCTGCATCGACTTCGCGCTCGCGCTGAACCGCGCCACGGGCCTGCCGATGGTGGCCGCGTTTGAGCACGGCCTGTGGGCCGACACCGACGCGGGCATTGCGGCGATGACGCATCAGCATGACATCGGGTTCGTGCACGCGCTGGTGCTCCTGCCCGACGGGCGGGTGCTGGACTCCTCCGGCCCGTCGGACGCCTGGGCGTACCGCAGCGAGTGGCGCGCCGACCGGCCCCACGACCTCCACTCCGCGTCGGGCGCGCAGCTGGAGCGCCTGGGTACGCTGTGCTCCGACAACCCCGCGGGCCTGATCGACTCCTTCGTGCCGCCACTGCTGGCACGTCACCACATCACCGCGAGAGCGAGCACTCATGCCTGAGCCCACCGCAGCACCGACCCGGCCGCAGCGGCGTGCCGAAGACCTCCCCGACCTCCTGGACCGGCTCGCGCCGATGGCGGGCGAACTGGGTGGCCGCTCGGAGCCGGACTACGCCACACTGTTCCGCCGGTGGGCCGACCGCCTCCGCGACCCGAACATCGAGGTCATGGAGCGGCTGGACGTGCTCGACAAGGTGCGGTCCTACACCATGCCGCACCCGGGGGCGCTGACCGACCGCTACTTCACCCTGCCCAGCGGCAAGCCGGACTCGGTGCGCAGCGGCGAGTACCGCGACGTGATCGAGGCGATCTGGGCTGCCACCCACCGCGCCCGCTTCCGCGCCCGACTGGGTGCCCTCATCCACGGCGTCCTCGCCTACTGGCCCTGACCGTCGAGTCGCCGCCGGGTCATCGTCCTCTAGTGTACTCCGTGTCTAGTCTCACGGGCGCGCGGTGGTGTAGACTAGTAGTAGTCAACACCGGCGACACCGCGCGCCAGTCTCGATGGGCACCGGCCCACACCCGGCCCAGGCGAGAGCAAGGTTCCTGAGGGGATCGCGGTCACTCAGCCATTCCACCGATCCGGTGGGTGTGGGCCGCCGCAGAATCGGAGAGGGTCATCATGACCAAGGGCAGCAACCGTCGCCAGCGCATCCGCGCTCACATGGCCGAGCACGGAGTCAACTACATGCAGGCCGCCACGGAGCTGAAGCGCGCCGACACGCAGCGTCCAGCGGACGCCGATGCAGCCACGGTCGCGGGAACCATCAGGCACATCGCGATGGAGGAGGCGACCACGGGCGAGCGGTCGCCGCTCCGCGCGCAGCTCGGTGATCGACTCGACCCCGCGTCCGTCAGCTTCGATCCCACACTGGAGGGCCGCATCGCGCTGGAGATGCGGCTGTTCGATCCGGTGAAGGTGGACTACCTCGACCTCATCGAGCGCAACCCCGTGGCCGAGCAGGGTATCTCGGCGAAGGCGCTGGCGCTGAGCATCCCCCAGCCGACCGCCACCGTGAACCGACGCCGCCCCCGCAACGTGTTCGACGCGGTCGTGCCGCGGAGTGAGGGCCGTGTCGGTCTGGACTCCGTCGCCGTGGCGACCCTGCCCGACTGGGTGCTCGCTGCGCTCGGCTACGGCACCGAGCGCGACGGACACGAGTTCGTAACCGAGGTCATCAGGACTCCGCGCACGACAGAGGCGCACCGCGTGGTGTGGGGCTGCGGACAGACCCGTCACGTGCAGTCCGAGCGGATCACCGCGCAGCAGTACGCCGACCTCCTGACCCTGCTGGGTGACGACGCGCAGATGCGCTGGTTCCGCCTGGAGGGCATCGAGCGGGACGCCGTGCTGATCGTGGGTGACCGGGAGCTGCGGATCGACTTCCGCATCCGGCACTGACCTCACCCGCTCCGCACCGATGTCCCGGCGTTCCATCGTGACCGCCGGGACATCGTCGTACCCCGCTCATGCGGTGCGGGGTACGGTTGCGTTGACACCTGTCGCTTAGCCCGCGAGGCGCTGTACCGTCGCGCCCTCCTCGCGTAGCGTCGTCAGCGAGCGCGCGTAGCAACAGACCCGAACTGAACCCGAACCGCGCACTCGACTGGAGAACGCAATGATGATGTTCGATATCGAGGCAGTAGACTGGTTGGTGGTGTCCGGAGGAGAGGCATCCCGGACCCTGCCGCACGAGGTCGCCTTCCGCCGAGACGGCTCGCCGTACCGCGTCGAGGATGGCGAGCCACCCCGCACCCTGGCGCAGTCGGGTCAGCTGACCGCGCTCGCCCGATGGGTGCTCATCTCGCCCCACGGTGACTGCGGCCTCGCCGCACTGCTGGGGTCCAGAGAGGGGCACCGCTACCTCACCGTCGCCGACCTCCACAGCCCCGGCAGCAACCGCCCGCTCCTGTTCGACCTCCGACACGCGCACGGAGTGGAGGCGTACGTCAGTGTCGTGGACCCGGACGGCACGCCCCAGGGCTGGTATCCGCGACCGGTGGGCACGCTCACCGACATGGCATTCAGCGCGCCTCCGTTCAGCCACCAGCTCCGCTACCTCAGCATGGTCGATGCCATAGGAGCGCAGTGCGCCGACGAGCTGATCAGACACGTCCCGGCGGGTCACGATCAGCGCCACTCCCGACTCGGCCGTCACCCGGAACTCGTGACCGCCTGACCCAGACCGCCCCGCAGTCCGCCCTCCATCCGGGCTGGACTGCGGGGCTTCCCCGTGCGCGCGTGAGGGGCTAGACTAGTAGTAGTCAAGTTAGCCCACAGTAGGAGTCCCTCATGCCGCGCACCGCTCACGCCCTCAAGGTCACCACGCTGGACCAGCTGTTCGCGCTGGAGCCGGGTACGCTGCTCCTGGACGCGCACTCGGGTCACTCCTACCGCGTCGTCGCGGCGGCTGACACGGCGGGCGAGAAGGAGCTGGTCCGCCAGGACACCCAGGGCGAGATGCTCGCCCACCAGACCTGGACGGACGGGAAGGCGCTCACCGTGATCTGGACGCCCCAGCCGCTGCTGGTCGCCGTTCCGCTTCCGCTGGGCACGCTGGTCCTGCCCGACACGCTCGACGGAGCGTTCGAGGTGGCCCGGACGATGGCTCACGAGAACGAGGCGACCTACCACATCACGCACCGCACCACGGGCGCCGTGATCAACGACCGCATCCTGCCGGTGCGCATCCCTGGCAGCAGCGACACGTTCACCTGGAACAACCCGGAGAGGCTCCGCGCGCTGCCGGGCGGAATCGCCCTCGCCAACGAGGTGCTCATGCAGCACCTGAAGGGCATCTCGGTCGCGCCCCAGGCCGAGGTTGCGGGCGCGGGTCGATGACGGAGTACGTCAATCCGAACGGGCGGGTGATCCCGGCACCCTCAGGTGAGGGCCACGTCTACTCCTGCCACGACTGCCTCTCTGCCGGTCTGCAGGAGTCGCAGCAGGAGCCGTTCGCCGGTCAGTACGACGCGTGGGCCGCGTTCATGCAGCACACCCTCGACGTGCACCCCGCGCTCGCACCCACTCCGGACGGCTGCGCGCACTGCGGTGTGGCGCGCCACCACCACGCCCACTCGTACACCGCTGGCGTTGGCGGTCACTTCTGGACTCCGCCCACCGACGCGCTTCGGCTCGCCCGCATGGTGGCACGGCGCGAGGGCTCCGGCTGAGACGGCGCTCATCGTCGCGCCCGTGCTCGCGGTACACGACGGACGCCACGCTACACTAGAGCGTTCTCACTCCGCACCCTACCCTGGAGCACCATGCCTACCCCGCGTACCGTCCTCACCCACATCGACCGCCCGGCCCAGACGCTGGAGCGGATCGATGACCTCGATGAGGCACTCGCCGCCTTCGACCGCGGGGAGGCCTCGACCGAGGACGCCACCACGGTGCTGGGCAACTACACCCTGGCGCGCGACCTCCTCGCCGAGCGCCGTGCCGCCAAGTCGGGCGAGTCTCGCTGGAAGGGCTTCCTCATCACCGCCTTCATCGGCGCGATGCTGGTGGGCCTCACCTACCTCAAGTTCGGGCAGGAGTCCGAGGCGCTGGTGCTGGTCGCGGCGGCCGTCGTCGCCGTCGTCCTCGTGGTGGTGCTGGTGGGCACCCTCCGCAAGCGCCCCGGCGCCGAGGCCACCGTCGTCGTGGAGATGACACTGAGCGGGCGGGACCGCACTCGCCGGGTCGTGGAGACCGTACCCGCCGCCTGCGAGGCGCTGGACATCGACGTCAAGGTGCTGGGCGCGGTCGCCCTCGTCTGACGCGCCACCTGGAGCGCCCCTCGGTCATCACGGCCGAGGGGCGCTCCCCTTTTGGCTGCCGCTAGTGTACCAGCGCGCTAGGCTACCAACGAATCCCGCGCGGGCTTCCGTCAGCGCAGCCGAGCGACTAGACTACTACTAGTCAAGTTTGCCGAGCGTAGGAGTCGTCATGAGCAGCACCGGGTACCTGGCCCACAACTACCAGTTCAGCGGGCCCGATCGGGACGTGCCGGTCATCATCCGCGACGGTGCTGGCGGCTACCCCTCGCCCGCGCAGCGCTACGCCGAGTGGCACCCCGCCACCGACGCCGAGTTGGCGCGCTACGAGGCCTTCTGGGACGCGATGGACGACGAGCAGATGGAGGCGTACACCGCCCGCGCCGCGACCCTCCTGCCCGTGGGCACCATCGTTGGTACACACGATCGACGGCGCGTGGTCATCCGCCGCGTCGTCCTCACGGACGTCAAGCGCCCGTACCGCCTGGACGCCGATCGCGGTGAGCCGGTCCTCCGTCCGGAGGACATCCGCGAGGTGCTGCCGGTGCGTGTCATCTTCCCGGAGACGGCGGAGTTCAGGGCAATCCGCGACACCGCGCTCCGAGGTGCCCGCTCGGTCGGGCTGAGCGACGGCTCCACCGCCACCTACTTCAACGGCTTCCCCGGCGAGAGCGGGTACCTGATCCACGACCACATCATCGTGATCCCGCGGAGCGACCACCGATGAGTGACGCGCTGAACGCTGCCGCGCTCGCCACACTCTCGGCACCCGACTTCAGTCCGCTGAAGCTGAACGCTGAGGGCCTCATCAACAAGTGGGGCTTCGGGGACGGCGACGCCATCGCGTCCTGGGCCGAGTCCGCGCTGAGCGTCCCGCCGGACGTGGGCCACGCCGCCCTGATCCTGCTGGTCCGCGAGCAGCTCGGAGAGCGCCTCGCATCGCTGGGCGTGAAGACCTACACGCTGAACACGATGCACAACCCCGTCCGCGCCGAGGGGTACCACGCCGGTGATCCGGAGCCCGAGTACGCGGACGCGCTCAGGGCCATCAGCGTCGAGGTACCCGGCTCCGTGGTCGTGGACGCGCTGATCCGCGGCACCGTCGACCTCCTTCCTCGGCCGGACAGCATGCTGGCCCACGCGGTCTCCGAGGACGGGCTGAGCCTGACCCTCACGTTCGCGGAGGAGCTGGAGTTCGAGGAGCGCACCGCGCTGGACTGGGTGATCGGGTTGTCGCGCGTCCGGCAGCTTCAGCCCAGCCGAACAGAGTACACCTACCGGGGCGACCGGGACAGGGTCGCCCGGATCGCCGCGGGTCTCGCTGCCGGTCGCGGGCTGGTGCCGCTGCCCCCGCGTGAGGGCTAGGCTACCACGCGTCTAGTCCTCACGCGCTCCATGCGGAGCGCAACCCGGGCGGACGCGCGCTAGTCTACCCCGCGTCTAGTGGGGGATGAGCGGGACGCTGAGGGCCGGAGCGGGGGTCATCAGCGTCGTCGTCGCGCGCGCGCTGAGCGGCTCCTGTCCGTCACCGAGTACAGTAGCAGTGTCGCCCCGAACCCCCGAAGGAGCCCTCATGCCGACGATGGTGCGGTGCATCACGCCCGACCGCTGCGGAGTGCAGCAGCACGTGCGCGGCTCGGTCGCCCACATCACCTGCCAGTTCCGGGACCCCAACTCGGCTCCGGGTGCCCGACCCGTGGCGTCGCTGCCTCCGGTCGCGGACAGGACGCGCGTCATCGCGTCGGAGCCCCTCGTGCTGGAGCGCCACCCGGAGCCGCTCACCGTGGCCGAGGTCGCGCTGCCGCTGGGCACCCCCGCGATCCAGGTCCGGGAGGGCGAGGACCTCGTGGCTCAGATGGAGCTGGACGACGACCTCGCCGGGTTCCGCCAGGTCATGATGATCCGCGTCAACGCCGAGCTGCGCCGCCGGGGCATCGCCACCGCCATGTGGAACTACGCCGAGCGCCGCGGTCTCAACCCCATGCACAGCGACGACCTCAGTGAGGACGCCGAGGGCTGGGTCGCCGGGATGGGTCACACCGTCGAGTGACTCAGTCTAGGCTACTCCGTGTCTAGTCTCAGGGTGGCGTAGACTAGTAGTAGTCAGTCAGCTGCCGAGGCAAGGAGTCACGCATGGCCATCACCGTTCTGGGTCGTCCCGTCAACGAGGAGCAGATCGCTCGCATCAGCGGTCAGGTCGCGCTGGTCGCCGTGCGGACCGGGGAGCACGAGGACACGCCTCTGGGAACGCCCGCGCGCCAGACCGCCAGGGACTCCCTCATGGCGGCGGAGGAGCTGCTCGCGCTCGCCGTCGGCCTGCCGGAGGGCTTCCGCCTCGGCATGTCCGGCAACGCGGCCCTGATCCACGCGGAGGCGGGTCACGTCCACTACGTCTACGTCCAGGCCGCCAGCCCGGTCGTGGCACCCATCGACTTCATGATGGCGGAGCGGTACACCGTTGCCGTCACCGCGTACTCCCGCACTCCGGCCGGTGACCCGAACCTCCCGCTTCGCCTCGAACTGCCCGCGGAGCTGGGCGGAGCCCACGCCACACCCCACCCGGCGACCGTCGGCGCGGACACCGAACCCCTCATGATCGGCTTCGACGTGCCTGCCGAGCACGTCCTCGACCTCGCGTTCCGCGTCACCGAGCACATGGTGTCCCCCACCACGCAGGCGACCCTCACCGAGCTGAGCCTCAACCGGTGAGTCGCACCGCGCCTGTTGGACCCGTACTGGGTGGCGCCTACACTGCGGGTCTGGTCACGCGCATGGGCGCGCACGTCATCGTGGCGTGGCACCGGGACGAGGTCGTTGCGGTGCTGACCGTGCTCGACGGAGAGGTGGGCGTCGTTGAGGTCCGGCCAGACCATCGGCGGCGCGGCCTGGCGACAGCGCTGTACCGCATCGCCCGTGCGGAGCTGAGCCCATTCGCTCACTCCGAATCCCGTAGCGCGGACGGTCAGGCGTGGTACGCCTCACTGGACGAGGGCGACCCGGTACCCCTGCCTTCGGCTGCAGCGCCGACTCAGCTCCGTGATGCAGAGCGCATCTTCCGGGACGCGCCGGACTCCGACCTCGGATGGCTGCACGCCCCGCTGCCCGCGTGGTACCCCAGAAGCGGAAACTGAGGCTTCCTTCGGGCGCTACCTGGGGCTAGACTAGTATTAGTCAAGTTAGCCCCAGGGTAGGAGCCCAGCATGAGCCAAGAGATCAGCACCAGCGCCTTCGTCGCTCCGCACGGCAACGAGGTCCTCACGTCCGGCAAGCCCTGGCCGGTGCGCGTCATCACGGGCGCGGGCCGCACCATCATCGTGGAGCGCATCAAGGCGTTCGTCAACCGTGAGGGCACCGCCGACATCGCGGACATCATCGACACCGTCGCCCGGTTCGGCGACGAGGCGTCCGAGCACGTGGACGTCCTCCTCACCAACGTGTACGCCTCCATCCTGGCGGGCGACATCGACTCGGCGCAGGGCACCGTCCAGGTCACCCCCGACCTCCGCGTGGACACCTATGCCGTCAACTCCGAGTGGGTCGAGGGCATGCCCGAGCCGGGTGACACCACCAGCGCGCTGGCGGAGTACCTGCGCTGCGAGGTGCTCCGCGTCACCGGCGCCACGATCAACCCGCTTTCCTGACGGCAGAGGAGCCGCGCTCATGAGCAAGCACGTCGACTGGGACCTGCACTCCGTCATCCCCCTCACCCCCGCGCAGCTGCGCAACCGTCTCGCCACCGGCAGCCGCCTCGGGTGGAACGGGCTGACCGAGGACGCCCTCATCGATGCGGCGCCCGAGAGCATGAACTGGTTCGACTCCGATGCCGTGGGCGCGCTCATCGGTGAGACCGGCGACGCTCAGGGCCTGCTCATCACCGGCATCGACCGGAACGACGAGGGCGACCCCAACGCCGCCCCGGAGGACTGGACCTGGGCGGTCAGCTTCCGCAGCCTCTCCGCCGCCCGGTCGGTGCCCGACTCGACGCTCACCGTCAGCGCGGGCGACCTGCTGCTGACGTGGAGCGACGGTCGCTGACCTCAGTCCACAGCACACGCTCCACACCCTCCACACCCTCATCCTCAGCAAGGAGTTCATCATGGCAGACGCCAGCATCGATAGCACGCACACGGAACCCGCAGACGCCGAGACCGCTCAGGTGCTGTGCTGGGCCGACGAGGACAACCGTCAGCAGGGGGTCCTGCGCCTCCTCGCCACGCGGAACTCCGGCGTGCGCGACCTCACGGTGGGCACGGGTGAGGACGCCGAGTTCCGGGAGTGGGTGCGCGGGCGCGACGCCGTGCTCAAGTTCGTGGGCGAGTTCCACACCAGCACCAGCTGGACCCGGATGGAGCGGATGCTCGCCCTCATCATCGATCAGCGCGAGCGCGAGCAGAACGGGGACGACCCCGGCCTCGATGACGTCGCAGACGAGCGCGTGGCCGAGTTCCTGCGCGGGCGCACCGACAGCGCCTACCCGGCCAAGCCCTGAGTCCTGGGGCTTCCCCGCGGGAGCCGCATGGGGCTAGACTACTACTAGTCAGCTAGCCGAACAAGGAGCACACCATGCCCAACAGTCACGCCGAAATCACCCGTCAAATCGCCGCGGACTCGGAGCGCCTCGCGGAGTCGACGGTGCGCGCCTTCCTGTTCGCGCTGGGCCTGCCCGGCACCGCACGCATCGAGCGTCGCATCAGTGCGGTGGTGCCGGTCGGGAACACCCTCCCGGGCACCACCAACGGGCTGGTGACCATCTACACCAACCAGGGCCTCCGGCTCACAGACGGCAGCAGCTTCACGGTCACGCTGTACAACTTCGACCCCACCACGCGCGAGGAGACCCGCATCTCCATGCCGCGCACCTCCGACCCGCGGATCACCGAGGTCTCCGTCGCCGAGAACGGGGGCGACTTCATCTACGTCTGGTCGGTCGGCATCAACGACATGGCGGACGTCATGGGCGGCCTCTTCGATGAGCGGACGCGCTGAGCGCTTCCCTGCGGCGCGCAGCTGCTCGGACGAGCGCTAGTCTACCTACCCCGCGTCTAGTGGGACGCGGAACGGTGCCCTCAGCGCTTCCTCGTGGTGCCTCAGCACCCCTGTCGCGCGCTCGCGCGGGTGCCAGGGGCAGGGCGAGCACCGCAATTGACGTCAATCTCAGCGTGCGGCGTACAGTAGCCAGAGCGAACCGCACCACACCAGTCAGAGAGGGTCCTCCATGTCCACAGTTCCGTGTCTCCACCCCGACGCGCATCACGTCGCCACGCACCGCCTCGGCAGCCAGGCGGCCCGTGACTGCCAGTCC